>Ga0187892_10000420_pt1 | contig 110983 bp, 103 predicted proteins | sample MA1701073metaG_FD_139345 | JGI IMG/M metagenome (GOLD analysis project Ga0187892, IMG submission 139345) | Bio-ooze microbial communities from a basaltic lava cave in the Kipuka Kanohina Cave System on the Island of Hawaii, USA - MA170107-3 metaG ... | reverse complement strand
CTCCGTTGCCGATCTGGGGCGATCCGGAGCCGATGTCGAGGTCCACATTGATCGACTGCGCCGAGGAGCCGGACGGCCATCCGGCCGCCCCGGCGACGATCGCCAAACTCAGCACTCGGCGCAGCAAGGCATTACCATTGTAACGCGGGAATCGGGAAATGTCGGAAGATTTCATTAGAGTCCTGAGAAGCTTTCGCGCCCGCCTGTTCGAGTCGGGAGGAGTCCTGGGGGTGGAAGGCTCGCGGCACGCCCCGCGCAAACCCGAAAGTGGCGCGGCTGCGCCCACGGACCGGGAGGCAGCCTTTCAGGGCGACGTTGGACCGCCACCGGTCAAGGATTCACGCGGGAGCAGTTAGTCCACCCAAGGGGTGGCCCGCCGATAGCCCTCATCTGCCTCCATGAGTAAAGGTGCTGAGGCAGACCCAAGGTCTGGGCGACGCTGGCCTGCTATGCTCGACCGTCCATGAATCGGAGGAACTTCGCGCGCCATCTGCGCAAGTGCGCGTGCTTCCTCGCGCGCGATGGCTCCCGGCACGAAATCTGGGAGAACCCCGCCAACGGCAAATCGGCGGCCGTTCCCCGGCACGATCCGATAAAGAGGAATACGGTTCGGCAGATTTGCAAGGATCTCGAGGTCCCGCGACCGCCGGGAATCTAGCTCGGCTCTTACGTAAGAGTAGTGCGCTCGACCACTGAGCCGGAAGCCCGATGCGCGAGCGCCTTCTCTCGTCGGTAGGCGAGGAGCTCGGTGGCGGCGTCGAGCACCATGGAGCGCGCCTCGTCCAGGGTGTCCCCTTCGGAAACCGCACCCGGCAACTCGGGGATGAAGGCGGTGTAGCCTCCCTCCTCCGCTGGTTCGAAGATGATCGTAAACTCGGCTCGCCTGGTCTTCACGCGCTCATTCTACGCCACGGCGTGTCAAAGTGGAGCCCCGTCCGCGGTCTGGGAGTGCGTCTCCTTTATAGTTATCGTTTTCTGCCTTCGCGCACAAGCGTTCCTCCACACCTGAAGGTGCGGAGGCGGTCCAAGCAGCTATCCCGGCTCCTCGTCGAACGCAAGAATCGCCGCCTCCCAAGTCCGCCATCGCCCGGTTCGCCGGACCCGCCCGGCGAGCTTGGGCGGCAGGTTCGGGGTCAGGAAGTCACGATGAGTCTGCAAGCGCAGGCGCTCCGTCTCCGCAAGCCCCTCGCGACTCCCGCGAAGCCGGCGCCAGACCTCGTACCACACCAGCAGATCGCCGATCCGCTGGCTCGGGTACATCCGCGCGAGCCGCTTCTTGAACTCGGTCTCGCCCGGTTCCAGCGAGAGAACCTGCTGGCCGTCGGGCTGGGCGAAGCGGTTCACGGCCTGAATCAAGTTCGCGTACGTGTGGTACCAGGGAACTTCCAGCACCGGGCACTTCGCGACGCGGTTCGCCAGGTAGTTCGTGGCGTCGTGGTCGAGGTGGCCCTGCTCGAACGCGCCGCACACGATCCTGTCGGGCGCGATCTCCGCCGTCAGCTCTTGGAAGCGCGGCAGCAGACTTTCGAGGTCGTCCAGCACGCCGCCGTCCGGGCTGGCGTGGAAGAAGAGCCTGTCCTGGGGAACGCCAAGCTCTTCGGCGGCCGACCGCGCCTCCGCCTCGCGCTCCTCGTTCGAGTGCGTCCAGCTGAGGAACACGTCCGAGCCCGCGAGCGCGAGCCTCCGAATCCACGCGCAGATCGAGAGCTCGTCGTCCGGGTGCGTCAGGAAGAAGAGCCAGCGCAGCTTGGGATCGGGATCGAACAGAGTCATCGGTTCGCCTGCGGCTCCTTTTCCGCGGTGCCTCCCCTCGCTTCGTCCTTTGTAGAAGCCCTCGTTTCGGCGCGCAGCGCCTCCCGGATCGTCTCCAGCACCGGCTCCGGACAGATGTTGGCGAGCGAATCGGGATCGAAGTGGCACCGCTCGATCTGCCCGTACGGGCAGGTTCGCCACAGTGGAGTCGCGGCGTAGAGGCCGATCGCGGGCTTGCCGAGCGCGGCGGCGATGTGCGTGGTGCCCGTGTCGCCGCCGAGATGCGCGCTAGATAGGGAGATCAGCGCGATCAGCTCCTCGAGGGTCGTTTCGCCCGCCATCGAGACGGGCTTGGACCCGCAGCGCGAAACCACCTCGCGAACGATCTCTCGATCCGCCTCCGACGGCCCTCCGAGCAGAACCGAACCGACGCCCTCTTCGGCAAGGCCGTCGATCACCGCGGCGAACGACTCCGGCAGCCACCGCTTCGCGCGCCATCCCGCGCAGGGGTTCATCGCGACGAATCGGCCCTCGAGCCCGGCGGCCGCCAGCTTTGCCGCCACCCGCGCGAGGTCGTCCGGGTGCTGCGCCAGGCCGAAATCCGCCTCGTGCGCGACGCCTCCCGCCGCCCGCGCGACGTCCACGATCTGGTCCACAACGTGGAACGAGCTGGGATCGGGCATCACGCGCTGGGAGAAGAGCCAGGAGCCCTCCCGCTGCCAATGGAAGCCAAGGTTGCGGGCGGCACTCGAGCGCCAGATCGCGAGCCCGCTCTTGAACAGCCCTTGCAGGTCGAGCGCGGCATCGAAACGCCCATCGAGGCGTGGCCAGGAGGAGGGCGACGGCGTCAGCCGCACATGGACGGCCCGGTCCACGTGCCGGCAGCGCTCGACGATCCCCGCGAAGCGCGGGTCGACGAGCCAGGTGATCTCGCAATCCGGAAACGCGCGCTTCAGCGCTCCCGCCGCCGGGAGCGAGCACACGACGTCGCCCATCGCGGAGAGCCGGCTAAGAAGAAACCTTTCGGACATTCGCCTCCAAAGCCTTAAGAGCCGCCTGAACCACGGCGTCCGGCTCGACGCACGCCGGATCGTCACCCTCCCGCAACACGGACCCTCGATCGGAATAGGGGCGGAACACGCTCGGATCGGTCGGCCCAAAAACCGTCACCGTGGGCACGCCGTATGCCGCCGCGATGTGCGCCATGCCGGTGTCCCCGGAAAGCAGCACGTCGGACTCGGCGGCCCACGCCATGGACTCCCGCAGGGTGAGCTCGCCGACCAGATTCGTCACTCCTGCAGCATCGGGCTCTGGATCGCCCTTGCCGCCCAAAAAAGCGACTTGGGCGCCCTCGGATAGCAGCCTCTTCGCGACTTCGGCCCAGCGCTCGATCGGATACGCCTTCTCCGGAAAGCTCGCGCCGACGGCGATCGCGGCGAGCGGCCGGGAGGACTTTCGAGCCCGCACGGCCTCCCGCTCGGCATCCAGCCTGGGCATGATCGGCTCCGCCGAGCCTGCGAAGCCGCCGATCGCGTCGAGCGCCATCAGATTCGCCTCTACGATGTGCGTTCCCTCGGGCGCGGGCGGAAGCACCGGATTCAGCCCCTTCGAAAGGGGGTCGACCGCCCGCACCGCGAACCGCCTCATTGGCGCGGCCAGGCGAAGGCAGATCGCGGTCTTCGCGTGGCCGTGGAAGTCCAGTCCCAAGTCAAAGCGCAGCCTTCGAAGCCGCATGTACGCTCTCAAGGGCGCGAACCAGGACCTCGGGGATCGCCGCCGTCTCTTCCAATCTTCCCAGGGGATCTCCTCTCGGCGGCTCAGCAAGGTCTCGGTATCGAGCGCTTCGGCGCAGCGGCTCTCCACGACCCACGCTAGAAACGACTCCGGCTCCGACCGCCGAATCCGGGACGCAGCGGGAACGCACATCACGCAGTCGCCGATCGCGGAAAAGCGAACGATCAGGATTCGGCGGGGGCTCAAACCAGCCCCCTTTGCCGCGCGGACTTCCACCGGTCGTGAAACCAGAGCCACTGCTCGGGGTACTCGCGGACCGCGCCTTCTAGCTCCGCATTGAAGGACGCCATCATCGCCTCGTAGGGATTGTCGAAGCCCGGAGCGGGCCCGAAAGGAGGAAAGATGCGCCCGCGATAAGCGCCCGGACCGGATCGCACCACATAGAAGAACGCCATCGGAGCGCCAGACCGGCGATGGAGGATCCCCGGGCCGAGCACGGTGCCCGCCGGTTTGCCGAAGAAGGGGAGGTATGCGTCCTCGGCGTTCTGGTCGGCAAGGAGCGCCACGACGCGATTCCTGCGCAAGCAGGACAGGATTCCCATCGCGGCGTCTCCGCGCGCGTACACCTCGATTCCCGTGGATTCGCGAAGCCGGAGGACCCGCCGCTCGATCGCCGGGTTGTCGGTGCGGCGCGCTACGACGCTGAGCGGGAATCCCTTCGCGGACAAGTAGTGCGCCCCGGCTTCCCACACCCCCAGGTGGCCGCTCAGAAGTAGGGCGCCTTTGCCCTTTTCGAGCATGCGTTCGAGATGGTCCGTGCCCTGGAAGTCGCTTCGAGCAAGGATCTCTTCCCTGGACCGGCTGAAGGTCGCCAGGAAGTCCACCGTCGTTCTACCGAAGTGCTCAAACACGCGCTTTGCGAGATCCAGGCGCTCTCGGTCCCCCATTTCAGGGAACGCGAGCTTCAAGTTGGAAAGCGCGACATGCCTGCGGCGAGATGCGAACCGAAACAGCACCCTGCCGAATCGCTCGCCCATCCGTTCGATCCGTTCTGGAGTTTTGCCGCGAGTCCACCGCTCTCCGAGCGCCATCGCCGAGCTGCCGACGGCTCCCACAACGGCGCGCCTGAGGCTCTTAAGCCAGCCCGTCGCGTAGCCATCCCTCGAATTCGGACTCGGGGGTGACTCGGACCTCATGCCTTGCGATCCAGAACGCTCGCGAGCGAACATCCGGCCTTTCGCGGAGCTTTTGCCAATCCTTGCCCGAAACGACGACCGGGAAGTCTTCGGGCACGGCCTGAAGTAGATTACCTTCGTCGAGCGGATCGTGGTCTCCGAACAGGGATTTGCGCTCGATCAAGAGTCCCAGAGACTCCAGATCGCTTAGGAACCGGTCGGGCCTTCCGAGGGCGCACAGGACGCTCACAGGGCGGCCCTGCCACTCGCCTTCCGGCAGATCCGCTTCGCCATGGAGAGAGAAGCCGGCGATCCGGGACTCCACTTGAAACTTTCCCGGAAGGACGAGGTCCGCGCGGGAGAGGCCCCCTCGCGGCTCGCGGTACGGCCCCGCCGGCAGGCAGCGGCGATTCGGGGGATTCGGCTCGTCCAGCACGAGCGACAGGTGCTTTTCCAGGCGAAGATGCTGAAAGCCGTCGTCCAGCACGAGGACCGCTCCTGGAAACCGCTCGTTGCAAAGCTTCGCCGCGCGCACTCGGTCCCTTCCGACGATGAGCGGCACTTCCGGAAGCAGCCACCGAATCAGCGCGGGCTCGTCACCCCATTCCCGCGCCGACAAAGGGCCGACCGGCGCGACGCTTGCGCCCGACTCGGCCGGGGAGCGATAGCCGCTCGCGGACAGCACGACCTGCCTTCCGATCCTCAGCAACACTTCGGCTACGTGGCAGGCGACGGGGGTCTTGCCGCTTCCACCCACGGATAGGCTTCCCACGCAAAGGACCGGGCGGTGCGGCTCCGCGGGCCTCTTCAGTCCCCAGGCGTAAGCCGCCTCGTACGCTTCCCAGCAAAGAGCGTAGAGCCAGGAGGCCGGCGTCAGCGCGGCCGAAGCGAGCCTGGCTGTGGTGCTCCGCCCGTACCAAACGTCCGAGGCCGGCATGGCGGGATTATGGCCCTCGTGCCTCTAATCGGAGACGGCTCTCGGCGCTCGCGGCCCGCTAGTCGGGAGCCGTCTCGGGAGCACCCCACAAAAACCTCTGGCGATAGTGCTCGTCCGGGCGCGTATGGATCCGCTCGATCTCCTCGGCCGTAAGAAACCGAACGCCGGCGCCAGTCTGGAGCGCCGCCAGGAGAACGCTCGCGGCCTTGACCTGCATCCGTGTTGCGGCGAGCACTTCGGATTCGCTCGCGCCGAGGGCGATCAGGCCGTGATTCTGCAGCCAGATGGTCTTGGGGGGCGCGCCGAAGCGCTCGTCGAAGCCGCGCGCCGCCTTGCGCAGCTCCTTCGCAAGCGGAAGGCCGGGGTCGTGGTAGTCCACCCAGCAGGCCGCCGGGCCGCAGCAAACGATTTCGTCCGGAAAGATTCTTTTGTCGGCAAGGTCTCTTGCCTGGTCGAGGCACAGGAGGCTTAGTAGGGATGGAGGGTGCGTGTGGCCCACGACTTCGACGCCAGGAAGTGTCAGTAGAAAAGCGTGCATGAAGGCCTCGACGGACGGCAGAAGCCCTTCGGGGCCGCATTCCACGGAGCTCGAAAGCAGGGTTCGCACTGCCTCGTCGGAAAGCTCCGGCCCGTCGAGCGCCGCCAGCAGAGGCTCGCTCCGTACTCGCACAAAGCCGTCCGGGCCGATCCCACAAAGCGAGTTTCCGCTCGCCTTAACCCAGAATTGGTCCGCGCCATCGCGCTTGCTCGTGTTCCCTTCGGCAAGGATGGCGAGCCCCGCCTCGGGGTCGCCAAGCGTCCTCGATAGCTCGATCAGCGATTCGGGCGGGATGGCGTCTTTTGCGCTCATATTGGGATCACCCATAGCTCGCGGGGCCCGTGAACTCCTCGAACGAGCACGCCTTCGATGTCGGCCGTTCGGCTCGGGCCGGAGATCAGAACACTCGTACGGTCTCCGAGCCGCGCCAGGCCCTCCTCGAGCGTCGAGACGATCGACTCTCGGCGAACCAGGGCCACGTGAACGGGCGGCGCGAGGCTCGCCAGCCTTCTCCGTCCCGGCCCCGCGCTCACCAGAAGGCTGCCGGTTTCCGCGACGGCAACCTCAGCGAGAGTGATCCCAGCGCCGGCCTCCCACGGATCGTCCGTAAGGACCCATGGAATCCCTGCCAAGAGAGGCAGGGCATCGCGATCGATGCAAACCTGCGACTCCAAGAGCTCTTCGAGAGCGCCGGGTTCGACGACGCGCCCGCCCAGGCCTGTCAGGCGCTCTTCGAATCGCTGCCAGAGGGCGTCCGTGTCCGCTGGAAGATCCTGCTCGACAGGTTCGAAATGCATCGGAACAGACGGCCCGTCCGCGTCCTGTGCGCGCTCGTCCGCAAGCATCGCGAGCGCCTTGCCGACCGCGGCGAGCACGGCCTCACGATCGCCCACGCCACCACCTCCGGAAGCTTCGGCCCGACCGCCTTGGCGCCGACCGGAACTCGCCCCATGCGCGCCGGAAGGGGCTCGGCATTCGCAGGGCGATAGGGAGCAGCCAAAGCGCGAGCCGCCACTTCAGCGGGCTGCTCGCCGCCGCCGCAAACCTGCGCCAAGGAATTCCGTCGCCGAACGCTCCCGACTTCGCCGCCTCCGCCCGAAGCCGAAGCAGCATATGCGGAATCGGAATCCTCACCGGGCAAACCTCCTCGCAGGCGCCGCACAGGGAGGACGCTTTCGACAAGTCCCCCATTGCCGCCACGCCCTCCAGAGCCGGTGCGAGCACCGCGCCGAGCGGGCCTCCGTAGACGTGCGCGTAGCCGTGGCCCGAAGCCTGCCGGTAGACGGGGCACACGTTCAGGCACGCGCCGCACCGAATGCATCGCAGGATGTCCCGGTAGCGCCCGCCGAGGATCTGGGAGCGGCCGTTGTCGAGCAGCACCACGTGGACCTCCCGCGGCCCGTCCTCCTCGTCCTGCCGTCTCGGCCCGGAGACGAAATGTACGTAGGTCGTCACGCGCTGGCCGGTTGCCGAGCAGGCGAGCAGCTTCAAGAAGACCGGCAGCTCCTGCTCCGTCCGTAGCAGCTTCTCGATCCCCATCACCGCGATGTGAACATCCGGCGCTGTGGTGGAGAGCCTGTTGTTGCCCTCGTTCTCGACGATCACAATCCGCCCGGTTTCGGCGATGGCGAAGTTGACGCCGCTGATCCCCACCTTCGCCTCGCGAAAGCGCTCTCGCAGGAATGCGCGAGCCTGCGCCGTGAGGGCCTCCGGCTGTTCGGTGTATTCGCCCAGGCCCTCTCGCTCGAAGCTCCGGGCGATTTCGAACCGGTCCTTGTGGATGATCGGCGTCACGATGTGGCTCGGGGCGTCGCCATCGATCTGCACAACGAATTCCCCCAGATCGGTCTCCACTACTCGATAGCCGGCCTCCTCAAGCGCCCCGTTCAAGTGGATCTCCTCCGTCGCCATCGATTTGCCCTTCACGACCGTGCTCCCCTTCGGCGCGACGGAGGCTGCGATCTCGAGAATCGTCTTACGGGCGCTTTCGGCGGTCGCCGCCCAATGAACCCGGACGCCTTTCTGAACGCACTTCTCCTCGAAACGCAGCAGCAAAGCCTTGAGGTCGTCGAGAACCCCGGCCTTCACTCGCGCCGCAAATTCTCGCGCCTCGTCTTCGCGCCCCATAAAGCTCGCAGCGAGCGCCTCACGGCGCTGCGTCGTCTTCAGGGCGGACGCAGACCGCACGGCGTCGGTCTTCGCCTGGGGGAGCCTGCGCGCGAACCGTTCGACACGCGAGGAGTTCATGCCGAGATCGCCTCCGCGAGAAGCTCGCAGTAGTGGGCCGTTCGGAGTGAGAAGTTATGCCGCTCGATCAACCCTTGAAGGTGCATGAGGCAGCCCATGTCGCCACTGGCGAGCAACTCTGCTCCGGACTCTACAACGTGACGGAGCTTTTCGACGCCGATCCCCGAGCTTAGCGCGCCGTGCGTTGCAGAGAACGCCCCTCCGAACCCGCAGCACTGTTCCTCTTGGGCAAGGGCGACGAGCTCCCATCCCGCGAGCTTTAGCAGCCGCTCCTGGCGGTCCCCCAGCCCGAGCGCGCGCCCGTGGCAGGCCCGGTGGAATGCGGCCGCGCCCTTCGAAGCCTGGGAGGAGCCGTTCAGGGGCCAGCGATCGATCCGAAGCTCGTCCAGCAGAAGCTCGGAAAGCTCGAAGACCTTCGGCGGATTCAAGCCGAGCATCGGATAGCCGTCCCGAAGCATCGCCGCGCAAGAGGCGCTCGGCGTTACCACCGGGCATTGTCCGGCGAAAGCGGCCAGGCAGCGGCCAGCCACGGACTTGGCGCTTGGCCAATCTCCGGCATTAAACGGCGGCTGCCCGCAGCAGGTCTGGCTCTCCGGAAACTCGACTTGGCATCCGGCGTGCTCGAGCACTCTTGTCGTCGCGATGCCCACCTCTCCATAGAAGGCGTCGCATAGGCAGGTGAGCATCAGGCTTACGCGCATTGGGCCCAGCGGAAGTTTCGCGCAAAGCGGGCCAAGAACGCAAAGCATGCCTCTTCGTGCTAAGGAGCCGCTTTGCAACTCGAAGGAGACGCAAGTCAACCCGGAGGAGACGCAAGTCAGACCGGAGGAGCCGCAACTCAACCCGGAGGAGACGCAAGTCAGCCCGGAGGAGCCGCATCTCAGCCCTGAGGAGCCGCATCTCAGCCCTGAGGAATCGCATCTCAGTCCTGAGGAGACGCATCTCAGTCCTAAGGAGCCGCATTCCGATCCCGGAGCGCCTCATTCCGATCCCGGAGCGCCTCATTCCGATCCCGGAACGCCGCATCTCCGCCATTCAGGCGACACGGGCACTCGGTTCGTAGGTTCGAAGGGTCACGCTTCTGAGCACGGTAGCGCCGAGCTCGTCGAATCCGGAGAACGCGCCCTGTCCCAGGAACTGCACGGCCAGGTTTCCGAGAAGCGTCGCCTCCTGCGGGCCCGCGGAAACCAATCGCCCCGAGCGGTCCGCGAGGGCTCGGCAGAACGCTTCGCTCGCCGAGCCGCCGCCCGCAACGCGCAGCTCGGTGACGTCGCGGCCCGCGACCCCCGACAGAAGCTCGACCTGCTCGCATGTCGTGTCCACGAGGCTGAGCAGCGCGATCCCCGCCCAAGCGGATTCGTGCTCGGGCTCCGCGCGAAGCTGCGCGCGCACCGCCCTCAGCATGGACTCCGGAGCGAAGAGTTCCGGGCGCATCAGGTCGATCCGCTCCGAAACGAGTCGGTCCGCGCCGCTCAGCCATTCGGGAATCGGCGCGGAGATTCCCAGCTCCTCGTGCAGACGGTTGATCACATAGAACCCGGGGATGTTCGCAAGGAAGCGCACCCGCCCGTCCACCGCGCGCTCGTTCGTGAAGTTCGCCGATTCCGCCTCCGAGGTGGCAAGCGGCCGGTCCAGAAGGACTCCTAGGAGGGACCAGGTTCCGATGCTGAGGAACGCTTGGTGGCCGGCGAGGGGGCCGATGCCGCAGACGGCGGAAGCGGTGTCGTGGCCGCCGACCCGCACGATTTGCGCGCCGCCAGTCGTTTTTCCGACGATGCGCCCGGGAGGCTGGGGCTGCGCGTCCGGCACGGGCCAACCGGCGACTTCGAACGCCCGCGAGGACCATTTGCCGTCCAGGCCGAGCAGCTGGGTCGTGGACGCCTGCGTAAGCTCGTGCGCCGCGGGAGCGCCCAAAAGGTGCGCCATCAGCTCCGGCAGGATCAGCCAGCGAACGCCTGTTGACAGAAGCTCCGGGCGCTGACGGGCTCGCGCGACGAGTTGATAGATCGTGTTGAACGGCTGGTACTGCGTGCCGGTGAGGGCGTAAAGCTCGGCCCTGAGAGAGGCCATTTGCTCGAAGACTTCCTGGTGCAGCGCGTGGCGATAGCAGGCGGGAGGCTGCAGCAGCTCGCCGTTCGCGCCCACAAACCCGTGGTCCACTCCCCAAGAGTCGATTCCGAGAGTTCCGCCCTCTGCCAGCGCCCTCTGCTCCGCGCGCCGACAGATTCCGGAGAGCGTCTCCGTCCGCCACACGAGTCCCCATTCCGTCTCGACGGGCTCGTTCGGGACCTGCTCGACAACTTCGAAGCCGATGCGGCCGCCCTGCAGCTTCCCGGCCGCGTAGCGAACGGACGTTGCGCCCAGGTCCACCGCTACGGCCGATGGCGCCGATTCCTCTCCGAGCGAGCTCACCTAAGGAACCCCTCGCGCACGCCGCCGTCGACCGGGATCACGCATCCGGTCGTTCGGCTCGACCGAGCCTCGCTGGCGAGCCAAAAGATCGCCTCGGCGCAGTCGTCGGCCGAAACGGTCACGCCGAGCATCGAGCGCTTGCGGTAGTACTCGGGAAGCTCCTCCACGGTGATTCCCAAGGACTCGGCGGTCTGCTGCTTCCACTGATCGCTCCAGATTCCCGATCCCTCGAGCACCGCGTCGGGATTCACGGCGTTGCATCGGATGCCGTGCTTGGCAAGGTCCGAGGCGGCGGTTCGCATAAGGTGCAGCTCGAACGCCTTTGCGGCAGAGTAAACGGCGGCGTTCGATCCGACGGCGACGGCGTTCTTGGAGGCCACTACGACAAGAGAGCCGCCCGTGCCCTGGCGAATCATGACGCGCGCGGCTTCGCGCATCGCCAGGAAGTAGCCCTTCATCAAGAGGCTGCTGAGGAGCTCGTAATCCGCGTCCGAAGTGTCCGCGACCGTTCCTCGCCGAGCGTTTCCCGCGCAGAGGACGCAGATGTCCACGCCTCCGAATGCCAGGATCGCGTCCTCGAACGCGCGCGCCACTTGCTTCGGGTCGGTAACGTCGCACGTCACTCCGAGAGCGCTGCCCCGGTTCGCGGCCATCGCGTCGATTGCCGGCACCGCCTCTGCGAGCTTTCGCTCGTCGATGTCCAGCACTGCGACGCACGCCCCTTCCGAGGCGAGCCTCTTGGCCGCCGCGAAGCCGATTCCTTGCGCGCCGCCCGTAATCACCGCCACTTGGCGGCTGAGCTCCTTTTCCGGGGGCTGCCTTCGCAGCTTCGCCTCTTCGAGCTGCCAATACTCGATGTCGAACGCCTCCTGCTCGGGAAGCGGCACGTACCTGTCGGCCGCCTCTGCGCCGCGCATCACCTCGATCGCGTTTCGATAGAACTGTCCGGTGACGGCCGCCTCGCGCGGGCTCTTTCCGAAGGACACCATGCCCAGCCCCGGAACGAGGACCACGCTCGGGTTCGGATTCCTCATGGGCGGAGAGTCGGGCCGCTTGCAGCGAGCGTAGTAGTCCGCGTATGAGCCCCTATAACCGACGAGGGCTTCCTCCAGGTACCGGTCGATCTCGGATTGGTCCTTGTCCTGGAACTCTGCACGCCAGCCCGACAGGTACAACGGCCGAATCTTCGTTCGGAGAAAGTGGTCCGGGCAGCTGGTTCCGAGCCCTGCTAGCGCCTCCGATTTGGAACGAGTCAGAAAGTCCAATGTCGGAGGTTCGCGGTCCACACTCGCGACGAGCCGCTTTCCCTCGTGCGCGGCCTTGCCGCGCAGCCGGGGCAGGAGGTCGAGGAAGGCCTTTCTGGATTCGGAATCCGATGGCCGCTCGTGCACGGCCTCGCCGAACGGATGGCCGTCGCCGGGCCGCGAGTCCAGGAACTCTTGCGCATGGTTGATCATCCGCAGGGTCAGCTTATAGCACTCCCTCCATTCATCCGCCCAGCATATGAAGCCGTGCGAGGCGAGCAGCGCGCCCTTTATTCCCGGGTTGGCGTCGATCAAATCGCGAAGCTGCAGGCCGAGTTCGAAACCGGGACGCTTCCAAGGGAGAAAGCCCATCTCCCCGCCCCAGACCTCTCGCGTGAGGCTCTCCGCGTTCTCGCTCGCCGCGATCGCGATGACCGCGTCCGCATGCATGTGGGAGACCGCGTCGAACGGTACGAAGCCGTGTAACGGCGTGTCGATGCTGCACGCGACGGGATTCAGACCGAAAACGCAATGCGAGTAGAGCGGAACGACGTCGTCCTCGTGAAGTCCGTCCTTTCGAGCCTTGTCCTCGAGGGCGAGCACCTTGTCGAGGTAGAGGCTCGCGAATCCGTCCCGGTTCGCGGAGCGCAGATCTCCCCCCGAGCCCTTCACCCACAGAACGCGAACCGGCTCGCCCGTCAGGGGATCCGCTTCGTCGGTCTTGACGCTCGTGTTGCCTCCGCCGAAGTTGGTCACACGGAGGTCGGAGCCGAGCAGGTTGGAGGCGTAGACCAGCGCGTCCACGGGGTCCTTCGGCGCCTTGGATTCGTCCCAGAGGCTCGGGATCGCCGCGGGCGTCTCGACCGTCATGGCCGAGTTTTACCGCGAACGAGCCTGAATTGCGGGCCGGGCGTCTTCCGGACGCATACTCCCCGCATGCAGGAGATTTCGTGGGCCGATTTCGAGCGGGTCGAGCTTCGCGTGGGCACCGTGGTTCGCGTCGAGGAGTTTCCGGAGGCGCGGAAGCCCGCGTATAAGATGTGGGTGGACTTCGGGAAAGCCGGTGTGCGGCAGTCGAGCGCCCAGCTGACGGCGCTCTACCAGCCAATAGACCTGATCGGCCGACAGGTTCTGGGTGTGCTCAACTTCCCGCCAAAGCGGATCGCGGGATTCGAATCGCAGGTTTTGATCACCGGTTTCGCAGACGAGAGCGGGGCGGTCGTGCTCGCGACACCAGAGCGGGCGGTTCCGAACGGGGCGAGGCTGTTTTGATCACGTCGATCCACGAAGGCACGTTCCCTAGCCCCCTCCCCTTGTTTCGCGTCCCGAAGAAACAGGGGGAGGGGGTTTGGGGGTGAGGGTTCCGGGAGGCCTACTCCTTCGGCATGAAGCTCGTGCCGCATCCGCAGCTTCGACCGGCGTTCGGATTGTCGAACGCGAATCCGCCGCCAATCAGATTGCCGGTGTACACGAGGGTGGATCCGCTCAGGAAGCGGGCGGACTTAGGGTCGCAAACGAGCGGGATTCCCTCCACTTCGACCGAAAGGTCCGTTTCCTTGCGAACTGTATCGAGCCGCAGAACGTACTCCAACCCCGAGCACCCGCCCCCCTTTACCCCCATGCGTACGAATGCGTCGGGCCTGCCGTCCTTCTGCAAGACTCGGCGCAGGTGGGGCAGCGTTTCCGGGGCGACCGTAACGGGAAACCCCGTGCTTTCGCTTATCGGGCGTAGATTGGCGAGCACCTCTTTCTTCGACGCTCTCATACGGAAATGCGCTCCCGATCCTGGCGGTTGAACTTCGCGCGAACTCGAACGAGCTTTGCCGGCGCGGGCGTGCGGGCCAGCAAGTCCGCGAGCGTGACGCGGTTTACCACCAGGTCCACGGCTCGCTGAATGTCGTCCCAAAGGAACTGCACGGCGCACGAGCTTCCGTGCGCGCACGTGGGCGTGAGCCCGCTGTGGCGCTCGCAAAAGCCCTCCTCGTACAGCCTGCCTCCGAGCGCTTCCAGGACCCTGCCCACTGCGATCTGCTCGGGAGGCGAAGAGAGCCGGTAGCCTCCGGTGTGGCCACGAGTGCTCCGAATGAAGCCGGCTTTGCGAAGGATCGTGAGCAGCTTCGCAACGTGCGGCTCGCTAAGGTGTTCTCGCTCCGCGATCTGTGGAATCGTCAGGCTGTCCCCGGATCGCGCAATTTCGATCAGGCAGCGGAGCCCATATTCCTCCTGCGCGCTGAACTTCATCGTCTTCTCCCGGTCTGGATCTTCTTCCGCACCATATTGTCGTACCTTCCGCCTACATCAGGCCAAGCATTAGCTTGACCTCGTCCGAAACTCTGTCCAAGCTGAACGGCGGCTCCCAAGTCAGCTCCACTTTCGCGGACTTGACCCTCGGAATCAGCCGGATGCGGTCCTCGACCTCGAGGGGCAGCGTCTCCGCGACTGGACAAGCGGGCGAGGTAAGCGTCATCAAGACCTTTACGTTGGAATCGTCATCGACCGAGACCTCGTAGATGAGCCCGAGGTCGTACACGTTCACGGGAATCTCCGGGTCGTAGACCGTGCGAAGCATGTCCACGACCTCGTTCTCCAGCAGGTTCCTTTCGATTGGATTGAGGGTCTTGGCCTCGCCCCCTCGGCTTTCCGCGGAATCGCTCTGCGCCGTGTCGATCCTCTCAGGCATGGCTACTCTTCCTCCGTAGAGGTTTCGGCCTCTCCTCGGAGCGCGGCGTCCAGAGTGTGCCACGGGAGCGTGGCGCACTTGACGCGGATGGGAAACTCCCATACGCCTCCGAGCGCCTTCAGCTCGGGCTGGCCGCTGCTCACGTCCTCGAGCGCCAGCGGGTCGTTCGCCATCGCCTGCCGGAAACGCTCGAAGAGCCGCCTGACTTCCGAAATCGGCTTTCCGATAACGGCCTGCGTCATCAGCGACGCCGAGGCGGTCGAGATCGCGCAGCCCTGTCCCTCGAATTTGACGTCGCGGACCGAGCCGTTCTCGACCTTGACGCGCACCGTAATCCGGTCGCCGCACAGCGGGTTGTTTCCGATGGCCTCCCGATCCGCGTCCGGCATTGGGCCTCGATTCCGCGGGTTGCGGTTGTGGTCCAGGATCACCTCTTGGTAGAGGTCCGCAAGCTCGGTCATGGCCCTGCCTCCCGCTCTATCATGCGAAGACCTCCTTCGCTTTCAGGATCGCGGCGGCCAGCGCGTCGATCTCTTCGGCCGTGTTGTAGAAGGCCAGCGACGCCCGAGCCGTCGCCGGTACGCCCATTCGGGCCATGAGGGGCTGAGTGCAGTGGTGCCCCGCCCGGATCGCGATGCCCTCCGAGTCCAGCACGGTTCCGATGTCGTGCGGATGGATCCCATCCACGATGAACGAAAGGATGCTGCACTTGTGCTCCGCCGTCCCAATCAGCTTCACCCCCGGGATTGCCGCGATGAGCTCCGTTCCGTACCCGGTCAATCTCTGCTCATATGCCTCGATGCGCTCGCGGCCGAGCGCCATCAGGTACTCCGCCGCTGCTCCGAGCCCGATGAAGCCCGCGACGTTTGGCGTGCCCGGCTCGAACTTGGCGGGAGGCGGGGCGTACTCGCTTTTCGGGAAGGTTACGGACCGGATCATGCTGCCGCCGCTCTGATACGGAGGGATGCGTTCCAACAGCGCCTGCTTGCCGTACAGAATCCCGACTCCGGTGGGGCCGAACATCTTATGGCCCGAAAGCGCATAAAAGTCCGCATCCAATTCTTGAACGTCGATCGGAAGGTGCGGTCCCGCCTGAGCCCCGTCGACCACCGCGATCGCGCCTGCAGAGTGCGCTAGGCGCACCATCTCCTTCACCGGGTTGATCGTTCCGAGCGCGTTGCTGACGTGCACGATCCCGACGACCTTCGTGCGTTCGGAGAGCATCCGTTCGTACTCGTCGAGCAGAACTTCGCCGGTATCGGAAATGGGGATCGGACGGACGATCGCGCCCTTCTCCTCCGCCACGATTTGCCACGGAACGATGTTGCTGTGGTGCTCCATCGTCGTGAGAAGGACCTCATCGCCCTGCTTTAGGAATGCCCGGCCGTAGGTTGCCGCGACGAGGTTCAAGCTCTCCGTGCAGCCCTTCGTCAGCACGATCTCCGTCTCGCGCTCCGCATTGAGGAACCGGCGAAGCGACTCGCGCGCGCCCTCGAATGCCTCGGTCGCGCGCTGGCTGAGGGCGTGAACGCCCCTATGGACGCTCGCGTTGTACTCACGGTAGTAGCGGCTGGTCGCGTCGATTACCGAGACAGGCCGCTGGCCCGTCGCGGCGTTGTCCAGGTAGACGACGGTCCTTCCGCGAGCCATAGCGGAAAGCCCAGGGAAGTCTTGCCGAACCTCCTTTGGGTCGAACGCTTCGGACTGTTTCGCTTGCGGCTTGATCGTCGCCATGTTCTTGTTTAGTCTGCTTCCAGATTCTCTTCCCGAGATATGCTGCCCGTCACAATTCGCCCCCGACTCCTTTCGCGCTCCACGCGAAGAGCGCCATCCACTCCTCGCGCTGCATCTGAAGCAAATGCAAGGGATCGTCTCCGCCGCTTGCCTGCACTTGGTCCACGAAGCCATAGGGATCGTAGCCTGGGAGTCCCTTCACGGCCGGATGAGGGGCGGCGCGTCGGAGCCAGTACTTGCTGTTCCCGAAATCGCCCTCCCGGCGGTGCATGATCGCGTGCCAAAAGGACCCGCTCGCCGATGCGATGCCTTGGCTGACCTCGTGGCTGCGTTCCAGGTCGTCGACGTAGAGCCAGATTCCGGCGGCAAGCTCCTGGCGGGCCCGCACGGCATCCGAGACGACGGCATCCGCGGCTAGGCGGCAATGCTCCTCGGCGGCAGCCCGCTTCGGAAGCAGGGACGGCATCGCTTCGTCCAAAGGCAGGGCGGAAAACAGCGGCTCGCATGTCGTCCGCAGTTCCTCGTTCAGTACCGCGAGGAGTCTTTCCTGAAGCGACTGTCCCTTCGTCTGCATCGGCTTGCTCGTTACACCTAAACTAAATCGGAATGACACCCGATCCGCCCAGCTTCGCGAAAAGCTGCCTTTCGAGGGCGCGCCTCACCTCATCGTCGGTGATCGGCTCGAGCACCTCTGCGGCGAAAGCGAAGATGAGCAGATTCCTCGCGTCCGCCTCCGGGATGCCCCGCGACCGAAGGTAGAAGAGAGCGTCCTCGCGCAGCCTTCCCACCGTCGCTCCGTGCGTACACTTCACGTCGTCCGCGAAGATCTCCAACTGGGGCTTGGTGTCGATCGTCGCCGTGTTCGAAAGGAGCAGCGCCTGATTCGTTTGCTTCGCGTCGGTCTTCTGAGCGTCTTGGTACACGAATATCTTTCCGTTGAACACGCCCTTCGCGCGCCCGTCGAGAATGCCCTTGTAGACCTCGAAGGAGTGACAATTCGGCACCGCGTGGTCGATGCGCGTGTGGTGGTCCATGTGCTGTTCGCCCGTGGCCACGTACACGCCGTCCAACGAAGTTTCCGCGCGTTCGCCGCCCACCCAGGCATGCACGTCGAGCCGCGCGAGGCGTCCCCCAAACGAAGCCACCGTGGACCGGTACTCGGACCGCGCCTCCTGCCGGATCGCGAGCGTCCCGATGGAGTGTGCCTCTTCGGACTCCAGCTGCAGGCGGACATGCTCGACCCGCGCCTCCGCAGCGAGGCCGATTTCCGTAACCGGACAAGAAAAGTAAGCCCCTCGCGCGCCCAGGTGCGACTCGAGGATCCGCGCCTTGGCGCCAGGCTCCGCGACGACCAGCACGCGAGGATAGAAAGCCGCCGAAACCTCATGCACCGAAGCCAAGAACACGAGATGGATCGTAGGATCGATTTCCGCCCCCGGCTCGATGCGAACAAAGGCTCCGTCTGCAAAGTGCGAGGTGTTCAGCCAGGCGAACCTCTCGTCGTTGAACGACCCGAGCCTTCCGGAGAGCGTAGCGATCTTTCCGAGGGATTCCAGTACCGCCCCAGGCTCCTCCCGAAGCGCTTCGGACAGCGGCCGGACGCTCAAGCCTGTTGGAAGGTCCGCCAGATCCGAAAGCGACGCATCGAAGAATCCGTTGACGAACGCCAGGCGGGGACCCTTTACCGACCCGACCGCGGAGGAGCGAAGGTCTACGATGCCAACCGGTTCATGCTTCGCGAGCTGGAACCGGGTCTCCGCGAGCGAGCGCAGCGACGTGTACTTCCACTCCTCGTGCTTCGTCGTCGGGATTCCCGCCTCGGAGAACCTTCGGAAGCTCTCGGTCCTCATGGCGGCGAGCTCTTCCGGCCCGCCATTGGAACCAGCGGCCGCGTACCCTTCCGTCAGCGAGTTCTTCGGCTCCTTGAGTTCGAGCATGAGACTATTCGCCTCGCCTACCGCGCGGCGGCTGCCCCCTCGAACGCCGCGTAGCCCTTCTCTTCCAATTCGAGCGCAAGCTCCTTGCCGCCGGATCGAGCGATGCGCCCGTCCATGAGCACGTGCACCTCGTCCGGCACGATGTGGTTCAGGAGCCGCTGGTAGTGCGTGATGACGAGAAATCCTCTTTCGGGGCTTCGAAGAGCGTTCACGCCCTTCGCGACTACCTTGAGAGCGTCGATATCGAGCCCGGAATCCGTCTCGTCGAGCACGCACATCTTGGGTTCCAAGACCGCCATCTGAAAGATCTCATTCCGCTTCTTCTCGCCGCCGGAGAAATCCTCGTTTACCCCGCGGCTCAGCATGGATGAGTCGAGCTCCAGCGCCTCCGACTTCTGGCGGAGCAGACTCAGAAACGACATGGCGTCGATCTCCTTCTCACCTCGCGCCTTCCGGACTGCGTTTACAGCGGTTCGAAGGAAGTAAGAGACGCTGACGCCCGGAATCTCGACCGGGTACTGGAAGGCCATGAAGAGGCCCTTGGCGGCGCGGTCTTCCGGGTCGATTTCGGCGAGGTCCTGTCCGTCGTAGAGAATCCGCCCCTTGGTCACCTCGAAGCCGTCGCGCCCCGCGATTACGTTCGCTAGAGTGCTCTTTCCGGAGCCGTTCGGGCCCATGACGGCATGCAGCTCCCCTGGGCGAACCTCGAGCGTCACCCCTTTCAGAATCTCGCGATCTTCGACGCGAGCGTGCAGGTCTTCGATTTGCAGCATTCCAAGTGTTCCGTACGCGTGCGCTCTCCCAAAGTCGGCACTCGGACTTTCGGCAGATTTGGAGGCGCTCCGCTGCCGAGGACGCTCGCATTCTTCGCTTTCGTCCTCTACGGACAATTATGGCGTCTTTCTATACTTTTTTGTCAAGAAAGAGGCCGTTCGGGAGCAACCGAAGTCCCCGTCGCATTAACATAGTGCATATGAACCTCTTTTGGACTTGCGCCGCGCTGGCGTCCGCGCTGGTCGTTGGCTTGGCTATGTTGGGAAACGGAGAAGCGGACCCGCAGAGCGATCCTCGAAGCCCGAAACGGAAGGACAAGGTCGTGCTCACCGAGGAGGCGTGGAAGAAGCGCCTTACGCCCGAGCAGTTCCGAATCCTTCGCAAGCAAGGCACGGAGCCTGCGTTCTGCAGCCCGATGTACGACAATAAGAAGACGGGCGCATACCACTGCGTCGGGTGCGACCTGCCGCTGTTCCTGTCCGGCCACAAGTTCCACTCGGGAACAGGATGGCCGAGCTTCTTCCAGCCGGCGGCGAAGGACGCGATCTGGACGCGGGAGGACAACTCGCACGGCATGCGCCGCGTGGAGGTCCTGTGCGCGCGATGCGACGGCCACCTCGGGCACGTATTCGACGACGGCCCGCCCACGCGCGGCGGCCTTCGCTACTGCATCAACGGCGAAATCCTCAAGTTCGTCGAAGCCAAGTAGCGAAGGCCGCGGGTTCTGGTCTACGTGGGCTTACTGGGCTTGCCGCTCGATCGTGAACTGCACCGCCTTTGGCGACATCGGCCCCTGCTCGGGCAGATCCGTCGCCGTGCCTTCCGCTTTCGAAAGCTTCGACGAGGCGGCGTCCACAAAGCTCGTGATCACGAGCTTGACGGGCTTCGTCGATTGCGGCATGGTCACGTTCATGTGCGAAAGCAGCTTTGCGACGCCGTTCGCGAGGCTCTCCAGCTTCACCGTCCCGGAGACCGTGGTCTTCTCGTCCGGAAGCGTGTATTCCACGGGCACGGTCTGCCCGACCGTTAGGGGCTTGTCCGCGAGCACGTTTAGGAACTGGGCGAACGCCATTCCACCCTGCATCCCGCCTCGCCCACCCTGGGTAAGGGAGACCGGCACGCCTTGCTTCGTATAGCGCCGAGTGTCCTTTTGGTTTGGCGGCGCGGGGACCGGCACGTCCTGTCCGTTGAACTTGACGCTCAGTCCGCTGGTGGAGCTCTCGATGTCGGCGTCGCCGTTGTCGTACACCTTGACGACGGCTTGGGCCTGAGTCATCGCGACGTCCACGCTGCCTTGGCCCGTCTCGAGGGACAGCTTGTACTTGTAGGAATCCTTTTCGCCGACGACGTACTTTCGTTCGAGCTTCAAGGTGTCTTGCGCCGCAAGCGCGGCGCAAACGATCGCCGCCGCGGCAAGAAGGAATCTGGTTTTCATGGAGCCTCCGAGCGCGCAGAGTACGCGGGATCGGACGTAAAATGCAATTGAAACCGTTCGCATTCCCTGCGCAGAGGCTCTTCGGTCCGGTACAACGAACCAGCGCGCTCGTCGCGTCGTTTACTTTGGAAGAGACAATTGCCGGCAAGTAGTATCCGTTGGAGGGAGCTCGGTCCTTGGCTTGCGTTTGCCGTTTTTGCGGCGGCCGTGATCGGCTGCGCCGGCGCGGGCGGAGGCGGCGGCACGGGCGGAACTACCGGGACCTCGGGTACTACGGGCACGACAGGAACCACGGGCACGACGGGCACGACAGGTACCACTGGAACCACGGGTACTACAGGAACCACGGGCACGACGGGCACGACAGGTACCACTGGAACCACTGGAACAACCGGAACCACGGGCGGGGGAAGCTTGCCGCCGAACAAGATCTTTTTCGGAAGTGGCGCGGCCGGCGGCGTGGAAGTCCGGCATATGGACCCGGACGGAGGAGCGAACACGCTATTCGCCTCTCTTCCCATCAACATACCGGCTGCGGCGCTGAATCCGGCGGGTACGACTTGGGCGTTCTTTTACACTCCGGACCCGTTCAGCTCCGACCCGCGTTACAACGTGTGCACCAACTCGACGCCCTCGATCGCCGGGGCGACGACCCTGACAGGCTTGACCATCAGCAGCGTTCCGCATCCCACGAATCCCGCGACCATCACGACGTCCGCGGCGCACGGGCTGTCCACCGGAAACGTCGTCTCGATCTACGGCTCGACCGGATGCACCTCGATTAACGGCACCTGGACCGTGACCGTCACGAGCAGCACGACGTTTCGCATCCCGGTCGCCACGAACGGAACGTACACGGGCGGCGGGCGGATTCCCCGTTTCGTGCTGAACGGCACGATCCAGTACACCGGAACAGGAAGCCAGATCGTGTTCACCGCCTCCGTCGCCGAAGGCGACTTTGGGCTTTACAGAATCAACGCGGGCGGTGGCGGCCAGGTCCGGATCACGAACGCGGAAGAGGCGCACATCCATCCGGGGACGAACCAGATCGTGTTCACGCGAGTGGTCGGCGGAGCCGGCGACATCGCGAAGATCAACCTGGACGGAACGGGTCTTCTGAGCCTGGTCACGAACGCCGCGGAAGACTGGATGCCGCAATGGAGCAAGGACGGCTCGCAAGTTACGTTCAGCTCGAACCGAAACGGAAACTTCGATATCTTCAAGATGAATCAGGATGGCTCCGCCCAGGCCGCGGTGACGACGCATGCCCACGACGAATACGGCCCTTCGTTCAGCGCGGACGGCCTGCAAATCGCCTTCACCGTTCTCGGAGGTGCGTTTCCGGACTACGGTGTGTATCGGGTGAACGTGGACGGGTCCGGGCGAACCCAGATTCTTTCGGACATCTCCATACTGCCTTCGGTTTATTGGACCTCGTCGCAGGGCAACCGGCCCGGAGGAAGGATGTCCTCGATGTTCTCGGGCATGCAGCTTCCGGCGGTCATCAAGCGTCAGCGCTGGTAGCGCGTTTTGCGGCGAACTTCGGGCCGGCCGATCCTAGTCGAAAGGAGGGCTGGTCACAACAGTTTCTCCAGGCTCATCGGATCGAAGCTCGGATTCCGAAGCTCCTGCTCGAGGGCTTTCGCGCTCTTGCGCTGCTTGATGAGCTTTTCGAACAGCTCGCAGATCGGGTCCTGAGCTTTGTAGTCCTTGCGAAGGTCCACCATTGCCGCGATCGTGCCGTCGTCGAACAGGGAGACTTCAGTGATCACCGGCGCCTCGTCGTCGCCCACGAGGAACGCCTGTGCGGCTCGCTCCGGGTAGCCCCTTAGGTTCATGGACAGGTCTCCCACGTCGCTGAAGAAGTAGGGGACTCCGTCGAAGTCGCTCTCTTGGCCCGCCATCACTCGAGCGGCGTGCATCGCGGAGCCTTTCGCGTGAAGGTGGTGCTCGATCCGGTAAGGCGCCCCGATGCGGGAGTCGTCGTACTCCACGACGTCGCCGGAGGCCCAGATCGAGGGATCGGAGGTTCGGAGCCGTGAGTCGGCCCGCACGCCCTGGCCCCCCAAGTTCAAACCGGACTCCTTCGCGAGGCCGATGCGAGGCGCGGCGCCCACGCCCATCACGACGAAGTCGCCGTCGAACTTCCTGCCGTCCTGAGTGTGGACGGTCTTTCCGCCCTCTATACGCGTCGCCCTCGCGTTTCGCTCCACGTGGACGCCCATCCTCTCTAGCTCCTTCGTGACCCGCTCCGCGACGGCCTTTGAGGGAAAGAGCGGCCACACCCGGTCGCCCACTTCAAGGAGCCAAACCTCGCATCCCCTTCCGACGAGGGAGGACGCGAGCTCCGCGCCGATATAGCCGCCCCCGATCAGGACCGCCTTTGCGCCCTTTACCGCGGCATTCCGAATGCGCGCGCTGTCTTCGGCGGTACGCAGCACCCAGGCGGAATCCGCTCCCTCGACCGGCAACCGCTTCGGCTCGCTGCCGAGCGCGTACAGCAGTTTTCCATAGCCGTACTCCTCGCCGCCCTCGGCTTTCACCTTCTTCGCGGCGCGATCGATCCCGACGGCCCGCTTGCCCATCAGGAGCTCCACGTGGTTTTCTGGATAGAAGCTCTCGTCCTTGCTGTGGAAGTCGTCGACCTTCTTTTCGTCGTTCCAAAGGAAGTACTTCGTGAATGGCGGGCGGTCGTAAGGCGGCTCGGACTCGGCGCCCAGGATCGCTACCGAGCCGTTCTTGTCGTGCTCGCGCAGGGCGACGGCGGCGTAGGCGCAGCTCGTTCCGCCGCCGAGCAGGAGGTAGTCGTAGGAATTGGCCATAGGGGTCTCCGGACAAAGGTTTACCCCGTGCGTCGTCAACTAGCTCGTGTGGGCGCGTTCGGAACCCGCGCCGAGGCGAGGCCGCCAGAGAAAGGTAGCTGAGGGCTCTCGGACAAGTCAGCGCGCTAGCAGCTAGGCCAGAGCGGGCGCGTTCGGCATCGCCGCTCGCAAGCACGCCAGATCGCGCATGAGGTCCCGGAATTGATCGGGAGTGAGCGCTTGGCTGCCGTCGCTGAGAGCGGTTTTCGGGTCCGGGTGCATCTCGACCATCACGCCGTCCGCGCCCGCCACGAGCGCCGCGCACGCCATCGCGGGCACATAGCGCGCGACCCCCGTGGCGTGCGACGGGTCCACGACGATCGGCAGGTGGGAGTACTCCTTCAGCACGAGCACCGCGGACAGATCCAGGGTGTTCCGCGTGTAGCTCCGATCCAGGGGGATAACCCCTCGCTCGCACAGGATTACGTCGTGGTTTCCTTGGTTCAGAACGTATTCCGCTGCTAGCAAGTACTCGTCGATGGTCGCGGAAGGGCCGCGTTTCAGGAATACGGGCTTATGGCTCTTGCCGGCTTCGATGAGGAGGGGGAAGTTCTGCATCGAGCGCGCGCCGATCTGCAGGATGTCCACGTGCTCCGCCACGAAGCCCACCATGTCCGCGCTGAGGACCTCGGTGATGGTCGCAAGGCCGGTCTCTTGGCCGACCTTCTGCATAATCCGAAGCCCCTCTTCGGCGAGACCCTGGAACGAGTAAGGCGACGTCCTTGGCTTGAACGCGCCGCCTCGGAGAACCTTCGCGCCGGACGCCTTTACGATCCGCGCGGCCTCGGATAGCTGTTCGTACGATTCGATCGAGCAAGGCCCGCCGATAACGGTGAACGTGTCGGGCCCAAAGCACGCGCCCCGAACCCGAACTTTGGTCGACTCCCGCTGCCACTCGCGCGAGGCAAGCTTAAACGGCCTGCTGACGTGAGTGACCTTGCTGACGCCGGGAAGCGAGCCAAGAGCTCCCGCGAGCGACTCGCGAATCTCCTGGGGAATCGCGCTTGGGATGCCGACCGCAACGTGCTCGCCTGGCATCACGACGGATCGGAGGCCGTTGGCCTCGATGGTCTCGCACACCGCGCGGACCTGCTCGTCCGTCGCGTCGATCCGCATCAAAACGATCATCGTTTAGCCTTGGGAGGATACCTTCGTACCTTTGTACGGCCTGGCTCCCCTCGCGGAGGATGCTCGGCAAGATTCGGGCCGAATCGCTCGCTCTCGAGGGTAAGTGAACCTGCTACAGAAGCTCTGTCTCGAGGCGGAGGTCCGGGAACTGGAATTCTTGATCCGTCTCGCCGCCATCGTCTTTCAGGTTCTCGCCGACGCTGTAAAGCCGAAACTCGATCCCTTCCGAGCGGTACACCAGCAACTCTCCCGTATATGGGTCTACGGCGACGGACTCGGGAAACTCCGCAAGGCTCGCCGGCGCTGCCCCTCGGACCTTGATGTGGCGGAGCACCAGCGAATGCAAGATTAGCAAGCGAGTTCGGGCAAGCGTTGTATCGCGCAACGGGAAGAGCGGATCGACGGAACCGAAGAAGTGCCTAGCGAACCGGCGCCATGGCCGCTCGCTCGCCAGTTTCGGCTTCGGCCCATTGGCGCGCTGCTTCGCGTTTAGGGTCGCGCATCTGCTCCAGCATCTCGCGACCTCCTCCGCCTCCTCCGCAAAGCCTTCGAAGTAGTCCGGCCGCTTTCGGACATCGCTTCTGCGCATGCCCTCCAGGTAAGCGATCGCGGGGCCGACGTCGCGGCCCAGCTTTTCCGAGAGGCTTGCAAGCCGGTTCTCTCGGTACGCGTCTTGGGTTTCCTGCACCGCCGCGAGCATCGCCGCGTGCTCGTTCTCGACCACGGCGGCAAGGGGCGGCCTGGCGTCGTGCGCTGCTCGCAATCCGTCGGCGAGCTTGCCGAGCTCGCCCGCGCCCATATTGGCGATGCCAGGCAGAATCGACTGTCGGGCCCGGTCCACGATCGCCAGTCCCAGCGCGGCGTCTGTTGCGGAACCGCTCCCCAATGCAAGGCCGAAGCGAGTTGCGGCCACCGCGTCCGAAATCGCCTCGTCCCATTTCGCGCCACGCACCGAGGCTTCGATTCGCCAAGCCAACGCTTGCCCCAGCAGCCACCACCCGCGCTGCAGCGGGAGCGGCTCGAATGGCCTCGCGACCCGGCTCTGCAGGGCCACGTCTTCGGTACCCAAGGAGCAAACGCGACTCAAAGGCCCCTGAAGAGCCTGCACGATCTTCGCGCGCCGTCCGGGAGTGAAGTAGACGCGGTCGAGGTCGCTCGCGCAGATTCGCTCCGCATCGCGTGCGGCTTGCGCGAGGTTTTCGGCTCCAGCAGTCGCGGGCTGCGGTCCGGAGGAGTGCGTCCAATCGGGAAACGGCGGAGTGGGAGGCGCGTTGCAGCCTATCGCGGCGAGCGCGAAGCAAAGCGCGGGTAACGCCCGCATGCCGTCCATGGCGCTGGGCATCGAGCTAATGGTAGCACACCCCCTGAAGTCCTGGACGTTCGGGGACTAGAGGGCGGATTCGCTTTCGACTTGCGAAGCCTAAAGTAAGCGGGCCCCGGGGCAAATTGCCCCGGGGCCGATTCTGTCAAGACGTCGGGCGATTAGCCGCCGGTCGTCGTTCCTGTCTCGCCGGTCGTTCCGGTCGTCGTTTCGGCCGGTTTGTCTTCGCCGCCGCCGGAGCTACAGCCCGAAAGAATCAGGCCGAACGCGCCCAACGCCAACAAAATCGTAAGAACTTTCTTCATACCCACACCTCCTAGTGAGTGCCCTCTCGGGCAGATTTCGCCGGGCAGCGCCCGGTACGGTCGCCAGCGCCGCGAAGCGCGGCTTCGCAGCTACTTTACCGTAGGAACGATTATAAAGCCTGAAACGCCGCAGGGCAAGCCCCCCAGGACGAAAAGACCGAATTAACCGACGAAACTTTAGGCTCCAAGTTCCCGCTCGGGTAACCTGAAGGACGTCCTTCGGGCCGATTTTTCCCCATTTCGAGGTCCGAACCTCGGTTCTGGGCCGGCCTGCGGACTGCGAGTCGCATCGAAATGGGTTCCCAAGAACGATTCGAAACCATACGCGAGATCGACGACAGGTATTCGATCGCGGTGTATTCGCGCATGCCCGCGCTGTTCGTCCGGGGCCTCGGATGCAAGCTTTGGGATTCGGAGGGCCGCGAATACCTCGACTTCCTAGCCGGGATCGCGGTCTGCCAGCTCGGCCACAGCCACCCGGCAGTGGTCCAGGCGATCTCGGAGCAGGCCTCGCGCTTGATGTGCGTCTCGAACTACCTGCTGTCCGCGCAAGCGCCCCTTTTGGCCAAGCGGCTCTGCGAGCTGAGCGGCATGGACCGGGCGTTCTTCACGAATTGCGGGGCGACCGCGAACGAGACCGCGCTTAAGATCGCGAGAAAGCATGGGCTCGCCCGGCAGCCCGCCGGGGATTACGAAATCGTGGCCCTGGAAGGCAGCTTCCACGGCCGCACGATGGGCGTGCTGTCCCTGACCGGGCAGTCCAAGTACCAGAAGCCGTTCGCGCCGTTCCTGCCGGGGGTGCGCTTCGTCAGGCCGAACGCCTTGGACGAGCTAAGAGAAGCCGTGTCCGAGCGAACAGCGGCAGTGTTTCTGGAGCCTATTCTTGGCGAAGGCGGCGTAATCCCGCTTGAAGCCGCCTTTCTTGCCTCTGCCCGCGAGCTATGCGACAAGGCCGGGGCGCTGCTGGTGCTGGACGAGGTGCAGACCGGCGTCGGGCGCACGGGCACGTGGTTTCATTATCAGCAGCACGGAATCGAACCGGACCTGCTTGCGCTCGCCAAGGGGCTCGGCTCGGGAATGCCGATTGGCGCCTGCTTGGCTCGCGGGGAGCCCGCCCGGATTCTCGACATCGGCGAGCACGGAACCACTTTCGGCGGCAACCTGCTCGCGTGCGCGGTGGGTCTCGCCGTGATCGAAACGATCGAGCGCGAGGGTCTGCTCGAAAACTCCCGCAAGATGGGCGAGCGGCTGCGTGCCGGTCTCGAATCCATCGGAAGCCCTATCCGCGAGGTTCGCGGTGCGGGCCTGATGCTTGCGGCGAGGCTCGACGAGCCGGTGGCGAAGGACGTGGTGCGGAAGGCTTTCGAGGCGGGAATGATCGCCAACGCGACCTCGGAGGACGTGCTTCGGTTCGTTCCGCCGCTGGTAGTTACGGCCGAGGAGATCGACCGCGCGCTGGAGATCGTTTCCGGCGCTCTGCGCGGCACTCCGGTCCGGGCCTAGCGGGCGCCGGCCGCGGCTTTCAACGAGGGTCTGATCCCGACTTTCCCAGGGAGTCGGAATTTCCGTATTTTTGCCGGGATGGAATTGGCTCCGGGCTCGTGTCAGAATGCTCTACGTTACTTGTTCGTTTCGCCATTTGGCGGGTCTGGCACGGAAGGGAGGGCAAAAATGAGAATCGCAACTGTCGCCGCTCTCGCGGCGTATCTGACCGCTGTCTGCCACGGACAGCTCAACTACATCGGCGGGCCGGTTTCTCAGAACTTCGACACTTTGTCGAGCTCCGGCACAGGCAATCCCTGGACGAACAATTCGACGCTCCCGGGCTGGTATTGGCTTCGCGCTCCAAGCTCGACCGTCGGACGTCAGGTCGGCGGCTGGATCGATCTGGCTACATACAACGCGAGCGACGGCTCCAGCACGACTGGCGCCGGCTACAGCTTCGGAACGTCAGGCACGTCCGAGAGGGCGCTGGGAACGATTGGGTCCGGCAATGCCGCGTCGGGCGACTACGTGTATGCGCTCGTAATACGCAACATGTCCGGGCTGATCATGACGAGCTTCACGCTGAGCTACGTGGGCGAGCAGTGGCGCAACGGGGGAAACACCTCCATGGCGCCGCAAACGGTCGAGTTCGACTTCAAGATACAGTCGACCTTCGCTTCAACCGACTTGAACGGCGACATCACCTCGGGATATGTTGCGGACCCGCTTCTCAGCTTCACCTCGCCGATAAACACGTCCACCGCAGGCGCCCTGAACGGAAACCTGGCCGTGAACCGGGTAGCGCTGTCCAATACGCAATCCGTAGTCGTTGCAAGCGGGGATTACCTGATCCTCCGCTGGTTCGACGACAACCACGCGGGCAACGACCACGGCCTTGCGGCCGACGATCTCCTGTTCACGGCGACGCTCGTGCCCGAGCCCGGGACGCTTGCCGCCCTTGCGTTGGGCGCGCTCGCGCTGGCTGCTCGGCGGCGTCGGAAGTAGACCAAAGGGCGACTGGAAGACGGCCGAGCCCAAGGGGCCCCCGCGTTCGCGCTCGCGGGCTCCGCTTCGACCTGCCAGAATCAGCCCTACCTTCATGAAAACCGCGCTGATCGTTTACTCCGGCGGGCTCGATACGACCGTCTGCATCCCTCTCGTGCGCGAGCGTGGATTCGAGCGCGTGGTTACGGTCACGGTGGACGTCGGCCAGCCGGTGTCCGACATCGCGGAAGCCGCCGATCGCGCGAAGGCGCTAGGAACGGAGCATCACGTCGTGGACGCGAAGGCCGAGTTCGCTTCCGACTACTGCATGCCCGCGCTTCACGCGAACGCGGACTACTTCGGCTATCCGCTCTCAACCGCAATTGCGCGCCCCTTAATCGCGCGGAAAGCCGCCGAAAAGGCAAAGGAGATCGGTGGCGTGGACGCCTTCGTTCACGGCTGCACGGGCAAGGGGAACGACCAGTTTCGAATCGAGTTCGGGCTGCGGGCGTGGGCGCCGGAGATTCCGATCCTCGCGCCGATCCGGGAGGGCAACCTGACCCGAAGCTGGGAGATCGAGTACGCGGAGAAGATGGGGATTCCGATCGGTCAGAGCAAGGAAAAGATCTGGTCCGTGGACGAGAACCTGTGGGGGCGCTCGATCGAAGGCGGGCAGCTGGAGGACCCATCCTACGAGCCGCCGGAGGAGATCTTTCAATGGACGAGCTCCTTGTCGGAGGCGCCGAGCGAGCCGGAGACCGTCGAGGTTCGATTTGAGGAGGGCTCGGCCGTCACCTGCGGCCTTTCTGCGTGCGGCTGCACGACAGCGCTCGAAGTGGTCCAAAACGCGAATGCGGTAGCGGGCAAGCACGCTATAGGCCGGATCGACATCATGGAGGACCGGCTCGTCGGCCTGAAGGTTCGCGAGAACTACGAATGCCCGGGCGCCACCCTTCTGATCGCGGCGCACCGGGCCCTGGAAGCGATGGTAACGACGCACGCGGAGAGGGCGTTCAAAGCGCAAGTGGACGCGCAATGGGCGGAGCTCGCTTATCGCGGCCTCTGGTGGGACCCGCTCATGGAGGATTTGAACGCGTTCATCGGCTCGGTGCAGAGGCGGGTCACAGGCTCCGTGCGGCTTCGGCTGTTCAAGGGCGGGCTCCAGGTCGTCGCACGAGAGTCTCCTTGGGCGCTCTACAGCGAGGCGGCGGCTTCCTTCGACGACGCGGAGGCTTTCGACCAGAGCCAGATGACGGGCATGGTCCGAACGCACGGGATGGACAGCTTGCTGTATTCGGAGCTGAAGCGGAAGAATCGAACTTGACGGGATGCGCTTCGCTTCAGATCCCGTCGAAGCGGTCCCTTTGGTCCGCGCTGGGAACGCGGCAAGCCTGCAACCGCCCGAACAGCCTATAGCGTCTGCCTGCGAACAGGCGGTAGCCAAAGTCCAGCAGAAACGTGGGGAGCGCGCCGATCCCGGACAGGACCCACCACACCCCGCCGAGCTCCCTGAGGATTCGCACCGTCGCCCGCCCGCGGACGAGCAGGCGCTCTCCCGGATCGCCTTCGTTCAAAACCAATCCCAGCGTGTCCAACCGGGAAGCGTCGAGGCCGTGCCGTGCAGCCGCCGCCAGCCCGAACTCGCTCTGAAGCGGCGCGAAGCGAAACACCCCCTTGCGATCCCTGCGAAGAACGAACTGCACGAGCCTGTCGCAGAACCCGCAAACGCCGTCATACAGCACGCGATGGTGGGCCACTTCCACTAGAGATTACGCTTTCGGCGGTCCGGGCCTCTCGCGGACGCTTGGGCTAAGATTCGCGAATGCGAACTCTATGGGGGGCGGCTTTCGAGGGAGAGATGGACCCGCTGGCGGAGCGGTTCGGGAAGAGCCTGCCTACGGATATCCGTTTGTGGCAAGAGGACCTGATCGGCAGCGTGGCGCACGCCCGGATGCTGGGAGCTTGCGCAATCATCTCCGAAGCGGAGGCCAAGGCCTTGGTGGACGGCCTCGAGAGGATTCACGAGGAGGGGCCGGAGTCGCTCCCCAAGGATGCGGAGGACATCCATACCGCGATGGAAGCCCGGCTTCAAGAGGTCGCTGGCGACGTCGCCAAGAAGCTGCACACCGCTCGCAGCAGGAACGACCAGGTGGCGACGGACGTGCGGCTTTACCTTCACAACGACCTCGTTTCCGTTCTCATGGAGATCAAGGAGCTCCAAAGCGTGCTGCTCGCGCTCGGCAAAACTCACCGAAACTCCCTAATGCCGGGCTGCACGCACCAGCAGCCCGCGCAGCCGGTCACGCTCGGATTGCACCTAATGGCGTACTTTTGGGCGATGCAGAGAAACGGGTGGCGCGCCGAGCGGCTCTTCGAAGCTGCGAATTACAGCCCCCTCGGCTCCGCGGCGCTGGCGGGAACAGGCTTTCCCATCGACCGTGGGCGCACTTCCCGCGAGCTGGGCTTCACAGCGCCTATTCCGAACGCGCTGGATGCGGTCTCCGACCGTACTTTCGTGCTGGACGCGCTGCACGTTTGCGCGCTGATCCTGCTTGATCTAAGCCGCCTCGCGCAGGAGCTTATCCTCTGGTGCGCGCCCGCGCACGGCTTCGTCCGCCTCGGCGATCAAGTCACGACGGGCTCGAGCATCATGCCGCAGAAGCGCAATCCCGACATCTCGGAGTTGATTCGAAGCCGCGGGGGCAGGGCGATCGGCCTCTGGACGGCGTTTGCATGCTCGCTGAAGGGCCTGCCCCTCGGCTACAACCGAGACACGCAGGACGACAAGCTCGCGCTCTTCGAGGCGATGGACCTCGTTAAGGACGCGCTGGAGCTGACGGCGATCACGCTCACGACCGCGCAATGGAACACTCGCCGGATGGCGCGCGCGTCTCGCGAGGGGTTCACCACCGCGACCGACCTGGCCGACTTCCTTGCGGAGCGTGGCATGCCGTTCCGGGACGCGCACGCGATCGTGGGGAAGTTCGTCCGGGCGAAGGAGTCCGGGCCGGGGGAGGAGGTCTTGGAGAAGGCGTTGGGAAAGGAGGGCGCGGCGGCTGCGCTTCGGCTTCTGGACCCGCGCGAGAGCGTCCGTAGGCGGGAATCGGAGGGCGGTCCGGGACCGAAGGCGATGGCCGCCCAATTGCGCCTCGCCGCAAGCCTCCACCGCAAGCGCGGCTTTGCGACGCCGTACTGAGCTTGGAGAGCGGCAACGCTTGAAAGTTTGCTCGCGAGGTGAAACCCCGCGGCGCAAGCGGGCTGAAAGCCCGCGTTCCGATTGCTTTGAGCGCCGATTCGGGCCGGAGGCGGGGCCGCTAAGCTAGATCCGAGGACCGCCGCTGGTCGCGCCACTTTCGGAACTCCTCGCGGAATTCCGCGCTCTTCACGTTGAAGACCTCCTGAGCGTGCGCATACACGCCGATGCCCCATCCCACCAGCGGAAACACGGCCCAAGGGAAGCCGTCCCACTCGCTCAAGTTCAAGATGACGAGAACCGTGTTCACCGCAAGATACGCCAGCAAGTGGGGCCAGAACCACTTGCGCTGTTCGCTCATGTACTCGGCGAGCTCGACGCGCATCTGCCTCTCCCTCTGCCACTTGGCCTCCGCGCGCTCGATTTGATCCGAGGAGAGCCCCAACTCCTCCGCCGCGAGCATGAGCCGCTCCCGCAGCGTGCGGTCGTCCGTGCGCACCGCGTCCGCGACCGCGATTCGCAGTATTTGCTCTACGTCGCTATCGTCCTGAAGGTGGGATGGGTTCATGCGGATGCCGCGCGCCTCAGCCGTTCAGATCACGGGCGAGCTCCAGGTCGAGCGCGGCTGGGATTCGGAACGTGAACGTGGAGCCGACTCCCACCTCGGACTCGACCCAGATCTTGCCCAGATGTACCTTCTCGACCAGGTGCTTGACTAGGTACAGGCCCAGGCCCGTCCCGTAGATGCGCCTGTTGTCTTCGTTGTGGACTCGGTGGAACCGGTCGAACACCTTGTTCAAGTGGTCCTTGGGAATGCCGATTCCCTGGTCGGCGACGCTGACGACCACGTCGTCGCCGTCGCGCTTGGCCTTCACCCGCACGGTTCCCCCGTTCGGGGAGTACTTGACGGCGTTGCTGAGAAGGTTCGTGACGATCTGGTCGAGCTTGTCTTCGTCGCCGATGATCTCCGGGATCGCGGGGTCTGACTCGAGCAGAATCCGGTGCTTGACCGCGGCCTGGCGATGGATTCGGACGACCTTGTCGAGGAGCTTGCAGAAGTCCACCTTCGTGAAGTTGGGCTTCAGGCTTTGGTTCGCCTCGATTCGGGCCGTGTTGAGCATGTCGTTGATCAGCCGGGTGAGGCGGTCGCACTCCTGGTCGATGATCATGTAGAACTCGCGCCGCTCGTCCAGCGTGAAGCTCTCGTCCAGGAGAAGCGTGCTGACGAAGCCCTTGATCGCGGTGAGAGGCGTGCGCAGCTCGTGGGACGCCATCGCGACGAAGGAGCTCTTCATGCGCTCGATGTTCTTGATCTCCGTGATGTCCGCTAGAATCGCGACGATGCCGAGGTCTTTGCCGTCCTCGTTCCGAACCTGCGCGGCTTGAACCTGGTACACGCGATCCACGCCTGCCAAGTTCACCGACAGCTCCTGGCGCGGCGGCTCGTCCCCGCGCATGGTCGCCTCGACGACGTCGCTGAAGCCGGTGAACCGGACGATCTCCGGGTACATGCGGCCGATTACTTCGCCGTCTGCTTGGAAAATGGCCCGCGCCGTGGCGTTCATCTGGTTGACTTTTCGTTCGGGCGAGATCAGGACGAGGCCTGCGGTAAGCGATTCGAACGTCTGTAGGAGCTCCTCGCGCTCCTCCACGACTTCTCGGTAGAGCTGGAGGTTCGCGATGATCGAGCCAACGTTTCGCGCCATGCGCTCGAGAAGGCGAACGTCCTCATCGTTGAAGTCCTCGCCGTGGCGCTTGTTGAAGGCGTGCAGCACGCCGATCGGCGTGCGATCCAAAATGCGATTCTCCTCGTCCCTCCGCTCGATCACGAGCGGCACGGTAATGCCGTTGTGCACGTGCAACAGCGAGAAGGGGTCCTCTTGCGTCCTCGGGTCCGTAGTCGCGTCGTGGAAGATGACCGGCTCTCCCTCTCGGAAGGCCAATCCCGCAACGCCGTGAGTCGCACGAACCCGGAAGAGCTCCAGGCTGTCTTCCTCGACGCCATAGGCCGGCGGAATCCCGTGCAGCTCTCCGGACTCGCGATCGTAGAACATGATCACGATCTTTTCGGCCTGCAGGATCATCGCGATGCGCTGAACAAGCCGGCGCAGGGTCACGTCCGCCTCGCTGATGGGCGCGACGTCCAGTCCCGACTCGAGCGCCCCCCGGGCGATGCGGGCGACGCGGTCTTCGGGTTCGGCGCCGAGCAGCCGCTCCAGTTCCTTAATGCGCTGCTGAGCGGCGTCGAGCGCCTTCAGCAACTCTTTGGGATCGGTCGGCGGCTGGGCTTCGTTCACAGCGGCAGGAGGCTTCGTCGGCATTTCAAGGTCGATCGATGGTGAGAGATTACCTGCAATGTATTCTCGGTTAATGTGGTTCCAAGACCTTTCTTGGGGAGCCAAGTCGAATCCGCGTTATAATGCGGGCGAATGTCGCAGTCGTTCGAAGAGCTTGCTCTTTTCCCTTTGGAGACGGTGCTGTTTCCGTACGCGACGATTCAGCTCCACGTATTCGAAGACCGCTACAGGGAATTGGTTCGCGACTGCATCGAGTTCGATAGGCCCTTCGGCATCGTTCTGATTCGGGAGGGAAGAGAGGTGGGCAGCGGCTCGGACCCTTACCTCGTGGGAACGGCGGTTCGCATCGTACGAGTTCACACATACGACGACGGCAGAATGGACTTGCAGGTTCAAGGAGAGCGGCGCTTTCGAGTGCGAAGGTTCGACGATTCAGGGTCCTATCTCGTTGGGCACGTCGAACCGGTGGTCGAGCTCGAGGGCGAAGACACCCCGAGAGCGCACGCGCTGCTCAGCCGCGCGCGAGAAAGTTTTCAGATGCTGATCCAAGGGCTTCTCTGGCGGCCGAACTTCAACGTCCAGGTCATCTTCCCCAACGATCCCGTAGCGCTTTCGTTTACGATCGCGAACCTGCTGCCAATGGAAAACCGGGACAAGCAGCGCCTTTTGGAAACCACCGACACCCTCGAGCGGCTTTCCGGGCTCCTCCCCATTTTGGAGCGGCAGCTTCTGGACGTGGACAAGCTTCGCGAGGAGTTCGCCGAAAAGCAGCGCGCATGGAGGCTTCGGCCGGCGGACTTGCAAGAGTGGATCAATCCCAATTAGGCTTGCTCGTGGCTCGTGTTTCGTTGTAGGTGCTTGCGTTGCGCGCCGGCATACTTAACGAGCGCCCGCAAAGAGGGGCTTCACAGCGAATCGCTTCCGCAGTCTCAAGACTTCACCCGCAGGTCCCAGAGGCGCACCGTGCGGTCCAGCCCTGCTGAGGCGAGCTTCGTCCCGTCCACGGAGAACGCGACGGCCAGGATCGGCCGTATGCTCGCTTCCAGGTGAACCTGGCCGATTCCCTCTGCTGCGTTCCATAGGCCAACGTTTCCGTCCCTGCCCCCCGAGGCGAACAACCAGCCGTTCGGATGGAAAGCAAGGCACTCGATCGGCTTGGTGTGCCCCGAATAGACTCGCTTAAGGGCGCCATCGTTCAAGCTGAACACGCGCACGGACAAGTCCGCAGCGGCGACGGCTAGGAAGCCGTTGTTCGGCGCGATCGCGATGGCGGTGACCGTCGAAAGTATCTGGCGAAAGATGTGCAGGGTCTTGCCGCTCGAGGAGTCCCGCAGCCGCACCGTCGCATCCGCGGAGCCGGTCGCAAGGTACCGCCCGTCGTGGGACCAGGCAACGGCAGTAATGGACGCGCAGTGGTCCTCGACTTCATATTCGATCCCGCCCAAATCGGTCTTGCCGACTACCAGAGTTCGATGCACCGTTCCCGTGGCGATGCGCCGGCCGTCCCAAGACAGCGCGAGGCAAGAAGCCCATTCCGCGGGACTCGAACGCCAGGAATCGACGACGCCGTCGCGCATGCGGCAGACGCTGATCTGGCTCTCCGCCGCGCCGGCCGCGACCAGGCGCTCCTCGGATAGCGCGCGCACCGCGGATATCGCGCCCGAGTCGAGCTTCACGCGGCGAAGCTGCTCCCCGGTCCCCGGGTCCCACCAGAGAACTTCGTTGTCGAAGGAGCTGGACACCAGCGTTCCCGTGTCCGGCGCGAACGAGAGGGCGTAGATCGGAGTTCGCAGCACCCCCAAGCGATGTTGCAGCCGTACGGAGAGCGGAGAGCGCTCGCGCCTTCGAAGGTCTATTCCTGTGTGAGCGAGCCCGGCGCGCAACATCGCGTCGTACTCGTTGCGCCTTCCGGGATCGATCAACGTCCGATAGGCCTCGTTGATGCGGGCCATCGTGTCGGTGCTGTCCGGCTCCGAGTTCACATCCGGGTGGAACCTGCGCGCCAGCTTGCGGTACGCGCGCCGCACGACGGTAGCGTCTGCGGATGGGTCCACCCCCAGCGTTTCGTAATAGGTCGCCAAGTCTGGGGTGCCTTAAGTCGTCCTTGACGCGATCATTCTGGCACGCGGGCGCGCGCCAAGTCCAGATTGAAAACGGCCTTGAGCGCCTACTGCGTTGACGGCTGGCGCTCGAACATGGAGTCCTTCATTTGGCCCACGTACATCGTGCGCACGCTTCCGCTGACGAGTGCGGCCAGCGCGCCGCCCCTCGGGGTGACCTTCTGCGCCCGATAGTCGATGATTGGCGGATCGCCATGCCGGAAATCCACGTCCGGGTTGCCGTACCAGTACTTCGGAGGATCGATAAAGCCGAAGTCATAGCGTTGGCCGTCGCCGTCCGGAAGCCAAGGGGCGAAGTAGTAAATGCTCGTCGCGAAGGCGATCGTGCCCGCGGGGTCCTCGAGCTCCGTGCCCTTCGCGGGGTTGCGCACGTTTGGAAAGCTGCTGTAGTCCAGCGTTATGTTGGTGTCGCTGCCCAGGTAGCCCCAGTTGTAGCCGAATCCAGACATGTCTCCGATGTACGGCATAGCCCGGTGGGTTACGTCGCTCGCGGCGCGACCGTTTACGTAAGCGGACAGGATGCCTTGCTTGGAGTCGTATTCCCCGTATCCCGTTTCGAGGCCGAACCACGCCCTCAGGCTCTTGCCCTGAAGGTACATGGCGACCGGAAACGTGTCGTCGTGATCGCCCATGTAGAGCGTGGTCACACCGATAAGCTGCCGAATAGAGAGCTTGGCGTTGTAGGAGAGCGCGGCGTTGCGAGCGGCTCGGAGCGCCGGTAGAAACAGCGCCGTCAGGATCGCGATGATCCCGATCACGTTCAACAGCTCGACGAGCGTGAACCCTTTTGTCGGTTTGACCGTGCCAGTGCCCTCCTTGCCTGCGCCGCCATACCTAATCATGGCCTCAGGCCGCGCTCTCTTGAGAGCGGACGATCTCCGTAATTTCACGAGTCTTTTCTTCAACAAGGGGACGATTTCCTCTCGCCTCGACGTTCAGACGAATCACCGGCTCGGTATTGGAGCCGCGCAGGTTGAATCGCCACTCGGGAAACTCAACGCTTAGGCCGTCGATTCGGTCGATCTTTCCGTCGGCGTACTTTGCCTCGACGTCGGCGATCGCGGCGGGAGCGTCCGTGACTCGAAAGTTAATCTCCCCGCTGCATGGGAAGCGGTCCATCATTCCCCAGACGAGCTCCGACAGGGACCGCCCAGATTCGGAGACGAGGCCGGCAACCAACAGCAGGGGAATCAGCCCGCTGTCGCAATACCAATGGCGGCGGAAATAGTGGTGGGCGCTCATTTCACCGCCATACACGGCGTTCTCGGCCCGCATCTTCTCTTTGATGAACGCGTGTCCGCTCTTGCAGACGACGGCGCGGCCCCGCAGCCGATCCACGATGTCGAGCGTGTTCCAAACCAGGCGCGGGTCGTAGATGATGGTCTGGCCGGGCTCCGCGGAAAGAAGCGCCTGCGCGAGCAGGCCCACGATGTAGTATCCCTCGATGAATCGGCCCTCCCCGTCCAAAAAGAAGCAGCGGTCGTAGTCGCCGTCCCAAGCCACTCCGAAGTCGAATGGGGGCTCGGCATTTCGTGCGGGGCTCTGGATATTGGACTGGGGAGCGGGATTCTCTGGCCCGCGCGATCCTCGTGCCCTGTCTCTTAGCAGCCCCTCGATCTCCGCCCTGGACTCCGGAAGGATCGGGTTCGGCACGCCCTTCGGAAAGGCTCCGTCTGGCCGAAAGCTTATCTTTTCGGGATGGATGGGCAGGTGTGGCAACAGCGCCTCCAGGGCGACGCCTGCGGCGCCGTGTCCCGCATCCATCGCGATCCGCAGCGGCTTCAATCGTCGCGCGTCGACGAAGCCGAGCAGATGCTTCACGAAGTCGCCGTATATGCCCTGCTCCCGCACGCTGCCCTTACCGCTGCGTTCCCACTTGGCCTCGAAAGCGCGCCGCTCGATTTCGTCCAAGCCAGTGTCGGAGCTGATCGGCCGGCTCTCGGACGTCACCATCTTCATGCCGTTGTACTCGGGCGGGTTGTGGCTGGCGGTAATCATCACGCCGCCGTCGAAGCCGTAGAAGGCGGTCGCAAAATAGACCATTTCGGTGCCGATAAGGCCGAGCCGCACCGCGTCGGCGCCGGCTTCGTTCAGACCCTTGCAGAGCGCATCGCAAAGTTCCGGGCCGGAGAGACGGATGTCGAAGCCCACACAGACGGTCTCTGCGCCCGTATGGTCCGCGTACGCCCTCCCGATGCGATAGGCAAGGTCCGGGTTCAACTCGTCGGGTACCACGCCGCGAACGTCGTACGCCTTGAAACAGGCGAGGTATCGGCCCATCTAGGGACGTGATACCCGGAACCGTCCGGTAACCTCCCGGCGTGGCTGCAAAGCTCCTCGGCGCGCACATGCCCACCGCGGGCGGTCTGGACAAGGCGATCCGGAACGGAAAGGAGATCGGCTGCACCGCGGTTCAGGTGTTCACCTCCAGCCCGCAGCAATGGAAGGCGCGCGAAGTCACAGATGAGTTGGAAGCAGCATTCAATACCGCGCTCCGGGACACAGGAGTAGAGTCGGTCGTCAGCCACGACAGCTACCTGGTGAACCTCGCCGCGCCTGCAGAGGAGCTGCGCGAAAAGAGCATCGCCGGACTCAAGGGCGAGATGGAGCGTTGCGCACGATATGGGATTCCGTATGCGGTCTCGCACATCGGCGCGCACATGGAGCAGGGCGAGGATGCCGGCCTGAAACTGGCCTCCGAGGGAATCCGCAGAGTCCTTGACGAGACTCCCCAAGCCGTGACGCTCCTCATGGAGACGACCGCAGGCCAGGGCACGGCGCTCAACCACCGATTTGAGCAAATCGCCTGGCTTTTGGACGCGCTGAACGGCGACGCTCGGCTCGGCGTCTGCCTGGACGCGTGCCACGTGTTCGCGGCGGGATACGACATCCGGACGCCCGATACCTACGAAGCGACCTTTTCGGAGTTCGGAAGCGTCGTGGGATTCGACAGGCTGAAGGCGATTCACGCCAACGACAGCAAGAAGGGCCTGGGATCGAGGATCGACCGACACGAGCATATCGGCGAAGGAGAGATCGGCGAGCAGGCGTTTCGGCTGCTGGTGAACGATCCGCGCTTCGAGCGCGTGCCGATCCTATTGGAGACTCCCGAGGCGCCGGAGATGCACAGGGTGAACTTGGAGCGGCTCCGCAGCTATCGAGTATAGCGTCGCGTAAGAAGCACGACTGAAGGTGAGAAGCTGCTACTCACTTGAACCGTCTAAAGTAAAGTATAGTTTAGTTTAGACGGTCCATGTGGATTCAAAGAACGCTTGAAAGCCGGTTTTCCAACACAAGCAAGCACGGCGTGCTCCCGGTGTGGCTGCTACTTGGACCCCGCCAAGTGGGCAAGAGCGCGCTGCTCCTCCGGTGCAAGCCAAAGGATTGGCTTTACGTCAACCTGGACGACCCCGATACACGGGCTAGAGCGAACGCCGACCCCATTCTGTTCTCAAAGGACTTGGGGAGCGGCATGGTGGTCGATGAGATTCAGTACGCGCCGAAGCTGCTGAGCGCGATCAAGATGCTCGCGGACGCCGACAGAACCCCGGGTTCGATTTGGCTCACGGGATCTCAAAGCTTCGAAGTCATGAAGGGCGTCGAGGAGTCGCTTGCGGGGCGTGTCGCGATCCTGAACTTGTACGGGCTTACGGACGAGGAGAAAAGGCTGTCCGACGCCTCTCCGAAGGAGTATTTCGCCGCCCTACTCGCAACGGGTTTTCCGGCGTTGCAAGCGGTCCCGAGTCCGGATGCCCGAACCGAGGCCTTGGCTTCCTATTTCCAGACTTACGTGGAACGGGACGTGCGTGAGCTTCTTGGAATCCAGAAACGCAGGGAGTTCGAGCTATTCGTCCGCGCTTGCGCGTTGCGTACCGGACAAGTCGTCGAATTCGCTAGTTTAGCGCGGGATGTCGGCATCTCTCCGGTTGCCGCGAAGGAGTGGCTGGGCCTGTTGGAGGATTCGTTTCTCGTCAGGCTCGTTTTTCCCTATCGCTCGAACCTGACCGCCCGGCTCACGAAGTCTCCAAAGCTCTACTTTCTCGACGCCGGCTTCGCGGCATTCCTTTGCGGCTGGCGCGACCCGGAAATGGCGCGCTTGGGCCCGATGGCCGGCGCGCTCTATGAGACGCACGTCTTTTCGCTCCTGTATCGACACTTCACGAACAGATCGCGGGAGCCTCGAATCTTTACTTGGCGGACAAAAGACCGTCAGGAGATCGACTTCCTCGTGGAATCCGGCCGAAGAATCACGCCGATCGAAGCCAAGCTCGGAAGACCGGACTCACGGGAGCTTCCGTGGACCGAAAAGCTTGGTGATTCGGTCGAACCGGGCATCGTACTCAGTCTCGCCGCAAGTCTCGGGAAGCAAGTATCGGTAAACGACCATTGGCGTCTCGCCCATCCACTAGACCTGCCAAAGCTTGGGTTGGATTGACAGAAGGCCCAAGCGCCAAATTGAATATCCTCGATTTCGATGACCGCCGAAATCGTCTCGATCGGAACGGAGCTGCTCCTGGGACAGATCGCGGACACGAACGCACAGGCGATCGGGCGCATGCTGCCGGAGCTGGGGATCGTCCACCTTCGTCGCCAGGCGGTCGGGGACAACCTGGCGCGGATCGTCGAGAGCCTGAATCTGGCGCTCTCCCGAAGCGACGTCGTGTTCACGATCGGCGGGCTCGGGCCGACCGAGGACGATCTCACTCGCGAGGCGATCGCCGAGGCGCTTGGCGATAACCTGCTCGAGGACTCGAAGCTGGCCGAAAAGCTGAAGCGAATCTTCGCCCAACGAAATCTCCCCTGGACCGACTCGCAGCTTCGGCAAGCGCGCTACCCGGCGTGCTGCCGAACGTTAGACAACCCGAACGGCACCGCGCCGGGATTGATCTGCGAGAAAGACGGCAAAACGGTCGTCGCCCTCCCCGGACCGAGGACCGAGTTCTTGCCGATGCTGGAGGGCCCGGTTCGCGAGTTTCTGGCGCGGATCACCGACGGCCAGACCATCGCGATTCGGACCCTGCACGTGGTCGGAATCGGAGAGGCCCTCGTCGAGGAGAAGATTCGGGAGTTGCTCCATGGCGAGAACCCGACAGTCGCGCCGTACGCGCATCCGGGGGAAGTAGACCTGCGAATCGCCGCGCGGGCGCCCACTCCGGAAGAGGCGGAGGGCATGGTCGCGCCGGTCGAGAGCAGGATTCGCGAGATTCTCGGCGACTCCGTGTACGGCGCGGACGATGACACGCTCGAATCCGTCGTGCTCGATCAACTGCGCTCGCGGTCGGAGACGCTCGCGGTCGCGGAAAGCTGCACCGGCGGCGGGCTGGGCGAGCGCATCACACGTGTGCCGGGCTCGTCCGACGTGTTCCTGGGCGGCGTGATCAGCTATTCCAACGAGTTGAAGGAACGGCTTTTGGGAGTTTCTCCGGTGACCCTGAAGGAGAAGGGCGCCGTCTCTTCTGAATGCGCGATCGAGATGGCGACGGGAGTCCGGGGACTGGTGGGCGCGAATTGGGGCATATCAATTACCGGGGTCGCCGGTCCGGGCGGTGGCACGTCCTCAAAGCCGGTCGGATTGGTCTACGTCGGCTGCGCCGGTTCCGGCGGAGCCACCGCCGAAGAGCATCGCTTTCGCGGCTCAAGGGAGGCCATACGGCTGCGGGCCGTTCAGTTCGCGCTGGTGTTGCTGCGTTCGCGGCTCCTGAACGCGGTGAGAGACGGCTGACCGCCGCAGCGAGCCCGCAGAAGCTCAGGCTCGGGCGACCGGCTTCATCTCGCCCCAACTGGGGCCGATCTTCACGTCCACTTCCATCGGCACGTCCAGCGGGATCGCCTTTTCCATGATCTCCCGGATCGGCTCGATCAGCCGGTCCTCGCCGTCTGCTAGTTCGAACAGTAGCTCGTCGTGAACCTGAAGCAGCATTCGCGTCTTGCTTTCGCCGAGCTCCTCGCGAACTCGGATCATCGCGATCTTGATCAGGTCCGCCGCGGTTCCCTGCAGCGGCGCGTTGACGGCCTGCCGCTCCGCGTACAGGCGCTCGCTCCGGTTTTGGGCGTGAATGTCGGGAAAGTACCGTCTGCGCCCGCACAAGGTGGTCGTAAAGCCTTTCGAGCGGGCCTCAGCGATCATGGACTCCGTGAATGCCTTCACGCTGGGGAATCGCCGGAAGTAATCTTCGATGAGCTTGCGCGCCTCCGCCACGGAGAACCCGCCGCCCAACTGGTTCGCGAGGCCGAAGTCGGTAACGCCGTACAAGACCGCGTAGTTCAGCAGCTTTGCGTGCCCTCGCTGCTCGCTCGAGACCTTCGCCACCGTCTGCTCGAACATCAGCGAGGCGGTCGCCGCGTGGACGTCTACCTGCTCCGCGAACGCCCGAATGAGCGCCGGATCGCGGCACATGTGCGCCAGCAGCCGAAGCTCGATCTGCGAGTAATCGAACGACGCCAGCCGGAAGCCCTTCGCTGCCACGAATGCCTTTCGAATCTGCCGGCCGAGCTCCGTGCGGACCGGGATGTTCTGCAGATTGGGCTCGTTCGAGCTCAGCCTGCCGGTCGCGGCTACCGCCTGGTTGAAGCTCGTGTGGATGCGGCCGTCGTCGGCGATCATCCTGGGAAGCGCGTCCGCGTAGGTGGACTTGAGCTTTGAGAGCTCGCGCCAGTTCAGTATTTCCTGAGCGATCGGCCATTCCGGGCCGAGCGTTTGGAGGACCTCCGCGCCCGTGGCGTAGCCCGTCTTCGTCTTCTTAGGGCCCGGAATCCCGAGCTTTTCGAAAAGGACCTCCCCGATCTGCTTGGGCGAACCGATGTTGAACTCTTGGCCGGCGAGCTCGTGCACTTTGGCCTGTGACTTTTCGATTTCAGACTCCAAGGACTTGGAAAACTCCTCTAGGAACTCGCGGCTCGCCTGGATGCCGTGTCCCTCCATCTCCGCCAGAACCGGGACGAGGGGCTGCTCGATCTCCTTCAGGACGCTTTCCTGTTCCTCCTTGCCAAGGCGCTCGCCCATCACAGCGTCCAAGTGCCAAAGCGCGGAGGCCATCTGTTCGGGCTTCTCCGGCGGCGGAATGTCCAGATAGCCTTGGACCAGGTCGCGTAGCGCGTAGGAGCCTCGGCCGGGCTGGAGCACGTAACCGGCCAGCATGGTGTCGAAGCGAACCGGCTCGGCTGCCGAGGGCAGCCCGCGATACAGCGGCTTGGAGTCGTGCACGATCGCCCTGCCCGGCGAATCTCCGAAGAGCGCAATCGCGTCCTTCACGCCGCAGCGCGCCACCTTGTCGCGAACCGCCACATAAGCCTCGCCGCCTTCCTCCTCGAACATGCTGGACTGCGCGCCCGCCGATCCGACGAAGAGCGCATAGGGGCCGTCCTGCACCAGTCCGCGCAGCTCCTTCAGGCTTTTCGCGTCGCTCAGGGCGACCTCAAGGGACTCCTCTTTGACTTCGGCCGCCGCCTCGACGACGCCTCCCTCCACATACGGAGCGATGACCGCCGGCAGGCGCTTCAGGTGCGACTTGAACTCGTACCACTCGAGCTTCTGCCTGGCCGTCTCGACTTGCTCCTGCGTGAGCGCGAACGGAGCGAAGTCGTACTCCATTTCCGCGTCGCGAACGATGGTCGCGAGCCACTTGGATTTCGGCAGCTGGTCCTTCACCGGCTCGATCTTGGAGCGGTACTTGGGCTCGGCCTGGTCCAAATTCGACAGGAGATTCTCGACGGAGCCGAACTGCTGCAGCAACGCGGTCGCCCCCTTTTCGCCGATGCCGGGCACGCCGGGGATGTTGTCGCTCGAGTCGCCGACGATCGCCTTCCAATCGGGAAGCTGCTCCGGCTTGATGCCATAGCGATCCTCCACGGCCTCCGGCGTATAGGTGACCGTATCGGTCACCCCGATGCGCGTGGTCAGCACGTGCACCCTGTCGTCCACGAGTTGCAGCTCGTCGAGGTCGCCGGATACGATCCAGGTGTCGTAGCCGCTGGCTTCGGCCCGCTTGCTGAGAACTCCGATCACGTCGTCCGCCTCGTATCCCGTGGCCTCGATCATCGGGATGCCGAGCGCCTCGATCAGCCCCCGCGCCTCCTCGAGCTGGGACACGAGCTCCGGGGGAGTCTCCTTGCGGGTTCCTTTGTACTCGGCGAACTCAGCGTGTCGGAAGGTCTTGCCCGGCGCGTCCAGCGCGACCACGATCGCGTCGGGCTTCAGGTTTTCCAGCACGTAGAACAGCATGCTCGTGAACCCGAAAAGAGCATTTGTCGGCCGTCCGTCGCTGGTGGAAAGGAAGCGCGTGCCGTAAAAAGCCCGAAAGAGCAGGCTGTAGCCGTCCAGCAGGATCAGGCGCTTCTCCGGCATGGCGGTACGTTACCCGCCTCGCTGCGCGGCAGGACTCCATGGCGGTGCGGTAGAATATTGGCTCGGCCCGGGCCGCACCGGGTCCGGTCCTTGTGTTCTGAGGGGAAGGATCTTTCGGGGAAAGTGATGGTCTATCGCCCGCTGCGCTACGAGCAGATCATGAAAGCCGCCGAGTCGCACGACGTGCGCGCGCGGCGGATGTTCAACGGGATGGGCATTTACACGGGCGAGAAGATGTTCGCTTTTCTTTACGAGTCGGAGATCGGCCTCAAGCTGTCTCCGGACGACCAGCGGGAGGCCCTTCAGCTTCCTGGCGCGGAGCCGCTGCGCCCCGATCCGAGCATGGAGCCGATGCGCGAGTACGTGAAGATGCCGAGCGAGGTGCTCGACAACTTCGAGCAGTTCGTGGCTTGGGTCGAGCGCAGCACGGCGTATGTCCGAAAAAAGGCGGCGCAGCACTAGCGCGGGCGGCACGCGGCGCGATTCCGCTCCCGTATTCTCTGAGTAGATGCCGATGCGTCGCCGGTTGACGCGAGCTTGGTTCTGGGTATTCGCAGGCCTCGGCGCCGCCGCTGCGCTGTGTGGCGTTGGAACATATGCCGTTTGGAGCGTTCTGTATGGCGAAGCCGCAGAGGCAGCTTCCTCCCTCGCTTCCGAAATCCAGGCCGCTCGCGCAGAGGGCCTGCCCATTGAACCCAAAGACTTGATCCCGGCCGCCGCCCTCGATCCGAATCGGAACGCAGCTTCCGAGTACGAGGTGGTGGGAAGACAGTTGCAGACGCTCCTGCCGGACGTCGAGTGGCGCCGCGACTGTTTCGACGTGATGCGGGGACGAAGCGACGAAGTGCAGAGGCAGCGAACTCGAAGGCTTCTCAGCCTGGCCGAGCCGTTACTCTTGCGCTTCGCCGAGGCTTCCAAGCGTCCACTGTGCGCTTTTCGACGCGACTACTCGGACCCTCTGCAACTGGAACTGTCAGAGCCGGGACGGCTTGCTGCGGCAGCGCTTCTCTTCTGTGCGAAAGCCGCACTGGGCGCGCAACGAGGGAACGTCGAAGCCGCCGAAGCGGACCTTCAAGCAGCCCTGCGGATCGCCGCGCACCTTGCCCAAGACGTGTTCGCCTTGAGCACGCTTCACGCGGCCAGGATCGAGGCTAACGTTCACCGGACCGCCCGACAGATCGTCCGAGACGAGCCTGGCTCGGCCCGGAAGCTTGCGATGGCATTGCGCACGCTGGATTGGGAGCCTCCGCGGTACGATCTGGCGCGCCTGTTTCGAAACGAGCTTCCAATTGGCGTGGCGATCTGTCGCCGAATAAAGCGGCCGTCAGACGTGAACAAGCTAGTGAGCCCCCGCGAACGTCGCGGCGGATTCTGGCTACCCATAACGGACGACCTCAGGCGCGCTTGGGAGGCGCGATGGATCGCGTACGTTCGAAGAACCGCGCCCACGATTCCGAACGACCCGGCCGAGTTCGCTCAGGCGGAGGAAGCGGTTCGTCGGGCGATGGAGCTCGAACGAGCGAAGCCCGGGCTGAGCTATTCGCTGAACCGCCTGCTCGTGTCGACGGTATTTGGAACCAATGTCGCAATCGGCCGTGCCCATGCGGAAAGGGAAATCACGAGGGCGTATCTCAACCTAGTGGGGCTACTTCGGACGACGGGCAAGCTTCCGGACTCCCTCGAACCTCTCGGAGTTCGTTATCGCGATCCCTTCGACGGGAAGGAGCTTCGGTACCGGCGAACGGACAGCGGGTTCCTTTTGTACAGCGTAGACCGGGACCTCACGGACGACGGCGGCCGGCAGCGCAGGAACAGGGGAGAGACTTTCGACAACGCGGCGGAATTCCCATAGAATCCGTTCGCGCGAAGACCCTGCGGGTCACCAGCCCCGAACAGCCATCAGCTCGCCCTCTTCCAGGCTCGCGGCGCTGATGCCGACCATCGGCTCGCCGAGATTTCGGCTGATCTCCGCCAGCTTCTTCGGCTGGTCGAAGAAGAGCACGGCCTCCACGATCGCCTTCGCCCGCTTTGCCTGCGCCTCGACGCGCTCCTTAGGCGAAAGCGAAGCGCCTGCCTTGAATATGCCGGAACCCACGAACACGCTTTCGGCGCCCAGCTGCATCATGAGCGCCGCATCGGCCGGGGTCGCTATGCCGCCCGCCGAGAAGTTGGGCACCGGAAGGCGCCCCTGGTCGTGCACGTACTGCACCATTTCGATCGGCGCCTGGATCTCCTTTGCGACCGTCGGGAGCTCGTCCTGCCGCGCGCCGACGGCCTTTTTGATCTCGTATTGGATCTTCCTCATGTGGGCGACCGCTTCCACGACGTCGCCTGTGCCCGCTTCGCCTTTGGTGCGGATCATCGCCGCTCCTTCCCCGCAGCGCCGAAGCGCCTCGCCGAGGTTGCGCGCGCCGCACACGAAGGGGACCGTGAAAGCGTGCTTGTCCACGTGATGGAAGCTGTCGGCGGGAGTTAGGACCTCGCTTTCGTCGATGAAGTCGATCTCCAGCGCTTCAAGAATCTGTGCCTCGACGAAGTGCCCGATGCGGCACTTGGCCATCACGGGAATCGAGACGGCGGCCTTGATCTTGAGGATCATTTCGGGGTCGGACATGCGCGCAACGCCGCCTTGCGCGCGAATGTCGGCAGGCACTCGCTCCAGCGCCATCACGGAGACTGCCCCGGCGTCCTCGGCGATCCTCGCCTGCTCGTCGTTGGTGACGTCCATGATGACGCCGCCCTTGAGCATCTCGGCCAAGCCGACCTTTTCCCGCCAGGTCTTGGCGACGGAGCCGTTTTCGCTGTTCAAATGGTGCACCTCGCGGGTTCAAAGTGTACCTTGAGGGCGGCCGCCGGATTTGTTTCTCGCAGAGTACGCAAGGCTCGCAAAGCGTCTATGTGCGCATTGCGAGCCCTGCGGAAAACCCTGTCGCTGGGTCAAGACGCCGCGGTTTCTCATAAACACTCTCGGGCACAAGGAGCCGTGCTTTGCTGAACCGAAACCACGCGCTCGGCGTCTGCACCGATATGAAAGCCCTCCCTGTGGCCGCTACCGCCGTCCTGCTCCTTTCCGTCGGATGGGTTGTCGCCCAGCGCGAGAGGCCCGGGCAAGGCGGGCCCGCCGTCGGAACGCCGGCACCCAACTTCAAGATCAAGTCGCTCGACGGCAAGTCCGAATTCGAGCTGAAATCGAATTTCGGCAAGCGGCCGACGGTGCTCATCTTTGGAAGCTACACGTGACCGCCGTTTCGCGCCCAGGTGGGCGAATTGGAAGCTTGGTACCGCGAAGCGAAGTCGGTGGCGGACTTCTACGTCGTTTACATCCGCGAGGCGCACCCCACGGACGGGTGGCAGGTGCAGGCGAACGTCCGGCAGGGCGTGCTGGTTCCCACCGCGCGCAGTGAGGAGGACCGAGCACAGGCGGCTTCCAAGTGCGCGAAGGAGCTCAAGATCAGCATCCCCGTCCTCATCGACAACATGAACGACGAAGTCGAGAGGGCCTATCGGGGCTGGCCGGACCGAATCTACGTCGTTGCCAAGAACGGGATGATCGGCTTCCAAGGCGAGCCGGGGCCTCGCGGCTTCCGGCCGCTGGACGCGAAGGCGGCCCTAAGCAAGATGACGGCGGGCCCATAGCGGGTCTTGGTTCATCGGAGTTTGGGTAGAATCTCGCCTCGGTCGCGGCGCCATATGTTCGGGCGCCGCAAGGGTGTGAGAATGGGCGTACTTCGCGCGGAGCATCGATCATCCGACGGATCTGCGAGCCTTGGGCGGCTGCGCCGCTCCGGCGTGCTTCCGATGGCGATCGTCGAGAAGGGCAAGGGCACGGTGCCGATCCAGGCCAGCGAACGAGCGTTTCGCGACATGATGCGGTCCGCGGGCTCCGCACGGCAGCTTCAAATTCAGCTCGAAGGCGAGAGCAAACCTCGAAACGTGATCCTAACCAAGATCGATCGCGACGCCCTAGCGAGCCGACTGGTTCACGTTTCCTTCCTGCAGGTCTCGGAGACGGACATCGTCACGGTGGACGTCCCGATCCACTGCATCGGTACTCCCGGCCCAATCGAGCGGCATGAGGGCTCGATGCTGCATCCGACCTCCGCGCTAAAGGTTCGCGGAGCGCTGAAAGACATTCCCGAGGAGCTCACGATCGACGTTGCAGGACTGGAGCTGAACGACTCGATCTCGGTTTCCCAACTCGCGATTCCGGAGGGAGTCGAAGTGCTGACCTCCATGGATGCCACCGTGGTGACGGTCAAGCCTCTGCGAATCGTCGAGGAGGAGGTGGAGCCGGAGGAGGGCGAGGAAGTCGAGGGCGAGGTCGAGGGCGAAGGCGAGGGGGCCGAAGGCGAGGCTCCGGCCGAACCTGCCGAGTCCGAATAGAGCGAAGCCTCGGACCTGCGCTCTGCTACAATTCCCATCATGGGCACTCGCTCCGGCGCGGCGGCGATGCTTCTCGTAAAGTGGCTGGTGGTCCCGGTCCTGCTCGCGGCGCTCGGATTCTTCCTTGTCGGCCCTTGGCTGGCGAGGACCCAGCCGGGACTGGCGCCCGTTTCGGTTCAGCCAACCGCGGGGGAACAGGAAGGAGCCGAGGAGCTTCGCCACACGAAGGCCGACCCTCAGGTGGACGTGTCCGCGCGAAGAGTGTCGCTTCAAAAGTCGCGCTCAAGGCGAAATCGCGAAGCGGAGCGCAAAACGGAGCGAAACCCCGACCGCCAAGTCCCGCCGCCGGGCGAGGAGAGGAGCGATCCGGAGCCTCCGCCTTCAGACGGAGAAGAACCCGCGAGCGGCGGCGGTGGTGACCCGCGCGCACTCTTCCGGCTCAAGGGCTAAGGCCGCGGCGGCGGCCTCGTTAATGTATGCCAAATATGCCGGCCGGTTCGGCTTTCCGCGAAATGGCGCCGGCGCCAAGTAGGGGCTGTCCGTCTCCAGCACGATGCGGTCCCGAGGCGTGGAACGGAGGATTTGGCGCAGTCCTTCCGCCTTAGGAAAGGTGATGGGGCCGTCGAACCCTAGCAGCCCGCCAAGCGCGATGCACCTCTTCGCATGGTCCGGAGTGCCGGAAAAGCAGTGGAAGAGGTAGCGCAAGGGCGGGCGCCCTTCGAGGAGCGAGAGGAGATCGTCCCAAGCATCGCGGCAGTGGAACACTGCCGGCTTTCCAACTTCCGAGGCTAAAAGGAGCTGGTCGAGGAGGCAGGAATGCTGTGCGTTCGGGGAGGCGGTCTGCCAGTGATAGTCCAGTCCGATTTCACCGATCGCTGCCGCCTTGGGATGTTCGGCTAGACGCCTCAGTTCTCGCTTTTCGGCTTGTCCGTAGCCTTCTGCGGAGCTTGGATGCCATCCGACGGAAGCATATACGCGCTCGTTTCTTTCGGCGATGTCGAGCGCGGTCCGACTCGTTTCCACATCGATCCCGATCAAGCACAGCCAAGACACGCCGTTGGAGCGCGCGAATTCGATTTCGGCGTCGGGATCCGGGAATGCGTCGGGAAGGTTCAAATGGCAGTGCGTGTCGAAGAGCTCGATACGTTCAGAGTCGGGACGGTGCCCTGGCTCGGCATCCAATTCAGTCTCCCTTTGTTGCGGCTGGGCCCTCGGTTCGGTGGACGCCCGCGGCGCCGGCCGGCCGCGGCTCCTCTTTCAGTCCCAGCGAGCGCGCGGCCTCTCGATCCGCTTGGTTCAACGCGTGCTCCAGGGCGCTTCGGGCCGCCTCCAGTTGCTCGTCACTCGCATCTTCAGGCACTAGCACCGGCTCGCCGAACGCAACCGCCGCCCGAGCGAACGGCCAAGGAACGAGGAACCGATCCCAGCTGGAAACGCGCCACGCCGGGCTCGCGGCCGAACCGATGGGCACCATTGGCGCCCCGGACTTCTTTGCCATAAGCACCACGCCCATTTGAGCGACGTGAGACGGGCCCCGAGGCCCGTCCGGTGTGATGGCCATGCAATCGCCATGGCGAAGCACCCGAATCGCCTCTATCGCGGCCCTTGCGCCGCCCCTTCCGCTGCTTCCTCGAATGACGCGGTAGCCGAGACGCTTGTAAATGCGGCTCTGCATTTCTCCGTCGTTCGACAAGCTGAAGATCGCCCAAAGGCCCTTTCCGCGCATCTGGAAGCCCGGCAGGAAGCTTCGGCCGTGCCAGCAACAGTAGATTCGGCCGGGAGGAAGGCCGTCCAGCCGTTCCCTGCCGTGAACAGCCATGCGCAGCGTAAAGCCTACTAGCTTGGTGAAGGCAGCCGCGACGAACGGCAAGACGCGCGGCCTCAAGCTTCGCCACCTCTGTTTCAAGCGTCCCACCCCCTGGCGCGCGCCAGCTCCGCGGCGGGGTGAAGCGGATAGCGGTCGAGAAGCTCGGCAACCAGTTCATGCGCAGGCGCGGGATCGGCCTCGCGCCGCAATCCCGCCAGCGCCAACAGCGCGTCGGGCCTCTGTGGGTCGTCCGCGGAGCCGTCCACGACGCTTTGAAGCAAGAGGATCGCCGTACCGGGCGAAGACGACCGAAGCCTTTCTGCGAGCAGCGCCCTCCTTTGAGACGGCAGGCGGCCCATGCCGTCGCACGAAGCGAGACTAGCGATCAGTTGAGGCCATTCCGACTCCGGAGCGGTGTCGAGCAGGCCGACCAACGCGCTCGCCTGGTCCTGTGCTTCCCCGAGGGTCGCCAGCGCATCGGCGCGCTGCTTCATCGCCTGAACGTCTCCCGGATGCTTTCGAAGGTGCTCTTCGGCCGCGGCGAGCACGGCGGCAGGGCTCCGCCCGGCCATTTCGGAGAGCACCTCGTGCCCGGACTTTTGCGCCACGTCGCGCGCCGAACGAAACAGCAGCGCCAAGAGGAGTCCCGCTGCAACGCCCCCGATGTGCGACCAAAACGCCGTTCCTCCCTCTCCCGCGCCGATTCGAACGAACGCGCCGAGAAGCTGCAGCACTACCCAAAGCCCTGTAACGATTGCTACAGGCGTTTGCAAGCGCGGCGCAAGTGGAACTCGCAGATGAATATAGTAAACGCTAAACACTGCCACGAACGCGGCCACGGCACCGCTTGCCCCCACGATCGGCTGCGTTTGCTCGTCTCGGCTTGCGACCATGGCATGCGTTGCTATGCCAGCCAAGCCACCCGCGAAGTAGATCGCCGCGATGCGTCCGGGACGAAGCAGGGCTTCGACAGCCGGTCCGACCGCGGCAAGGAAGACCATGTTTCCGAGCAAGTGAAGCGTATTCGAATGCAGAAAGAGGCTCGTGAGCGCCGTGAGCGCGCTGGGCGATTCCGGGTTGAAGCCGAGCAGTGCGGGAACCTCCGGCTGCCAGAGCGTGGCGAATGCGACGGAGATGTTCGCTCCGAGCAGCAACAGGGTCACCCATGGAATCCGATCGACTGCGTTCACGCTTCTTGAAGCAATTCATCGCCCAGTTCGACGTTTACGTAGGTCTCCTTCACGTCGTCGAGCTCGTCGAGCAGTTCCAGCAACCTGATCAGCTTGCCCGCCTCCTCCTTCGAAGGCTCGACCTTGTCTACCGGCACGTAGGTCAATCCGACCTCGGCAGCCTTTATTCCGGTGGCTTCCAGCTCTTCGTACGCCGTATGGAGTCTTTCCGCGGGCGTATAGACCGTGAACTCTTCGGAATCGGCGACCACGTCCTCCGCGCCCGCGTCGATCGCCTTGAGCGTGAACTCCTCCTCGTCCAAGCCGTTCCTGGGAACAACGATCTCGCCCACGTACTTGAATCGCCAACTGACCGAACCGCTTTCGGCCAGGTTGCCGCCGCACTTCGAAAAGGCATGCCTCAAGTCGGCGACGGTCCGGTTCCGGTTTTCGGTCGTGCACTCGACCAGGATCGCCGATCCGCCGGGGCCATAGCCTTCGTAGGTCAGCTCTTCGTAGGCGACGTCCTCGAGCTCGCCCGCGCCCCTTTTGATCGCGCGTTCGATGGTGTCGGCGGGCATGGCGTTCTCTCGCGCCTTTTGGATGGCGAGCCTAAGTCGAGGGTTTCCGCTCGGGTCGGCCCCGCCGAGCTTCGCCGCGACGATGATTTCCCTGCTGATGCGCGTGAAGGTCTTTCCGCGAATGGCGTCTTGCTTGCCCTTTCTAAGGCGGATGTTCTTCCACTTCGAATGGCCGGCCATGGGCTCATTTTGACATGCGAGCGCGCACGCAGAGACGCCGCCATTCGAACTCGCCGCCGCGCAATCCGGGAGCAACGGGGGGCTGGCCGCCTATGCGCCGTTCTTGCCGGGCGGCACCACCTGAACGCGAGACTCCTGTTTCGCGCGTTTTATGCGGATGCCCAAGTCGTCGTTGAGCTCGTAGGTCAGCTGCGCGGCGCGAGTTACCGTGTCGAGGGCGTACTTTAGCGAGGTGTTGATCAAGTACGCGTCCAACTTGTAGCCGGGAACATCCGGCTCGATCTCGAAGGGCACCCCGGTTTGCCTAGTGAGGTCCGCGAAGAGCGCGCGGATGTCGATTTTGTCGAACCGCGTCAATACGATCTTGTTTAGGGCAGTGATCGGAAGCTTTCCGCGAGGCTGAGGCGGCGCTTTCGGCTGCGGCTTCGTCTCTGCGACCGGCTTGGGAGCTTCTTTTGGCGGCGCGGCTTTGCTCCGTGCGAGAAACCAAATGTCGTTTTGGATCTCGCACTTGAGGTTTGCGAGCTTCAGCACGATCTGAAGAGCCTCTTCGAACTCGACGTCCTTCAGCGCAAGGTTCAACGCCGGGTAAACGCCCGGTTCGAGCACGTAGTTCTTCTGCGCCTGCGAGAAGAGCGAGTGAAGCACGGACTTCGTGTCCGAGGAGTTGGCGGACAGGGTGATCGTGGCGGGGACGCTCGGTTTGGCGTCCTGGTCCTGAGCGGGCCCGGAGGCGAGCGTGCCGATTGCGAGTGCGATGGCGAGGGTCGTCTTTAGCATCTTCTGGATCTCCTTCGAGCAAGCGGTCGTCTATTCGAGGCACCTACTGCGGGCGCAGGGGCTTGCCGTCCGCGTCGTACACGCGAATGCCGCGGGTCGGCCGGGCAGGCCCCGAGGCGCGCTGCTGGGGCCTTACCGGTCGGGCGCGAATCGAGACCGAGCTCCTCTTAGGGCGCTCGGCCGTGGGCGGGGTGGTTGGGCGGGGGCTTGTAGAGAGCGACGAGTTCGTGTTTGGCGAGCCTGCAACGGGCCCGGGCCCGGGCCCGGCTTCCGATGGCGTCGGCGCGGCGCCAGCGTTCGCGCTTTCCGAGGAGGCGTCGCCGCCGAAAGAGCCCCTTCCGACGAGCGGCGTCGCGGTCAATCCGGACGACGGAGCGGGCAGCGATGTGCTCTCGGAGTCGTGTGTGCCTTCGTCTGAAGTCGCGCTTGGGCCGGAATCCGAGTTGTCAGGGCCCGGGGCCGAGCCTGCCGCTATGACTTCGGTTGAGTTCGCATCGAGCGCCCGATCTCCGAAGATGCCCGTGGGGTTTTGCAGCACGAGCGCCATCAGAAGCAGCACGCCTGCGAGGGCCACGGAGTATGCGAGCGCGCGCCAAATGTTCGCCGTGCGCTGCGCGACCACGGGGGCCGCTGGGGAAAACGTTTCCCTCTGGCCGATATCGAATCCGCGGGCGCGGATCGTTCTCCAGGCTGCGGCCAGCCGGGGCTCCTCGTCTGGACCTGCGGGCGGAGGCGCGTAAACGGTGTCGGTTTCAGGCGCCTCGTCGTGCGAACTTAGGATCGCGGCGTGCGTTGGCAGATCGCCCTTCGCGCCCATCATGGCCTGCAAGATGCCGCGCTTTCTTTCGAGAACGGACGCGCACTCCTCGCACTCCAGAACGTGCTTGCGAAGCTCGACCGCAACGTCCGGGCCCAGGGAGTCGCCGGCGAGATAGCGGGCGATCTGTCCTTGCGCGAGCTGACACTCAACGTTTTTGACCGCCATTCTTAACAGTCCGCTCCAGGGTTTGGCGCTTGGTCCGAATAGCGCCTAATAGGATTCTCGGCCGAAACCCGGCAATCTTTAGGGGCTGGGGCCGGACCGGCCGGCGGGCCGCGAAGAAGGCGGAGTCCGCGTTTATCCTGCGAGCACGGTCTGTGTAGTTTTGAAGTGGAGCTTGGCGACCTGCGCCAACGAGTCCTCTCCCCGCTCGCGAACGATCCTCTTTGCGACCTCGAGCACCTGCGGCCCCGCGCCTTTCGGCAGACCGATGCCGAACTCCTCACCCAGTTCTTTGAGCCTCCGAAGGAACTCCGCGCGAGCGAGAACCGAGGCGGCCGCGACGGCGATGTCCCGCTCGCCGCGAACCATGGATCGAAGCTCTACACGCCTGCCAAGCTCGAAGAGGCGGCGCTGTAAGACGGCAGGATCGGCGAATTGGTCGGAGATCACGAGGGTAGCCGGGCGCTGCGCGAGAACTTCCTCGATCGAGCGCGCGTGTCCCCAAGCAAGCAGGCGGTTCAGGTTTCCGATCTCTCTATAAAGCTCGTTATACCTTGAAGGGCGGATCGTCACAACCTTGTGTGGACAGGTGCGTCGAATCGCGGCTGCGAGCTTAACCGCAACTGAATCGGCCATGGACTTGGAGTCCCGAACTCCCTCCAGCTCCGCAAGGTGCTCGGGCCCGACGAAGCAGGCGGCGATCACGAGCGGCCCGAAGTAGTCGCCCTTTCCGCTCTCGTCGACGCCGACGTGCCCCTCGTCCATGAGAGGCTCGAGGTTACCAGTCCCCGGCTCTCCCGTCGCTCCATCCCATTCCCAACTGGAACGGGCTTCGGAAGCGCCCTGCGGCCCGCTAATGGCCTGGAAACGGGTCCCGCTGCGCCGACTAGCCGCCGCCCGGCTTCTGGACGGTGAAGGGGGGCCGCTTCCACTGCTTTCGGGGCTTCTTCAGCTCGTTCAGCAAGTACTCGACCGCCTTCTCGAGCTGCATGTCTCTGCCCTGCGCGAGCATGTCGGGGCGTAGGTCCACGTCGATGTCCGGGTCGATGCCCTTGTTCTCCGCGATCCACTCGCCCACGTTCTTGTCAAAAAGGCCGAACTCGGGGGCGGTTATCCCGCCGCCGTCCGCGAGCGGGGCGAATCCGCTGATTCCAACCAAGCCGCCCCAGGTCCGCTTGCCGATCAGCGGTCCCAGCCCTTCTTGCTTGAACATCCAGGGGAACAGGTCGCCTCCGGAGCCGGCGTACTGGTTGATCAGCATGCACTTGGGGCCTTCCATAGCGACCGCGTCGGGAAGCTCGCCGAAGTTGCGGCCCACATAGCCCGCGAGAGCCTTTCGGGCGAGGGTCGCCACGAACCATGGCTGGATGAACCCGCCGCCATTCCAACGCTCGTCTACGATCACGGCCTCCTTGTCCACCTGGCTCCAGAAGCCGCGCATGAACTCGATGGTTCCCTGCACCTGGGTGTCCGGGATGTGCATGTAGCCGATGCGCCCGCCGGACATCTCCGTGACCTTTTTCCTGGTGTCTTCCACCCAGGTCCAGTACCGGAGTTCGCCTTCATCCGCCGTCGGGCGCACGCGCTCCTTGCGAGCGCCTTCCGTGGTGGGCTTGTCGTTCACCGTGAGCACGACCGTGCGCCCAGCCTTCCGAATGAGGTGAAGCGCCGGGTTGGTGGTTCGGTTGACGGGCTTGCCATCGATCTCGAGAAGGTAATCGCCCTCCTTGACGTTGACCCCGGGCTCGGCGAGGGGGCCTCGCCGCGAGTCGTCGTAGTTAACGCCTCGGTAGATCTTCTTGATCCGGACGTGGCCCCCCGATACTTCGTAGTCGCACCCGAGAAGGCCCACGGGGAGCCCGGGCGAGGTAATCGTGCCTAGGTCGCCGCCGCCGACGTAGGCGTGGCCGGTACCGAGCTCGCCGATCATCAACCCGAAAACGTAATTCAAGTCCACGCGGTGCTTGACGAAGGGGAGGTATTCCGCGTACCGCTTGCCGACCGCGACCCAGTCGATCCCGGCCAAGTTCGGATCGTAGAAGTTGTCGCGCATGTACCGCCAGGCCTCCCAGTACATCTGTCGCCACTCTACAGAGGGTGTGATGACGGCCTCCACGGCGCTCGTGTCCACGCGCTGAGGCTGCACTCCGGGCCGCAAGTCGATCATGAAGAGCCCTGCCGGAGTGACGTAGGCCAGCTTGTTTCGGCTCGCGTTCAATGCGGCCGCCGTGAACGCTCCCTGAAGGATGTTTTGCGACTCGCGAGAGCCGAGATCGAACTTAGAGAGCGTGTTGTTGGCGTAATACAGCACTCCGTTGCTCACTCCCGCGATGTACGGGTAGCTTCCGGAAGGCATAGGAAGAACGACCGCGCGCAGCGCGAGGCCTTCGAAGTCGATCTTGACCGTCGGGCCCTTGTCTGCCGGCTTCTCTGCGGGTTTCTCAGCGGGCTTTTCGCCGGGCTTCTCCGCGGGCTTTTCCGGGGGCTTCACGGCCTCTTCGTCGGGCGGGGGAATGAGCGGGTTCTTGGTCTCCTTCTCCAGAGGCATCGCGTAGACCCGCTGGACCTCCCTGGGCGCCATTGCGAGCTCGTAATACCCCGACAGGAAGTTGAACGTTCTGGCGGAGACGAAGTAGAGGTACTTGCCGCTGAGGTCGAACGATACTGCCGTATCGTCGTAAAACCCCTCCGTGACTTGCGTGGCCTTGCCCGTGGCGATCTCGTAAAGGTAGATCGCGCTGAGGAAGTTCGGCTGCTGGTTCGTGTAAGCGATCCATTTGGAGTCCGGCGACACGTCAAACCCCTGCAGTCCGAACTTGGCCTTGAACACTTGCACGAGCTTCTTGGTCTCTACGTCGACCATCCAGAGCTCGTAGGAGCGGGTCGAGATCAGAATCTTCTTGGAGTCCGGAGTCCAAGAAATCCCGATCGGCGGCAGCTTCGCGTTCGTCGTCAGCTTGGTGGGAGCGCCGCCCATCTGGGGCACGGTGTAGATCTCCCACTCGCCGGTCGCATCGCTGGCGAAGGCCAAAGTTTGTCCATCCGGCGACCAAGCGGGGTAGCGCTCGCGTTGCTCCGGGCTGTTTGTGATGTTGCGCGTTTCCCCGTGTTTTTGGGGAACGCTGAAGAGCTCGCCTCTGGATTCGGCGACGATGCGCGATCCGGATGGCGAAAGGTCGATATTCGCGATAGAACCGCCCAGGCTGCGCATGACCGCGCGCGCGGCTACGTTGTCGCTGAGCACCTTCGGAGAAAGCCTATCCACCTGGCCGGAGCCGATGTCGTAGGTGTACAAGTAGCCGTCGCGCTCGTACACGATGGTCTTGCCGTCGGTTTCGGGCCACTTGATGTCGGCGTCCGCGAACTTCGTCAGCTGCGTGTCGCGCTTGGAGCCCAAGTCGTAGCGGTACAGGTTCACCGTACCCTGCGCCCTATCGCTGATGTAGTAGATCGAGTCGCCGACCCACATCGGGAACCAAGAGTTCTCGCGCTTGTGCGGCAGCTCCCAGTATTTGTTTCCGTCGAATTCGTAAACCGAGATGAAGCCTTGCGTGCCACCTCGATAGCGTCTCCAATTGAACTGGTGCGAGCCGGCGCGGTTGTAGGCGAGCGCTTTCCCATCCGGAGAGAAGGAGCCGTCCGAAATCTCCCAGATGGGCGTTCGCTCCGCGGGGCCGCCTTTCGGGTCGACCTTCCAAAGCACGGGCATCTGGTCGTTGAACGTGCCGTAGAACGACTTGTACGCGACTTTGCCGTCGGGAGTCCATGCGACGACGACGTCCGGCTGTGGCTCGAAGGACAGCCGCTTCGGCTCGCCGCCCTCGGACGGAATCACGAACACGTCCGCGTTGCCGTCGTATTCGCCTGTAAACGCGATCCATTTGCCGTCCGGCGAGAACTTCGCGCGAACCTCTTGGCCGGGATGGCTCGTTAGACGGCGCGCTAGTCCGCCCTTGCGGTCGGCGATCCAGAGGTCTGAGGCGTAGGTGAAGACTACGGAGTTTCCGTGAATGTCGGGAAAGCGCATTAGCCGCATCTCCTCGACTTGTGCCGAGGAGACGCAGCAAGCGGCGACGATCAAGCTAAGCATGGGAATCGGCTCCTGCGCGGAACGCGCAAGGCCGATTATGGCGGGTTCGGCGCGATGCTCGCCAGGCTCCCGCGGCGCTTCACCGGAAACGCTCTCCCGCTACGGCGCTTTCTGAGATCCGCGATAGGCCTTTTTGCTCATTCGAGCTATCAAGCGCGCGCCGCCGCTGCTCGTCTTACGACGAACACCGGCGGCGTCTTGGGCGGTTTGCCCGTTACGACTTGCGCTTGAACGTTCCTTCGCCGACCTTCTGCCACTTGCCTTCCATCTTGAACTCGAGCGTCAAGTGACCTTCGTCCTTGCCCTTTCGGACCATCGTTCCACGCGACTCCATCGGCCCCATGCCGGCGTCCCAGGGATCGCTGACCAGCGTAAGAGTGTCGCCCTTCCAATCGCCCCTTTCGATCCTGGGCGCGGCGCTGAAGTTCGTGAACGACCAGCCGATGTACTTCTTCGCATCCTTATCCCAGCCCAGATACTGAACCTCGGTGAACTTCATGCCCATCATCTCGAACCACGAGGTGGACTTGATAAACTGGCCCTCTCGGACGCAGCTGATCTCGCCGGACATCTCCATGGCCTGGCCCTCCATGGTCCAAGTCATCTTCGTGGTCCAATCGCCCAGCATCCACTCGAGCTGCTTCAGCTCGGCTGGGGGCTCCATGTTGGGCATCTGAGCTGGCGCGGTGACGACAAGGGCAGCCAAGACCGCCACTATTCCTATCAAACGGCTCATTCGCAAACCTCCGATTCTGCCGCTGGCAGCGGCTTGCCGCGAGTCTACCGCGGCGGCACGGCGCCGGCTCGCGTGCGTGGGCATTTTCACGGCCGAACGGGGAAGCCGGACTGCCGGAAGGATTACAATCGGTGGCAGGTCGTCGAACGCAACCCCTCGAACCGGAGGCGTTCGCCCGACCCGGCAAGGCAACCAAGAATGAGCGAAATCGGGCCAAGCGAACCTCATAGGGCGCCGGAACAGACACATGCGGAATCCCGAAAGGCGAAGCTGAAGAACCTCGGGCCGATATTGGGAGGGCTCGCCGGGCTCGGATATCTGCTGTTCAAGCTGAAGGCCCTCAAGTTCCTGTTGCCCGCGATCAAGTTTCTCAAGCTCGGCAAGATTTTCACGACGGCCGGCACGATGCTGGTTAGCATGTGGGCATACGCCACCTATTGGGGCTGGCCGTTCGCGGCGGGATTTGTGCTGCTGATCCTGGTTCACGAAATGGGGCACGTGTTCGTCGCATGGCGGCAAGGACTGCCGGTATCGGCGCCGGTTTTCATCCCGTTCATGGGCGCGCTGATTCTGCAGAGGGAAGCGCAGAAGTCCGCTTGGGGCCAGGCGATCATGGGCATCGGCGGTCCGGTCGCGGGCACGATCGGCGCGCTTTTGTGCTACGGCTTGTACTTGGCGACCGGCTCGGGGTTTTTTCTCGGCCTGGCGTACGTGGGCTTTTTCTTGAACCTGTTCAACCTGTTCCCCGTGCTTCCGCTGGACGGAGGGTGGATTGTGGGCTCGATCTCCCCGTGGTTGTGGCTGTTTGGCTTAGTAGGAGTGATCGCCGCGTTCGTAACGGGGTGGCTTCGAAACCCCTTCGTATTCGTGCTGGTACTTCTTTCGCTGCCCTACCTATGGCAAGGGTTGCGAAGGGGCGGGGCGCCTCCGGGCGGCGTTCCCGCGACTCAGCCGCAGCGTTGGACGATGGGCTTATGCTATTTGTCTCTTTGCGCTTTTCTAGCTTGGGCGATGGCAGCCGCGCACGAAGCTGGCCCCTACTCCAAACGAGACGCCGAGACCGTCAAGGTGGAAGCCAGATCGGGCGATCCCAATAGTCCCGCGCGGGAGCCCTAGTCCGCGTCCGACCTCCGCAGCGCCTGTCGGACCATCAGGAATTCGGCCAGGTTCTCGGAAGTAATCATTCCGACCAGGCGCTCCTCGGAGTCGAATACGAGCGCGGGAGCTCCGGCCGTCTGAGAAAGGGCTTCGAGCACCTTGTCCAAGGGATCGTCCGGCGAGAACCGCCGGTATTCCCGGTCCATTTGGCCCGCCACGTAGCCTTGCGGGCCTTCGCTCGCGAGGCCGCGCACGATCCCCTCGCGAGTCAAGACTCCCAGCACTTGCTCCCCCAAAACGATAGGAAAAGCGGGCTGCGAGCCTTCCAAAAGCGCCTCGGCCGCCTGGTTCAGGGAGGCGCCGCTGTCCAGCGTTCGAAAATTCGTGAGCATTGCTTCGGCGACGGATTTGCCCGAAACCAAGGAGAGCCCGACCGAAGCTTGCACTTCGTGTCCCGCGCCAACGAACACGAACAAAGCGATTACGAGAAGCAAAAGATGTCCCGTAAGCAAACCAAAGAAACCCATTCCCAAGGCCACGGCCTGGCCGATCGCGCCGGCGATCTGGGTTGCGCGCAGCTCCGGCAGCTTGAGCCCGAGCAAGGCCCGCAGGACTCGGCCGCCGTCCATGGGAAGCGCCGGTATCATGTTGAATACGGGAAGGAACACGTTCACCCAGAAGAGCTCTTGGACGAAGTTCGCTCCCGTGCCTGCCTTTGCCAGCTCGGGCATTCGGCCCTCGATCGCGTACACGGCGGGAAGCAATGCCAGCGCGATGACGACGTTCACCGCGGGCCCTGCGAGCGCGATCCAAAGCTCCTGCGCGGGTTTTGCGCGGCTTTCGAGCATCGCGACGCCCCCGATAGGATAGAGCGTCACGTCGCGCGTGCCGATTCCAAACGCCCTGGCAACCAGCGCGTGGCCAAACTCGTGCAGAACCACGCAGACGAACACGGCGGGGATCAGCGCGGCGAAGATCCGGCTCTCCTCTCGAAGCGCGAGCGTGCCAATCCAGACGAGAAGGAGCAGAAAAGTGACGTGCAGACGGATCGGGATGCCCACGACCGTCGCGATTCGAAGGGACCAGGGAGATCGATGCTCTCGGCGCGGTTGGGCCATCGGACTGGCGTCAAGATACCGTTCTTTGGGTTCGCCGATGGCCGTCCGATCGTTCGAGAAACACGCGCAGCACCCCGATTCCGAAAGTCGCCCCCAGCGCAAGCAGGCAGCCTCCCGCCCGGTTTCCCACTACGAACTCGAGGTTCTCGCCATGCGCCGCTTCGGATTCCAGGGAGCGGCTCATCAAGGTGTTGTATGCACGGATCGAATGCAGTCCCGGCTCTACGTGCAGCTCGATTACGGAGCCGTAGTCGAGCGTGCCTACCTGCTTTCCGTCGAGAAACACGTGCACTTGCCGCAGCTTGACGTCGCGGGGAGAGTTGCGCTCTACGGTGACGCGCGCGGTACCTGGGCTTTCCGTAGACGAAGCCACGTTGGACAGTGTATTGCGCCCGCGCGGCGACGCACTGCGCCTAAGCCCGACGTAGGGGCCGCCGGACTCGAGCCCGGCGGCCCCACCTAGCCGATTAGCGACGGCGTCCGCCGATCAGTCGCGATACCAGTGCCAGCTATCGTGGTAGCGAGAAAGGCTTCTGTGGCCTTTCGAGTGCTTGCTGTCGAGCTTGTAGTGCTCTCGGCGATGCAGGCGGTCCAGCATCGCGTGATCGCGCTCGTGCTCCCACCAGTCGTAGTAGCGTCCGTTCAGGATGTGCACCGTGTCGTGCAGCAGGTCCAAACGGTCGTGCGCTTTGCTGTGACGGTAGCGCAGGTCGCGGTGAAGGTCTCGGTGCCCGCCCTTTAGATCGCGGTGAAGATCGCGATGCTCGCGATCCCGGCCGCTGTAGCACCGATCGTCCGCGAGGGCCGACGGCGCGACGGCGAGCAGGGCAAGGACGGCAAGGCCGCCGAGAGTCAGTCTTTTCAAGTTTTCAGGTTTCATTTTGAACCTCTAGCGTTGCTTCCGGTTGGACGGAAGCGCACGCGCTCACCTCGATCCCTCGGATATCGGACGAGCGGTCACGATCGCTGTCACGCTGAATGAGGCAAGTACCCTATGCGCGGGAATCGCGCGCGATTCGCTCCAGGTCGCCCCATGCGCTTTGAAGGTCCGAGAGCAGCGGGCTTGCCGCACGCGCGACCTCGATCTGTCCCAAATCCAGCTCCGCGAGGAGAATGTGCTCCTCTTGAATGGGGCTCTCGGCCATCAGCTTTCCGAACGGGTCGAACACCATGCTGCCGCCGACGAAGCCCTTTCCCCCCTCGAATCCGGCGAGCTGGGCGTTTACCGCGAACACGCCGTGCTCTTCCGCGAGCGCGCGAAGCATTCGACGGTATCGATCATGGTTGTCGGGCTCCGGTCCGGAGAAGCCCCTGGCGGGCGAAGCGCTCGGCACGAGGATCGCTTGCGCGCCCCTCATCGCGCACAGAGTCGGAAGAATCGAATGCCAAACGTCCTCGCAGATGAGTACGGCAAACCTGCCTAGGCGCGTGTCGAACACGCCGAGCTCCCTGCCACGCGAAACGAACCGCTCCTCGTCGAACACACCGTACGTCGGGAGGAAGAACTTCCGGTACACGTGAACCACATGTGACTCAGAGTCCGAAAACTGCAGGTACGCGGCGGCGTTGTAAAGGTGCCCATGCGAAGACTCGTAAAAGCCGACGAGCGCGTCCGCCGCCGATAGCCTGCCCGACAAGCGGCCTGCGAGCTCTCTTCGAAGCTCGTCCGCGCTTAGGGAGGCCTCCAGGACGCCGCCCTCCAGGAAGTACCCTGTTACCGACGCTTCCGGGAACACCACGAGGTCGGCGCCTTCGCCCGAAGACTGAACGATGAGGTCGGCGATGCGGTCCAGGTTGCATGCGGAGTCCGCCTTCTTCGGAGCGAACTGAGCGCACGCCACGGTGAGCGGCATATTCCGAGTCTACCGTCGCCGAACGTACGCCACACTCGAAAGGAATCGGTAGGGCGCGCCGCGAACACCCGGAGGGTGATCGCCTCGACCCTGATTCTCGCATGGGCGCTTGCCGCTTCGCCCGGAGCGCACGTCTTCTTCCAGTACGGCCCTTACGAGGCCGGGATTCCGAAGCCCGAGTCAGTGCTGGGGTACGGTCCGGGCGAGCGCCACACCGTTTTCCGAGATCAGGAGCGGGCGCTGCTGGCGATCGCGGAAAGGGCGAAGGCGCGCGTGCGCGTATTCGAGTTTGGCAAGAGCGTGGAGGGCAGGCCCCTGCGCGTGTTCGCCGTGAGCTCGCCCAAGAACATCGCGAGGCTCGAAGAGATCCGAAAGGGTATCGGAAGGCTCTCGGACCCCAAGCCGGGAGAGGACTACGGAAAGCTGATCGAGGATACGCCGCCCATCGTGTGGATCAACGAGTGCATCCACGGCGACGAGACCGCTTCGTTTGAATCGGCGATGTGGCTGCTGTACAACCTGGCGGCTTCCCGGAACGCCGCGATCGAGCGCGCGCTCGAGAACGCCGTGCTGATCCTGAACCCCGCTTACAACCCGGACGGCCACGAGAGATACGTCGTTTGGTACAACGGCGTCGCCGCGGGCAGCCCTTCCGGATCGGCCTACGAGCATAGCGCCCCTTCGATAGCGCGCGGCCGAACGAACCACTACCGCTTCGACATGAACCGGGATCGCGTCTCGCTTTCGCAGGACGAGACTCGGCAAGAGGTCGCGGAGTTCCTGCGTTGGAACCCGCAGGTCTACGTAGACCAGCACGGCCAGCTGGAGAACTACTTCTTCCCGCCCAACCCCATGTCCGTGAACGCGAACGTGGGCCGCGACCGGCTGAACAAGTGGACCGGCATCTTCGGCAGGGCGACCGCAGAGGCGTTCGACCGAAACGGCTGGCTGTATTTTATCAAAAGGGACTTCGATTTCTACTTCGCAGGGTATCTGGACACCTGGGCGGCGCTGCAGGGCGCGATCGGCATGACGCACGAAACGGACCACGGGGCCTCGATCCGGGAAACGAGGGAGGACGGCTCGATCGCCACGCTCCGTGGAGGCATGGAAAAGCACTTCACGAGCGCGATCGCCGTCCTGCGCGCCTCGGGCGAGCGCCGAAAGGAATTATTGTCGGACTTCCTCAAGTTCAAATTGGACGCCGTCACCGGAAGGCACGCCGGCAAGAACAAAGGAATCGTGCTCGCCGGCGAATGGAACGACCTGCTGCGGCTACAGCGCATCCTGCACGGCCACGGCATACGCGGCCACATCTACGGCCGGGAAATCCAGCTCGAAAGCGCGCATGACTTTTGGACCGGCGCTTCAGGCCGAGCCAAGGCAGGGCCGTACGCAATGCTGGTTAGCCTCGCGGACCGCGCGGGACCTCTCGCGAAGGCGCTCTTCGACCCTCAGAGCGACTTCGAGGAGGCGTTCGTGAGGGAGCAGCTGCGGCGCCGCGAGCTCGAGAAAAGGAAGGAGCCCGATCCGGACGCGGGCGACTACGAGTTCTACGACATGACCGGTTGGAGCATGGCGTTCGGCCATGGTCTGAAGGCGTGGTGGATCGAAGACCCGAAGAGCGCGCCCTCCAACGTCATCACGGATACCGCGCCCTCCGTGATGAAGCGCGGCGAACGCCGAAAGCCCTCGCCGATCGGCTATGCCGTGCGCTACAGGACGATGGAAGACCTGCTGGCGGTCGTGCGATTGACAGAGGAAGGCGTGCGCATACACGTTTCGACGCGGGACCTGCGTGCCGGCTCGGCAGCGCTTCCTGCGGGGACCTTTTTGCTTCTGAAGGCGCGAAACGAGGAGGATTTGGAGCGCCACGCGGAGTTGCTTGCCGCGGCTCCGGGAACGGAGGTCGTGCCGTTGGAGACCTCGTATCCCTCGGAAGGCGCGGAGGGACCCGGTTCCCGGAGCGTCCAGCCTGTCCGGCCGCCCAGCATCGCGGTGGCGTTTGGCGATCCCGCATCCCCTTCGGCTTTCGGCGCCGTGTGGTACTTGTTCGAGCGCGAATTTCGGCTTCCGTTCACTCCGATTGCGAATGCCCCTCTCGCGCGCGATCTCAGCGAGTTCAGCTGCGTGGTCTTTCCTCCCGGGCGATTCACGGTCTCCGCGAAGCTGCGCGAATGGGTTCAGGAAGGGGGTTGCGCGGTGGTCTTGGGAGGCGGAAGCTGGGCGCTGGGGTCGTCCGGCTTCGTGGAGTTGCAAGCCGTCAAGGTCGAGAGCAAGTCCCCAACTTACGTTCCCGGCAGCCTATTCGAAGCGTGGCTCGACGCTCGGTCGTTCCTTGCCTACGGCTACCCATCGGAGGACGGAAAGGCCGTTCGGATCGCGGCGCCGGTAAGCGGCTCCACGTTCTATCAGGCGGCCGAGTCCGGGTCGGTTCTGACGATGCCCAAGGAGGAGTCGAAAGTGCGCCTGCTCTCGGGCTGGTCCTGGCCGGACGAAACTCCGAAAGCGCTTGCGGGCACGGTGTGGGCGCAGGTGCAGCGAGTCGGGCGCGGAAACGTGGTGTTCTTCGTTTTCGACCCCGCGGAGAGGGCGATGTGGCCCGGGCTCTGGAAGATGCTCTTGAACGCCATTGTCTTCGGGCCGCAATGAGCTCTGTCAGACGGCGACCGCTTGTGCAATGCCGCGGACGCGCCGCAGAAAGTTCTCGACGATGCGGATTCCGCACTCGGTGAGCGCGGACTCAGGGTGGAATTGCACGCCCTCGATCGGCAGGCTGCGGTGCCGCAAGCCCATGATCTCGCCGTCGTCCTCCGCGGCGGCGCAGACCTCGAAGCCGGGAGGCAGCGAGCCTTGTGTGATGACGAGCGAGTGGTAGCGGATCGCGCGAAACGGGTTCGGCATGCCTTCGAACAGGCCCTGTTCGTCGTGGCGGATAGAAGAGGCTTTGCCGTGCATGATCTTTCGCGCCTGAACGACCGGCGAGCCGGCGACGTGGCCGATCGCTTGGTGGCCCAGGCAGACGCCGAAGATCGGAACGCGAGCCAGGCTGAATCCCGGACCTTCTCCCTCTTTTGACTCCTTAGATTCGCCTTCGGACGCAAACGCGGCGCCGAGAATGTCCAGGCAGACGCCGGACTCCCGCGGTGTGCACGGACCTGGCGAGAGCATGATTCCGTCCGGGCGCAGTTGAAGGATCTCCGAAAGGCTGATCTCGTCGTTTCGGCGAACCAGCGGGTCTTCGCCGCAGATGCCCAGGTACTGCACGAGGTTGTACGTGAAGCTATCGTAGTTGTCGATGACGAGAACCATGCAGCCTCATTGTAACCGGGAAGCCTCCGATCCGCCCGGCTCGCGCTGGATGCTCGTACTCTTCGCAGGGCCTAGCCGATGATCATGCCGGTGCTTCCGAAGCCCGTGAAGGATTCGCCATACGACGACGATGACACCGAGCTCGACACCAGGATTTCCGCCGAGTTGCTCGGGGTCTGCACGAAGAAGATATGGCTCTTCGTCTGGCCCGGCGCAAGCGTGCCTACATTGACAGGGTTCGGTCCAACGACGGCCAGCCCGCCGAAGGAGACCTCCACTCCGTGCCCCATCAAGTCGCCGATGTTCTTCACGTCGACCTGCACGGGCGCGATCGAACCCGGAGCGTAATCGCCGATGAACTGGAAGCCGACTTGGAATACCGGCCCGGCAGCTTCCACGAAGTTCTCTTCGGTGGCAACCGCGAACCGCTCGCTGGGCACTTGCGGGTCGAAGGGCCCCACGGTCCAAACCTTCAGCACGACGCCTTCCGTCGCCGAGACCGAAATCTGCTCGACGTTGTCGATCGCGGAAGTGCTCTGAGCGAGCAGCAAGTTGCCGGACTCGCGCCAGGCCCCCAAGTCCAAGTTGGAGAGGTCCTCGACGATGGTTGGATAGGCAGCGCCGTTGTATGCGACGTGTCTGTTCCAGACCACTGTCGCCTTTTCACCCGCGAACATGGCGCCCTTGAGCAGCAGGAAGCGGCGGCCCCCCGGGGGCGGCGCTTGGAAAGTCCGAACGAATACGTCCGTCGCGTGCAGGAATGCCCGTGCCAGGTTCAAATAGCCCCAGCCGTAGGACTTGTTCCAGTGTGAGCCGTTTACCCAGAAGTCATCGGCGGTTGTCGACGTGTTGTTGTCGTTGATCGCGTCCGTGTTGTTCAGCAGCACGGCCTTGCACGCGATCGGGTCGATCGTTCCGCGGTTGTTCAGCAGGATGATCGAGCCTCCCGTATGCGGCGCGGCCGGGCTGGTGCCGGTCACTGCGGAGAACCCTCCCGTGCGGTTCGGGCATACGATGTTCGTTCCGGGCGCGGCTATGTCGGGCTTCTTTCGGCCCCCCAGCGTCGGTCCGCGGCTACTGGAGCTGTTGATCCGGTCGTCCGTTCGGTCCAGCGTGTTGAAGTCGTTCATGTTGGCGTTCGCAAGCAGGTTGTAGGCGGGCGCCGGGTGCGTGATCGTGGTCGTTCCCCACCCGCCGTTTCCCGTGGACTTGGAGACCATCACTGAGAACGTGTCGCAGACGCCGTCGAAGAACCTGTCGATGTTTCCGTAGTCCACCGTGTTCGCCGTGCCGTTTCCGAAGCTGTAGTTGACGTTCTCCGGCCTTTCCACGGTGCCGGTCATCAGGTAGTGCATGCCGGACATCGAAGTGCTGTCCGAGCCCGCGATCGCGACGCAGATCGTATCCAGTCCCCAGGCGATTCCTCGGTTCGTGGCGTCCACGGACGCCATGATCCCCGCCATCGCGGTGCCGTGGCCGTTGGAGTCCGTGGTGCCGGCATTGCTTTCGAAGCGATGCCCCGCAAATGCGGGATGGTTTTGCTGGACTCCCGTATCGAGCACGCCACAGTCGAAAGTTCCGCCGGTGTAGCCGTTGTTCCAGAAGCTGGGGGCACCGAGCGAGGGAGCGCTTATGTTCAACTCTGGGTAGCCGGGCCGGTCGAGTGCCAGATAGGCGAAGGAATCGTCGCGCGCGAGGGCTTCGATCGCTCCAGCCGGAAGCGTGCCCGCCGCGGCGTTGAGCACGGCGGTCGTCGCGCGGACTGTTCCGCCGTGGCGTCGGAAGGCGTTGCGCGCCCTATCGTGGTCCGGCCGCACGGCGTTCTGGGTGCGAACGGAGATCACGGCGATCATCTCATCGCGAAGGGTGTCCAGCTCCTGCAGCAAAGGCAGGGCTGCCTGAGGCGGCTCGAGCCTCAACCTTCGGGCAAAGACCCTCTCCTGATCGGGCGTCAGCCCGCCCGCAGGCAGCGAAAGCCGCACTGCAAGCCGGATTCGCTGGGACACCTCACGGAGCGCAGGCTCGTACCTTTCGCCCACTTCCTGGGCGATGGGCGAGCCAGGCTGCGCCTTTAGAATAGCTACGATCGCGACGTGGGCTTTGGGATGCAGTGCGGACGCGAGGCGCGCAAGCTCGGGATCGATTTTTTCGTCCCACGCGCTGCCACCCCCGGCCGCTGCGAACGATCCCAGCGAGAGAAAGATGCCGGAAACCACGGCCGCCGAACGAACAAGCAACGACATTCGATTCCTCCCCGCGGACGGCCCTCCCCCTAAATGCCGAACGGCGCGCCACGCAGCTACGAATAGGACGCGGCAAAGCCGCGCCTCCGTTCAAGCAGTGTAACCCGGAATCGTCGGGCGTGATGCGGCAGGAATCGAACTTAAGCAATAAAGCCAGGATCAGGCTTGCAAAACCCGTTCCGCGAGGATCAGCGCAACGAAGTCGTCCACCGGTTCCGGCGGCACTTGGAGGGTGGCCGGCAGGAACCGCCTCCAGCCTCTTCTGGGGTTGTGCTCCCAATACCTCTCGCGTGCTTGAAGGCTCGTGTCCTTCTCGTCCACGACGAGCACTCCGATGCTCGGCATGCTTTCCCGAACGGCCTCCACGAGGCCGCGTGATCGCGTTCCCGCCCCGACGATGACTAGGCTGAACGGACGCACGGATCGGGCCTCTCCGAGTCTCGTCGGCACGTCGTTCGGTTCGCAGATCGCCCTCCAGACCAGTTGCAATTTGCCGTCCGCGTCTCGGTGCACAAGGGCGAGACCGCACTTTGCGCTACCCGGGTCGATCGCTAGAACGGTGCGTTCTTCCATAAGGGATTCCGTCAGCGCACTCGGAACACGAGATGCAGGGTATCGCCCGCCCGTGTGTCCACTTCGGCGAAAGCCTGGAGCCGCGCCAGCCGCCCCTCCTCCCGAACTTGCCGGACGACTTCCAGAATCTCATCGTTCGTGACGGTGCCGAAGGATTCGTCGCGGCCTTGAAGCGGCACCATCCCGACTTGGCGCGCCCGTTCGCGCACTTTGTCGTGAAGGAACGCCGTGAACTGGCTAAGAATGGCGGAGAAGGGCGCGGTGCCGTCGACTCGAGTCTCCGCTACGAGCTCTCCCTGCCGAAAGACCTGCGGGTTCCGGAACCACTTGACGTCGAGGGCGACCGGCTCCCCCTCGAAGGTGTTTACCGTCGCTGTCGCAACGAGCACGAGCGGCTCGCCTAAGCCGCCTAGCCGCTCGACGAGCCGACGCTCCTGCTCCTCGGTACTGAGCGACTCGCCCTCGACAATGCGGGTCATGAGGCCTGCGGAAGGGATGTTGCGCGTGCCCTTGGCTCCTCTCTTCTCCGCTTCGATTCGCGCCGCTCGCAGAAGCCGGGACAGCTCCATCCGGGCCTGTTGGGCGGTCAATTCGGCGGGAACCGCCAGGCGGGCGACTTCGTCGCCCCGGCCGTACATGAGCGGATGCAAGCGGCTGGAAGTGGAGATCGGAATCAGATCGAGAAGCTCCTGCTCCATCTTGCGAAGGTCTTGCAGAGTCCTATCGAGGCTGCCCTGCGCCTGGGAGAGTTCGCCGGCGAGCTTCTCGCTTTTCTCGGTCATTGCTGCGACCTCGGCCTCCCTGCTCGTCTTTTCGCGCTCGAGGCCCTCCACGGATCGCTGAAGCCGCGTGGCGTCGCCAAGCAGCCGTTCGTTGTCGCGCTGCAGGCGGATGTTCTCCTCGTAGGAGTCTTTGATTTCCTGATTCAGCTGGTCGTAGGATCGCTGCGTCTCCTCCTTCTTTCGCTCCGTTTCCTTCAGCTCCGCGGTACGTTCGCGAAGGTCGTTTTCCGTCGCACCGACCTTCACGATCAGCTGAGCGACTTGGCGATTCAGCGAAGCCATCCTTCTTTGCGCCTCGGCTGCCTGTTTTTCGAAGCCGGCCGCTCGTTTCTTGAGCTCTTCGAGTTGGCCCCGGGTGGCGCGCAACTGTTCGCTCAGCGCGCGGTTCTGGCGGTCCAGTGCCTCGTTCTCTTGGATTCGGCGATCCCGCTCAAACGTGAGAGCGCGTACTTCGCTTCGCTTGGTCTCGGCCTCTCGAATCGCGTTCTGGCCTTCCTGGAGCCATTGGCGAACGTCGCTGCTGACGGCCATAACGATCGCGACGGTCACGACCGGAATCAGAATGCCGGAAACGATCGTGATGAGCGTGGCCGTGTAGCGGGGCCGCATCCCGAACAGGGTCAAGCGCTTTTTGCCGAGAACCCGCCCTAGCCGGTCCGCGAAGAACGCGATCACGCCGCCGAGAGCGACGATCATCGCCAAAAACGTAAAGCTCAGGACATCCAAAGTCCTCTGTTAGGGCCTCCGTACCCCCCTAGTGTGGACGCATCCCGCGCCCCTTCCGCGTTTTCACCGCCCATCGCATTTATCCTTGGCGCCACCTCTTTTCATTAAGGCGATTGGCTCGCTCATCCGTTCCTCCGCGCGATCACGACCGCCGCCGCGACCGCGCCCACCATCACCGGCGCGAAGCTGGCGAGCCACCCGGGCACCGCTCCGCTCTTCGCGTAAACGGCCATAAAGTTTGCGAGCATCATGTATCCAAAGCTGAGCAGAACGGACATAGCGAAGCCTGTGCCCACGCCCGTCCGAACGTTGCGGATGCCCAGCGGCGCGCCGAGCAGGCCGAAAACCATCGCCCCCAGCGGCAATGCGATCTTGTTGAACCGGCCGAACTCCAAGTTCGCGATCTGTCTGGGGTTCGAGAGCGGGTCCTGCTTGAGCTTGTCGATCTCCTCCGTGATCTGACGGAAGCTGAACACGTCCAGGTCCTCGGTGAACCCGGCGAGCAGGTTCACCGGCTCGAACGTGGGGCGGACGACTTGGCTCGGCCATGCCCCGTCGCGAATCTCGCCCAGCCACTTGCCGTCTGCGCTAAAGAGCCTCGCGCGTCCCCTGATCCTCCAGTCCTGCGGGCCCGAGTACACGAGCTCGTCCGCCAAGAGGACGAAGGACGGTGTGCCGTCCACCCCGTACGCGACGATCGTCACGCCCTCCAATGTGCCTGTAAGCAAGCTGAAGTCCCGGGCCATGATCTGCGCCGCGATGCCCTGCTTGCCGAAAACCGTGTGGAACACGGGCTTTCCGCCCTTGGATTTGTCGAGCTGCTTTCGGACTTCGGTGGTGATCGCCGCGGCGGTCCGCGCATTGTCCGGGATCACCGTCTCGCCCACAACGAACATCGCGGCCGCAACCGCCAGCGAAAACAGAAGCACCGGGCGAAGTATTCGAAAGAGGCTCGCGCCCGCCGCCCGCAATGCGACGACTTCGCTGTCGTTGCTTAGGCGCCCGAACGCGAGCAGAGTCGAAAGAAGGAGCGCCATTCCAAAAGTCTTCACGACCATGCTTGGTGTTAACAGGGCGAGGATTTGGGCGATCGTGCCCGGGTCCACTCCGCGCACGACCCAGTCCGTCAGGCGCACGAGCAGGGTCGTCGTGGCGACGATCACGGTGAAGATCGCCACGCCGAAGACCCATGGCCCGATCATCTCTCGCAAGACAAGCCGGTCGAGCCTGTTCATCACGAGGCGGCGGAATCCTCCCCGGCCGGGGGCTCGGAATGCTGCGCGCCCGGCTGGCGGTCGCGGACGTCGCCTTCGACGCTGCGGAACTGAGTGCCCAGGTAGTGCCTCCGGACCGCTTCGTCGCCCGCTATCGCCTTCGCGTCGCCCTGAGCGATGATCCTGCCGTCTACGAGGATGTAGTTTCGATCCGTAATCTGGAGGGTCGCGGACACGTTGTGGTCCGTGATCAGGATGCCGATTCCCCGGTCCTTCAGCCTTGCGATGATCTCCTGGATCTCCTCGATCGTCTTCGGGTCGATCCCGGTGAAGGGCTCGTCGAGCAGGATGAACTTCGGCTTTGTCGCGAGCGCCCGCGCGATCTCGACGCGCCGCCGCTCTCCGCCGGAAAGCACGCCGGCGGTCCGGCTGAGAATGCCCGTGATGTGCAACTGTTCCGCGAGGCTCCGCACCGTCTCGTCGATCTCCTTCCTTGGCGCGCGCCTCAGCTCCATCACCAGCCGAATGTTGTCCTCGACGGACAGCCTTCGAAATACGCTCGCTTCTTGCGGCAGGTATCCGACGCCGGCTCTGGCGCGAATGTACATCGGCCAGCGTGTGACCAAGTCGCCGTCAAAGTAGACCTCGCCCGAATTCGGCCGGACGAGGCCCGTGATCATGTAAAAGGTCGTGGTTTTCCCCGCGCCGTTCGGGCCGAGCAACCCGACGATCTCGCCCTGCTCGATCTCGACGCTCACCTTGTCGACGACCTTGCGCCCGCGATATGCCTTCACAAGCTCGCGGGTGGCGATCTTCATCGGGATCGCCCTCGCTGGGAAGCGTCCTCGGGCGGAATGTGAAGCCGGCTCCGCCCTGGCTCGCCCTTGAGTTCGATCCTCTTGACTCGCGCGCGATCGTCGAGGGTGAGCACCGCCGAAGCGGCCTCGAGCTCGCCCATGACGGTCGGATCGTCGCCGTCCAATTGAACGTTGCCGGTAAGCGTCAGGGTCCCGGAAGAGTCCTCATAGGTCAGCCGGTCCGCACGGCCCTGAACCGTGTACTGCCGCGACTCGAACTGTCCCGGCTTGTTCGCGACGGCTACCCTCCGGCGCGAGACGAACTTGAACCGGACGTCGGAAGTGAGGTCTGCCTGTCGGAATGGCCACCTCTTTTCCGCTCGCCCGCTCGAAGGGTGCATATGGACCACGCCTCGGCCCGCCCTTAGCTCGTTCGATTGTCCCGCGCCCGGGTCGCTGCGGGTCATGTCGAACCCCGAAGGGAGAGTCCATCGCTCTTCCGAAGCTAGATAGGACGCCTTCGGGCCCGTGATCCGGATGCGCTGCTTGGAATCGGCCCCAGGCTCCGAAGAATCGCGAACGAGCGCGGCCTCCACTCCCCCGTCCAAGTCGGCTGTGAGCAGAGCGGTTTCGCCCGATTCTCTGCTTGCGGCTTCGCCCGAGAGCCTGGCGCTGCGCACTTCCAGGCCCTGCCGCTGCCAGGCCGCAATCAGGGGCTTGCCCGTACAAAGAAACCGAAACTTGTCGTCGAGCTGCTCGACGAGCCAAGAATCCGCGTTCCGAACCGACATGTTGCCGCTCTTGTCGCGAAACGTGACGCCTTGGCCGGCCAGGGCGTTGATCCCGGTGGCCAAGACCAGCGCGGCGGCGGCCCCAAAAACCCTATCGCTTCCCTGCATCGGGCTTCGACCCATAGCGCTTTTCGAACAGATCCGGCGTGCCCGCGATCCGAAGCTCCGGAGAGATTCGCAACGCAGCGAACGGCCCTACGACGAAATCCTTCGTCTCGAAGCGAACGTTACCCTTTGCCTCGATCACCTCGCGATCCGGGTCCCATTCGATCCTCTCGCAGGTTAGACGCCTCGTGCCCGACTCGGACTTCACTTCCACGCCTCCCGACAGACGCAAGACGCGAGACTCCTCTTCGACTTCCGCGTTCTCGGCTCGAAACTCGCTCGCTGCGGAGCCCCCCGAGTGGATCGTTCCGTCCACTTCCTTCATCGTTCCCCCGAAGGACCCCTGGTCGCCGTACGTGATGTTCGCGCTGCGCCAGCGGACGGTCCACACCGGCGTTCTGTTCGGGTCGTCGGAGGTGCGAGTGAACTCGGCGACCGACGTACGGACGTCGTGCCTAAGCGCGGGCGGCCCATTCGCATTCGGATCTTCCCGCGTCCTGGATGCCCTTGGGGCGCAACCCGACAAGAGCGCGGCTGCGATCAGGAGAGCGCCAGCAAGCCGGTTCGTGAGGTCCTCCTTGCGAGCCTGCCGGCGTGCCGGCCGGCCAGTTGGCCGCATGCGGCAGCGATGTCGCTTCCCCGCTCGACTCGCTCCGAAACGTTCATCCCAAGCCGCTCCAGCCGCGCGCGAAAAGCTCGGACCGCGCTTCGCTCAGGCCTGCGGAATCCTTCCTCCGTGCTCACGTAGTTGAACGGGATCAGGTTTACGAGGCTAGGCACTCCCCTCAACAGGCGAGAGAGCTCGTCCGCCTGGTCCGGCGTGTCGGTCACATCCGCGATCAGCAGATACTCGATCGTGATCTTTCGTCCGGTCGCTCGATGATAGGCTTTCATCGCTTCGATGACCTCTCGCACGGGCCACCGTTTGTTCACGGGCATGAGGCGATCTCGCACCGAGTCGATCGGCGAGTGCAGCGAGAGCGCGAGGTGTATGGGCATTCGCGCTTCGGCGAGCTCGAGGATTCGCGGCACGATGCCCACCGTCGAGACGGTCATGTGCCGATAGGAAAGCCCTACCTCTTTATGCAGCAGCTTTAGGGCACGAAGAACGTTCGGCAGGTTCAAAAGCGGCTCGCCCATTCCCATGAAGACCACATGTCCGATGCGTCTCGGGCTCTCCGCTTGCAGAAGCAAGTATTGGCCCACGATCTCGCCCGCGGAGAGGTTTCGCTCGAACCCGCCCAAGCCCGTCGCGCAGAACGCGCACCCCATGGGGCATCCGACCTGCGTCGAAAGGCAGCAGCTGACCCTCCTCTCGTAGGGCAGCAGCACGCACTCGAACACTTGGCCGTCGCCGGAGTGGACGAGAAGCTTCTCGACCCCGTCCGACGAGCCTGCCCTGCCGGCGACCGCGAGCGGATTGACGAAAAACCGATTCGCAAGCTCAGCGCGAAGGTCTTCGGGCAAGTCGGTCATCTCTTCGAACGCCGCCGCAGCCTTTCGATAGGTCCAGTTCGCGATTTGCCGCGCGCGCATGCGGGCGCCAGGCAGGCCCGCGATCGCCCCCTCGATCTCCGTCGAGCCCAGTCCGGCAATCGCGATTCGAGCTTCCAACACCGATTCGAGTGTACCGTTCGAGTCCGAGTTCGTCTAAGTAACGAGCGGGCGTCTTCCGGAGCTTTGGCGCATTCAGGAACATGAGCGGACGACGAAGCGTAAACCGAAACGTCAGGAGCAAAGAGAGATGAAGCGAGCGGCTGTTTACTTGTTGATTGCCGCGGCGGTAGCCGGCGGTGTTTTCGTTGCCCTGCGGGCCGATAAGTGGCTTGAATCGCGGCAAGTTTCTTCCATCGATTCGTGGTGGGGAAGGCAGCCCACCGCTCCCGTAGCGCTCGAACTGCAAGGCGGCGCAGTCGACTTCCGCGCGGCCGCCAAGAAGGTGATCCCCTCGGTGGTTTCCGTGGACCGGCTCGAGCGCTACCGAGGCCTCTTCGACGACGAGGTCCGAATCGCTCAGACAGGTTCCGGCTCGGGCGTGATCGTAAGCGAAAAGGGGTACATCCTCACGAACAACCACGTGGTTGCAGGGGCGGACCGCGTGCGCGTCCGGCTTCCCGACGACAGAAGCGTGGACGCAAACGTTATCGGAACGGACCCTCGGTCCGATCTAGCGGTACTCAAGGTCGAAGCAACCGGGCTCGTGCCCGCGGAGATGGGCAGCAGCTCCAAGCTCGAGATCGGCGAATGGGTGCTCGCCGTCGGCAACCCGCTCGGGTTCAACAACACCGTCAGCGTCGGCGTAGTCAGCAACCTGAACCGGACCTTGGACGTCGGCGGCCCGGGGCTGCTCGTGGACGCGATTCAGACGGACGCGGCGATCAACCGCGGCAACTCGGGCGGCGCATTGGCCAACGCAAAGGGCCAAGTCGTGGGGATCAACAGCGTGATCGCCAGCGACACCGGCGGCAACGTCGGACTTGGTTTCGCGATTCCGATCGACCGTGCGAAGCGCGTGGTTAGCGACATCATTCAGCATGGCCGGGTTCGGTACGGAGTCATCGGCGCCGTCTTTTATCGCACGCCCGGTCTGCTCAGCGTCGAAGCGGCCCGCGCGCAGCTTCGGGAGGCTGCAGGCGCGGAGCCTCCGAGAAACGGATTGATCGTACGTTCGGTTCAGAGCGGTGGGGGCGCGTCGCGTGCGGGAATCGGCCCCATGGATGTGGTCACGGAAGTAAACGGCGTAAAGCTGACCGAGTACGCCGACCTGATGAAGGTTCTGATGGACAAGCGTGCCGGAGACCGCGTTTCGCTGAAGGTCTGGAGCAAGGGCAGTACTCGGTCGGTCGAAGCGGTTCTATACGAACCGTTATAATGCCGGGTACGCGAGCGCTTCCCCGACCGTTTGAATGAGTAGGGAGCGACGTCAGAGGGCGCTCCCGCCGAAAATGTCCCTAGAGCTGAACGGATTGAAGGAGTTTCTCGAAGTCCTTCCGGCCGTCGTGCGCGAGCGCCTGGAGCGACTTGGCGATCTCGATTCTCTGATCGAGGTCGTTTTGGATTACGGCCGGCCGGCCGAAGCTCGCTATCGGGACCGGGTCGAGCGCTGGGACGACGTGGCGGTTTCGGAGCACGACCTGGATTTCGTGATTCGATCGATCGGCGAGTTCGGCCAGGACAACCGGGCGGGCATCGAGAGGACTCTTCATCGGATTTCGTGCATCCGGAACCGGCACGGACGGATCATTGGGCTGACCTGCAGAGTGGGCCGCGCGCTGGAAGGGACGATCGACATCATCGACGACATCGTGCGCTCCGGAGCTTCGATCTTGCTTCTCGGAAAGCCCGGCGTCGGCAAGACCACGAAGCTGCGCGAAGTCGGCCGCGTGCTTGCGGACGAAGCTTCCAAGCGGGTCGTGATCGTGGACACTTCGAACGAGATCGCCGGCGATGGGGACGTGCCGCATCCCGGAATCGGGAGCGCGAGACGGATGCAGGTGCGCATCCCCAGCGAGCAGCACCAAGTGATGATCGAGGCTGTGGAGAACCACATGCCCGAGGTCATCGTGATCGACGAGATCTCCGCGGAGGCTGAGGCGCTTGCCGCGCGCACCATCGCCGAACGCGGAGTCCAGCTCGTTGCCACCGCGCACGGCCAAACGCTCGAAAACCTGATGCTGAATCCGTCGCTCGCGGACCTGGTCGGCGGAATCCAGGCGGTCACCCTGTCCGACGACGAGGCCAAGCGGCGGGGCACCCAGAAGACCGTGCTCGAGCGAAAGGCCCCGCCCACCTTTGACGTGATCGTGGAGCTGGTGGACTTCGACCGGCTTGCCGTGCACCACAACGTGCAAAAGACGGTGGACCTGATCCTTAGGGGTATCCCATCTCGCCCGGAGATTCGCGTGCGGACAGACCAGGGCGAGGTCGAAGTCGTACAGCGGGAACACACGCTGGACTTGGACGAGCCCGGTTTCAATGCGCGCGTGCCGTCGGTCACGCGGGCGCCGAAGGCGGCGCGCGAGCAACCGTTTCGCGAGCTGCCGGCCGCTCCCGATGTCCACGACGAAGGCGAGCGCGCGACCCACGCCGGGGCGCTTCGCATCTATCCGTTTGGCGTGGCTCGTACCCGGCTGGAGCGGGCTATTCGCGAGAAGCGCGCGGCCGCCTACGTCACCGGCGACATCCACCAGGCCGACGTGATCCTCGCGCTTCGCTCCACCCAACAAGGAAGGCCCAAGAAGCTGCGCGAGCTTGCCGGACGCAACGTGCCGACCGTGCTGCTGAAGTCGAACACCTACAGCCAGATCGCGCAGGCCCTCGAGGAGCTACTCGGAAGCAGGAAGGACCAGGGCGACTTCGAGTCCGCGGCGATGGACGAGGTTTTGCAGGCGATTGACACCGTCAATCAAACGGGCAAGCCGTTCGAGCTATCGCCGCAGCCGGCGCCGATCCGCAGGATTCAGCACCAGGTGGCCGAAGCCAAGCGGATGGCGAGCGAAAGCGTAGGAGAGGAGCCCCACCGGCGGCTGCGCATTCTTCCGGTGAAGCTGATATAGCGACGATCGCGCCAGATTTGCGAACGTTCTGTTCGCAATCCCGCAGCTTCGAAATGGTGGAGATGATGGGATTCGAACCCACGACCTCTGCAGTGCGATTGCAGCGCTCTCCCAGCTGAGCTACATCCCCAGTCGAAGCGGAAGGATACCATCGGCAGCGCTGGGTGGCGTGCTCCTGGCGTCCTCCCACTACATCGAGTGGCCGATCGGCGTCAGGCCCGCCGCTGGCACGAGCTCAGGAAAGTAGCTCGCTTCGCCGAAACCGTGCTTGCGGACCAAACTCCCGAACTCGCGCAATCCCGTGAGGTCTCGGTCCTCGAGAGTGTAGTTCATCGTGCTTCCGAGATAGGCGCGGCACATCTGGGAGGATATGTCGGAAGTTCGCGCGTAGTCGTCTGCGATTCGGTCCAACCGTGTCTCCGCCCAATCCAAGGCTGCGCGAAGGTACCCGCTCAGTTCCGGGGTCAAGCGGCGTGACTTGGCCTCGCCGATCCAGAGCGCCCACACAAACGGCAGGCCCGTGAGCGCGGCCCACTCCTCGCCCAAGTCGAGCACTCGGAGGCCCGCCCCGTCCGCGAGCAGCCCCTTGTCGCCGATCAGGAGCGCGGCGTCGGCATCCGTCAGCATCTCGTCCAGGTCCGGCCGCCGCGCGATCGCCTCCGGGCGTATGCCGAAGCGCTCCGCGAGAACGATTTGGGCGAGCGCGTTGCTCGTCATCGAGCTCGCGTCCAGCGAGACCCTTTCGATCCGCTCGAAAGGCTTTTTGCTGAATAGGCGTACGCTCTCGGCCGCGCCGCGAGTGCCGATGCAAACGCCCTCCGCTGCCGATCGGCCCGGGGTCGTCAGCGCGTCGATGCTGGAGACGAGCACGGCGTCCGCGGCGCCGCTTTCGAGCACGGACGGAAGGTTGGACGGAAGGTCGTACAGAACCTGGACCGGTGAATCTCCCTCGAAGTCCTCGAACCAAGCGACCAGCGGGCGGGCGTTGAGAAAAGGAACGGAGCCGACCGTATACGGCATGGCTCATTCTACGGGAATTCCGTGTGGGTGACGGCAGTGCGGCTGCCGGTCTCCGAAGCCCGGCCTACTCGTATGCGAAAATTGGAAAAGCGATCACCGCCGCGAAGCAGAAATTGAAGATGAGGGAAACCACGACCGCGGCGGCTATGGCAAGGTTGGGCCGGGGGTGCTCGCGGCAAACCCGCAGCGCCACAATGATGGAAACGGACATCGGGGCTGCAAGTATCAGAGTCATCGTCACCCAACCCGAGTAGCGCGCGAACTGCTCGAATTCAACCGGAATCCGCACAAACGAGAGGAGTAGAAGCAGCCCAACGCACAGAGGAGCGGGAAGAAAGCTGAATGCGACCAGCTTCCACATTCGAAGGCGAGTCTTCGCCTCCGCGTCCATGGAGCCAATTCTACGCCGGTTCGACGGCCACCGGGTTCGAATCCGCCGGTCTCAAGGGTAATGGTAGAAACGGATGGTAGAATTCTTCCATGGGCCTCAACATCAAGAACCCGGAGGTAGAGAAGCTCGCTGCGGAGGTCGCACGCATGGCAGGCGAGACGAAGACGGAGGCTGTGCGACAGAGTCTTCTCCTTCGCATGGAGAAACTGAGGACGGACCCCCCCGAGGTCCGCAAGGCGCGGCTCCTCAAGTATCTCAAGGAAGAAGTTTGGCCCCGAATTCCTCCGGCATACCGAGGTAAGCCCATCACGAAAGCAGATCGGGAGGAGATTCTCGGCATCGGGGAACAAGGATGGCCGGAGTGATCGTCGATTCGTCGGCGATCGTCGCAATCTTCGGGCTCGAGCAAGACCACGAGGCGCTGATTGACAAGGCTCTTGCCGCCGCGAGAGTTTTCGTTGCGGGGCCGACCGTGCTTGAATCGGCAATGGTGATCTCATCCCGGCTGGACACGGACGGATTCGAAGAGACGTTTAGGATTCTGGGCGAACTCAGGGCAGACGTGATCCCCTTTGACATCGAATTGGCGGAGATCGCGGCCCAGGCATTCGTTAAATTCGGCAAAGGCCGCCATCCGGCGTCGCTCAACTTCGGCGACTGCATGGTCTACGCGCTCGCCAAGAAAGAGAACCTCCCGATCCTATGCACCGGAGACGAGTTCTCGCGGACCCACATCGCGGTCGCCTAACAGGGCTCGTCCCTGAGTGAAAGCCTGCGCCTCCTCCCCCAGATCCGCAGCTTCACTAAGTCCCGAAGCATCCTGGGCCCGTCGCGCATCAGCACGACTTTCGACCCTTCCTGGTGCGACCATCGGATCGGCACCTCCGCGATACGGTAGCCGAGGTCGCGCGCGATCATAAGCGCCTCGAAGTCGAAGCTGAAGCCGTCCAGCTTGCACCGCGAAAACACATCCTTCGCCACGTCGCGCTTGAATAGCTTGAACCCGCATTGCGTGTCCTTGATGCCGCGAGTGGCAAGGACCTGGACGGCAAGGTTGAAGCCCCTGCCGAGCATCTCCCGGTACCACGGTTGCCGGATCTCGAGGTTGCTCTCCTTGAGGGGCCGGCTGCCGATGGCGACATCGGCGCCGTCTCGCACGTGAGGAAGCAGCTTCTCAAGCTCTTCGATGGGCGCCGCAAGGTCGGCGTCGCTGAAGAGGATCAGATCGGCTTCGGCGGCGAGCATGCCAGTTCGCACCGCACAGCCCTTGCCTCGATTCGGAGAGTAGGCGATCAGCTCGAATCTCGCGTCCTTCTCCGCGAACTCGGAAACGAGGGACTCCGTGGCGTCTGTCGAGCCGTCGCTGACAACCGCGACGGTCCACGTCTCGGGGCGGGACTCGAGGTACTCGCGAACCCGGCCGAGCGTGGGAACGATTCGCGCCTCCTCGTTGTAGGCGGGCACGACGACCGCGAGAAACTTGCGATCCAAGACGGGCCGATGATACCGCGCGACGAACCGTTTTGAACCTGGACTGACGCCTGGCGCGCCCTAGTTCGACACCCCGGCGATACCGGAGGCAGATTCGGCGGGCCGCAAGACGAAGAGGTTGTTGAGCTTTCGCTGAGGCGGTACGACCAGCGACCCCTTGTAGTAGAGGCAAGTCGAGCCTCCACCGTCGAGGCTCACGGCGTCCTGGGCGCCTCGCGAGCGCATCGCTCTGCCCATTTCGGATAGCGTGACGCCCGATTTTGTGGCGCAGAGGAGCAGCTTGCCGTTGGAAGTGAGACCCAAGCCCGTACGAGCAGCCCTTCCCCAGAGCCGCTTGTCCCGGAATCTCTGTGCTTTCGGGTCGGCGCGGACGACGCCTTCCGCAACCACACGAACCGTTCCGCGCAGCCCAAACCGATACTCCCCCCAATCCACGGGCTGGCGAAACGGGCGATCGAAAATGCTGACTTCGCCGTACCAATCGACGCCAATTGCCGTGCCGAGCGAGCCGCGGGACACGAGGCGCCCGTCGATCAGGACGTCCGCGACCGGACGCTGGCTTGCGGGAGAGAAGAAGGTGCCCGTGATCGCGGCGTACGGCTTGGTCTTTCCAACCAAGTCCCAGACCGAAATCAGACGCGGAGAGTGGACGGTGCCTGCCGCGTATTGGCCGGACCGCAGGTCCGCGGTGACCAGGTGATAGACGCCCCGCCCGTGCTGGAAGCGCTCGTAGCGGATTGTCGGCTCCCCTTTGGGGGCGCCGATTGCCGCCAAAACTCCGATCGTCGCTATCACTCCCATGGTTCGCTTCTGCGAGCGGTTCGCTCGATCCGCGCTCGCCGAATCCGCAGCAAGATTCGGGCCTCTCGCGCACACCGCCGCTCATTCCGGTAGGGGCACGGATTCGTTCCCAAGAGGGATATGCCTGCCGGGACTGTGGAAAAAGTATGGAAAGTTCGTGGGAAACGGCGGTTTCAGTACAAAAGGGACCGAATCGGCGCTAGTTTTTCTTGCTTGTCTCGTACAGCCGCCACCCCCGCGTCCCGCACCCCTGCGGTAAAAAGCCTGTGCATGCGCCCTCCCCAGTTGTCAAAGCGGATCGTTCTTCGCATGCCCGATGACGGTACAGCGTCGGGCGAGTGCCGAATAAGAGAGGACCGCCGATGAGGGTTTGCGTCGTGGGCGCAGGCATGGCCGGGTTAGCCGCCGCGAGGACGCTCTGCCGGGCGGGTCACCAGGCTGTCGTTTTCGAGGCTAGCTTGCGCGTCGGCGGGCGCGTTGCGACGGAGCGACTCGGGCCTTATGTCTTCGATTCGGGAGCGACCACGATCGCGCCGCGAGGCCGAGCGCTAGAGGAGGTCATGCTCCGCGAGCTGGCGAGCGAGGACCTGGCGCTGGTTTCACGGCCGGTATTCGTTCACACGGGATTGCGTGTAAGCCCGGGGAACCCGGTAAAGAACCGCATCGAGAGGTACTCCTATAGGTCTGGGAACGAAACGCTGCCGAATGCGCTCGCCGCGGAAACAGACGTGCGGCTGGGTGCTCCTGTCGAAGAGGTGTCCGTCCAAAGTTCCGGGACCGTGGTTTGCATGGGAGAGGAGTTCGATGCGGTCGTGATCACGCCTCCCGCGCCGATCGCCCGCGGCCTGCTGTCCGGCCTCGGCGAAACGCGGCCCCTGGCCAACGCGAGCTATCGGCCGTGCTTGAGCGTGCTACTCGGCTACTCCGAAGCGCTCGACGAGCCCAGCTACCACGCCTTGCTCGACCCCGAACAGAGACATCCGCTGACGTGGCTCAGCCTCGAATCTTGGAAGTGCGAGGGGAGGGCGCCGGAGGGCCACACGGCGATGGTCGCGCAACTGAGCGCCGACTACAGCCGGAGACACTTCGAGGACTCCGACGAAGCGATCGTCCGGACGACCGTGGATTACATCGAGCGCCTTTATGGAGGCCATTGGGGCGCGCCGGAGGTGTTTCGGGTGGTCCGATGGGTCCACAGCCTTCCGGAATCGACCGCGATGTTCGAAACCGTCAACAACGGCCAGTCGAGGGTCGTGGTAGCTGGCGACAGCGTGATGGGGGCGCGCGTCGAGTACGCGTATCAATCGGGCGTCCGAGCGGCAGAGCTCGTTCTGGCCGGCGACGGAGAGCGAACCGACGGCTCTTCGCCCCAGTTGAATCCAAGGCGCAGCACTTTATGAAACAGTTGATCGCTTGTTGGCTGGGCGCCGCTTGCGTGCATGCGATTGCGTTTGGCAGCGGCCAAGTGAAGCTGACCCTCCAGATGCCCGGCTGGCCACCGGGAAGCGCCAGCTTTAGTCAAAAGGTGCTCCCGGATGGCTCGAAGCTGGTTCAGCTGAACCTGGAAATGAAGGATCCGGCGGGCCGAAGCGTTCGAGTACGTTCCGAATCAAGTTACGATTCCAAGGGATCGCCCATACGAAAGTTCCTCGAATCGATCGTGGACAAGCCTCGCGATCGTCGGCAGGTGGTCGTGACGTTCGACGAAGAGGGTGCGCACGTAGTCGAGGAAAAGGGAGGCAAGCGCACGACGAAGCACTTGCCGCTGGCGAAAGCCGCTCCGAGGGAAAACCCTTCCGAGTTTTGGTTCCTGCGGGACAGGCCGAAGCCCGGCGCCAAGGCGCAGTACTACCGTTTCGACATCGACTCGATGAGCTGGGTGTTGACGACGACCACGTACGTCGGGCCGAAGACGGTGGCCGTGGGACGCTCAAAGCTCTCGGGCCATCTGATTCAGGACGACCGCGCGCAAGTCGTGCTGGACGACAAGGGCCTCCCACTTCGGATGGAAGTCGGCAACGCGGTATTCACGCGCGCGTCCGAGTGAAACCGCCATCCGCTGCAATTACAGGACCAGGCCCGGCGCGTTGGCGCCGGACCCGATGCCCGCACGCGACTGCCGGCGCTAAAACCGGTAGCCTAAGTACAAGCCGGAGCTATTGGTCGTAATGCTGCCCGTCGAGGCCGCGCTCAGGAAGTTGTTGAGCTCGAGGAACATGTTCGGGCCGAGCTCCACGCCGAACCCTAGCCGCCCTCCGAAGACCGTATCGCTCGAAACCACGTCGACGACGACCACTCCCGCTCCTATGATCGCGTAGGTGCGCTTCTCGTCCTCATACTGCCCGAAGTAGAACCGCTGGTTGAGCAGAATCGGCCAGTAGGTTCCCCTCTGGAACTGACTGCTCTTCGTGATCATGTCGAGCGAGAAGAACGTTTCCGAGCCCCTTATGAATTGCTTTGTAAACGTGTAATCGATGCCGATTCCGATCCACGAGTCCGCGATATCCCTCAAATCGCTATCCCAGGGGACGACGACGCCCGCCCGAAACGAAAAGTCGTAGGGCGTCGCATCGAGCCGCGTAGACGAAAACTGGGCCATGGCAGCGCCGCTCAGCGTGAGCGTCGCGGTGGCCGTCGCAAAGCCGAGCCATCGCTTCATCCTTAAGATCCACCTCCACCTTGGGAACCGAGCGGTTGCCACTCACTCCCTTGAGCGCTCCCATTTTACTGATTCGCCGCGAGCGCGTCAAATCAACGACGGTTCGACGTGGCCCATTCGGCTCGGCAACCTGCGGAAACCTTCCAATTGCGTATGCCGAACGGCCGAGCGGATGCCGCGGAATCCGTTGCCCTGTTCGACACCACGCCGTCCTCGAGGGCAAGACGTGGGGTCATTCAGGGGCCATGAGCAACCCAACGATCACTCGATTCGAGTCGAGCGTCGCGGTCAATCGCAGCGTTCCCACTTCAAAGCGCGCCAGGTAAACGAACTCGCGTCCGCCCAAACACGGCTTCGCCGAGAGGAATTCCAGAGACTTGAGCGCGCCCATCTCGGTGAGTTCGCGAGCCGTCGCCGCCGCATTCTTTGCCAGCAGGCTGCCAAGTTCGGCAGAGAACCTCGAGGCTTTGGGCTTTCCTGCAGCGAGCTCAGCTAGTACGGACTTCAAGAGGGACCCCACGGAGGGATCGGGATCGGGCCGGGTTTTGGGCGTCTTCGCCTTCAGCGCCGGAACGGCCAGGCCCGCGATGGCGTGCGCCATCGAGCCGGGCGCGGCACCGGCGAGGTTGCACATTACGATGACTGTGAGCTTGTCGTCGGGGTACTTCGCGATGTGGGCGGAGAACCCTTGCCACGCTCCGCCGTGTTCGATTCGCCGCCGTCCGTTCTGTTGCGATATCGCCCAGCCCAGACCGTAGCGCTCGCCTTGATTCGGGTCGCCCGCGCGTCGCTTGGTCTGAATGGGCGCCCACATCCGCTCCAGCGTGTTCGGCTTTACGACGCCGCCCTTCGCTAGCGCTATGTCCCACTTCGCTAGATCGAGAACCGTCGTATGGAGGCTGCCATCCGCGGTCGTGTTGAGCGACGGCGACACCCAGTCCTGGTTCTTGACCTGCCCGCGAACCATGCGATACCCGGACGCCCGATTAGGCACGATGTCGGACTCGGAAATCACGCGTGTAGCGCGCATTTCCAGCGGCTGAAAGACTCGTTCCGACAGAAAGTCTCCGTAGAACTTGCCGGTTACGGACCTTATTATCGCTCCGAGGAGAACGTATCCGGTATTGCTGTAGCTCCAGCTCGAGCCGGGCTCGAATTCGAGCGGAAAGGTTGCGGCAAGGCGAACGAGGTCGCCCTCCGAGTAGTCCCGACGATAGTCCACCTTGCCGCTCGTATAGTTGGGAATCCCGGAGGTGTGGGAAAGCAGGTGACGAACCGTAATCGCCTTCCAAGATCCTGGCGCGCCGGGAAGCAGCGGGGCGATCGAATCGTCCAGCGCAAGCCGCCCCTGTTCGACGAGCAGCATGATCGCCGTCGCGGTGAACGGCTTGCCGACCGATCCGGTTTGGAACACCGTTTCGGGTCGCGCGGGGACCCGCAGTTCCAGGTTCGCGTATCCGTAGCCCTGCGCCTTGCTGATCTTTCCGTTCCGGACGATCGCGATCGCCATCCCAGGGATTCCGCGCTTCTGGGCTTCCGCCCGGACGTAATCGTCGATCGCGTCGGCTTCGGCGATGCCGGCAACCAAGCCCACGAGAAAACAGAGCGGCAAGCGCGAACCGGACATTGCGATGCGATTATCGCTCAGCCCCGCGAGTCGCCGGTGGCAACAGCCCGCTACAACCGAAGGTGGTCGCAACTACGCGACAGCCCGAGAAGTGCGCGGCGCCGGTAAGAGTCAGCGGGCGGTCAATCCTTGATCTCGGCGAGCACCTTTTCGAGCTCCTCGTTCGCCCCCGCCGCTTCTCGCAGGCGCTGTTTAAGCTGCACCGCTTCTTCCGTTTTCCCAGATCGGTACGCCGCCAAAGCGAGGTTCACATGGATCGTCGCCGACTGCGGCATGCGGCTCGCCAGGAAGCGCAAGAGGTTGTAGGCCTCCTCGTCGCGTCCCTGGCCGTGGAGCGCGCGGTTGAGCTCGATATAGGCCGGCTCGTAGGCCGGAAACAGATCCGACAGCCTCCTTGCGGCGTCCTCGGCTTCCGCAAACTCCTCGCGGGCGTTGTGCGCCGCCGCGAGCAGAATCCACAGCTTCCAATAGTCCGCAAGCCAGTTTTTAAGCGGCTTTAGGAGCCCGAGGGCCTCTTCGTGCATGTTTTCCTCGAGCTTCTGCTTCGCTTGCTCGACGGCCTCCGCTCTTCGCGGCTGTTCCAGCTCGATGAGCCTGGCGAGGATGGTCGCCTTTGTGTTCGGGTCCGGGTTGCAGGCGAGGGCGTCGCGAAGGACTTTCGGCACCTCGAATTCCCGGCCCGCCTTCTCCAACGTTTGCGCGTACTCGAGAAGCAGCTGGATGTCGGTCGGAGAGACGTCCAAGCAGTCCTCGTAAAAGTCCATCGCCCGGTCCACGTCGCCCTTCTCGGCGAGCATCGGCGCGTAATAGCGCTTGACGACCGCAGGGTCCGATAGGCTCTTCAGAGCGCTTTCGAACGCTTCGACGCCCTCCTGCTCCCGTCCCGATTGCACTAGGGAGAGGGCGTGCTTGGCGTGCGCGTGCGCGTTATCGGGCGTTCTTTCGATCTGCTCCTTCCAGAGCGCCGGGATCTCGTGCTCGCGCCCCGTGTTCCCGAGCACCAAGGCCAAGTAGTCGAGCGAAGGCTTGTCGTCCCCCTCGAGCTCGAGCGCCCTTCGGAAGTTTCGCTCCGCATTTACCGGCATTCCCATCGCGAGCTGGGCCATGCCGAGTCGCGTATGGAGAGCGGGCTCGTTCGGCTCCACGCGGACTGCCTTCTCGTAAGCGTCCGAAGCTTTAGCGGCGTCCCCTATGGACTGATAGAGCTCACCCAACGCGAAGAAGGCCCGAAAGTCGTCTTCCGCCTGCTCCACAAGGGCGTTCAACGCAGATTCCAGCTTCTCGAATTCTCCAAGCCGATGCTGAGCGCACAGTCTGCAAAGCTGGACCAGCGACTCGTACGGGCCCAGAAAGTCGGGATCTGCCTTGGTCGCGGCCAGAAGCGCGTCGATCGCGGGCTCGGGGGAAAACTCTTTGGCGACGCGCCCATTGGTCTGCTGCACGTACATGAGCGAGTCGTAGCCCTCCAGGAACTTGAGAAACGCATCGCCGCTCTCCGTCCCGAAGTCCATTTTTTCCCCGGCGAGAGGTTCCGGAAGTTCCAATTCTGCGACCTTGGCGAGTTCCTTCACGAGCCGGTGGAGTACGCCGAAAACTTTGTCTTGCGGAAACGGGATCGTCTCGTCGAGGATCGGCTTCTCCTCGTCGCGCTTGTGGAATCGGAGGGTCAATTCGAAGGAGCCGTTCTTCTGAGAAAGCATGCCGTCCATGATCGCGGCAACGTCGGACTGATCGAACATCTGCTGAATCCATTCGGGCGCAAGCAGCGTGTCCGCCACGTTCACAAACGCGGCGCGAGGCCCGTCGTCGTCCTCGATTTGGGTCAAAAAGCTGACCGTGTTGATGTCTTCGGTTCCGGTGGCAACGCGCAAGGTGTCACAAGCGAAGTTTGCGAACTGGCGCCCGAGCGCAGGGCGCGTTCCTTCGGCGGCGTTGAACGGCAAGACGGCGACCTTCATGAAGAGGCGGAGTGTACCTGCGGGCAGGGTTGGGAGCGTAAGGGCGTATTGGCGAAGGGGCGAGTAGGCGCAGGGGCCGGCGGGCCGGCACTCGGGTCAGTCGAAGCGGAATACGACCTTGCCCGCTTGGCCCGCCTTCATCAGCTCCATCGCCTTGGCGAACTCGGTGAAGTGCATCGTGTCCGTCACAACGGAAGACACGTCCAACTTCTTTTCTTGCAGGAGCCAGTTCATCTGGTCCCAGGTTTCCCATAGCCGCCGTCCAACGATGCCTTGCACCTGCACGCCTTTGAAGATCAGGTCGTCCATGCGAACGTTCTGCACGGAATCGGAAAACAAGCCGAGCAGGCTGATCCTTCCCCCGGGTCGAACGCACCGCACGGCGAGAGCCAGCGCGTCCGGATGGCCGCTCATTTCCAGCACGCCGTCGAATCCGGCGGGCGCGAGCTTGCAGAGCGCCGCTTCGAGCTGCCCGGCCGTGGGATCGAAGACGTGCTCCACTCCCGATCTTCGCGCGAGCGCTATGCGAAACGGGCTGACTTCGGTCCCCACGACGAGCGAAGCGCCGAGCAATTTGCAGATTTGCGCTGAGAAGATCCCAATCGGGCCCATGCCGGTTATTAGAATCGCCTGGCCCTCGACGGGGCCGGCCATCACGGTGTGCACCGCATTTCCAAGCGCATCCTGGAAGGCGGCGATGTGCGGCGGGATCGAGCGGTCGGTTGGCCTTGCGTTGGCTGCGGGGATCACGGCGTACTCCGCGAAGCCGCCGTCCACGTCCACGCCAAGAATCCGTGTGTTCACGCACACGTGCCCCTGGCCCAATTTGCACTGCCTGCAGCGGCCGCAGACGATGTGCGACTCGCTCGCGACGAAGTCGCCCGCCTTGCGATCGTCGACGCCTTCGCCAACCTCGACTACAGTTCCGCAGAACTCGTGGCCGATGATCCTCGGCGGCTCGATTCGGCTTGCGGCCCATGGGTCCCAGGAGTAGATGTGAAGGTCGGTGCCGCAGACCGATGCGGCTTCCAGCTTGATCTTTACCGTTCCGCGCTCCGTTTCCGGCTCCGGGGCGTCGATGAGCGCTACTCCGGGCGCCGCTTCGGTCTTGGCGATCGCTTTCACTGGACGCAGAGAATACCGGGGCGTGCGGGCGCAACGGAGTACAGTTCCGTTATGACGAGACGCGACCTTCTGGCCTCCGCCGTCGCAATTGGCGTCGCCCGCGTTGCGAGCGCGAAAGACAAGGACCCGTACGCGCCGTTTCGGATGGGCATTCAGAGCTACAGCCTGCGCGGACTGAAGACTCCGGGCGCGCTGGCGATGACCCGGCGGCTGGGGCTGTCTCTTTGGGAAGCGTGGGAGGGGCACTTGCCCCTCGGCATGGACACCGTCGCTCGTTCGGAAGCGCGGATGACGCTTCGCGCCTCTAGAATCCAGGTCGGAGCGTTCGGCGTGGTCGGCTTCGGCGCGGACGCGGAATCGAACCGCCGGAAGTTCGAATTCGCAAGCGCCATGGGAATTCCGATTCTCAGCGCGGATCCGTCTCGCGAAGCTCTTCCGAGCCTAGAAGAGCTTACGGAGGAGTTCGGAATCCGAATTGCGATCCACAACCACGGTCCAGGCTCGCGTTACGACAAGGTCGCGGACGTCGAGAGCGCGCTAGGAGCGACTTCGAACCGTATCGGCGCCTGCGTGGACACGGGCCATTTCCTTCGATCCGGAGAGGACCCGGTGAAGGCAGTGGAGCGCCTCGGGCGGCGCGTCTACGGCGTTCACCTGAAAGACGTGAAGGACGGCAAAACGTTCATGGAGCTCGGTAAGGGCGACTTGGACGTCGCAGGCGTTCTGCGCGCGCTCGCAAGGTCGGGGTTCTCGGACGTGCTCGCGCTGGAGTACGAGGAGCACCCGGACGATCCCGAACCGCACTTGGCCGCGTGCCTGGCGGAAGTGCGGCGGGCGGTTTCGAGGATCTAGGATCGCCGGAGCAAAGAATCCATCCTAGCGGAGGGCGGCTATGCGGTCGCGCACCTTGCGGAAAGCCGACAGGCAGAATTCCAGGTCCTCCCGGGCATGCGTCGCGGTCGGCATCGTGCGGATGCGGGCTTTGCTCTTGGGAACCGTGGGATAGCCGATCGAGAGCGCATAAACGCCCTCCTCGAAGAGCGCGCGCTCCGCTTCTTGCGCGGCTGCCTCGTCGCCGATGAAGACGGGCGTAATCGGAGTTTCGCTGCCCATAGTGTCGAAGCCCGCGTTCTTCAGCTCGCCTTTCCACCACCGGGTGTTGTCCCAGAGCCTCTTCATCGGTTCGGGATCGTTCTCCAGGACGTCGAGAGCCGCGATGAGCGCCGCCGCGGTCGCGGGCGGAAGCGCCGTGCTGAAGAGATAGGGCCGGCCGCGATTGATCAGCCAGTCCTTGAGCAAGGCAGAGCCGGCAATGTATCCGCCGACCACACCCAGCGCCTTCGAGAGCGTCCCGAGCTGAATGTCCACACGTCCATAAAGCCCGAAGTGGCTCGTCGTTCCCGCGCCCTTTTCGCCGAGCACACCGGAGCCGTGCGCGTCGTCCACCATCACGAACGCTCCGTGCTTCTCGGCTAGCTCCACGATTCCCGGCAGTGGCGCGATGTCCCCGTCCATGGAGAACACGCCGTCCGTGATGACCATCTTCTTTTCGAAGCCCTTCTCGCCGGCGCGCTTGAGACAGTCCTCGAGCGAGTCCATGTCCTTGTGCGCATAGACCCAGCCTTCGGACTTCCGGTAGGCCGCGCTCGACAGACGGACCCCGTCGATGATGCTCGCGTGGTTGAGCTCGTCGGAGATCACGACGTCCCTGTCCGTTAGCACGGCCGGGATGCAGCCCGAGTTCGCGGTGAAGCCGGATGTGAAGACCAGCACCGCTTCGCACTTTTTGAACTTCGCTAGGCGCGACTCCAACTCCTCATGGACCCCCATGGTTCCGCCGATCCATCGCACGGCGCCCGCGCCCACGCCCCATGTCTCGAGGGCTTCGAGCGCGGCCTGTCGGACCTTGGGGTGGTTCGCCAAGCCCAGGTAGTTGTTGCTGGAGAGGTTTACGACCTCCTTTCCGTTCATCCGCACCCTGCCTCCGGCGGGCGTATCGAGGACGCGCGGGACCTTGTGAAGGTGCTGTTCCTTCAAGCCACGGATGTTTTCGGATAGCCACGTCTGGAGTCCCGAATCCATGGCGCCAGTTTAGCGCCGAGCGGGCATCTCGAAACCTGTGCGCCGATCGCGCTCACCGGAGTCGTATGATTGCGTTCGCCGATTGCGGCATGCGAATCCGAGCGCAACGACTTCGAGGGAGCGCGGGGCGGATTGCGCTATCGAACGCCCGCGCCAGACCGCCGAAACGCGTTTGTCCGTAATGCGTCCGAATCTCGGATCGGGGCATCGTCGCTCCGGTTCGGGAGGGACCATGTCGAACGACAAGGGAAGCTGGCGATCGACGGTAGCGGTTTGGGCCGCGATCGCGCTTTCGATCGCGTGCCTAGCGGCCGCGACGTTTTCCGCCGCGAGCGGAGGCCTTCGTTATGGCGGAAAGGAGCGCTGGCAAGTGCTGGCCCCCGTGCATTACCAGAACCTGCACATCTTTCCGATCATCTGGCTGCCCGGGCTTGCGGCCCCGGACGTCAGCGATTACATCACGCTCGACGAGGGCCTCAAGCAGGGCACGGTGGAGGTGACCGAAGTAGGCGCTCCCGGACAGATCATCCGCAATCGGCCTCCGTCGGGCGGAGTCATGGGCCACTTCCAGAACGGCGTGGAACAAGTCGCCGCGAACCCTCCCGCCCAAGGCAGGGCCGAACCCGTTCAGCAAAGACAGACCGTCGGGCAGACGGGCGCGCAAGTGAACCGGCTCTTCGTGACGAACAAGTCCGGCAAGAAGCTGATCCTGTTGGCCGGAGAACTGGTGGTGGGGGGCAAGCAGGACCGGATCGTCCAGAAGGACACCTTGGTGCCGCCGGGGCAGAAGCCGTTCGACCTTTCCGTGTTTTGCGTCGAGCAGGGCCGATGGCACGGAGACAACGTCGCCTTCGGCGCCGCCCAGAACGCGGCCGTCGCGGGCGGCTTGGGAGCGGTGGCGGACCCGAGCGTCCGGGGCGCTGCGCAAGCCGAGCGCAAGCAGGAGGTCGTCTGGGCCCGGGTCGGCGAAAAGAACGCCCAGGCGGGCGCGGCGCCACCGTCCGGAACGTATCTGGGCACGCTTCAAAGCGACAAGGCTCAAAAGGACGCCAAGCCTTACTTCGACGCAATCCAACCGAGAATGCCGAGAAACGCCGTCGGAGCGGTGATCGCGATCCACGGCCGGCTGGTGTGGGTGGACGCGTTCGCGCACCCCGACCTCTTTCAGCGCTATTGGCCGAAGCTGCTTCAGTCGTACATCGTCGAAGCGCTGACGAGCCCGCCCCCGCGAGAGCCCGCGGACGAGCGGATACCGAGAGTCCTGCGAAGCCCTCCCACGATCGCGGAAGCGGCGAAGTTCCTGTTCGATCGCAGCGGGCGGGAGACGTTCGAAGGCGAAGCGGGCGTATACCGTTTGACCCGGATCGACGGACAGCAACATGTGATGTTCGAGCTGCACGACCTCGATCCGAAGGATCCCGTGCGGGTTCACTTCAACAAGATGAAGAAGCGCTAAGCGCGCTCGGCTGCGCGCTGAACCGATCGGCGCGCTCTGCGTCTGTCTTATCAGACTTACGCAAGGGGGCGATCATGCCGATCGCAATTGCAGCAACCGCGATTCTCTCGTGCACACTTTTTTCTCCCGCTCAAAGGCCCCCCGGACAGGAGCCTCGGCGGGCGGACCAGCAGCGAAGGCTGCCCGTGCTCGACGGCCTCGAAGTACGGCGCGACGTCGAGTACGGCAGGGGCGGTGGAAAGCCGCTGCTGCTCGACATGTTCTGGCCGAAGGAGAAAGCGAGCGGACCGAGGCCGGCAGTCATCTTTATCCATGGCGGCGGCTGGCGAGCCGGCAGCAAGAGCCCGACGACCCCGACCGTAATCGAGCTTGCGCGCAGGGGTTTCGTGTCGCTGACGATCGATTACCGGTTGGTGCCGGAGGTGCGCTTTCCCGGGATGGTCGAGGATTGCAAGTGCGCGGTGCGCTGGCTTCGCGCCCACGCGAAGGAGTACGGCGTCGATCTGAACCGGATCGGCGTTTGGGGCACGTCCGCGGGAGGGCACCTGGCGGCGATGCTCGGATCCTCCGGAGGGGCGAAGGACTTGGAGGGTAGCGGCGGCTGGGAAGGGCAATCCTCGCGCGTTCAAGCAGTGGTCTCGTGTTTCGGGCCGACGAATATGGCCACGATACTCCCGCAGCGGGGGCCTCAGGGCAGGCCGAACGCGGAGCAGGGGCTCTTAGGCGGGGCGCCGGGAACTCTTCGCGATCTCGCCGCGAAGGCGAGCCCAGTAACGTACGTCAGCGCGGATGATCCGCCGTTCCTGTTCCTTCACGGGGCGGACGACCGGCTGGTTCCACCTGCGCAGAGCGAGGAGATGCACGAGCTCCTTCGAAAGACGGGGGTTCCTTCGGAGATCAAGGTGTTTCCAGGGGTCGGCCATTCGCTGAATCAGGATGGTAGGCGGATGGCGGTGGAGTTCTTCGAGCGCGTTTTGAAGCCGTAACTCGCGATGCGAGATTGCGGTCCAGCGGGATTTACAAGGATGTCATTGGGCGAGGAAGTCCGCCGTGACAAGTGGAAGTTGGCCGGGTGCGTTTGCGAGGCGGTGGATCGCGGGGTGGTAAGCGAACACCCTGCGCGCTAGGAACGCCGTGTGCCCGTCGCGGTCCTGGGCTATCCCGATGAGCGTCACGTAGGGCGAGCATATGATCGCGTGCCCGTCCCTGCGGTAAACCGCGTCGAAGCAGGTCACGTTCAGCAGCCCCGTTTCGTCCTCCAGGTCGAAGAACACCACGCGTCTGCCGCTCGGAGTCGGGGGGAAGCGGAGCCGGATCGGGTTGCCGACGACGATCGCCTTCCTTCCCGCTTTCAGCTTCTTCGCCTCCGCGCAGGTGATCCCACCGCGGCTCGCTACGCGCTCCCGCTCGAACGCCATGAGGTGCCTCTCGACGTCGAGGCCAAGCAAGCCGCGCTCGAAGATGGCCTTCTCGGCGGGGGAGAAGTCCTCGACGCCGGAGGGGAGGTCGGGTTCGTCAAGTTGAAGAGGAAGAGCAGGATTTACGATTGACGATTTACGATTGACGATTGGGGACGGATGGTTGCAGTTAGCGGTTTGCGGTTCGCAGTGCGCCGAACGGCCGCAAGAATCGCCCGAACTCCTCCTACTGCTTCCCGCGCCCTGTTTTTTCAATCGTAAATCGTAAATCGTCAATCGTAAATCCGCGTGCTCCATCGCGCTCGGGATCGCCCAGAGCATCGCGCGTCGGTTCGCGTGCAGCGAATCCAGCGCGCCGCAGAGGATCAGGTTTTCCAGCTCGTCGCGCTCGGGGCGGACTCGGGAGACGAAATCGAAGAGGGAGGAGAATGTGGAATGTCGGATGTCCGATGTGGCTTCCGGAGCGACATCCCACATCCCACGTTCCCCATTCGCTAATCGTAAATCGTCAATCGTAAATCGTAATTCCCTCTGCGACACGATCCTCCTCCTCGTCTCCTTCGACACGCCCATCACCTGCATCAAGCCGACGCGAATCCCGGCGTTCGGGAGCACGAGCTTCGGGTCCATTTCGGACTTCACATCCTCGACGCTGAAGGTCTCGTTGCTTCGGTTCACGTCCGGTGGAAGGACCATGGCTCCGCGCAGCCGGGCTTCGTTGACGAGCGTGCACGGCCAGTAGTAACCGGCGGGCTGCGCGGTGAGCAGCGAGGCGAAGTACTCGGCGGGGAAGTTCTGCTGGCAGTAGATGGAGCGGATGGAGATCTCCGCGAAGGCGAGCGCGTGCCCTTGCGCGAAGCCGTATCCCTTGAACCCGGAAACGTACTCGTACACCTTCTCGGCGACGGCTTCCGAGTAGCCGTTCCTCAGGACCCTTCGGACGATCTCCAGCCGCATGCGCTCGCCGTAATCCTCACGCCTGCGCTTGTGGATCGCCTCTCGTATGTCCTCCGCCTCGCCGCTCGTGTACCCACAGAACGTTTGCAGGAGCTGGTCGACCTGCTCCTGGAAGACGATGATGCCGTAGGTGTTTCCGAGCACCCTTTCGAGGTCCGGGTGCTCGAAGGAGTAGGGCTTGCCGCGGCGTCGCGCGATCAGCTCGTTGATCTTCACCGCTCCACCGACTCCCGGGCGGATTCCCGCCTGGACGAGGCTCGCGTCGTGGAGGTTCTTCGTCCGCAAGCGGATGTGCGCCTGGCGCATGGCGGGCGAAGCGGACTGCGGGATGCCGATCAGCTCGCCAGAGCGCATCGCGCGGTAGGTGTCTTCGTCGTCCATCGCGATGCCGACGACGTCGAATCCCTTGTCCGCTACGCGAATACGCTCCTGAGTCCCCGACAAAACGTCTTGTCCGCGGAGGCACAGGATATCGAACTTGTCGAAAAAGTGCTTGGCGGAGCGCTTGTCCCATTGGATGATGGGGAAGAGGGCGTCGGTTCGCGGTTGGCAGTTTGCGGTTGGCGGTTCGGATCCGTATGTCGGATGTCGTATGTCGGATGCTGCTCCGGAAGCAACGCTCCACTTCCCCCATTCGACATCCGACATACGGTCCCCGACTGCGGGCTCATCCGAAGGGATGCGCTCCCGCACGAACGGCGAGGCGCTCCACATCACGGGCGCGATCTCGCTGATCGGCCTGTCGGAGACGATCAGCCCCGACGAGTGCGCGCGCATGTTGCGCGGGACGTCCATCAGCCGCTCCGCCATCTCGAACACCCAGCGGAAGCGCTCCTTCGGGATTCCCGAGCGCGCGAGCTCCGGCCGCTTTTCGAGCGCAGATTCCAGCTGATCGGGCGGGATGCCCCCGTGCACGCGCTTGGCGAGGAAGCCGATCGTCTCGTCGGGCAGTCCGAGCGCCTTGCCGACCTCCCGGACGATCCCTCGCGTGCAGTACGCGCCGATCGCGGCGATCCCGGCCACGCGGTCCGAGCCGTACTTGTCCGAGAAGTACTTGCGCACGTCGTCCCGTCTCCTTGCCTCGAAATCCACGTCTATGTCCGGGCGCTTGCTGCCGTCCGCCGGGAGGAAGCGATCGAAGTGCAGGTTGTGGCGGAAGGCGTCGATACGCGAGAGCCCGAGGCAGTACGCGGCCGCGGAGTCGACGACCGATCCCCTTCCGCTGAAGTGGATTCCCTGATCGGAAGCCCACCTGCAGGCGTCCCAGATAGCTAGGAAGTGGTCCGCGAAGTTCAGGGAGCAGATGCGGGCGAGCTCGTATTCGAGGCGTGTTTTTAGTCTCGGAGTGATCTGTGCGTGACGAAGGTGTGCGCCCGCATAGGTGATCTCTCGGAGGACCTGGTTGGGATCGGGAGATATCTGAGGAAGCCTCGTCCGCCCTGGGAGCACGTCGTCGTCGCAGCGCTCCGCGACGCGGAGAGTGTTTCTCAGTAGATCCGACCGATCGGACAAATCAGACGGATCGGTCGGATCGGAGTAGAGCTCCCGCATCTCTTCGGGCGTCCTCAAGAAGCGCTCCGCGTTCAGCGCCCTTTCGGGTCGGGGCTCGATCTGAGGCTGGCTGGGATCGCGAGGCGGCTTTCGGCCGATGATCTCGTCCACCGTGCAGAGCGTCTCCGCGCAAACGAGGATGTCCTGCGCGGGGAAGTGTTCTCTGCGGGCATGCGTTACGAGTCCGCCCGCGACCGCGCCGATGCCCATCTCCGAAGCGATCTCCAGCAGCGCGCGGTTCACCGAGATCTCCCAGGGCAGGTAGCTGCGCTCGATCTCGACGAACACGTCGCCTTGCCCATAGATCGCGACGAGCCTGTCGAGGAGACCGCGCGCTTCGTCGCATCTGCCCATCGAGATCAGCCTGTTCACAGGGCCGATATCTCCTCCGGTCAGGCAAAGCAGATCTCGCGAGAAGCGCTCCAATCGCTCCCAAGTGCACATCGGGAACTGGCGCGGCTCCTCCAGGTGACAAGCGGAGATCAGCTTAGAGAGGCTCTCATAGCCCGCCTTGCTTTTTGCGATCAGCACGAGCCATCCGCCGCAGGGAAGCTGCACGCTCGCGCCGACGAGCGGCTTGATTCCCGCGGCTTTCGAGCGCTTGACGAGCTCCACGCACCCGGCGAGGGAGAATGGATCGACGATCGCGACGGCGGGGATATCTACGCCTGCGCAGATCAGCGGTATCTCCTCCGCGAGCATCGTCCCCCTCCCGAAGGCGTAGCCAGAGTAGACGTGAAGCGGAGCGTATAGGCTCGCGGTCGAGCTCCGCGCGCTAGCGCAAACCTCGAATCCCCCCTCGCGTCTGTCCGAGACTCCGCACTCACCATGCATGGAATCGCGGATTCCCCCCTCACCATGCTCCGAGCGAAGCGAGGAGTAGGGGGAGGGGGCAGGGGGTGGGGGTGACGCCTTGAGCTTCCGCAGCCTCCGAGCCCGGCCGATCTCCTTGCGCGAGAGGCCGTACGGCGCAAGGTCCTCCGCGACGCGAAGCTGCGCCTCCGCATCGTCGAGCGAGGCTCCGATACGCATGCCGTATTCGGAGCGGAGGCCGCTGCGGTCCGGAAGCGAATGGAATTGCCCTCCCTCGCGCGTGAGGGATGGCTTCGCATCCTCTGCGGGATCGCCGAGTATCCGCTCCTTCGAGATCAGCCCGCACGCCCTGGCGACCTTCTCGTCGCGGGTTTTCTTCAAGCGCAGATTCCATTCGTCGCGGTAGTCCTCGTCCTCCGGCTTGGGTGCTTCGTTCCGGAGCTTGCCGACGGAAGGCAGAAGGCGCTCGCGTTCACGTCGGAGGCCCCTCTCGTCGACGCTGCGGACGAATTCGCGCACCGGCTCGAAAGACCACCACTCTCCCGCCTCGCGCCAGACCGCGAGGAGAGTCTCGCCCGCTCCCTGTTCCGAATTCACCTCGCGCTCCTTCGCAACCCGCAACTCGTCACTCATCACTCGTCATTCGTCACTCGTCATTCCAATCACCGCCAGCCAGTCGCATCCCGCCAGACGCGAAGAACCCGCATCCTGCGCGGCTGCGGAAGCTCCCCGGCGATGCGCACGGATTCGTCGCCGTAAGCTGCGCGAACGGAACGCAGCGCGCTCTCAGCGGTTTGCGAGCGCGCAGACCGGGAATAGAAGCCGCTTAGGTCGTTCTGAGCCCTGGAGGCTTTCTCCAGGTCGGGCAGAGAGACTCGAATCGCCACTATCGACTCGAACCCGTTCTGCCGCTCGAACGACGCTTCGGAATCCGAGAGCTCCGACACAGTCCCGCGCAAAGCTTCTTCCAGCAGGAGCCCCAACGCCGAGAGGGCGCTGCGCTCTCCCGTCAGCGGCCTCCGAAAGCGCCGTTTTCTCTTTTCTATCCGCCCACTATCGAGCTCTATCTCGAACTCGACCAGAGACGCCTGAGACTCTTTCGCTTGGAGCGAGCCTGCGAGACGCTTCGCAAGCGAGCGCAACCCTGCATCTAGCTGATCGGCCGTCCTTGCTCCCCCGGGAAAGCGCGCGCCGGCACGAACGGCGTCCTTCGGCCAAAGCGCCCGAACGGATTCCGCTCCTTGCCCTCGCGACGCCTGAAAGATTCCCATCGCGCGCGCGCCGAACTGCGACTTCAGCAGCTCCAGAGGAAGAGCGGCGACCTCTCCTGCTGTTTTGTAGCCGAGAAAATCGAGCCGCTTCCTGTCCTCGGGCGCAACGGGCAGCAACGCGCGCACCGGCAGCGGACAGAGAAAAGCCTCAGGGTGCTCGAGAGCATCGCGCATGGAAAGCTCCCACGCCACCGAAGGATCGACGCGCCCGCATTCCGAGCACGCAAGCTTCGCGAGCCACTTCACGCGCGCCATGCCGAGCCGCGCATGGATTCCCTGCCGCTCGCGCAGGTCCCGAGCGAGGCATATGGCAACATCGAGAGGCTCGGGGTGCGCGCTCAGGTCCAGGTACGCCTCGTCCTGTTCTCCAGGCTCGACGACGCTGGAGTGCTCCGCGCAAACGTCGAGCCACTCCGCCTGCGCGGGGCGGTAATCCTCCTCCCCCCAAGCGCGGAAGACCCCGTCACGGACGAGCAGCTTCGCTTCGGCAAGGCTCATGCCCGGAGCGACCCTGGCGTAGGCGGCGCGCACATTCACGTCGAGGACCGCATTCTCCCGATGCACTACGAGCGCCGCGGTTCTGAGCGATGGGTCCGCTTGTTCGAGAGCTCTGACGTAGAAGCCGGGAACCTGCACGTGGAGAATATAGTGCATATACGTCTACTATTATAGACGTCTTTTCGCCGATGACGAGAACTTTTTTTCACCGATCGCACGCAGCGGTTCAGCCCCTGCACCACCCATTACTCAAGCAAGCACGCCAAACGCCCTTCGAGCTCAAGCTACAATTCCCCATGTCCCCTCTCGAACAGCTCCGTGAGACCCTGCTCCAGAGCGTGTTGGACGGAGCGCCTGCGCTGCTCGGATGGGACCTCGTTCGCGGCGGGCTCCGAGCGCGGCTCGTGGAGGTCGAGGCTTATCGCGGCGCGGACGATCCGGGCAGCCACGCCTTTCGCGGCCCTCGGCCGCGCACGTGCGCTATGTTCGGTCCGCCCGGATTCGCGTACGTTTACTTCACCTACGGCAACCACTGGATGCTCAACGTAACAGCGGAGCCAGAAGGCACTGGGGCAGCGGTCCTCGTGCGCGCTGCCATGCCGTTTTTCGGCATCGAGGCCATGCGCGAGCGCAGGCCCAAAGCGAAGGCGGATAGTGACCTGTTGTCCGGCCCTGGCAAGCTCGCGGCTGCATTCGCGATAGACCGGGCTTTGTACGGGATCGATCTGCTCGATCCCGAGTCCGAGCTTCGGCTCGAGCCCGGCGAGCCTCCGACAGGAATCCTTGTCGGAACCAGGATCGGCCTCGCGAAGGGCCAGGGCGACGACCTGCCGTGGCGGTTCGTGGACGCCGGGCGAATCGAATGGACATCCCGGCCCCGAACGGACCTGCGGCCGAACCCTCGTTACTCGGCTGCCGGAGCGGGCGCTCGGGGGGACCTCGACTTGGTCGGCCGCGTCAGCAGATAGACGATCACGCCGGCCCCGACCAGCGGAAGCGCGATCCAGACCGCTAGGCGCGGCGACAGCCAGCACGAAATCCCCACGGCGATCGCGATCGCGGACACCGCCCAGATCTTCGCGCGCACGCTCAACGACCCGGTCTCGTCCCAGTCGCGAAGCGCCGGACCGACGTGCGGAAGCCGGAAGAGCCAATCTTCCAGCCGCTTGCTGCTGCGTCGAAACGCCCACAGCGCGCAGATGAAGAAGATCGTGGACGGCAGGACCGGCAGGAACAGTCCGAGCGTTCCGAGCCCGACGAAGGCCAGGCCCATCGCTGCGAAGAGCGGCCTTGTCACCGCTCCCCTCAGGTCCCGACGCGCCCTTGCGCTCCCTGCGTCCATGTCCACCTCTAGATTGGCCCCGTCGGGCGGAATCGTTCGCACGAGCCCCAGGACCGGGTTCAACGATCCTCCCGCAGGTAACCTTCCGCCCATGCTCGGACCTCCGCTCGCCTCGCCCGGTAAGCGCCTGCGCGAGCTGATCGAGAAGGACGTCGTCGTCCTGCCCGGCGTGTGGGGCGCGATCAGCGCGAAGGCCGCCGCGGCCGCGGGCGCGGAGGCGCTCTACTTGAGCGGGGCAGGCGTAACCAACTCCCTGCTGGCCGCTCCGGACATTGCCCTGCTCTCCCTGGAGGAGATGGCCCGCCAAGCAAGGTACGTCACGCAGGCCGTAAGTCTGCCGGTGCTGGCTGACGCGGACACCGGCTACGGGGACGTGCACAACGTGTCCCGCGCGGTGATCGAATTGGAACAGGCCGGGCTCGCCGGAATCCACATCGAGGACCAGGAGTCTCCGAAGCGGTGCGGGCACCTGGACGGAAAGGCGGTTATCCCGGCCCGGGACATGGCCGCGAAGCTCGCGGCGGCCGCCGAGTCGAAGCGCGATGCGAGCTTTCTGATCGTCGCCCGAACCGACGCGCGGGCGGTGGAGGGCATGGAAGCCGCCATCGAGCGCGCCAAGCGATACGAGGGGGCCGGCGCGGACGCTATCTTCCCGGAAGGCCTGGAATCGGAGGAGGAGTTCGCGGCCTTTCGTTCGGCGGTTCGGGCGCCGCTCCTTGCCAACATGACGGAGTTCGGAAAGACCCCCCTGATCCCGGTCTCCAGGTTCCGCGAGCTTGGGTACAATATGGTCATCTTCCCGATGACCGCTTTTCGGGTCATGCTGAAGGCTGCCGGAGAGGCCTACGAGACGCTCCTGCGGGAAGGAAGCCAGACGAACTTGTTGCCGAAAATGAGAACGCGGGCCGAGTTGTACGCGCTTCTGGATTACGCGGCGTACGAGGCCAGAGATCGAACCTGGGCCGAAAGAGCCGCCGGAAAGGATGCGTAGAAGGTACTGACGGGCTTCGCCGGAGAGTGATCGAAACACCGCGAAATCTCAAAACACTCCATTCGACTGACCGCCCTCGAGGAAACCATGGCCGCCACCACTTACCCGAATTACAGCCCCGGCTTGGAAGGCGTGATCGCCGGCATAACGCGGATCTGCGAGATCGACAAGGAGCAGAGCCGGCTGATCTATCGGGGATACGACGCGCACGACCTGGCGACGGAGGGCAGCTTCGAGGAGACCGCTTATCTGCTTCTGTACGGCGACCTTCCGAACGCCGCGCAGCTCGCGGACTTTCGCGGAACGCTGGCCCGTGAGAGCGAGGTGCCGGCGGATGTCTACGAGGTCCTGCGGCGGATTCCAAAAGGCGCGCACCCGATGGACGCCTGCAAGGCCGCGTTCGCGGCATTGGCGCCCCACGATCCGGACTACGCGGCTTCGCCCACCGACCATGACGCCAATGTGCGCAAGGCCGTTCGAATCGCCGCAAAGGCGGGCACGATCGTCGCGAACGCGCACCGAATCCGCTCCGGCCAGGATGTCGTCGCGCCGAGCCGAGAGGGCGGCATCGCATCCAACCTGCTGACGATCCTTTTCGGCCAGAAACCCGACGAGTTCACGGAGAAGGTTCTCGATACGAGCCTAACTCTCTATGCGGAGCACGGGTTCAATGCCTCGACGTTCGCATGCCGGGTCACGGTCGCGACGCTCTCCGATATCTACAGCGGTGTCGTCAGTGGAATCGGAACCCTGCGCGGGGTGCTGCACGGCGGCGCCAACGAGGAGGCGATGAAGATGCTCCTCGAGATCGGCGCGGTGGACAAGGCAAAGGATTGGGTGCTGGACGCCCTCGCCAACAAGAAGAAGATCATGGGCTTCGGGCATCGCGAGTACAAGAAAGGCGACAGCCGCGTGCCGATTATGTCGAAGATGGCGCGCGAGATCGGCGAGCGCAAGGGGGACACGCGCTGGGCCGACGTTGCGGAGGTCGTCCAGAAGACGATGATGGACGAAAAGGGGATCATCCCGAACGTGGACTTCCCCGCGAGCTACGCCTACTACCAGCTCGGCATTCCCATCGACCTTTACACGCCGATCTTCGTGGTGGCCCGCGTCACCGGCTGGTGCGCGCACGCGATCGAGCAATTGGACAACAACCGACTGATCCGTCCTGCGTGCATTTACGAGGGCCCCGGTTTGCGACCTTGGGTTCCGGTCGAGAAGCGATAGGCGCCTGAGCCCAGGCAGATAGCTCGTTCGGCGCGCTCCCCTTTGGAACGAGGTAACGTCGCGCCGAGGTGTTCCTATGAAGGTCCTTGGTGTCGTGGCCTACCTCGCCGCCGCGACGATGCTCGTCGTTTGCGTCGGCCTCATTTACCTCCGACAAAACTCCGTCTTCAGCATGCGGGAGGACGCCAAAGCGCAATGGGACGACCCGATGCTCCTCTATTTCGGAGCCAAGGGAGTGTTCTGCGCAGTCGCGCTGATCCTGCTCTATCACATTTACGCCAAGCTCGCGGCTCGGTCCGGTTGAGGGCGGTCCGTGGAGCGAGGCTTTAAGCGCTCGGGGCTCGCTTCGCCGACCTCGTCGGGACGCCGCGGGCTCCACCGTAGGATTACCGGGTTTCCAGCCTGTATTTCCCACGTTCGACGAGAACTGCGCGAGACTTTGATAGGATGTAGGAGCATTCGGCACGCCGGATTTGGCGGCCGGGCGATGGGAGAAAGGGAGTCTTACCATGAGGTTTTTCAGGGGATTCGCGGCGCGATTCGCATGCGCGGCCGCGCTTACTTCAGGGTGCGCGGTGATCGCGAGCGCGAGCGGCATCGGAGTTTCCGTCTTCGCGATCGACAGCGGCTTCTACAACGCGCTCGGGCGCGGCTCGGATTATGACGGCACGCTCGTGCCCAGCGCGAAGTACAACTACTCGACCGGGGCGATCGACGACGCGCCGCTCGGCGGGGTGCACGTGCACCGCAAGAACTACTTCACCTTCGACCTGAGCGGAATCACGGACGAGATAACCGGCGCGGAACTGCGGCTGTACAACGCCGCTCCGATTCCGGACGGCGGACTGGGCTATTCCAGCCCCGATCCGTCCGAGATGTACTTGGTCGGGGGCAGCATGTTCGCGACAACCGCGGAGATGGCCGATTTCGCCGCGAAGCTAACGGTCGTGAACGATCCGTTCACGGCGCCGGGAGCGGCGGCGGGCATCGCCCTGTACGGCAAGATCGCGGACACGCTCGACGGAATGCCGCCGTTCGGAATGAAGCCCGTGGACGTAACGACGAACGGAACGATGGTGGTCGTGCCGCTTACGGACCCGGGAGTGCTGCCGTACCTGAACTTCTTCAAGGGAGGGCCCGTCGTGCTGGGAGGCAAGCTGATGGACCTGAATCCGGGCCCGCCGGACGAGGTGATGTTCGGCTACACGCACCCGCTGTTTCCGCCGTTCCCATCGCCGACCCCCGAGCTTTTCCTGACCGTGGTTCCTGAGCCGGGAACGCTCGCGGCGCTGGGGCTTGGCGCGATCTGCCTGCTGCGCCGACGAAAGCGCGTATAGGGAAAGACCGGATTTTCGAGTTATCGCCAGCCCGCGACGATCGCGCCGGTCAGAACGAACCAGACGACGTAATAGCCGGCGTCGATGAAGAACGCCGCGATCTTGTAGTTGCCCGACATCACCTGCATCAGCAGCACGGTCGCCACAAAGCCGATTCCGACGAAGGCGCCCGTCTGCGCTCCGTCCATCACTGTGCCGACGCCTAGGTTCTGGAACAGAATGGACATCGCCAGCGCGATGACGAACCCCATAACCAAGTAGACCGTGAAGTTGCGCGCCATCTTGGACTGCGACGCCTGCTGCTCCTCTTCCGTGAAGCCGTAGGCCGCCACCCAGGCCTTGCCGAACAGCGCCATCCACCAGATTCCGCCCAGAAAGAACCCGGCTACGGAGGACGCGGCGACGGCGAGCCAATTGACCCCGGAAACGTCGAAGCTCATCTGTTCACCTTCAATCCGGGAGGACGGGCAGGGAGGAGGTTTCGATCCGAGAGGTGTTCAACGAGACATCGTTGCTAATTGGCTGCGCTAGGAGCGTCCGTCGCCGATTCAAGCCAATCTAGGGCGGCGGGCCCCGCTTGGCCGCATGCTCCTTCGCGCTCGCGTAGCCGGCGAGATAGTCGTCCTTGATCGCCTTCGGCAGCTTGTCGAAGGGGACCCCCGGCTCCTTCCAATTCAGGTCGGCTTCCGAAAACTGGCTGGACGCCCTTAGCGTGGGCGACACACGCAGAGAAATCGAATGATTCCGAGTTCGCCCAAACCAAAAGTGAGCAAGCACCCCAAGCTGGTCGGGATAAACGGCGGTCTCTCTGGATTCGCGACTGAACGCGTTCGCTCCGACGTCGTTCGGCAAGCCCGTCATGCTCCCCAGCCCTGGCTTCGGCGTGCTCGAGGCGCACATCGCGGGCCGATGCGAAAGCGACAGTCGAATCTCGGAGTCGGGCGGGATGTGGCCGCTCGGCAGCGCCTCCGTCGGCTCCAGCTCGAGCGTTGCTCCCGGGCCGATGTAGGCGCGAACGGCTTTGCCGTCAGCCCCAGGTTGTTCGACCGTAATCGGATCGAACGATGCCTTGGCGCCGAAGACCATCTTCGCAGCGAACAGCCGCTGCCTGGGCGAAAGGCTCGCGAATGCGAGCCCGCCGCCGGCTTGGACGGTTCTACGCTGGGCTGGAGTGAGGGCGCCGTAGAGCTGCAGGCCGGCAACGGGAGCGTCGGAGCGACCGGCCGCCATGAGGTCTCGACGAAGCCAGCGAACTAGTTCGGCCGCCAAGCTGTGGTCATAGTGGACGTCGCGCGAGGCGAGGTATTCGCACCACGCCTCCACGGGCAGCCGCCCCGTTTCCACGACCGCGCGCAAAAGCCTTCCCAGAGTCGGGCGATCCACGCGCATTGCCCGAGCTCGCGCCGGCTCCGACGGGCGGATCACACACCAGCCGACGCCCTCTTCGCCCTGAGTTTCCATCTTCATGCCATACAAAGGTTGCCTCGGCGCGTCCTTCCGGCGAACCGACTCCGACAACGTTCGGAAGTTCAGCGCGTCGTGTGGCGCAGCGACCAGGTTGCGGTTCTTAGACTTCGCAACAGCGAAAATCTCGTCCGTCGCGACGTAAGCGAGCGGATCGACGCTCTCTGGCCGGGCCAAACGCTGCGCCCACTCGTCGCCGACGCGAACGACGAATCCGGGCGAGTAGCCGACGCTCGCCCGGCGCATGTCCTCGATCAGGGATTGCGATTCGGGCGACAACTCGACTTCATCCGGTAGGGGAACGGTCGGCCTCGCTCCGTCCGACTCCGGTAGGTCCTGGATGAAGAATGTCGGCTTGCACTTGTAAAGCACGGCGCCCGCCCGCCCGCCCAGCGTTAGAGCAATGCCAATCTCATCGTCGCTGTAGCCCGTTTGGAAGGAAAGGAGGACGCGCGCCGGCGGCTCCTGAAGCGGGCGGCTCCAATGGATGCTTGCGATCATGTTGTCGGGATAAGAGAGAGTCCCCGCGAACTCCGCGAGCGAATCCGCCCAGGTCTGCTGCTCCGCCAGGAACTTGGCCACCGCCGAGGCGGCGTCCCTGCCGAGCGGGAGCTGCGCCGGGGTCGGCGACAGCGCGAAAACGAGGCGATCTCCGGGCCGGATGGCGGCAATTCTCGCAGGATCGATGCCCTTTAGGAGCTGGGCCACGAGCCGGGGTCCCGGGTGGATCGTTCCTACGCGCCTGAACTCCTCCAGGTCCCTAAAGTGCTGCTGGCGGTTGGTGGGACGTCCGGCTATCCGCGCTCGTTCGTGCGAATCGGCGTACCGCTTGGCGACGGCGGAAGAGAACGCGGGCGACATCTCTTTGTCCGCCTCCGAGGTGATGGACCGCATGGCTTCCATCACCGCCCGCTTGCGGGACTCGAGCTCGGCGCGCTCTTCGCGCAAGGCGCGCGCCTTATCGCGCACGATCCAGTCGCCGTCCTTCCGGGACTCCCAGCGGCAGGTCGACGCATAGGCGAGCTGTTTCTTGAGCTCGGAAAGGGGAACGGACTTTACGCGGACGACGACGATCTCCGAGGCCGCGTCGCCGCCGCAGAACAGGGGCTTGCCCGTGAGCTCTGAGATCGCGGCGACTACTCTTGGAAGGGGCGCCGCTCGCGTTTCGAAGGTGACGGGCGGATTCTGCGAGCCAGGAGACTGCCCGCAGACTGCGAACGTAGCGGCCAAGACGAGTGCCAGGCCGGCCATAGCTTAGTATGCGCCATCGGGCCGGAACCGCCAACTTGAATCGCGTCCCAAAAGCGAAGCGCGCCTTCGTTTGAGGCAAGCCTCGTACGTCGGCGCGCTTCAAACCTCCAAGCGGCGTTGCCTCCGAAGAGACTCCGTCACTCAAAGGCCGTAGACTTCTTGCTTATAGGTCACGGGAGCCGAAGCCCTCGCTACTGGTCCGCAATCTGTCTACACGGTCTTCCTGTGGGCGGGAGTCAGCTTGCGCTTTCTCCTGCCCACGGCGCTTCGCAGATCCGGCCGAAGCCTTTTCCGCGGAGCGCGGAAGCCGCATGCCTTCCGATGACGCCGGACAGGAGCTTGGCTCTCCGGCACTACGCTCGCAAGGCTCGGACCCAAGTTGCCTTGCGAGGTCGCGAAAGGCGCGCCACGCTAAATCTCCCGAAGGCTACTTAACGCTTCCCTTTCGGGAAGTCCCAACTTGCGCTGGGATGGCCTTGCACTCCCGGCGAAGGGGATGTCGTCTTCGCCGCTGCCGGCGCACCGGCTCTCTGTTCCGAATCCTCCAGAGTGGAGCGCAGGAATACGATATCACACCCGCCCGCAAACGCCAAGTATTTTTTCGAGGAGTTTTCCCCCGATGAAGTGTGGATAAGCCTGGGGAAAAGGACCTCCTTCTATCCTTCGCTTCAGAAACGTCCCAGAATAAGTACGGGCGCCCGGGAAGTTCGCGCGTACGTTCGTCTCGACTTGAGCGCGAATTCCGGGCCGCGAGCGAACATGCGCGCCTCGCGGCCCGTTCTAATACGCAGGGCATCTCCGACCATGAGCGGCGAGCAGAAGACGGCGATCGGCAAGTACCAGATTATCCGCGAGATCGCGCGGTCGAACGACATCGTCTACGAAGCCTACGATCCCGTCATGAACCGGCGAGTTGCGCTCAAGGAGCTCGCCATGCCCTCGGGAACGACCGATGCCCAGCACGCGGAGAGGATCAAGCGCTTCGTGCGAGAGGCGAAGGCGGCGGGCTCGCTAAACCACCCGAACATCGTCACGATCTACGAGTGCGGGGAGGACGCCGGCCGGCACTTCATCGCGATGGAGTTCCTGGAGGGGCACACCCTCCGCAACGAGCTGGACACGCACGGCTTCCTCTCCCCGGCGCGCGCGCTCGAGATCGCGAAAGACGTGCTGGTCGCGCTGGAGTACGCGCATCAGAACGGCGTCATCCATAGGGATATCAAGCCCGAAAACATCCAGCTGCTTCCCGACGGCCGCATCAAGCTGACCGACTTCGGCATCGCGAGGCTCACGTTCGAGCCGAACCTGACGATGGACGGGCAAGTGTTCGGAACGCCCAGCTATATGTCCCCCGAGCAGGTCGTGGGCAAGGAGATCGACGCGCGCAGCGACCTATTCGGGCTAGGGGTCGTGCTGTACGAAGCGATCTGCGGCCAAAAGCCCTTTACGGGCGACAGCGTCGTCAGCATCACGTACTCGATCATGAACACGACGCCCGCCCAGCCGCAGCAGGCGAACCACACGGTTTGGCAGGTGATCAGCCGCGCGCTGGAAAAGAGCCCGCAGCTGCGGCATTCCAGCGCCTCGGCGATGCGCACCGCGATCGAGGAGGCGCAGCAGACGCTGCACTCGGTCGTGCTACCCGCCGGCCCGACGCTGTCGAGTTCGATGGCGTCGCAGCCGCCTTCCGCGCCGCCGGTGGGCAACCCATATCTGAGCACCTCGCACGCTCCGCCGCCGATCGTTTATCCGTACGATCCGTACCAGCAGCCGCCCACTTACGGGCCTGGCGGCAGCTTTCCGGGAGGTGGCATGCCGCAGCTTCCGGTGTACTACCCGCCGCCTCCGCGGCCGCCCTTTGTTTCGGCGGAGACGAAGGCGTTCTTCGGCCGGCTGCTCGTGACGGTGCTGATCCTTGGAACGATATTCGCGCTCGTCATTGCGGTCGTTTACGGTCTCGGGACCGCATGGATGCGCGATAAGGCGCAGTACGAGGACCGCTCGATTCGTCAGGGCCTCGGTGCTCAGGACGCCTCGGAGCCTTTAGACGTGCGGATCAAGAAGAGAGAGGACGCGATCGGAAAGCTGAAGGACGACGTGAGCATTCGCGAGGAGCGGCAAAGCCTTGCGGACCTCTATGCGGAGAGAGGTCGAAGGTCTCTCGCCGCCGGCAGGCTGGTGGAGGCTAGCGCCGACTTGGAGGCCGCCGCGCAGCGCGACCCGACGAACTCCAAGGTCCACGCCGACCTGGCGGAGCTCTACTACGCTTTGGCCCGAAACGAAATGGACTCCGACCGGCGCAAACGCCTGTGGGAACAGGCCGCAACGTCGTTCGCGGCGGCGATGGAGAGCGCTCCTACGTCCGAACTTCGCGCCAAATACGGAGAAGAGGCTGCGACGATTTTCGTGAACCTCGCGAGCGAGCTGATGGTTTCTGGCAATCCGTTCGAAGCTCGTCAGCGGCTCTACGATGCCCGCTCCTGCGCCCCCCCTGGCTCGCAAATCGCGTCTGCCGTGGAGAACATGATTCGGCGGCTGACGGAGTAGCTACCCAAGCCCTTTAGTGAGCCCGCCGTCCACCAAGATGCTGGCTCCCGTAAGGTAGGCGGCGCGCTCCGAAGACAGAAACGCGACGACCGAGGCAATTTCGTCCGGCGAAGCGAGCCGCCCTGCAGGAGTCTCCGACGCCTGGCGCTCGATCGCCTCTTCGACGGTCACACCCAGCTGTGAGCTTCGGATTTCCATCAGATGAAGCTGGCGGTCGGTCAAGGTGTGCCCAGGAAGCACGGCGTTCACCGTCACCCCGTTCGGAGCTAGCTCCGTGGACTGCAAGCGGGTCAAGGCCATCAGCCCGGCGCGAAGGGTCGAAGAGATCGGCAGGAGCTGCGACGGCTCCTTCGCCACGAGCGAGGTTATGTGGACGATGCGCCCCCAGCGCCGCTCGGCCATCCCCGGCCCGGCAAGCCGAACCAGGCGCACCACGTTCATGACCGTGCCGTCGAATCCCGATTGCCACTGCTCGTCGGAAAGCTCGAGCACTCCTCCCGCCGGGGGCCCACCGGTGTTCGTGACCAGGACGTCGGGCGGTCCCAGCTCGGCGACGGTCGAATCGAACCATCGCTCCAGATCGTTCGAATTGGCAACATCGCACAGGTAGCCGCGCGAGCCCGGGAGGCCCTCGCAGGCTTTGCCCAGCGCTTCCTCGCCTCGCGCGCATACGGAAAGCCGGCATCCTTCCTCGGCGAGCGCCTTCGCAACGGCGAATCCGATTCCCTTGCTGGCCGCCGCGACCATGGCGACCCGGCCGGAGATTCCAAGGTCCATTGCGCGGAAGCTTACTTCGGCCCGCGTCGGTACAATCTTGCTCCGCGCGGAGAGATGGCAGAGCGGTCGAATGCGGCGGTCTTGAAAACCGTTGGGCGTTGAGCCTCGGGGGTTCGAATCCCTCTCTCTCCGCCACTTATCAGGTCCTAAGCGAGCGCCCCGGTTTCGCGGAACGGCGTTCTTTGCTCGCAGGGCTCGAGGGGATCGCAGAGATTCCGCGGCTGATCCCTGCTCCGCGTTCCTTGTGTTCTCTGCGAGAAACCTCTTTGCTCGCGGGGTTCGCGGGGATAGCAGGGATTCCGCGAGCCGGTCCCTGCTCCGCGTTCCTTGTGTTCTCTGTGAGAAACCTCTTTGCTCGCAGGGCTCGCAAGGATCGCAGGGATTCCGCGAGCCGGTCCCTGCTCCGCGTTCCT
>Ga0187892_10000419_pt1 | contig 111077 bp, 65 predicted proteins | sample MA1701073metaG_FD_139345 | JGI IMG/M metagenome (GOLD analysis project Ga0187892, IMG submission 139345) | Bio-ooze microbial communities from a basaltic lava cave in the Kipuka Kanohina Cave System on the Island of Hawaii, USA - MA170107-3 metaG ... | reverse complement strand
GAGCGCCTCAAGGCGCAGCGCAAGACCTTCGAGAAGCGCTTCGAGGAGAAGCGCGCGAAGATCACCGCGGGCGACGACCTCGCTCCGGGCGTGCTCAAGATGGTGAAGGTGTACCTCGCGGTGAAGCGCCGCGTGCAGCCCGGCGACAAGATGGCCGGCCGCCATGGCAACAAGGGCGTCATCTCCACGATCGTGCCGATCGAGGACATGCCGTACCTCGAGGACGGCACGCCGGTCGACGTCGTGCTGAACCCGCTCGGCGTGCCTTCGCGCATGAACGTGGGCCAGGTGCTGGAGACGCACCTCGGCTGGGCCGCCAAGGGCCTCGGTCTGAAGATCGGCCGCATGCTCGATGCGCAGCAGGCTGCAGGCGAGGTGCGCCAGTTCCTCGACACCATCTACAACGAGTCCGGCGGGCAGAAAGAGGATCTCAAATCGCTCACCGACGGCGAGATCATCGAGCTGGCCGGCAACCTGCGCGAAGGCGTGCCGATGGCGACGCCGGTGTTCGACGGCGCGAGCGAGGAAGAGATCAAGCGCATGCTCAAGCTCGCCGACCTGCCGCTCACCGGGCAGACGACGCTGTACGACGGGCGCACCGGCGAGAAATTCGATCGCCAGATCACCGTCGGCTACATGTACATGCTGAAGCTGAACCATCTCGTCGACGACAAGATGCACGCGCGCTCGACCGGCCCGTACTCGCTGGTCACGCAGCAGCCGCTCGGCGGCAAGGCGCAGTTCGGCGGCCAGCGCTTCGGCGAGATGGAAGTGTGGGCGCTCGAGGCCTACGGCGCTTCCTACACGCTGCAGGAGATGCTGACCGTCAAGTCCGACGACGTGAACGGCCGCACCAAGATGTACAAGAACATCGTGGACGGCAATCACCAGATGGACGCGGGCATGCCGGAATCCTTCAACGTGCTGGTGAAGGAGATCCGCTCGCTCGGCATCAACATGGAGCTGGATTCGGAGTGAGCCGCCCACGAAGGGCCACCCGAGGAAGCGTCCGAAAGAATTGTCCTGAAACTCGTCGCGCAAGCGGCAGGGTGTAAGAGATGAAAGATCTACTGAAACTGTTCAAGCAGCAGGCGCCCGTCGAGAACTTCGACGCCATCAAGATCGGGCTGGCATCGCCCGACCTGGTGCGCTCGTGGTCCTACGGCGAGGTCAAGAAGCCGGAGACCATCAACTACCGCACCTTCAAGCCGGAGCGGGACGGCCTGTTCTGCGCGAAGATTTTCGGGCCGGTGAAGGACTACGAGTGCCTGTGCGGCAAGTACAAGCGCCTCAAGCACCGCGGCGTGGTCTGCGAGAAGTGCGGCGTCGAGGTGACGCAGTCCAAGGTGCGCCGCGAGCGCATGGGCCACATCGAGCTGGCGAGCCCGGTCGCGCACATCTGGTTCCTGAAGTCGCTGCCCTCGCGCATCGGTCTCATGCTCGACATGACGCTGCGCGAAATTGAGCGCGTGCTGTACTTCGAGGCCTTCGTGGTCATCGACCCGGGTATGACCTCGCTGCAGCGCGGCCAGTTGCTCACCGACGAGATGTACCTCGAGGCGATCGAGGAGCACGGTGATGAGTTCGACGCCCGCATGGGCGCTGAGGCCGTGTACGAGTTGCTGCGCACCCTCGACCTGGCATCGGAAGTCGCCAAGGTCCGCGAGGACATGGCGGGCACCAGCTCGGAAACGAAGATCAAGCGCCTGTCGAAGCGCCTCAAGCTCCTCGAGTCGTTCATCGAGTCGGGCAACAAGCCCGAGTGGATGGTGCTCACGGTCCTGCCGGTGCTGCCGCCCGACCTGCGCCCGCTGGTGCCGCTCGACGGCGGTCGCTTCGCGACCTCGGACCTCAACGACCTGTATCGCCGCGTCATCAACCGCAACAACCGCCTGCGCCGGCTCCTCGAGCTGAACGCACCGGACATCATCGTGCGCAACGAAAAGCGCATGCTGCAGGAAGCGGTGGACGCGCTGCTGGACAACGGTCGTCGCGGTCGCGCGATCACGGGCACGAACAAGCGCCCCCTGAAGTCGCTCGCTGACATGATCAAGGGCAAGCAGGGCCGGTTCCGCCAGAACCTGCTCGGCAAGCGCGTGGACTACTCGGGCCGTTCCGTCATCGTGGTAGGTCCGACGCTTCGCCTGCACCAGTGCGGTCTGCCGAAGAAGATGGCGCTCGAGCTCTTCAAGCCGTTCATCTTCTCGAAGCTGCAACTGCGCGGCGAGGCCTCGACCATCAAGGCAGCCAAGCGCCTGGTGGAGCGAGAAGGGCCGGAAGTGTGGGACATCCTCGAAGAGGTGATCCGCGAGCATCCGGTGCTGCTCAACCGCGCGCCGACCCTGCATCGTCTCGGTATCCAGGCATTCGAGCCGGTGCTGATCGAAGGCAAGGCGATCCAGCTGCACCCGCTGGTCTGCACCGCGTTCAACGCGGACTTCGACGGCGACCAGATGGCCGTGCACGTGCCGCTGTCGCTCGAGGCGCAGCTCGAAGCGCGCGCACTGATGATGTCCTCGAACAACATCCTGTCGCCCGCCAACGGCGACCCGATCATCGTGCCCTCTCAGGACGTGGTGCTCGGCCTGTACTACCTCACGCGCGAGCGCATCGGCGCCGCCGGCGAGGGCATGCTGTTCGCGGACGTGCACGAAGCGCACCGCGCGTACGAGAGTCGCAAGGCTGAGCTGCAGGCGCGCGTGCGCGTGCGCATCACCGAGCGCGTCCTCGTCCCGGGCGGCGAAGGCAAGATGGAAGAGCGCACCCGCGTCGTGCAGACGACGATCGGCCGCGCGCTGCTGTTCGAGATCCTGCCGTCCGGGATGTCCTTCGACCTGATCAACCAGGACATGACCAAGAAGGCGATCTCCGCGATCATCAATGCCTGCTACCGCATCCTCGGTCTCAAGGAGACCGTGGTGTTCGCGGACCAGCTCATGTACACCGGCTTCCACTACGCGACGCGCTCGGGCGTGTCGATCGGCGTGGACGACATGGTCGTACCGCAGCAGAAGGCGCGCATTCTCACCGCCGCCGAGCACGAGGTGAAGGAGATCCAGGATCAGTACGCCTCGGGTCTCGTCACCAATGGCGAGCGCTACAACAAGGTCGTCGACATCTGGTCGCGCACCAACGACCAGGTGGCCAAGGCGATGATGGAGAAGCTCGGCAGCGAGGAGGCGACCGACACGCGCGGGCAGAAGCTCACGCAGAAGTCGTTCAACTCGATCTTCATGATGGCCGACTCCGGCGCGCGAGGCTCGGCGGCCCAGATCCGCCAGCTCGCGGGCATGCGCGGCCTCATGGCCAAGCCGGACGGCTCGATCATCGAGACGCCGATCACCGCGAACTTCCGCGAAGGCCTGAACGTTCTGCAGTACTTCATCTCCACGCACGGCGCCCGCAAGGGTCTGGCCGACACGGCGCTGAAGACCGCGAACTCGGGTTACCTCACGCGCCGTCTGGTCGACGTCGCGCAGGACCTGGTGGTCACCGAGATCAACTGCAACACCACGAACGGCCTGATGATGACCCCGATCGTCGAAGGTGGCGACGTCGTCGAAGGTCTCGGCGAGCGCGTGCTGGGCCGCGTGACCGCGGCTGACGTGCTCAAGCCGGGTAGCGAGGACGAAGTGGTCCTGGCCGCGGGCAACCTCATCGACGAGGGCTGGGTGAAGACGCTGGAGAAGATGGGCGTCGACCAGATCATGGTGCGTTCGCCGATCACCTGCGCAACGCGCTACGGCGTGTGCACGGAATGCTACGGTCGCGACCTGGGTCGCGGGCGCCGCATCAACATCGGCGAGGCTGTCGGCGTCATCGCCGCTCAGTCGATCGGCGAACCCGGCACGCAGCTCACCATGCGCACGTTCCACATCGGTGGCGCGGCTTCGCGGGCGGCGGCGGCGAACAGCGTCGAGATCAAGGGCAAGGGCACCATCCGCCTGCACAACATCAAGACCGTGCACCACGAGAAGGGGCACCTGGTCGCGGTGTCGCGTTCGGGCGAGCTGGGCGTGGTCGACGAGTTCGGCCGCGAGCGCGAGCGCTACAAGATCCCCTACGGCGCGATGATCACCGTGAGCGACGGCGATGCCGTCAGCCCCGGCCAGATCGTGGCGACCTGGGATCCGCACACGCACCCTGTCGTGACCGAGGTCGCGGGCTTCATCAAGTTCCAGGACTTCGTCGACGGCATCACCGTGACGACGCAGATCGACGAGGTCACGGGCCTGTCGAGCACCGTGGTCAGCGATCCGAAGCAGCGCGGCTCGGGCGGCAAGGACCTGCGCCCGGTCGTGAAGCTGGTCAATGCCAAGGGCAAGGAAGTGACGTTCGCGAACACCGACATTCCGGCCGTGTACGCGCTGCCGGCGGGCGCGATCGTCAGCCTCGAGGACGGCGCCAAGGTCTCGGTCGGCGACGTCATCGCGCGCATTCCGCAGGAATCCTCCAAGACCCGCGACATCACCGGCGGTCTGCCGCGCGTCGCGGACCTGTTCGAGGCGCGCAAGCCGAAGGACGCGGCGATCCTGGCGGAGCGCACCGGCACGGTGAGCTTCGGCAAGGAGACCAAGGGCAAGCGCCGCCTGGTCATCACCAACGAGGACGGCGAGAAGTACGAGGAGCTGATCCCGAAGTGGCGGCACCTCAACGTCTTCGAAGGCGAGCAGGTGGAGAAGGGTGAGGTCATCGCCGACGGCGAGCCGAACCCGCACGACATCCTGCGCCTGCAGGGCGTCGAGGCGCTGGCCAACTACCTGGTGCGCGAGATCCAGGACGTTTATCGGCTGCAGGGCGTGAAGATCAACGACAAGCACATCGAGGTGATCATTCGCCAGATGCTGCGCAAGGTCGAGGTCGAGGCCACGGGCGAGACGGGCCTGCTGCGCGGCGAGCAGCTGGACCGTTCGCGCGCGATGGACATCAACGAGCGCGCGAAGGGCGACAGCAAGGGTCCGGCGACGTTCGAGCCGGTGTTGCTCGGCATCACCAAGGCATCGCTCGCCACCGAGTCGTTCATCTCGGCGGCATCGTTCCAGGAGACGACCCGCGTGCTCACCGAAGCCGCGGTGCGCGGCCTGAAGGACGACCTGCGCGGTTTGAAGGAGAACGTGATCGTCGGGCGTCTCATTCCGGCCGGCACGGGCTTCGCCTACCACGCACGCCGGCGCCGCAAGACGGACGACAGCGGCCGTCGCAGCTTCATGGACGTGGGCGGCGGACTGGGCGACAGCGACGAAGTGAGCGTTCGCGACGACGCGGAGGCCACCGCCGGCTGAGCTCAGACCTCAGGAGGGTTCAGGCGTCAGGAGAGGTCAGGCACCCTTCCGCCTCGGGACAGTGAGTCGACATCAAGGGCCATGCGTGCAACGCATGGCCCTTTTTGTTTCTCCGGCAGGAGTTTCTCCGGCAGGAGAGCCTCATCGGGACGAGCTGCTAGTACGCACGGACGGCGAGATAGGCCGACGACGCACCCTCGCCCGTATAACGACGGACACCCGCCAGAGGCCAGGGGGAGACGTCATGTTCTCGCGTTTCGTGTCCGTCAGACCGTTTGTCATGTTCATCGCTGTGATCGCCACCCTTCCGGCGCTCTCGGTCGCCGATACGCCGCAGCGCTCAGCGTCGCCTTCGTCAGCGTCGCCTTCGTCAGCGTCGGCTTCGACGGAGGTCGCGATTGCGTCTTCGCTTGGCGCTGCCGGTACCGCGGCCGCGTTCCTGCCACCGCAGAGCCTGCCGAACAACCTGCCCATTCCCAACCAGAACGGCTTTGCCGCGAGCTGGAGCACCGAAGGTTTTGTCGACCTCGCCGACGACTTTCATGCGCCGCCGGGCACGAACGGCCGCGACTGTTCGAACTGTCATGCCGTCGAATCCGGCTGGAGCATCACGCCGCTCCAGGTGCAGCTGAAGTTCCTGCTGAGTGGCGGTCGCGATCCGATCTTCAACCCCCTCGACGCGAACAACCCGAACGCGAAGCTCGAAACGGTGCCGGAACGCTGGCGCGGCTACGGCATGCTGCTGCAGGGCCTGTTCCGTCGCGGCGGCGGCGTGCGTACCGGCGCCGAGTACGAGATTTTCTCCGCTGACGATCCGCACGGCCTCGGCACCACGACGAACTTCTCGTTCTTCCGCCGGCCGCTTGCCACCGCCAACATGACCCTGATCACCGGGCTCATGTGGGACGATCGCCTCACGGTGGCGAACGACGGACGCCCGCCGCGGCAGGGGCTGTTCAGCCAGGCGCGCGGCAACATCACGGGCGCGCAGCAGGGTGCGCCGCCGCTCGACAGCCTGGTGAACGCGATCGTCGACCAGGAACTGATGATCAGCCACGCGCAGGTGTCGATCTTCGGCATGGGACGGCTCGACAGCTGCGGTGCGCGTGGCGGTCCGGAGCACCTGGCGACGCAGCAGCTGGTCACCGGCCGCTGGGACCTGTTCGATGCGTGGATCGGGCTCGTGCCCGGCTCGTGCACGACACCGTCCGCCGATCGCAAGCGCGCTCAGATCGCGCGCGGCCAGGAAATCTTCAACGAGAGGCAGAACCCGAACGGAGGGAAGTGTCGCGGCTGCCACAACGTGGTCAACAACGGCACCAACTTCGCCGGCACCCTGTTCGACATCGGTGTCTCGGCTGCTTCGCGCCGCACGCCCGACATGCCTCTGTATACGCTGCGCAATCTTGCCACCGGCGATCTCGTGCAGACGACGGATCCCGGCAAGGCATTCGTGACCGGCAAGTGGGGCGACATGAACCGCTTCAAGGCGCCGACGCTGCGCGGCCTGTCCGCGCGCGCGCCGTACTTCCACAACGGAATCGCGAAGACGCTACGCGACGTCGTGCGCCACTATGACGAGGTCCAGACGTTTGGCTTCACACACCAGGAGAAGGACGACCTCGTCGCGTTCCTGAACGCTCTGTAGCGCCTCGGACCGCGTTCTGGCGCGCGGCTCAGAACCGTACCTTCGTCACCGCTTCGCTTCGGGGCGCGGGCTCCCGACGGTGCTACGATTCGCTGCGTATGCCGAATCGTGCGCCAATGCCCGCGCCCTTCCTCGCGCTCTTCGTCGCGGCGTGGTTGCCCTGGGTGAGCGGCTGTCTGCCGCTCGCGGGCCGCGAGGCGCGTCTCGGCACCTCGAGTTACGGGTGCATGCGACGCGTGCTGGCGGAGAAGCTGCCTGTGGCCGCGAACGATGCACAGACGCACTGCCTCGCGGCCGGCCTCATTGCGCGCTATTGCAGTCCGAGCGAGGGCTGGCTTGCCGTTGTGGGCAAGGAGGCGCGCGACGTGGTGTGGCCGGGCGACGCAGACGTGCGTGACATCTCCGCGGGGCGTGAAGGGCTGCGGTGCGCGAAGGGCCGGGCCGACGATCGGACGATCGAGATTTGCTGCGCTCAGGCCGCGCGTTGAAAGCGTCTCAGTACTGTGCCTTGCTGCGAATCCACTTCGACAGGACCCACTTCTCGCCGCTCGTCGGCGGACGCCCCGCATGCAGCGTTCGCGGCTCCGGCTCGCCGTCCTCGCGCACGTTGCGCCACAGGAGCGCCTCGCCCTTGGCTCCCCGGATTCGCTGATCCAGCTCCGGGAAGTGCGTCTCGCCGGCTTCGTAGCCTTCGTTGAGGTAGATGAGCGCGGTGGTCGTGCGCTGCCCCCATTTTTCGAGGTCGGCCTGGAAGCCCGGCACGGCCGGGTTGATGAAGTCGTGGTGATCGTCGTAGGTCTCGCCCGGGCGGTAGCGCAGGATCACGGTCGGCTCCTGGCACTCGTGCGGCAGCTCGGCGGCGAGCGCGATGCGCTGCTCGACGAGCCGCAGCACGACGTCGCAATTCCCTGCGGCGAACGCGAAGTCCGAATTGGTGCGCTGCTCGTGCACCTGCCGCACGCCGCGGGCCGAGTCGTTGACGTAGGCGCGCTCCATGTGCGGGCCCGCGAAAGCGACGAGGTAGTCGCAGAAGGCGTGCGGAATCAGCGACGGAAACGTGCGCAGCCAGAGGTCGCGGCTCGAAAAGCCGAGGCGCACCGGCGCTTCGAGGAAGCGCTCGATGTCCATGCGCTCACGGATCAGCTTCCACGGCAGCGAGCCGATCGCGCTTGGTCCGCTCAGTGCGATGCCGACATCCGCACCCAGGTCGTCGTCGTCCGTGAGCGGCGATCCCGCCGCGCGCGCGAGCTGCAGCCAGCCACGTCCTGCGTGCATCTGCTGAGGATCGGAAGTGGCGAGCAGAGCGCGTCCAAGCAGCGCCTGAGCAACCGGAAACCCGCGCGTGGCGGCTGCCCAGAGCAGAGTCAGTCGCAGACCATCGGGACCCTCGCCGGGCTGCAGTAGTGCAACCTGTGTCAGAGCGCGGACATTGCCCTGCTGTGCGGCCGTGGAAAGCGCATCGAGCGCCGCGTGCCAGTCACGTTCGACGAAGCGGCCTTCGGCAAGGAGGTCGGAGAGGAGGGTGGAGGCGGCGCCGTCACCATTGCCCGAGGCGAACTGCAATCGCTGTACGCCTGCGGCGGGATCCTGCTGAGTGTTGACGCCGAAGATCTGCCACGCGCCGAGCAGCGTATTGGCCATGATGTGGCGCTTGCTTGCCGCGGCAGTAAGCCATTCGGCGGCCTCGGCACCGCGCCCTTCCTGGGCGAGGGAGACCGCCAGGTCGACCTGTGCCCCAGGGTCGCCACCTTGCGCTCGTTCGCGCAGCTGCTCAGGCGTGCTTTCGCCAGCGCCGGGTCCGGATTTCGCCATGCGAGAAGGATACAACGGCGCCGTGTCCCGCCGCGCGCTGACCCGGCCGCCGCGCCGACCCGGCTGCCGCGCCGACCTCGCTGCTTCGTGGGACGAAATGTTGACGATCCGCCCATCGTCTCTGCGGCGCGTCGGTGTCGCTCTGCCACGCGTCAATGCCTCGTCTACGTAGGTACACGCGCCAGCGTACGAGCGGAGAACTGGGACGTTCTACCGGAAATCCAGCGCAAAACGTCTTACAAGGGCGGTCGGCGGTTTTCGGACGACGAACGGTGGATTCCCTGCACCCCGCGGAGACCCACCTCTTCAGCTCCGCAGGGTGAGCCGTTCGTCGTCCTTCTCCGCGCGTCGACGTTCGCGTCGACGTTCGTGTTCGCGACGCCGTCGAGCGCGCCTCGCCGGCCTCGCAGCGTCAATCCCTGCGCTGGTCAGCTCCCGCCGAGCAGGGCGCTCAACTTCTCGATCTGCATGTCGAGGCGATCGCTCGCATAGCGCTCGAGGACCTCTGCGACATCCGCATCATTGTCCGCGTTCTGCTTGCGCAGCGCCGCAACCGACACGGTGAGAACGGAAAGTGCCAGGCGCAGCTCACGGATCGTCTCCCGCAGCGGTGCGGCGTCGAGCGCGATACGCGCGGTCTCGACTCGCTTCGCCGGGACGATGTAAGCCTTCGGCCGCGGCTCGGCGACGAAGCAGGGCGAAATCGCAGCGACGGCGTTCATTCGCCGATTGAAGCAGAACGAGGCTCGGTTTACAATCCAACAAAGTGTACAGCGAATTGTAAACCGGACGAATTCGGGCGCCTTTCGGCCCGGGCGACGGCCAGCGTGGATCGGCCTGTGATCGGCAAACGACTCAAACTGGCGCGCGCGGCATCGGGTTACTCGCTGCGTGGGCTGCAGGCAGCGATGGACAACCTGGTCACCGCGCAGGCGATCGGTAAGTACGAGCGCGACGAATCGATGCCCGGTTCGGAGGTGCTCCTCGCGCTGTCGCGCGCCCTCAACGTCACTCCCGAGTACCTCGCGAGCGATGCAGAGCTGGTGCTCGAGAACATCGCCTTCCGTCGCAAGGTGGTCACGCGTCGCAAGGAGGAAGCGCGGATCGAAGGCGGCGTGCTGCATTTCGTCGAGCGGTATCTCAGCGTCGAAGCGGCGTTGCTGCTGCCGTCGCGGGAATGGAGCCGCCCGAGGGGGGCGCCGTTCAGCGTGCGCCAGACCACGGACGCGGAGCAGGTCGCGGAGGACGTGCGTCGACACTGGGGACTCGGTGCCGATGCGATTCCGGATTTCGCGGAGCTTCTCGAAGAGCACGGCATCAAGGTGCTCGCGCTCGATCTGGTCGACGTCGATGGCTTGACCGCGCACGTGGGACGATCCGCGGGCGCACAGGTACCCGTCGTGGTCGTCAACGCCAAAACCTGGGGCGAGCGCCAGAGGTTCACGATGGCGCACGAGCTCGGTCACCTGATGATCGAGGCGCGCGCGGGTCGCGATGCCGAGCTGGCGGCGCACCGGTTCGCCGGGGCCTTCCTCGTGCCGGCGGCCACGCTGCGCGCGTACATCGGCAACCATCGTCGCGCCATCAGCCGCGGCGAGCTGCTCGAGCTCAAGAAGCTGTTCGGCATCAGCGCGCAGGCGCTCGCGTATCGTTGCCGCGATCTCGAGATCATCTCGTCGCGAGAATTTCGGCGCCTCTTCCGTGACTTCTCGCGCCTCGGCTGGCGCACGCCGCCCTACGAGGAACCGTTCGCGATGAAGCCGCTGGCGCGGCCGCGACGTTTCGAGCGCCTCTGCTATCGCGCGCTGGCGGAAGGCGCGATCTCGCAAACGCGGGCGGCGGAATTGCTCGAGCTCACCGTTCGCGAAGTCCGTGTGCGAATGGCTGGGCCGGTCTGATGGCAGGGGTCGGTCTGATGAAAGTCGTCCCCGAGGCTGCGTCTTGATCCTCAAGGTTGTGCTTTGCGACTGTGCGGTGGCGTTGGCCTTGTGTCGCAGTCACCTGCTGGAGCTCGCTGCTTCGCCCGGTGCGATCGCGCGACGCTGGCGCATCAAGCTGGCCGTGACCGACTTGCTCTTCGAACGCGAGCTGCGAGACGCAGTCACGCTGCCATGCATCATCGCGAGCGTAAAAAAACCCGCGAGCGCAGCCGCCCCCAGTAGCTATGACGGAGTGACAACGCGAAACGGCAAAGAGTTTCGCGTGGAACGCCTCGCGCCTGAAACGCTGCAGCGCGCGATGGTTTTGCACAGGTGTGGCCCACACCTGTCGCTGCTCGATGCCTGCACGCTCTCGCTCGCGCGCCAGCGTGCGTGGCTGCTCGCGACGACGAATCCTGCTGTTGCGCGAGCAGCAACAGAACTCAATGTCGAGACTGTCGACTTCGATTGGTTGTGTCGGGAGCTCCTCCTTCTCGAGGAACTGTCGGCACTCGAGCGTGAGAAACCGGTGTCGTCGATTGAAGACGTCCGCGATTCCTACGGAGCGTTTGAACATAGTAGTGGGTAGACACTCTGGAGGTCAGGAACGACCTTGCCAAGCATGACAGGGAACGTCGTGCGAGCACTCGGAGAGGAAGTCCAGGAACGACGCAGGTCCCTCAGGATCTCGCAAGAGGAGCTTGCGGAGAGGGCCGGGGTCAGTCGCAACACCATCGGTTTCATCGAACGCGCCGAACGCGTTGCCGGTGTGGAAGTCGTCAAGCATCTCGCCGACGCATTCGGTCTGTCCCTCACGGAATTTTTCGCCGGCGTCGAGCGACGCCTGCGCTGACCTTCACCGCATCCCGCCTCGAGCAAGCCGCGCATCAGCACTCACGCCGACCCGGCTTGCGCGGTTTCTGCTTCGTCCACTTCCCCGACACGCGTCGCTGACGGATCTCCTCACGATCCACGACGACGTGACGCGGCGCTCTTACGCCCACGGATACCTGCCCGTTCGAGATGCCGAGCACCTTGAAGGTGATTTCGTTGCCGATGCGGATCGTTTCGCCCTTGCGGCGCATGAGTACCAGCATGCTGCGTGTCCGGAGTACGGGGACCGGCGCGCAGTAAGCCGCAAATTCAGCATGAACACAATAGTGTGTAGACACTATAGAGGGCAGATTTGACCCTTGCCGTGTGGCCAGGGGACTACTTCGGGCGCTGGGGAACGAGCTGCGGGCGTGGCGGCATGAGCGCGGCTACTCGCAGGAAGAGCTCGCGGGCAAGGCCCACCTGCACCGCAACTACATAGGCATGCTCGAGCGCGGCGAACGCAACGTGACGCTGCTGGTGCTCGAGGAGATCGCCGCCAACCTGGACGTCTCCCTCACCGAGCTGATCTCGGCCGCCGAACGCAAGCGCTGAAGGGCAGGGCAGGACGGGCGAAGGGATCAGGACAGGCGCCTGTCCCCTTTACTCTGCCTCTGGTACTAGGACGTAGTCGGCGCCGCGATCCTCGACCCGCGCCTCGTCGTCCGCGTCCAGGTCAGCCACGAACCCTGCGGTGTCGCCGTGACGCAGGGCTCCGTCGATCCGTTTCTGCGCGAGCTCGGAGTCGAGCACGTGGATCGGCTTTGAGGCGTGCTGGTTGTGCTCGCGCAGTACCCGCGCGACCGACAAGCCTTCGAAGATCCAGCGTGTCCTGTCTCGCCAAGCGGTGACGCGGTTGATCGAGGCCGTGGCCGGGTCCGCGAGAACCAGCGCGCCCTGGTCGTCGAAGGCGATGGCATCGCCGGCCTCGAGGACCCGGCGGTCGCGCCGTGAAAGGCCGCTTCGGATCTTTCGCCACGTCGAACATGGCCTCGCCTTTCTCGAGCGTCGCTTCGCGCCGCACGCCGTCGTAACGGACCGCCACGATGCTCTCGCTGTTCACGGCGATGCGCGAGCCGTCCTGCAGGTCGAAAGTTTGCGGCTTGCCGAACGTGGTCTCGTACCGCTCGAGGCCATGCTCGCTCGAAACGAGGAACGTCAGTGCAACGACGAGCGCGCCCACCGCGGCGGCGGCGGCGAAACGGCTATGCCAGGAAGGCAGCAGCCAGGAGCGGCTGGAGACGGCATCACTCCCGTTGAGCCGGTGCGCTTTGCGGCGCAGGGCGTCGAGCTCAGCCCGGATGTGGGGATCCTCGGCGAGATCGCCGCTCATCACCCACACGGACTCCGCTTTGCGGAAATCCAGATCGTTTTCAGCAGACGCCGCGCGCCACCGCTCCAGCGCGCCTCGCCATTCTTTGGTCCAACCGCCTGAATGGATCATCACCACCCACTCGGCGCCCGTACCCGGAACTGCTGCCGGGCTTCCCTCGTATTCGCTGCGCATCACGCTCCCTCGCTCGCGAAACGTTGCTTTCAGGCCTTGCCCGCGAACAACTCCCGCGTCAGATGCTGGACGACCGCTGCCACGTCACGTTCGACGACGGCGGCGGTCACCCCCAATTGCCTTGCGATCTTCTCGTGGGGCAATCCTTCGAGTCTGTGTAGTAAGAACGCTTGGCGCGCCCGTTCCGGCATTTCGTTGAGCGCATGACGCAGCCGATCGCCGGCCTGCTCCACGAAGACCAGCGCATCCAGGCACGGCCCGGTGTTGTCGAACTGTGTGCTCAAGGCGCCCCGCAGGCCCAGCCGCTTCGGGTCGGATCGCCCGAGAGAGCAGGGTCCCACGGCCACAATAGCACCGCGGGAGGCTGCTGCTCCAACCGCTTTTCGGCAGCAGGCATAGTCCAAAAAGCCCAACGGCTTGCACTGCGGCGGAGGAGGGATCAGATTGGCGGTGATTGCCGAAACGGACTGCTCGCACGTCTTTCCGACACGAGCCTCGATAGATCCGGGGACAGGTGCCTTTGTCCGAAAGAGAAACGTACCCCCGATCGCCGCCGCCCGAGGCTGGTGCAGCGCAAGAGACACGCGCCGGCTCCGGGCGGGACGGCGACATCGGGAGCGACACGCGACTGGGCGCACGGGGAGAGCTTCGTAGCGAGACCATCACCCGGCTCTTCCGTGAACATAATCAGTCGTTAGTCCGCTTCCTGGTGGCGAAGCTGTCCTCCGAACAGGAGGCGCGCGACGTCGCGCAGGAAGCCTACGTGCGCATGCTCAACCTCGACACACCCGAGGTCGTGAGCCACAGCCGGGCGTACCTGTTCAAGATCGCCGCCAATCTGGCCATCGACCGGCTGCGCTCGCGCACCGTCGAAAACCGCGTCTTCGAGTTCGACTTCTTCGGAGACGCGCCGAAGGAAGTCGATCCGGCGCATGGCCTGGCCGCCGCGGAGCAAGTCGAGTTTCTCAGCCGCTGTCTGCGCGAGCTACCGCCGAAGTGCCGCCAGGCGTTTCTCCTGCGTCGCATAGAGGGCATGAGCAGCACCGAGATTTCCAGAGTCTTGCAGGTGCCGGAGCGCACCGTGCGGCATTACATCGTCGAGGCAATCGCGTATTGCCAGCGCCGCCTGACGGCGGAAGTGGAAAAGGGAGCCATAGGAAATGGAGCGGGCCATGGGCCGTGACACGAGCACGCCGGAGATCGGCGACGAGCTGCGCAGAGAGGCTGCAGTCTGGTTCGAAAGGATTCACTCGGACGACGTGTCGACCGAGCAGCTGGCTGAATGGCAGCGGTGGGTCGCGACGAGCGCCGCGCACGCGCGCGCGTTCAAAGACCTGGAGGACTTCTGGCGCATCGCCGGGGCTGTCGAGGAGCCCTCCTGGCCGACGAAGTTCGAGCTCGAGGTCGACACGTACGATGGCTCGATGCCGATCGAGGCGTGGCGCGCCCGCGCGCGGCCCATGCACTCTGTACGCCGTCACCTGCACTGGCCCGCACTCGCCGCTGCCTTTGTCGGGGCTGCCGCATGCGTCGCTGTCTACCTGCTCATGTACCGCGGATTCGGCGGCGCGACCGAGGTTGCCGTCTTCCAGACCGCGTCGCGCGAACATCGCGAAGTGGTCTTGCAGGACGGATCGAGAGTGTTGGTAGGCGCGCAGTCGAGCGTTTCGGTGAACCTGACGGATGAAGAGCGCAACGTAACAGTCGATAGTGGTGAAGCATATTTTGAGGTAGAAAAAGACAAGTCACGGCCGTTCGTGGTGCGGGCGGGACGAGGCACGATCACCGCTGTGGGAACTGCGTTCAACGTGGAGAACGTCGAAGGACGCGTCGACGTCATCGTCTCGGAGGGCGCTGTCGAGGTCCTCGACATCAGCCTGCCGGCGAGCGGCAGGAGCGCGGCCGTGCACGGCTCGGCCCCGATGGTGACAGCGGCGCAACAGCCGACGCGAGTCGAGGCAGGACAGCGCTTCGTCTACGGCGCGACTATGGTCAGCGAGGTGAAGACAGTCGACACGGCGCGCGTGCTCGCAGCGCGCAAGGGCAGGCTCGAGTACCTCGGCGAGCCGCTTAAGTATGTGGTGGCGGATGTGGCGCGCTACACTGACAAGCAGCTCGTGATCACCGATCCCCTTGTCGAAGAAACGCTGTACACGGGCGTGTTCCTGGAGAGCGAGGCCGATGACTGGCTGGTGAGCTTGCCGGACACGTATCCGCAGATTGAGGTCGTGCGCATCGGCGAGAGGCGCGTGGTGCTGCAGCTACGTGCGAACGGCCACCCGGGACTCGCGGAGGCGGAGCTGGAACGAGTGGAGGCGGACCCGGTCGAGCAGTGACGGATCTCGACGGAGATACCCAGCAGTGCTGGGCGCCGGTGCTCGATCGGGGAGGGCTACATCCTGCCAAGTCGAGATCGATCTCGTGCCCGCACCTGATTTCCCGAACGAGCCCGGCGCGCCGCGACGATACGGATCGCGGCAAGTCCACGCGGCATGCATCCCAGCAATGCTTCCCTGCGCTCCACGATGGGCTTGTGACTGAAGACGAGGAAGCGCGGCGGTTCGGCAAGAACGTCACGTCGCAGCACCGACAAAATATTCACGCCGGTTGCACCGATCAATCCAATTGTGTACCGCTCATTGGACTATTTTTGCCGTCAGGTGACCGTGCTTCGTTGTTTACGTCAGTAGGACCCTGACAACAAAAGAGGCACAGTCATGCATAGGATGCCCGCCAAGCTCTGGTTCCTCGTCGCCGTCGCGCTTCTGACCTTCCTGTCCGCCTCGTCTTGGGGGCGTGCGAGCGAGAAAGCCACTGAGTTCGATATTCCTGCCCAGTCACTCGACTCAGCGTTGCTGGAGTTTGCGAAGCAAGCAGACGTACAGATCTCAGTGTCGACAACGATGATTGTCGGCATGAGGACGCAAGGCGTGGTCGGCTTGCTCACGCCCGCCGCCGCCCTTGGCAAGCTTCTGAGCAACACGGGCCTACAGTTTACGACGGTGGGTGAACGGACCTTTTCTGTTTCCCAGTCCGGCCAGGGCGGAGTCAGGGATGCGAAGGCGCACAGCAGCACGGACTCGATGCGCGTACTTGCGCAGAACGAGGGCGGCGCGCCGACACTGCGGTCGGCTGTCAACAACAACTCCCCGAGTGACGCGGCAGCGCGCAATGCGTCGAAGGCCACGCCGGACAGTGGAGAGGTACAAGCAGAGGTGGTCGTCACCGGCACGAGCATACGAGGCGTCGCTCCGGTGGGGGTCAACCTCGTGGTCATCGGCCGTGATGAAATCGATCGCGCGGGATTCGCAACCGCGCAGGACATCGTACGGTCGCTGCCCCAGAACTTCGGCGGCGGCCCGAGCGAGGAAGGCAACTTCGTTGGTGTGGAAGCGAGCAACAACCTGACGCGCGGAACAGGTGTCAACCTGAGAGGTTTGGGCGCAGGTGCGACGCTGGTGCTGGTGAATGGTCGGAGGCTGTCGGGCTCCGGCCTTCAGGCGAACTTCGTCGACGTCTCGACGATTCCAGTTTCCGCCATCGAGCGGGTCGAAGTCCTAGCCGATGGAGCATCCGCCCTGTACGGGTCGGATGCGATCGGCGGCGTCGTCAACTACGTGCTGAGGAAGAATTTTGATGGCGCCGAGACGCGTGCCCGCTTCGGGTCTGTCACGGAGGGCGATGCGCGCGAGTACCAGTTCGGCCAAATGCTCGGCAACGACTGGGAGACTGGCCACGGACTGCTGTCTGTCGAGTATTACAAGCGCGACTCACTCGCGGCCAGCGAACGCGAGCTCAGTGCGGACAGCGACCTGACACGATTCGGCGGCAGCAATTTCAGCATCACGCAGAGCAACCCAGGAACCATTTTCGCAGGCACGCAAACCTGGGCAATCCCGCGCAACCAAAACGGACAGGATCTCGAGCCCGCGGACTTCGTAACAGGCACGGCCAACTTTCAGAACACCAACGAAGGACGCGATCTACTTCCCGAGCAGGAAAGGAGGAACGTCTTTGCAACGTTCTCGCAGTCCATCGGGGAGCGCTTCGAGCTGTTTGCGGATGCGCTCTATGGCGAGCGGGATATCCGCAACCGGAATTTCCAGCAGATCAGCAGTCTGACCGTTCCGCTGACAAACCCTTTCTACGTTGATCCAACGGGCGCGAACGCCGCGCCGGTGCGGGTGCGTTACAACTTCTTCGACGACCTGGGTCCTCGGCTTCTCGACATCGACGTCGAAACGGTGAGCGCTGCGTTTGGCGCGGCGTTCAAGCCTGCGGGCGATTGGAAAGTGACCGTGACGGGCGCTTACGGATCCGAGAAGGCGGACCAAACGCTGGGAAATCAAGTCAACTTCGCCGCTTTGAATGCGGCACTGGCTGACACGAACGAAGCTACCGCCTTCAATCCATTTGGAGACGGCTCGTTCACTAACGCCGCAACACTCGACACGCTTAGGACCAGTAGTGGCGTGAGGTCGGAGGCCGAGCTCAGATCCGCCAGTCTGCTGGCGAACGGTCCGATGCTGGGCCTGCCAGGCGGGGACAGCAAATTGGCGTTTGGAGCGGAATATCTCGAGCCCTCTTTCAGCAATGTCCTGCGTTCGACGACTGACGAGTTCACTGTCTCGCCCGACTTCAAGCGAACAATCAAGGCTGCTTTCGCTGAGTATTTCATTCCCTTGGTGAGCAGCGAGAACGGCCGACCGGGAATGAGAAGGCTCGAACTGTCGCTGGCGGCCAGATACGAGGACTACAGCGATTTTGGAACCACGACCAATCCGAAGCTTGGGGCGCTCTGGGCTCCGGCCGACGGACTAGCAATCCGCGGCACCTGGGGCACGTCGTTCAAGGCGCCCAATCTCGCCAACCTGTATGAATCGGCGGAGACTACCGGTAGCTTCATCAATACAGTGCCTGATCCGCAATCAGGGTCCGGAACCTCTGACATCCTGCAGCTGTTCGGCGCCAACTCCAGCCTCAAGGAAGAAACGGCAACGGCATGGTCCGTCGGCGCCGAGTTCACGTCTGCGCAGGGATTGATGCTGGCGCTTACGTACTATGACATCGATTTCGAGGATCGCATCCAGGATGTCCCGGGTGTCGATTCGTTCCTGGTCGAATCCGATCGCTTTGCAAGCATCGTGATCCGCGATCCCACACCCGAGCAGCGCGCTGAAGCCTGCACTCACGGATTCTTTTTCGGAGATCCGGCTGACTGCATGGATTTCCCAATCGCGGCTATCGTCGACGGCCGTATTCGCAATACGGCGATCGTCAGAAACAAGGGCCTCGATTTTGCCGGAGCATACGAGTTTCAGATGAGCGCCGGGACCTTCGGGCTGGGGTTGAATGCTACGTATCTGCTCGAGGTTTCCGAGGCCGAATCCGCGGCCACGAATCCGATCGATCTGTTGGATACCGTCGGCAATCCGCAGCGCCTGCGGTTGCGCGGCAATTTCTCATGGAATCAGGGACCGATCGGCGTTGCGTTGTACGTCAATCACGCGGGCGCCTACACCGACAACCTCAGCGATCCCAATCGAGAGATCGACGCCTGGACGACGGCCGACCTTGCGCTGAGCTATAGCAGCGCGCAGCTCCAAAGCTCGCTCTTCGAGGGGATCGGTGTGTACCTGAACGTACAGAACGTGTTTGACGAGGATCCTCCGTTCTTCAACAACGCGAGCGGCGTCGGCTATGACTTGGAGAATGCGGATCCCCTGGGCAGAATGGTGAGCCTGCAGGTCAGAGCGACCTGGTGATTTCGCCGCGCGGCGCACTCGTTCAGCGCACGGACGTCCCCGTCCCTCGACGGCGGGGGCGTCCCCTCCGCACGCAGCGGCGTCCGCGTCACACAGCGCAATGAACCGAATCACCGCGGGTTTCGCCGTCATCGGAGCCGCCCTGGCGGCCACGAGCAGTGCCGCGGAACGTCGCCCGTTCACGGTTGCGGATTCCATTTCGATGACTCGCATCGTCGATCCGGACGTTCCGTTTGGATCCTTCGTGACGCCTGTTTTTAAGTTTTCCCCGGACGGGAAGCGATTCTTCCTGGTGACACGCCGTGGGAATCTCTCAACGGGGCTGAACGAATTCGCGCTGGTACTGTTCGACAGCGTCGAAGTGGCGCGATTCGTGCGCTATTCGCGGGGAAAGCAACTGCCTGCGCAGGATGTGCTGGCGCGGTTTGATACAGGGTCGAGTGATGGCGGCATTGCCGGCGCGCGCTGGTTGCCGGATGGCAGCGTTGCACTTATAGGAAGAGGCAAGGACAGAAGGGGGCAGGTGTATGTCATGGACTTGCACACCCGTCAGCTGCGGCAGCTATCGCACCACGCGCACGACGTGATTGCCTACGACTTCTCCCCGGCCACGGGCATGCTGCTCTACGCCGGCCGCGTAATCCCGGACTGGACGGAACGGAATCAACGCGGCTACCCCGTCGGCACGGACATGATCCGAGACCTCGTACTGCGCGACCCAGCCGATGCTTTTGCGCGCTACGGCCTTTTCGCGGCTGACGCGAATAGCGGAGAGGTGCGGCAGGTCGATGTGCCGCCGTCGTTCCGGCTGCGCGACGGCGACCTGCAGCTCTCGCCTACAGGCCGCTGGGCGATCGCAGTCACTTATCCCAGTGATGCGCCCCAAAGCTGGTGGACCGACTACGAACCACTCCGCTCCGTCCTCGAGAGCGCACAGGCTCCCGATGGCATTGACAAGAACTTGGACATATTTCGTCGCGACACGGATTCGCTGCGGCAGTTCGTACTAGTAGACATGCGGACCGGGAAAGCCGCCCCCGCTGTCGACGCGCCCGCTGGCATCGGGTTGACCAGCATGGTGGCGAAGGCCTTGTGGTCCCGAGACGGATCGCGCGTGGTACTGGCCGATACGTTCCTGCCGCTCGATGTCGATGACGCCACCGAGCGCCAGCGGCGGCGCAATGGTGCAGCGATCATTGAGCTTGACGTTGCGCACCGTACCTTCAGGCGAATATCCGAGTCGGTGGGGCCTCGCGAGGACCCTTCCGCCATCGGCTACCTTTCGGCAGCAGAGGGTTCCGCGGACGCGAGCATCAAACTCACGTGGCAATCTTCGGCCGATCAGGACACGACCATGGCGTTTTCCAGGGGCGCCGGCGGATGGACGCTTGCCGCACCAAATACAGCGAGGAGTTCGAGCCGGCTGGTTCTCAGCATCAAGCAGGATCTCAATAGCCCGCCCGAGGTCGTTGCAATGCTGGCAAGCGGCGAACGAACGCAGGCCATCACCGACTGCAATCCTCAGCTGCGGGAACTCGAGCTCGGAGTTGCTCGGGAATTTCGCTGGAAGACGTCGGACGGCCGGTCTTGGCTGGCCGGTCTCGTCTTGCCGCTCGGCCACCGCGAAGCGATTCGCTATCCGCTCGTGGTGCAGACCTATGGGTTCGATCCCGGCGAATTTCTTGTCGACGGACCCTTGGGCATTGCCTCGGCCTTTGCAGCTCGAGCCCTCGCCAATCGCGGCATTGCGGTCATCCAAATGCCCGAGGACCGCATGGGCTACGGAGGGCCGGATGAGGGCCCCAATCAGTTGAAGCTCATGCGTTCAGCAATCGACGCGTTGGCCGATGCCGGCCTGGTCGATTCCGCCCGCGTTGGTGTCATCGGCTTCAGCCGCACCGGCATGCATGTTCAACACGCCATTACCTTCACGGGCGACGATTTTGGTTTCGCCGCCGCTACGATCAGCGATTCCGTTTCAAATGGCTATTGGGCATACATCCATCACTACGGCACAAGCTATCCGGGGATGTTGTGGACGGAATGGCAGGTCGGCGCACCATTCTGGGACGCGGGTCGCGCCCTCTGGCTTGAGCGGTCACCTGCATTCAATCTCCATCGGGTCCGCACGCCCTTGCGCATAGAGCGCTTCGGGAACTTCCTGTCGGACTATTGGGATACCTTCGCGATACTGAAGCGCCACCGGCGTCCGGTCGAGCTGATTCACGTGCCCGACGCGATGCACCGACTTGACATGTCGCAACCTTGGGCTCGCTACGCATCGCAGGAAGGGAACGTCGATTGGTTCGACTTCTGGCTCAACGGTCATGAAGACCCGGATCCATCGAAGGCACAGCAGTATGTGCGGTGGCGCAAGTTAAAGGCCGATCAAGAGGCTCAGCCGCAACCACCGCATGCGAGCGAGTGATCAAGCGGCCGCGCGTTGCCGCTGATCGCGCCAGCTTCTCAGCCAAGCTTCCGTCGCAATGTGGTCGTGAACTTCCGTGAAAGCGTACCCGATCTGCGTGTAATCCTTCGATACCATCGCTTCGACCTTCTTGCGATCAAGGATACCCTCTTTCACCAGCTGACCGTCCAGCATGAGCTCGCGCACGAAGTCGAGATTCCTTTCGAACACCACCTTCACGTGCTCGTTCACGCCGCCCTTCGTGCGTCGATTTATGATTTCGCGCGGGACGTGACCGGAGAACGCGCGGCGGGCGATCGAGCGATCCCAACCACCGGTCACCAGGACGTAGGTGGGAATGCGCAGGCAGACCTCCATCAGTGGCTGGGACACGAGTGGGTGCACGCGCTCGGGGACATCCGCGTGACCGAGCGGGTTGTAGAACGCTGGCGGCACTGAAATGGTTTGTATGTGCCAGAGTTTGCCGGGACACAGATCCCCAGCCTCACGCAACCAAATGTGACTTAACCAGTCCGGTGAAACAGATTGGAGCGTGGCATCGCTGATCAACTCCTGATACTTACCAATATCTGCGTAGGGATCCCAGCGTTGCCCAAGCAGGCCGTGGCGGAACGCTGTGCGCAGCACGGACCACATCGAGACCCGTTCGACGCGCGCCGCATCGAGCGCGACGCCCAGTAGGCCGTGATGGAGGCGATGACGCAGTGCGTAGTCGGCCGCCGCGAGCGGCGCACGCGCCTGGTAGAACAGGCCATCCCCGCCTCCACCGGTGAACACTGCCGTGGCGCCGACCTCTCGTGCGGTCTGAGTCTCGATACGGCTGTACTCGATGTAGTGTGCACAGGGCCACGGTCTCGCGAACCTGGCGATCGAGAGCAGGGCATCGAGTCGCATCGACGAGTTGCGCTCGTTCTCGATGAGTCTGCACTCGGCGCGCGCGGCCGCGAGCCGCGCAAAGCGACGCTCGTCGCCTTCCGCTTCCGGAGTGTAGTAATTCAGACACGTGATCTTTGGGCGCGCGCGCGCCGAGTGTAGGCAACTGAGAACGATGGACGAGTCGAGGCCGCCGGAGAGACGGTGCAGGACGTTGCCGTGACCTGACGCCCAGGCGTCGGTGCATGCGCGCGCTGTTTCCCGCAGCATGGTTGCCGCCTGGCCGACGTCCTCGATCGGGTCCGTACTGGCAATGCGAGCGGGATGCCAATAGAGCCACCTGCGTCTATTTCTCCCTGCGATTTCGATGCACTCTCCGGGCTGCAGCTCCGAGACCTCGTTGAGTCCCGTGTCGGAAATTTGCAGTCCGGGGAAGGCCGCGTGGGCAGCCACGAACTTCCAGTTAATCGAGAAACGTCGAATGTCCAGGCTCGCGCAGATCTCCATATCGGAGAAGTAGAGTTCGATACCATCATGAGTGGTGAAATAGCAGGGCAGCGCACCTGAAGGGTCGCGCAGCACAAATACCCGGTCGCGGGCCGCATTCTTCAGGAAAGCGACGTACCGACCCCAGTAGTGATCGATGAGATGCTTCCCGCCGCTGGCTACGATCGCGCCCGATGACGTTTCGTCGAGCGCCGCCCAGTGGGGCAGTTCCTGGCTGCTGACCGACCTCGTGAAAACGCTACCAATGATTACGCCGCCACCAGCATGCAGGACGTGTGCTTCGTTGGCGTGCGGCCGCCCTCCCGAATGAAAGATAACGAGTCCTTCGCCGTCGAACGCGCGAAGCCAGTGGGCCGGTGTTCCTTCGAGCCGCCGGGCGATGGTGCGTGCTCGCGCCGATGTGTGCGGATCCGATGCATCCCAGAGAAGGCCGATGTATCCGTGCATCCCGGTTCCTCCTGAGTCACACGACCATGATCGGCGTGTAGCTGCGGACGTGATCGGCGGTATCGTTGAACACGACGCCGCGCTGCTGCACCCAGCAGTGAGCGGCGAACGGGCCAGCCTGCACACCGAAGATCCAGTCGGGAAACAGGCCGTAGCGAGACAGGAACTCGACCATCGCAAGACCGTCGAACAGGCACTTGTCGCGGGCCGTGAAGACGAACGGGCGCAATGTCTGATAGATCGTAACCAGGGAGCGCGCGGATTCGAGGTCCGCGTTTTGCGCTGCCGCCTGCGTCCGTTTCCGACGCTGCACTCGTTCGACGACGCGATCAAGCGGTCGCCAGCGCAGACTCACCGTGGCCACCAGTGCCGCACGGAAGAAATTGAAGACGTGATGTGCACGCATGGTTGGCGCCGCGTCGATGTCCTCATCAATCAGATCCGTGGCCGCATCCTCGGGGTGATCGGGTATGGCGGCTCTACCCTGTCGGGCGTCAGTGGTCAGCAGCCCTCTACCGAGCAGAGTATTCACCAGTTGTCTCGAATCCTCAGCCGTCGTTTCGGCTCTTGCAGCCTGATGCGCCGTTCCCCGACTCTCGGGCCACCCTTCGACCAGGCTCGCCAGCGATCGGACGGTCGCTTCCCGCAAGCCGACATACCGGTCGGCCTTCAGGTCGAGAAGGACGGCCTCGTTCGAGCAATAGCAAATGAACACGTGATTCGCCAGCAGGTACTTGCTCATCGAACTACCCTCGGCGTGGACGAACAGCACGGGTACGGGCTCTCACGCCGTGTTCCACCAAGCGCGGCTCGTGGAGATGGTAGGGGGGCTCGCCGCCTTCCATGTATCTGCCGATGTCACCCCTTGTGCTGTCCTTTATGCGGCCGAGATCACGCAGGTCGTGTCGTGGCGCGAACGACCCGGGCCTGGAGTGGCAGGACGAAACGATTGTGCGTGCCAGGAATCGGAAGGTCAGGGCCATAGTCGTAGGCGCCTCAAGAAGGGGGGCTCTGCGCCCAAGTCGTCCTGCAGCGGCCCAAGGATGATGCCGCCGGTGTCACGGCTCGCGACCCCGAGAACAGCGGGGTCGCCTGCGCGCCGCAGCTCTCGTCGAGCTCGGGCAACGTCCCGAGCCACAGGAAGGGGCGCTCGGCGAAGGCGTGCGGCGCAATGCGCCGCACGCCTGGCAACGACGCTTGCTACCACTTCTTCAGGTAGCCAGGCTCGCTTCCCATGTCGTCGGCCCGCGGCGCTACCGGCAAGCCCTTCGTCTGTTCCGATACTTTTCCATGCTCGATCATGACAGTCTCCCTAGTGCAGCGCTCTTGGTACGTTGCGATCGAAGGGAAGTGTGCGGCGCAGAGCGCCGCACACTTCCGGATCATCGGAGCTCTACAGCTTCTTGACGAAGCCAGGCTCGCTACCCGGGTCATCATTCCGCGGCGCGGTCGGGATGCCCTTGGTCTCTTCCGACACTCTTCCAAGCTCGATCATGACAATCTCCTTGTGTCCATTTGATTCAAACGTGCCATCGGCCGTGGCGGGCGCAAACTGCAACGTGAAGAATTGCCCGTCAACATTTTCAGCGCGAGCTACATTTGGCAGACGCAAAGAATTCGACAGGCTACACCTCGACAACACGCCTGAACCCACTGTGTTACTCGGCCATATCGTGTTCATAAACCAAGGCCCTCCGCCACCCTTCAGCGCGAACGCAATGATTCACGAAGGCTTGCGCGCTTCGTCGCGCACCATCAGGGGGGCGTGTTCACCAAAGTGTCGTTCGAGGGACGGGTGCAGCGCGTGCGCGTGGCGCGCCGCTAAGTGTGAGCGGACGACGTGCGGGAGTCCGTTGGATTCTTGGATTATGCGTGGCGTTTTGCGCAAGTTTCTGCGAGCGTGCTAACGGTCTCCAAAGGGCGACAGTTGTTTGCGCGCAGCACCACTTTGTTTGAACGAGAAGGTATGCGCAAGGCACGCTGGCGATCGGCGTTCCATTCTCGGGCAATGGAATTCAGCAATGGCTCGAGCGTTCGTACATCTATCACCTCGACGACATAGAAGCGGCGCTCAGATGCGAGAATGCGGAACGCTTCAGCCTTCATGTCACTTGAAAGCCTTTGCAATCCAAAAGCGCCACCATCGGTCCTTTGAGATGGTCCGCATGCCTCACACCGCACATCGCCTCAAGCAGCCGTACGCGCGTGTTCACGGCGAAGCAAGGCAATGTTGACCGGTACGCCTTCTTGCTCAAGGACGAGGAAGGCAACGATGCGACGAAGGAAGATCAGTACAAACGCTCGCGAAGGCTTCGCCGCCAGCGCGATGCAATCGCGGCGCGAAGCAGCGGGGCATCGCCGCAAGTAACCGATCACACGCGAGAAGCAGCAAGGGGTCGGTAGTCTACTGCCGGATGTCCTGCGCTCGCCTTTGGATTATTGGATTGTCCTTCGAGCACGCGCGAACTCCGCGTCGCGACACGCGAGTCGCAGGTCGCAAGTTGTGAAACACGTCTTACGGACCACATTTCGCGGCAGCGCCGTGCGACGTGCGCGTGTACGATGTCGCCAAACACAAACAGGGATGCAGCAGGGAGCACGCCAGGGAGGGACGTGGGGGTGCGATGTCGGTTTTCATCACATGCTGGTATCTGGCGGAGTTCTGCTTCGCGACCACATACGCGATGGCTGCGGATCAGGAGGCCCCGGTCGTCACGCAGGTCGAGGCATCCTCGGCGATTGACGTCGACATCCCGGCGCAGGGGATGCTGAGCGCCCTGCGGAAGTTCCAACGCGAAACGCCGGTCACCGTCAGCTTCGACACGGACATCACGCAGGGCCTGCACACGAACGGCGTGAAGGGCACCATGTTGCCCGAAGAGGCGCTGAAGCGCCTCTTCGCCGACACGCCTCTCTACTACACGAAAATCAGGCCCGGCAGCTTCCGCATCGAGCGTCGCGATCCGGTGCTCGCATCGCCGAAGCGCGATGGCGATCGGGCGCGCCGGCAGGCGAGTGACTCCAGGCAAGGCGCAGGTGTGTTCGAGTCGCTCAACGATCCGACGAACGACCCGATGTGGGTCGCGACCCGTAAGATGATCGGCGGGCGGGAGCCGATCGGGATGCAGAAGCAGCACTTCGATGCGGAAGCTATCGAGCGCACGGGCTCGTCCACCGTCGAGCAATTCCTGGCCACGCTGCCAAACATGCATCGCAGCGGCCCCACCAAGGACACATTCCGCGGTCTCGAGGCTGAGACGAATTCCGCGCGCGGATACGCGCCGAACCTTCGCGGTCTGGGAGCAGGCAGTACGCTCACGCTCTACGACGGCCGAAGGCTCGCGCCCGGCGGCTCCGAGGGCTCGTTCACCGATGTCTCCAACATTCCGCTCGGCGCGCTCGAGGCCATCGCCATCCTTCCGTACAGCGCTTCTGCGATCTACGGATCGGAGGCGGTCGGCGGTGTCATCGACTTCGTCCCGCGCCGCAACTTCAAGGGCATCGAGACCTACGCCCGCGCAGGCTCCGTGACGTCGGGACCGATGGAGGAGTACCAGGTCGGCCAGCTGATGGGTCTGCAGTTCGACAGCGGCGGTGCGATGCTGGCGTTCGAATACCTCGAGACCAGTGCACTGCCCGCGGATGCACGTGAGCTCACAAGGAGTGACCTGCGCCCCTTCGGTGGCGACAACTTCGACGTCCCCAACGGCAATCCGGGCACGCTCTTCGATCTCGGCAATCCCGGTATCCCTTACGCGATTCCGCCAGGCTCCAACGGTGACCTCGAACCTCTCGATCTTGTCCCGGGAACACAAAACCTCAACGGGCTGCGCACCGGATCGGATCACTTGCAGGCCCAGGACCGCATCAGCGCGTTGGGGTCCGTCCACTATCTCATCAACGATCAGGTCAAGATCTTCGCCGACGGGCTATTCGCGCGGCGGCAGGCGAAGACCACCCTTACAGGTCTGCGGGCGCCGGTAGTCGTGATGCCTGGCAGCTCCTGGTATGTCAGTCCGAGCGGCACTGGTGCGCCCATCATCGTCCTCTACGATTTTGAGGACGACCTGGGTAAACAGACGCAGGGCGCGCAGCTGGACACGGCCAACTTTGTACTCGGTCTCGACTGGTCGGCATCAGAATGGCAATTCAAGACCTCGGCTAGCTACGCCACCGAGAGGCAAGACCTGGTCGCGCGCAACAGCGTGGACTTCGAGGCGCTCGGTGTCGCCGTCGCCGATCCGGACCGCAGCACCGCGTTCAACGCCCTGGGCGACGGTTCCTTCACCAACTCGGCCACACTCGATGCGATTCGCCTCACGCAACGCCTCGGGACCCGTTCTGAGCTGACTTCGTTCCAGGCCCGTGTCAACGGACCGCTGTTCGTCGCCGCCGGCGGAGAGGCAATCCTGTCCCTTGGCCTCGAGTACCGCGACCAGACCTTCGAATCATCGACCTTCGCGATCAGCTCGCGCGCTACGACCAGCCGCGAAGGTACCTTCGATCGGCAGGTCAGATCGGTATTCACCGAGCTGCGCGTGCCGTTCTTTGACCAAGACAACCGCCGTCCGGGCATCGAGCGCCTCGAAGCCGCCGTCGCTGCAAGATACGAGAAATACAGCGATTTCGGCGACAAGGCAGTGCCGTCCATCGGGCTCGTCTGGTCGCCGGCGATGGACGTGACGCTGCGGGCGAACTGGTCTAAGTCCTACAAGGCCCCGAACCTCCTCGACCTCAATGAAGCAAACAACCTGAGCCAGATCTTCGGGCTCTCGGACCCTGAGGCGCCGCCGGGCTCGCCGCAGGTGCCGATGCTCCTGTGGTCCGGCAAGAACCAGGAGTTGAGAGAGGAAACAGCGACCAGCTGGACGGCGGGCCTGGACTACAAACCGCGATGGCTGGACGGATTCTCGGCGGCGGTCTCGTATTTCGACGTCGATTTCCGCGACCGGGTGCAGGAAATTGCTTCCGCCTTCCCGAATCTCGCCGATCCGCGCCTGGCCGGCCAGATCAACCGCAACCCGACGGCTGCCGAGCGCCTGGCGGTATGCGAGCGCTCGACGTTCCAGCAGGGCACGCAAGAGGACTGCAAGACGGCGCCCGTCGCAGCGCTGCTCGACCTACGTCTGCAGAACATCGCTGAGCACCGTACGCGCGGCATCGACGCGATCCTGCAGTTCGAGCGGGAAACCGACAACGGCAGCATCAGCGCCAACCTGACGGGTACGTACCTGCTGGAGTTTTCACAGACGCTGACCAGCTCCGGCGTCGTTGCCGAACTGCTCGACACACAGACCAACCCGCACGATCTGCGCTTGCGTGGGTCGGTGACGTGGGAGTACCGCGGCTTCAGCGCTACAGGCGCCACTAACTACTCCGACGACTACAGCGATGTTGCGAGCGTGCCCAACCGCCGCGTCGACTCGTGGACGACCTACGACTTGCAGGTCCGTTACGGCTGGAATGCGAAACGCGGCCGGCTGAGCAACACGAGCATCTCGCTGAGCGTCGAGAACGTGTTCGACAACGACCCGCCGTTCCTCAACAACCTGATCGGCATCGGCTACGACCAGGAGAACGCGGATCTCGACGGACGCTTCGTGCGGCTGTACGCCAAGAAAGCCTGGTAGCTACGCAGTCTGCGCGTCGCGCCCATCCGCATCCTGCTGCGCCCACCACAGCGCCGCGTACTTCCCCGACAGCTGCAGCAACACCGCGTGCGTGCCGCGCTCGACGATCGCGCCGTCGTCGAGGACGATGATTTCGTCCGCGTGCACCACCGTCGACAAGCGGTGCGCGATCACGAGCGTCGTTGCCTCGCGCGACAGTTCGCGTAGATTGCGCAGGATCTCGCTCTCGGTGCGACTGTCGAGAGACGAGGTTGCCTCATCGAACACGTAGATGCGCGGCCGCTTGAGCGCCGCCCGCGCAATCGATACGCGCTGCTTCTCGCCGCCCGAAAGCTTCACGCCGCGCTCGCCCACGAGGGTGTCGTAGCCGTCCGGGAGCTTCTTCACGAACTCGTGCAGGTGCGCAAGCCGAGCTGCCTGCTCGATTTCTTCCTGCGTACTGCCGGGCTTGCCGAGGGCGATGTTGTATCCGATCGTCTCGTTGAACAGCACGGTATCCTGCGGCACCACCGCGATCGCGTGCCGCAGGCTGTCGAGTGCGAGCTCGCTCGTCGGGATCTCGTCCAGCAGTACGCGCCCGCCGTCGGGTTCGAAAAGGCGCACCAGCAGCCGCACGATCGAGGACTTGCCGGCGCCACTCGCTCCCACGATGCCGAGCGTGCGGCCGGAAGGTACCGTGAAGCTGACACCGCGGAGCACGGAGCGGTCGGGACGATACGCGAGGCTGACGTCCTGGAACTGGAGCTTGCCCGGCACGTCCCCGGCCAGCGTCTGCCCGGACGCCGCTCGTGCCTCGGGTGACTGACGGAACAACTCGATCATCCTGCCGAGAAACGCAAACCCCTGCGACAACTGCTGCACTCCATAGCCCAGCATTTCGATCGGGCGGAGCACCTGCAGCAGATACGTGTTGATGAGCACGAAGTCTCCGATGCTCATCGTGCCGAGCTGGACGCTGTAGGCGGCGTAGCCCGTGGTCACGGCGAGCGCCAGCGCGAAGATCGTTGCGACCAGCAGACCGTTCCATGCCTTGCGCCTGAAGTAGCGCATCCACTCCGATTCCGTGCGCGTCAGCACCCCCTCGAAGCGCTCGCGCACGAGGCCTTCGGCGCCGAAGTACTTCACCGTCTCGTAGTTGATGATGCTGTCGGTCATTACCGCATGCGCATCGATGTGCGCGGCCGATACCGCGTGTGCTGGCTCGTTCATGCGTGCGACGCCGTGAGCGAAGGCCGCCGCGTACGCTGCGATAGCGACCAGAAAGATAGCGAGGAACGCGGGTTGGTCGAGCTGGATGAGCACCACGGCGACGGTGGCGAGTTCGGCAATCACGGGCAGGACCGTGAAGACGAGGTTCTGCACGACCATCTGGTATCCTTGCAGCCCGTTCGTCAGCGTCTGTCCAAGAGCTCCCGTCTGCCTGTCGAGGTGGAAGCGCAGGGGCAAGTGCATGACATGCGTGAACAGGCGCTGGCTCAGAGTCCGATACATGCGCCGGTCGATGCGCGCGAAGGCCAGGCCGCGCACTTCTGACAGTACCCGTGAAAGCCAGAGGCTCGCGGCATATGCGGCGATCAGCCAGACGGCATCGGGCGGGGCTTCGCGCGTCGTCCCGGAAAGGCCATCGATCACCAGCTTGAACGCCAGGGGCGCGAGCGCCGTGAGTATTGCGGCCGAGACGACGACCAGCAGCAGGGCGGCGATGCGGCGGCGGACGAAGCCGTCCATCTCGCCGCGCAGCAGGTTGAGGAGGTCTCGTGCGGTTACTGGCGTCGCGGCCATCGTCTCGCTCATGCCGCCGCCCGCGCATGCAGCTCGCTGCCGCGTCGCAGCCAGGCCTCGATGCTCAGGTATTCGTGCAGGATCTGGTTGTACTCGTAGTCCGTCGGCGCCCGCTTGCCCGACAGGCATTGCTCGAGCCGCCCGCGCTCGAGAATCCCGTGGCGCACCAGCAGACCGTCGAGCAGCAGCTCGCGTACGAACCCGATGTTGGCGTCGAGGATCTGCGTGCTGAGGTGATTGATGCCGCCTTTCGAGCGGCGACGCAGGATGTCGGCCGGCATCTCGCCTGCGAACGCACGCCGCGCAATCGCGCGGTCCCAGCCACCGCAGATGAGAACGTACGTCGGGATGCGCAGACACACTTCCACGAGCGGCTGCGAGAGCAGTGGATAGCTGCGCTCCGGATCGTCGGGGCGGTCGAAGGACTCGTAGAACGTCGTCGGGACCGAGAGCGAGAGTGCGTGCCACAGCGTGCCGTGCGCGACGCCGCGCGTGTTCTCGAGCCACGGGTGGCGCCACCGCCCGCTCTCGCGCCCGCGCTGCTGATCGGAAATCGAGCGCGATTCCGGAAGCGGTGGCGACCATTCGCTGCGCATCAGCGCGGTGCGCAGGCCCCGGCCAAGCAGCGACCAGACAGACACGCCACTAATGCGCGCCGCGTCCATCGCGACGCCCCAAACGGCAGGCCGCGGGCCACGCCGGCGCACGAAGTCGGCTACCGCGAGATCCGGACGGCCCTGATAGAACACCGCATCGCCGCCGCCGCCCGAGAAGATCGCGTCCGCGCCGACCTCGTGGGCCAGCTCCGATTCCAGCCGCTGGCGCTGCAACGGCGCGACGTAGTACGCGGGCTTGGCGGAACGGCGCACCTGGAGTACCTGCTCCAGCGGCAGGTCGGTGCGCAGTTCCCGTTCCAGTAGCCGCACGCCTGCTTGACGTGCGGCGAGGCGTGCGTAAGGGCGCTCATCATCGTCGCGGCCTGTCGTGAAGTAGTTCAGGCATGTGACTTCGGGACGCCGTGACGAGCGCGCGAGGCAGTTGAGGACGATTGAGGAATCCAATCCTCCGGACAGAGATAGCAGCACGCCTGCGTATCGCGTGCTCCACGCTCCTACGCAGGCGTGCGTCGCATCGTGCAGTTCCGCCGCGGCCTGGGCGGCGTTCTCGATTGGCTGGCGCTGCGCGACTGTGATCGGGCTCCAGACGAACGAGCGTCGTATCTCGAGCGGGCCGGCACAACGCAGCTCGGCAGGTCCGTCACTCCACGCTTCGGTCGGCCCTTGGCCCAGGGTCACGCACTCGCCCGGCAGGATCTCGCTGACTTCGTTGAGCCCCGTCTCGCGAACCTGCAGCGCCGAGCTCGCGACCGCGGCGGTGACGTAGTCCCAGTTCACCGTGAACGTCAGGAGGCCGAGAGCGAGAACATCCTCGAGATCGGAGAACACGATGTGCACGTCACGAAAAGTTGTCAGAGAGCAGGGGAGGGCGCCTGACGGGTCGCGCAGGATCCACACTCTATCCGCGGTCTCGCTCTCGGCAATCGCGACGTAGCGGCCCCAGTAGTGCTCGACCAGGCGCGGCGCTCCAGCCGCAAGGATCTCTCGCCCTTCCGGCTCGCGCAGCTGTGTCACGGGCGCGGCCTTCGCACCCGATGTCCGCGCGAAAAGCGTCCCGAACACCCCGCCGCGTCCACCGGCGAATACGTGAGAGTCGCTGGACGCGGAGCGCGCACCGGCATCGTAGGCCGACAGGCCGCGGCGTGAGACGCGGCATCGCCAGGCGCTTGCGGCAGGATGCAACCGCTCGGCAAGCAACCGCGCCACCGCGGCCTGTCGGTGATCGGAAGCGTTCCATGCGAAAGCGAGAAAGCGATACATCGCGCGGCGTCCTTGCGTTCACACGACCATGATCGGTGTGTAGCGCCTCACGTGGTCGAGAGTGTCGTTCAAGAGAACGCCGTGTTTCTGCACCCAGCAGTGCGCGGCGAAGGGACGGCCCTGCACGCCGAAGACCCATTCTGGGTACACGGCGTGCGCGGCCAGGAATTCGATGAGCGCGAGCGAGTTGAAGAGGCAGGCGTCGCGCCGGGAAAAAAGCACCGGCTGCAGTGTTGCGAATGCGGCGACGAGTGTCGCGGATCGGGTGAGTTCGGCGTCGTCGTTGCAAGCGTCCCGGTCAGCCTTGCGACGCCGCACCCGCTCGATCGCGCGCGCGAAAGGAAAGCAGCGGAGCAATGTCGCGGCCGTCGTCGCCGCAACGACGAAGCGCACGACATTCGTGGCACCGACGGCCGCCTCGGCGCCATCAGCGAGCAACTCGTGCTGCGGCAATACGTCGCTGTCGGGCGTTGGATCCCTGCGGTCGCCCGTCGCGGGTGTGCCGTCCCCCGGTACGTCGGAAAGCAGCCCGTTGTCGATCAGCATCTGGACCGCTTCGGTGACATTGACACCCGCAGCGCCGACGTCCGTTGCGTCAGTGCCCGAAAAGTTGCTGCGAGTTGGCTTGGCGCTCGGGGCCGCGGGCCAGCCCGCCACTATCGACGATAGCGCGGCGGTCCTCTCGGCCTCGAGCGCCCAGTAGCGATCCCGGCGCACGTCGAGCATTACGACGAAGTCACCGTCCCTGCAGACGTGCACGTGTCCTGGGATCTGAAGCTGCCGCATGCCCCGCCTCCCTCTCATGCGGTTTCGATTGAGAAACGGGGCGTCGGTCCTCGTCGCCGGTCCGCTTGCCCTGGCCACTGGCCCTGCAATCGGCCCACCTGCTGCGCGGGCCGACGCCCGTCCCTGGATCAGATGAGGAACATCTTATTGAAGGGTGGCCAGCCGATCTCGAAAAGCAGGAACAGTGGCACCCCGCGTGTCGCCTCCGAGGCCCGTCCGCAATCGACGAGCTCGACAGGCGCTCCCTTGTCCCCATGCCGTTTGTTGTCAACACGCGACTCGTTCATTTGACCCTCCGATGTCTGAACCACCGCGGTGCTTCGCGGCACGGGAAAAGCTGCGCTGCAGCCGCGGGAGCGTCAAACGCAACCGCGGGACGTGGCGTTGCGGCAGCGGTTTTTACACGCCACGACACCAGTCTCGGGCGTTTTCTTCGAGAGCGTGTCGGAGTTGGCTTATTGGATTACAGGCGCGATGCAACGTACGCCCGAGCGCGGGCGTACGTCACTGGCCGGCCACATTTGCTGTGCACGCGGATTGGGTGCAACTGCCGATTAAATGCGGCTGCTGGAGCCAGGCCACGACGACGCACGCCCGCGCTCCCCTCGACGCAATTGAAATCGGCCGGAATCGGCGCGTCAACGTCACAGTAGAAGTCACAGCCCGCGCGCGCCGGCCGCGGCGCGCGCCGCGCCTGCAACCCGCTGCACCGCCGATGCTTGTCGCACGCCGCGGCGACTCGCGCGGCGCGGCATCGCGCAAGGCCTGAGGCTTGGACTAGTTGGGTTATTGCGTGATCGACGGCTTCCCGTGGACAACTGGTGTGCGCGGCCCGATGATGTGCCCGCTGGCGTCAGACCTGAATATCAAACGTCGATCGTTTCATCTGCCGCACGCTTCCAAGATCGTCCACTCGCCTGAGGGGCCGCGCAAGCGGTACGGGTGCAGCGAGGCTAAGGATGGCGCGACTTCCCAGACTCCACGTTCCCGGTGGTTGCTACTACGTGCACCTGCGTGGGAACGGCGGCGAGGCGATTTTCCACGATACCGATGATCGCTACGAGTTCAGCCGTCTGGTCGCGAAGGCGTTGCGTCGCTCGCGCTCCCACATGCACGGCTACTGCTGGATGGCGAACAACGTGCGCTTCGCGGTCGAGATCTCCGACGTGCCCGTCGGGCGGCTCGTGCAGCGGATCGCGGCACAGCATTCGCGACGCATCCATCGCAAGCTCGGGCGCTCCGGGCATCTCTTCGAGCGCGGCTACCGCGCCCTGCTGATCGACAAGGAACGGTACCTGCCCGGACTGGTGCGGCACATTCACCTCACGGCGGTGCGCGCCGGGCTCGTGGCAGACGCCGCCGAGTACGCGTGGAGCGGCCATCGCGCGTACCTGAAACTCGCCAAGGTGCCGTGGCTGACCACCAACGTGACGATGAAGATGGCGGCGCGCGGCGCACGCGACCAGATCGATGCGTGGCGCAACTTCATGGCCGAAGCCGACGAGGCGCTGGACACAGAGCAGTTCGAGCACAGTTCGCCGCACGAGCCGCGCGTTCTCGGTGACGAGAAGTTCCTCTCGTCGCTGTCGCTCAAGTCGCGGCCGCGCAAGAAGATCGCGACCATCGATCAGCTCATCGACGGAGTCGCGCAACTGTTGGAGGTGCCGCGCGAGGAGTTGCTGTCACCGTCGCGACGTCGCCGGCTTTCCCTGGCGCGCGCTTTGGTCACCTGGCACGCAACCCGCAACGGGATCGCGACACTCACCGAGGTCGCTCGTCGGCTGGAACGCGACCCGTCGACGCTGTTCGTGGCGATGGAGCGCTATCGCGTGACCCGGCCCGAGCTCTTCACCCAGACCATGATTCACCTGACCGACCGCGACGCCGAGTCCTGGCGCCTGCTCTTGCGCCGGGTCTGAACTGGCGCGGGGGGTCCAAACTGGCACGAAGGGCCTAAGCTGCCGCGGAGGGTCTGAACTGGCGCGGAGGGTCTAAACTGGCGCCGGGAAAGGCTGAATAACTCAATAACAAGAGTCCGGTACCATGACGCACGTGACCTCTCAGCGGCCCTCTCACGGCGAGCGCTATCAGCGCCTGCGCCGCCTGTTCGAAGCCGATCGAGCCAACCTGCGCCTGCGGCGCGATTGCCTCGATGCCGCCACCGCGGCCGGGGACTACGACTACCTTCGCGACGAGGCCGACCGCGCACTCGCCGATGCGCCTGGCGATCCCATGGCTCTTTTCGACGCCGCCAACGCGCGCATCGGCCTGCGCGAGTACGACGTGGCGCGCGACATGCTGGTGCGTCTGCAGGCCATGGACCCGACGCCGCCGGCGATCCACACGAACCTGGCGCTGTGTCACTACTGTCTGCGCGACTACGACGCCGCGCGCGGCGCTGCGACGCAAGCTTATGAAGCCGGCGCCCGCGACGCGGGTACCCTGCGACTCCTCGTCTCTTCTTATCATCACCTCGGCCTGATGGACCAGGCACGCGCAATCGCCGACGAGAACGAAGGAACCGCGCGCGAGGACGGACCCCTCGCGGCCACGTACGCGCTCATGTACCTCGACGCAGACGACGCGCGTTCGGCATTCCGCTGGGCGAAGGCCGCCCTGGCACGCAATCCGGATTCGGTCGATGCACTGGTCGTCGATGCGACGGTCGCAACGGCACAGATGGATCTGGCGCGAGCCGGGCGTCACTACGGCCGCGTGCTCGAGCTCGCACCCCGTACGGGCCGCGCGCATCTCGGTCTCGGCAGCCTCGCGATGCTGTCACGGGACTTCGCAGGGGCGAAGGAGCATGTGACGCGCGCGCTCGACGAGCTCGGCAAGCACGTCGGCACCTGGCATCTGCTCGCCTGGGCACACGTGATGTCCGGCGAAATCGCGGAGGCCGAGAAAGCGTTTCAGCATGCCCTCGAGCTCGATCGCAACTTCGCCGAGACGCATGGCGGCCTGGCTGCCGTCGCCGCGATCCGCGGGGATCGCGCCACAGCGGAACGCGAGATGGAAGTCGCGCGCCGCCTCGACCCGCAATGCTTGTCGGCGACGTTCACGCAGGCGGTGCTCGATGCGAAAGCCGGCAACGCGGACAAGGCCCGCCAGACGATCATGGACGCCGCGGTCGGACTCTCGGGCCGGCAAAGCAGCGCGCTGGCGCGCCTGATCGACAAAGCCATCCGACGCGACTGAAGCGATCCGCCCCAACCGGAGCGACTAGCCCGACCAAGGCACTGCGGCAATCAACGGCTGCAGCCGAATCGGTTTCGGGTGACGGCCGAGCGATTTCTGGCCGTTTGCATCAGATTTCCGCCTTGCACTAAACCGCCACAGCCTTCCCCGGATTCCTGTCCCAGGGCCGAAGCCCGTTCGCGCGTGCGAACGATCCGCTACGGCCGGATCGGCACTACAAACGAAGGCGAATCAAATGGTTGCGGTCGTCACCGGTTCGGGCCTGGGTCTCGGGACTTCCTCGCTCGCCACGCTCGGCGCGGGTGGGTCGCTCGGCAACGCCGGCAACGGCAGGGGAGGCGATCGCCTCTACGTCAATTCCATCACCGGCAACCTCATCGTCCAGCGCAGCGACGATTTCCTGCTGCTGCCGGGCGCGAGCGACTTCGCCTTCCTCAGCACGTACAACAGCCAGGGACTGCTCGCCAACTCCTTCGACAACCAGGACACCTGGCAATTTTCCGCGCACAAGCGCGTGTACAACCTCACCGGCACCGTCAACACGGCCGGCAGCACGATCACGCGCGTCGACGGTGACGGGGCAGAAGTTGCCTACAGCTACGACGCGGGACGCAGCCGGTACATCGCTACTGCCGGTGCGGGTGCACACGACAGCCTGACCTACAACTCGGGCAATCAGCGTTGGACCTGGGCGAGCGACTCCGGCGAGGTCACCGAAACCTACTACGCGCTCTCCGGCACCGGCGCGACGCCGGCAGGACGCATCTGCGAGCAGACCGATCCCAACGGACAGCTGCTCACGTATACCTACGACACTTCGGGCAAGCTCACCACGATCACGAACGTCGCGAGCGGCGAATCGCTCGCCCTGGTCTACGTGAGCGGGACGAGCAACGTGCAGGAAGTGCGCGCGTCGGTGCGCGCCGCGGACGGCACGCTGCAGACAGTTACGCGCGTACGCTACACGTACGTCGGCAATCGGCTCGAGTCGATCCGCACCGACCTCTCGCCGAACGACAATGCCGTCGCGGACGGCAACGTCTACACGACCACCTTCGCCTACAACGCCAACGGACTGGTCTCCTCGATCGCGCAGTCCGACGGCTCGTCGGTGTCGTTCACCTACGTGAATCTCGCTGCCCTCTGGCGCGTGCAGACGGTCACGGTCAACGACGGTGCGACCAACCGCGTCACGACCTTCAGCTACGACACGACGACCCGCATCACGACGATCACCGATCCGGCGGGACAGGCGACGACGTTCGAGTACGACACCTCGCAGCGGCTGGTGAGGATGGGCGCGCCCCAGAGCGATGGCATCGTGCAGGAGGTGCTCTACGGCTACGACTCGTCCGGCAACGTCACCAGTGTCACCGACGGGCGCGGCCAGCTGACGACTCTGGAGTACGACGCGCGCGGCAACCTGACGTTGCAGCGCGATTCGATGGGCAACACCGTCACGCGCATCTACAACACCTCGTCGGGCACCGAATCCGCGCGCAACCTGCTGCTCAGCGAAACGCGCTACGCCACACCTGATCCCGATGGCCCCGGTGCGGGCACGGCGTCCGGCGCGCTGGTCACGCGCTACATTTACGATGCGAACAACAACCTGCGATTCGAAGTGACCAACGAAGGCCGCGTCACGGAACACCTGTACAGCGGCACCAACCCCGACGTCACGCTGAATGCCGGTCGCCTGCGCATCGCGACCGTCGAATACACCGAGACGCGTTACACGGTTCCAGGGTCCGCCACCGCGACAATCACCCTGGCGAGCATGAACACCTGGCGCGCGGCTGCCGGCACCAATCGCAGCGCCGTGCAGCGCACCGACTATGCCTACGAACCGGCCAGCAGCCGACTGGCGCGCGCAACTTTGTTCGCCCGCGTGGACGCAAGCGGCAACGGCGTCGTGGACGGCACGGAGTCGGTGCAGCAGTTCGTCTACGACGGCTTCGGCAAGCTGCTGCAGACGATCGACGCCAACGGTCACACCACGCTGCACACGTATGACGGGCTCGGGCGCCTGCTGACGACGACGCAGCGCGCGTCAGGGCAGGGCAGCGGCGGCACCCCGGTTGCCGTCAACGTGTACGACGATGCCGGTGCGCGAGTGGTCACGACGCTTGCCAACGGCCTCGTCACTACGTCCACTTACAACCGGGCCGGGCTGCTCCTGAGCGTCGCGAACACCGGTCCCGGGGCGCAGGTGCTCGGCACCACGACCTACGTTTACGACGCGGCTGGCAGGCTGCGCATGAGCGTGGATCCGACCGGGCTGCGCACACACCGGCTCTACGACGTCAAGGGCCGGCTCGTTGCCGAGATCGACGGCGACGGTACTCTGCTCGAGAACGTCTACGACAAGAACAACCGGCTCATCAAGTCGATCGAATACGCGCTGCGCGTCGATCCGGCCACTTTGGTCGACGGTTCCGGCAACCCGACTCACCCGACTCTCGCCAGCCTGCGTACCGTTGCGAACGCCGATCCCGCGCGTAATCTCATCACGCGCGTGGTGTACGACAACAGCGGACGCGTCGCTTTCACGGTCGAGGCCGACGGGGCGCTCACGGAAGTGCGCCATGACGGCGCGAGCCGGGTAACCGACACGCTGCGCTACGCGAACAGAATCACCATCGCGCCCGCCAGCGACGAAGTTCTGCCGTCGGCGGCCGCGGCCCTGATCGTGACGTCCGGCGACGATCGGCGCACGCGCCTCTTCTACGACCTCGACGGCCGGCCGCTGGCAACACTCGATGCGGAAGGATACCTGGTCGAGAACTTCTACGACGGCGCTGGTCAGCTGGTGCGCGCGCTTGCATACGCCGGCGTCACACCGGCCGCCGAGCGGGCAGCGGGCGCGCTCGCCGCGTTGCGGCCGGCTCTCGACGCAGCACGGGATCGCACCACGTGGTTCTTCTATGACGGGCAAGGTCGCCGGACGGGCGAGCTGGACGCCGAGGGCTACCTGACCGAGAACGTCTTCGACCGCAACGGCAACGTCGCGCAGACCATCCGCTACCCCGGCGTGCGCACCTATACCGGCACGCCGACGCTGGCCGGAGTGCGCCCCGCCAGCACCGCCGGCGCGCAGAGCGCCACCGCCGTGTATGACGAGTTCGATCGTGTCGTGCAGCTCACGAACTTCGAAGGGACCGTCACCGCGCACAGTTACGATGCGGCCGGCAAGCTCGTCGCCACCACCCGTGCCCAGGGTGTCGTCGCTGAAGCGCGCACGACTGAAGCCCGCTACGACGCACTCGGCCGGATCACCGCCGAGCTTTCCGCCGAAGGCCGAGCGCTGATCGTCGCGGGAATGACCCAGACCGCAATCGATGCCATCTGGGCTCAGCATGCCGTCACGCACAGCTACGATCTCGCGGGCCGGCGTCGTGCCACGACCGATGCGCTCGGCAACCGCACGCTCTTCTACTACGACACCGACGGACGCCTCACGCACACCGTCAACGCACTGGGCGAGGTCAACGAGCTGCGCTATGACGCGCTCAACCGCGTGACCGATCGCATCGCGTACGCCAATCGCATCGCCGCCGGGAACCTGCCAGCGCTGACGGGCGGTTTCGTGACGATCGGTTTCGTGGCTGCGATCGCGCCGGACGCGACTCGCGACTCCCGTACCACCCTGACGTATACGCTGGCCGGCAGGGTGGCGAGCGAAGCCACGGCCGAAGGCGGCAGCGTCACGCACGCGTACAACGCCTTCGGCGAGGAAATCGTCCGCCTGGAGCAGGTGGACGCGAGCCGCCAGCTCGAGCACCGCTATGGCTACAACGCGCGCGGCCTCCTGGTACAGACGCGCTGGGATCCGACTGCGCTGAACAGCACCGAGACGCGTGAGTACGACGCGTTCGGTCGCCTGACGCGCTTCACCGATACACGCAGCGGCGTCAGCACGGTCGAGTACGACCGGCTCGGTCGCAGCATCGCCAGAACCGATGCGCTCAACCTGCGGCGGACCACGACGTACGACGCTTTTTCGCGCCTGCTCACGTCGACGGACGCGCTCAACAACACCACCAGCTATTCGTACAACGACACGACGCGTGCGATGACGACCACCACGCCCGAGGGCGTCGCGGTCACCACCGTACGCAACCGGCACGGTGAGACGGTCACGGTGACGGATGGCCGCGGCAACTCGACCAGCTACCTGTATGACCGCAATGGCCGGGTGACGTCGGTTTCGGACGGCCAGGGCGCGATCGAGACACGTGCCTACGACCGTGCCGGCCGCCAGGTCACCTCGACCGACGCGCGTGGCACCATCACCAGCTTTGCGTACGATGCCGCCGCCCGCAGCTTGACGCGCACGGTGGATACGGGCGGCCTCGCCCTGCAAACCCGCTACGCCTACGACACGCGCGGTCGTGTCGTCGAGTTCTACGACGAGAACAACGCGCTCACCGCGACCGAATACGATCGCGACGGCCGCGTCACGGCAGTGACGGTCGATCCGAGCGGCCCGGCCCGCTCGCGCACGACGTATGTGTACGACAAGGCGGGCAACGAGATCACCGTCACGGAGGGCGCCGGCAGCGCCAACCCGCGCGTGACGCAATACCAGTACGACGTGCTGGGCCGACGCACGCAGGAAGTGGTCGACCCGGGCGCGGGCAAGCTCAATCTCACCACGCACTATCGTTATGACGCGAACGGCAACCTGCGCCGCCGCATCGACGCCAACGGCAACTCGACCTGGTACGTCCACGACATCGACAACCGCCTGCGCTTCACCATCGATGCGCTCGGCGGGGTCAGCGAATCGGTCTACGACGCCGAGGACCGCGTGGTCGAGACGCGACGCTACGCCACGCCGGTCGCCGTCGGGGGCTTCGGCGACGTGGTGACGATCGCCCAGCTCTCGCTGACCGCGACGACGGCCGATGGACGCGAGCTGCGCGTCTACGACCGGGATGGACGCGAGGCATACACCATCGACGCGCTCGGCGGGACCACGCGGCGCGAGTTCGACGCCAACGGCAACGTCGTTCGCCAGGTCATGTTCTCCGAGCGGATCGGCATTCCCGCGAACGTGACCCTAGCCTCGGTGCAGGCTGCGCTCGCGGCAGCATCCGACGGCAACAGTGCCAACGACATGGAAATGCGCGGGGTGTTCGACTCGCGCGATCGCATGGCCTTCGCCATCGACGGCCTCGGCGCGGTGGTGCGCAACGAATATGACGCAGCCGGCAACGTGGTCGCTCGCACAGGCTTTGCGACGCTGCGCACGACCGCCGGCGTTCCGGACCTGGCCACGATGCAGTCGTGGGTGTCGAGCAACAGTGTGGCGGCACGCGACCGCGTCGAACGCTCCTGGTACGACGCCGCCGGCAGGCTCGTCTTCACGCTCGATGCCGAGGGCTATCTGCGCGAGCAGGCTCACGACGGCGTGGGTCGTGCGCGGGTCGACATCATCTATGCGGCGAAACCGGCGATCGCGGCAAACGCCACACTGGCGCAGGCGCGCATCGCGACCGACGCGATCGCCAACGCCGCGAACGATCAGCGCACGACCCTGGACTACGACGCGGGCGGCCGCGTCACGCGCGTCACGGACGCGATGGGCAGGATCGAGACCTATGGCTACGACGCGCTCGGCAACCGCACCAGCCTCACCAACGCCCGCAACGCGACCTGGACGTACGAATACGACGCCAACAGCCGGCTGATCTACGAGCGCACGCCGAATGTGGCCGTCACCAGCGTCACCGAGTCGGGCGCGACGCTCGTCAGTGCGACGAACGCCAGTGTCTCGCTGGTCACCTTCACCGAGTACGACGCGCTCGGCAACGTGCGACGCCGCACCGAGGCGCTCGGCACCTCGCAGGCCCGGACGACCGAGTACCAGTACGACGTGCTGGGCCGCCAGACACGCACGATCTTCCCGCAGGTCGGCGTGTACAGCGCGCCGGCCGGCGACGAGCTGCGGGCCGGAACGAACGTGGTGCGTGCGGAGACCCCGCAGACGCTTGCCAGCGAAACCGCCTACGACACGCTCGGCCACGCGTTCCGCAATCGCGACGTGGCCGGCAACTACACCTACCGCGCCTACGACGCGCTCGGCCGCGTCGCCTGGGAAATCGACGCCGAGAACTTCGCGACGGCGTACGCGTACGATGCGTTCGGCAATCGCACGCAGCTCACGCGGTACGCGAATCGCCTGACCAGCGCGCTCCCGACGACGAGCGCCGGGCTGACCGCGAGTGCGGACATCGTTCCGCGACTCGCGCCCAATGCCACGCAGGATCGCAGCATCGCCAGCGAGTACGACCGGCTCGGTCGCATCACCCGCGTGATCCAGCCCGCGGCGCTCAACTTCGCGCCCAGCGCCGGTTCGGCGGGCGGGCAAAGTTTCACCGCGGGTGCGACCACGGTGAGCGAATACAACGCCTTCGGCCAGGTGATCCGCCAGCGCGAGCTGGTGAACCCGTCCGGCAATGTCTACGCGGACACGTACCTCTACTACGACCGTCGCGGCAACAAGACTGCGGAAGTCGACCCGCTCGGCTACCTGAGCCTCTACGAGTACGACGCCAGCGGCGATCTCACCCGCCAGGTCGAATACGCGCGCCCGGTCGCCGCCGGCTGGACAACCAGCTCGTACGGGACGCCGCTCGTCACGACGCCGGGTGGCTCGCCGGGGCACCTCGCCGGCTACGACCGCGAGGCGCGCTTCGCCTACGACCAGCTGGACCGCAAGATCAGCCAGACCCGGTACAACGTCGAGTACGCGACAGTCAGCGGGTCGACCACGACGACGGCGATCGGCAACCCGACGACGACCTTCGGCTACGACGAGGTCGGCAACCAGACCCGCGTCAGCGATCACAGCGGGGCCACGACCTACACGTACTACGACGTGCTGGGTCGCACCCGGGCGATCACGGAGCCCGTGCGCGACCGCGGCGATTCGAACTCGCTGCGGCCCCTGGTCGTCATGGGTCGCGACGCCTTCGGCAACCTGGTGCAGGAATTGCGTTACGCGAACGGCGCGGCGAGCGCTGACGCGGAGGGTTTCACGCCAGCAGCCGCGGCGACCGGCCCGAGCGGCGATCGACTGACCCTGTTGCGCGTCGACAGCCATGGCAACGTGGTGCAGGTGCAGGACGCGACGGGCAGGCAACGCCACGCGTCGTACGACGCCCGCGGCGAGATTGCGAAGGAATGGCAGCCGGTCACGGACGCCGACGGCGTGCTCGAGGTGCTGGTGACGATCCACCAGTACGACAAGCTCGGTCGCCGCGTGGCCATGATCGAGCCGCAGAAGCTCGGCACGGTCAACGTGGTGGTCACCACCCAGTCCGAGTACAACGCCTTCGGCGAGATTACGCGGCGCGGCACGGACAACGGCTGGCAGGAATACTTCGAGTACGACAAGGCCGGGCGCGTCTGGCGCAGCAACGGCAACGACGGCGTGGTCAGGGTCTATCTCTACGACCTGGCCGGCCGGGTCACCGCGGAAATCCGCAGCAAGGAGCTCGACCTCAAGGCGGCCGCCTACGTCGATGCCGCGAGCGTCGCCGCGCTCACGACGCAGCGCATGCGCACCGAAACGCGCTACGACCTGCGTGGCAGCATCGTCGAGCAGCGACTGCCGACGTTCGGTGTCAGCAACGGTCTCGAGCCGATCCTGGCGAGCTTCCAGATCGGCGCGGTTTCCGCCCCGAACAACCCGAACGCGATCTACCAGCGCGTCGACCTCGGTTTCTTCGGCGGCGTGCAGTACCACGTGAACCCGCTGGCGACCGTTGCCCAGGGCGGTGGCTACTTCCTCAATCCCAACGGGACGTACACGCTCGATCCGTACCACCAGGTCGCATCGGCCACGCGCATCCACTGGGCGGCGCCGACCACGGCGGGCGTCAACGCGTACTTCGAGTATCGCGTCCAAGGCAGCGGCAGCACGTGGACGGTGATTCCGGTGGCGCAGCTGCCGGCCAACGAGCTCGGCGTCAACGTCAATGGCCTCGCCAATCTCAGCAACACGGTCTACGAGTATCGTCTCACCTACTCGCGTGCGCCGGAGAACCTGGTGTTCGCGGAGGCGACGGGCACGTTCCGCGTCGACGGCACCAACAACGTTTCGATCACCGTCAACCAGACGCCAGCGGATCCGGCTGCCGAAGTCGCGAACCTTGCCACCACCCACGGCAACAACACGCTGGTCTGGGCGGCGCCGGCGGATACCACGGTCACAGCGGTGCTGCGCGTCAAACTGACCACCAGCAGCACTTTCGTCACGTACAACGCCACGCGCTCGGGCGGAAATTTCCAGGTGACGCCGGGCCTGCTCGGCACGGCGGGCACGTACGACTACGAGATCGAATACGCGCGCGCCGGCAGCGTGATCGCGAAGAAGGCGGGCCAGCTCACGTCCAACGGCACCGGCACGTTGCGCACAGCGAGCGGCACGCTCACCGAGACCAATATCGTCACCACCGTCGACGTCGTCGGCACGCTGACCGGCTCCGTCAACGGTGTGGTCGGCGCGACGATTGCCTCGACCGAGTACTCGCAGCTGAGCGGCGGGCCGGGCGGGCAACACACCTGGCCTGGGCAGAACGTCGTCAACCTGCAGTGGGCCAGCATCGGCACCGGGCAGGTGCGGGTCGAGCTCGACTACGTCAGTCAGGGCCACGAGTACTGGTACTACAACCCGCAGGACGTCGCGTGGGAAACCGCGTGGGAGCCGGGGATTGCGGTCAACAACCGGCAGTTCACGTTCGCTTCGGGCGCGAGCGGCGTGTCGGTGGTCTGGGACACCAACGCCGGAGCCGTGGGCGGTGGCATCGCGCAGGTCAACGCGGTGCGCGTCTACAAGGAAACCTCGCCCGGTGTCTGGACGCTGCAGTACACGCAGTCCAATCCGACGCCCGTCCACGGCAAGGCGCTGACCTGGATGGCGCCGAGCGCCGCCGTCGTCGCTTCGTTCGAGTACAAGCTGCAGGGCAGCGGCACATGGTCGACGCTGACCGTCAACCAGGGGCCCACCCTGTTCGGCGTCGAGCTCAACAGTCTCGCCGCGGCGGTGTACGACTACCGGATCACGTATCGCATCGGCAATCGCATCACGGCACAGCAGACGGGCGTCGTGACGATCGCGAACGCGACGAGCGGCACGGTGACCACTGCCACCGTCACCGCCGGATCAGCGCCCGCTGCGCCTGAAACGGTGGCGACAGTCACCGGCCAGGTGGGCGCCAGCGTGAGCGGCTCGATCGCCAGCTCGCAGTACCAGGACGTGGACTGGGGGAACTACACCACGCTCTGGTACGGGACGAACTCGGTCAACGTTTCCTGGAGCAACGTCGGCAGTGTGCCGATCAAGGTGGAGCTCGACTACGTCACGCAGACTCGCCAGTTCTTCCGCAACCTGCGCGACGAGGGCTACGTCCTGAACGAAATGCCCGGCCAGCAGGTCAACGCCAAGGCCTTCACGTTCGCGTCCGGCGCCGCCACGGGCGCGGCCCTCAACTGGACGGACGCCAGTCTCTTCCGCGGCATCGCCTCGATCACCGGCATCCGCGTCTACACCACCGACGCTCAGGGCAACTACACCGTCCTGCTGCGTTCCACGGCCCTGCCGGCGACGCCGACGCTCGCGTGGGCAGCACCCGCGGCGAGTACCACGGTCACCTTCGGTTATCGCGTCGCCGGCTCGGGCGCCGCGTGGACCAACCGCACGGCCACGCGCAACGGCGCCAGCATGGTCGTCGACGTGAGCGGCATCGCGAACGGTTCGTACGAGTACTACATCGGCTACCGCCGCAGCGGCGACACGTTCGACGCATCCGGCGCGACCGGCACGTTCTCGATCTCCGGCGCCTCGGTGTCGGCGAGCGGCCAGGCGGGCTTCAACAACGCGCCGGGCTGGATCTCCGGCGTCTCGCACAGCGGCAGCAACGTCACGTGGAGCCAGGCGCCGAACGCCGGCGCGAGCGTCACGTTCGAGTATCTCGTCGGCGGTACCTGGACTGCGCGCACGGCTTCGACCGCGAACGGCACCAACTACACCGTCAGCATGGTCAGCGTTCCCAATGGAACGTATTCGTATCGCATCCTCTACACCGCCAGCGGCCAGTCGCTGCCGTACCTGCAGGCGACCGGCACGGTCGTCGCGAACACGTCGACGAGCGGGACGCCGGCGTCCGTTACGGTCACGTCGCCGTCGAACCTGACATTCCCGGCGACGCGCATCACGCCGATCGCGCTGACGGCGGATCGCATTTCCTGGAACTACGCGGCACTCGCCGGCTCCACCGTCAGCGTCCAGTACTCCATCGGCGGCGTCGGCACGTTCACGAAGAATGCCGAGGGCACGGGCCCGGCGTACGGGATGACCTTCTCGGAAGCCACGCCCGGCACCCGCAACATCGTGTACGACATCCGCTACTTCCGCGCGGGAGAAACGGATCCGTACGCGCGGGCGCACGGCACGGTCACGCTGACGGTCACGAACACGCCGATTCCGCCGACCATCACGATTACCTCGCAGACCGCCGTCTACCCGAGCGGCCTGCAGCAGATCGCCGCACCGACGGACAACGGCAACAACCTGCTTGGCTGGACCACGGCCGCCGAAGCGGGCGCCACCGTGACCTTCCGGGCCTGGAGCGCCGGCGGCACGCCGCAGACCCTGGCCTGGACGCCGAACGGATCGGGCTATCGCGTCAACGTGAGCTCGCTGCCGCCGGGCGTCTTCAACTACGAGATCGCGTACGTGCGCGCAGGGCAGACGAATCCCTACGCGCGCGCCGTGGGCACGTTCACCATCGCGCGCACGACCAACATCACCGGCTCGACGTTGACGGATACCACCGCCACGACGCAGACGCCGGTCACAGTCGCGCCCGCCGTGTCGCAGAGCGTCGACCGGTGGGGCAGCTCGCTGTCGGTGACGGACGCGATGGGGCAGACGACCAACTACCGATACAACCAGTTCAACCAGCTCATCGAGGTGAAGCTGCCGCAGGTGACGATCGCCTCGACCACGGGCGGCATCGTCACGCAGACCCTGCGGCCGATGACGACGAACTACTTCGACATCCTCGGTCGTGCGATCGCCACGCGCGACGGCAACGGCAATCTGAACAAGGTCACGCTCAATGCGGCGGGCCAGATCATCGTCGAGACGCACGCCGACAGCGGGCAGCGTCGCTTCACCTACGACGCCTTCGGCAACCAGGTCGAGATCGCCAACGAGTTGGGCTTCCGCACACGCAACACCTACAACGGCGCGAACCTGCTCACGCAGGTTTCGCGCGAAGTGGTGAGCAACGGCTTCGTAACGCAAGGCCCCAACCACGTCGTCGCCGATGCCTACGGCTACGACGGCGCCGGCCGGCGCATCACCGAGAGCAACGGCGAGAACGAGACTACGAAGTACTTCTACGACCTGCACGGCAACCTGCGCCAGCGGCGCACGCCGCTGGGCCGCAACACCACCTACGAGTACAACGCGCAGGGCAAGAGGACGCGCGAGCAGAATCCGCTGAGCCACGCGATGACGTGGACGTACGACTACTTCGGCAGGATGCTCACGCACGTCGACCTCGGCAGCTACACGACGACCTGGACCTACGACTTCGCCGGCCTGGCGACCACGCAGAACAGCACCGCGGGCCAGCGCCTCACGTTCACCACCGACGAGGCGGGACGCCTGAAGCGCGTCGTCGACGTCGCGAACGCCACGCAGGCGGCCGCGGCCGGCCTGCAGGTGAGCAACCGCACGACCGACTACGGCTACGACATCGCGGGGCGACGCAATCGCGAGAAGACCGTCATCGACGGGCGCACGCACCAGGACGAGCGCACGGAATACGATGCTTCCGGCCGCATCTCGAAGCTGACGGACCTGCGCTACACGCTCACCTACACCTACGACGCGCAGGGCAACCGCACGCGCACCGTGAGCACGTACTTCGACCACCAGCAGATCCAGCGCACGCAGGACCTCTGGTACAAGTACGACGCGATGAACCGCGTGCTGGTGAGCCAGGGCGCGAACGTCGGCAACGCCGTCGCGACCACCACCGCGCAGGGCATCTCGCTCACCTACGACCTCGCCGGTCAGCGCTCCAGCGCCACCACCTTCGGCAGCCAGCTCATCGTCTACGAGGAGTACGAGACCTGGAACCCGGGCATGGGCGAGTGGGTGATCAACTCCCAGTGGGTTCTCGCCAGCGGCTACTACACCGACGGTTACAGCTACGACGGCCTCGGTCGCCTGGCGACGATGACGCGCAGCGGTGAGAACCGCTACGCCTGGGGCGGCGGCGGTGGCGGCGGCTACACCGAGGCCACGACGCACGTCATCGGCACGCATGTCTACGACAAGGCGTCCCGCGAGATTTCCGACGTCAGCTGGACGATGGACAGCGGATCGGGCGGCGGCCACCTCGGACTGCGCGACCGCACGCGCACGACCGTGTTCAACGACGACGGCGCACTCACGCAGCAGACCACGCGCAAGGGCCCGACGCAGACCGAATCGATCGTCGACTACAACAACGATGCGGCCGGCGTGCTGCGCGGTTACACCGTCCGTGTCTACAACACGGGTTCGAGCAACAGCCTGCGCTACACGTCCACCTACACGAACACCTACCGCCACGGCGAGACCTATCTGGAGACCGGCCAGTCGGTGACCAGCAGCGGCAGCGGGGCGCCGCAGAACGGATCGACCGCCCGCTCGTACAACGTCAACGGCGAGCTGGTCTCGTTCACCGACACGCGCGACACGACCCGCAACCGCTATTTCGCCAACCACGCGGGCGGCGCGCCGCTGACGGTGGTGATGGGCAACTACTCGACGACCGCTGCGCAGAACACCGCGTTCCAGAACGCGCTCGCCCGCCGCGACAACTCGGTGAAGGCGCAGCATTTCTTCTTCGCCAACGGCCAGAACGTCGGCAGCTTCGGCCAGTTGCAGGACGAGAGCGGCAGCTTCAAGGCGAACTTCGACGTCAACTACACGCCGGTTTCGGACACGTATCCGTCGGCCGTGCCCGCCGAAGTGATCGTGCAGGGCGGCGACACGCTGCGCACCATCGCGGCACGCGTGTTCGGCGACGCGGGTCTCTGGTACGTGCTCGCCGAGGAGAACGGTCTCGCGAACCCGGACGAGTTGCTGGTCGAAGGCACGCTGCTGCGCGTGCCCAACGAGGTGATCGCGCTCGGCAACAGCGCGACGACCTTCAAGCCGTTCGACATGACCCAGGCGCTGGGCGACACCACGCCCACGCAGCCGGCGCCGCCGCCGCCGAAGAAGAAGGGCTGCGGCGTCATCGGCATGATCCTGGTGATCATCGTCGCGATCATCGTGACGATCTACACCGCAGGGGCGGCGGCCGGTGCGATGGGCGCTACGCTCACCACCGGCGGTACCGCCGGCGCCGTGTCGGCCGGCGGCGTCGGCCTGTTCTCGAGCGGCGTCGCGGTGTTGACCGGCGGCATCAGCGGTGGAGCGCTGGGTGCGATCGGGACTGCGGTCGTCGCCGGTGCGATCGGTGGCGCGGTCGGCAGCATCGCCTCGCAAGGCGTGGCGATCGCGGCCGGCCTCCAGGACAAGTTCTCGTGGAAGGCCGTGGCCATGGGAGCGATCGGCGGCGGCGTCGGCGCCGGCCTGGCGAACGCCACCGGATTCACCAGCCTGGTGGCCAACCTCAGCAACGGCAATCAGTACGTGGGCGCAGCCATCGGCGCCGTGGCCAACAACGCGCTGACGCAGGGCATCGGCGTCGCGCTCGGCCTGCAGGACAAGTTCGACTGGCGGTCCGTGGCCATCACCGCCGTTGCCGCGCCGCTGGCAATGTGGGCGAGCAACACGGCCGGCGCGATGGCTGCCGGCGGCGCGGAGGAATTCCAGCGCATCATGGATTCCGGGCGCTACACCTGGAGTCGCTTCGTCGCCGATGCGGCCGGCAGTCTGGCCTCGACCGCGGTACGCGTGGCGTTCGGCGGCAAGGTCGACGTCGCCACGGTCGTCGCGGATATCTTCGGCAACGCCCTGGCCAATGCCATCGTTGCCCGCGCGAAGTTCATCGAGCGGGCCTGGGTGAACTTCCGCCGCGAGCGGGCCGTGCTCGCGAGCCGCGAAGCCATGATCGAGGACCTCACGGGCGGCGACCCGTCGCGCCGCGAGGCCGCGGAAGCCTGGCTCGACAGCACCCAGGGGCAGGAGGCGATCGAAGTCCTGGAGCGGCGCGTGCAGATGGGCCGCCCGTTCGAGCTGCTCTCGCCGGAAGAACAGGTCCAGAGCATGCGCGGCATGATGATGACCGGCCGCATGTCGGCGCCGCCGCCTGAGGCGATCGATGACGACGGTGTGACCGAGATCGTCGTCCCCTCCGCGGGCGACGGCGAGTTCATGCTGCATGAGAGCATCACCGTCACCGGCATGAGGCCTGACGAGGATCCGCGGCCGCAGCGTGTGCAGGCGCTCGATGCGGCTGCCGGCGTCATCGACGTCGGCGCGCGCGGCGTCGAAAGCTTCGTCAACTACGTCGGGCCGGAGGCTGCCACGGGCATCATCATCGGTGGCTCCGTGCTGCTGACGGGTCCGTACAAGACGGCCCAGGGACTCCTCTTCGACCAGGTCACGGAGACGCCACGGCGCATCGCGACCGAGTGGCTCACGGACCAGCTCTCCACTCACGTCTTCGACTTCGACGGAGCCAATCCGCAGTCGGTGCAGACCGTCAGCCACACGGTTGCAACCGTTGGCGTTGAAGTCGTGTTTGGCGGCATCGACGACGCCGCCAACGCGATCGTCACGGGCGCCAAGCGCTACGTGCCTGCCGCCAACGCGCTGCAAGCTCAAGCACGGAACGCAATGCCGTACCCGTTCCGCAGGATCGGCGGCGTTACCGTCATCATGAATCGGCGCGGGATCTATTACCCCTCGATACCGGATCCGCGCACCGGCCGGCCGGTGCCGTTCCCGACGGGAGAGGTGCAGCGCGTACCGTTCTGGCAACGGGTCAGGTTCGGAAGGCCGGAGCGCAACGCCTTCATCGCCGAGTGGCGCCGGCGCGGCTATCCGGAGCCGGCGCACGGCTGGTCGAACTACGACATCCACCACATCCGGCCGCAGGAGTTCGGCGGTAGCAACGACTTCTGGAACCTGGTGCCGGTGCTCCGGCAGAATAGGAACGTCTTCGACTCCGGCCGTCACGTCCGCAGCCCGCATGCGGCCTTCAGCAAGTTCTGGCGCGGCTACTGAGACCCATGACAACGATCGGCGCACTGGTGGAGCGGCTCAGGAAAGAGCATGGTGAGGCTGGCTCGCGTCAGCCGGCCGGCGACGTCCCCCAGACCGTGTTTCGCTTTGCGCCCGGGATACCCGCGGCAGCACAGGAGGGTCTTCGCAAGCGCTACCCCGCCGAACTCGTGGACCTCTGGAGCGCAACCAGCGAAGCGGAGCTCTTCCTGGACCCGGAGTTCGGGCAGTGGGGTCTCAAGCTGTATTCGCCTGAGACGGCGGAACAGGAAACGCGCGACATCCGGCACCACGAAGAGCTGGAGCTGGCGCCGGATGACCTCGTGATCGGTGCGTTCGTCGGTGACGCGGAGGTCCTGGTGGTGCGCAATGCACCTGGCGGCCGGGACCGCGGCAAGGTCGTGATCGGCCTGCCGATCGATCCGCGGGAGGACTGGCCGGTCGTCGCCGACGATGTCGCCGCGTTCCTCGAGCGCTACGTGTCGGCCCAGGGCGAGAAGTACTGGGAGAACTGACCTCCCGGCCCGGTTTGCACGACCCCTCCGGGCTCGCCCTGCCGCGTCCACGCGCCAGATTTCCTGATCCCGCGGGCCTAAACCCGTCCCTCCACGGCTGGATTCCCCTGCAACGGCCCTCTACAGGTCGATAGGCGACCTGGGAAGGCCGATTCGAGCGACGCAACAGTCGCGACAGGGGAGTCGACCATGGTCGCAGTCGTCAGCGGTTCCGGGCTCGGGCTCGGCACGTCTTCCCTCGCCACGCTGGGCGCGGGGGGTGCGCTCGGCAGGCCGGCCAACGGGCGGGGCGGGGATCGCCTCTACGTCAATTCGATCACGGGCAACCTGATCATCCAGCGCGCCGACGATCTCGTCATGGTGCCCGGCGCGAACGACTTCGGGTTTCTGAGTACCTACAACAGCCAGGGTCTGCTGGCGAACACGTTCGACAACCAGGACACCTGGCAATTCTCCGCGCACAAGCGGGTGAAGAGCCTCACCGGCACGGTCAACACATCCGGCAGCACGATCACCCGTGTCGATGGTGACGGCTCCGAAACGGTCTATACCTACGACACCGGACGCAGCCGCTACGTCTCGACGGCAGGCGGCGGTGCTCACGACAGCCTGACCTACACCTCGAGCAACCAGCGTTGGACCTGGGCCGCGGACTCCGGCGAGAGCACGGAAACCTACTACGCGCTGTCGGGGACGGGCGCCACGCCCGCGGGGCGCATCTTCGAGCAGGCGGATCCCAACGGGCAGCTGCTCACGTACACCTATGACACGTCCGGCAAGCTGACCACGATCACCAACGTTCCCTCGGGCGAGTCGCTGGCGCTGGTCTACGTGAGCGGAACCAGCAACGTGCAGGAAGTGCGCGCCTCGGTGCGCGCCGCGGACGGCACGCTGCAGACTGTCACCCGCGTGCGCTACACGTACGTCAGCAACCGTCTGGAATCGATCCGCACCGACCTCACGCCGCACGACAACTCGGTCACGGACAACAACGTCTACACGACGACCTTCACGTACAACGCCAACGGCCTGGTCTCCGCGATCACACAGTCCGACGGTTCGTCGGTCTCGTTCACGTACGTCAACCTGTCCTCGCTGTGGCGCGTGCAGACCGTGACCGTGAATGACGGCACGACCAACCGCGTCACCAGCTTCAACTACAACACCACCACGCGCATCACGACGCTTACGGATCCCGTCGGCCAGGTGACCACGCTCGAGTACGACACCTCGCAGCGGCTGGTGCGGGTACGGGCGCCGGACAGCGACGCTGTGATCCAGGAAGTGCGCTACGGCTACGACTCGTCGGGCAATGTCACCACGATCACCGACGGGCGCAACCAGGTCACGACGATGCAATACGACTCGCGCGGCAACCTGACGTTGCAGCGCGACTCGATGGGCAACACCGTCACGCGGATCTACAACACGTCCTCGGGTACCGAGGCGGCGCGCAATCTGCTGTTGAGCGAGACGAGCTACACGACGCCGGACGCGGATGGCGGGGGCTCCGGCACTGCCGCGGGCCCACTGGTGACGCGCTTCGTCTACGACACGAACAACAACCTGCGCTTCGAAATCACGAACGAGGGCAGGGTTACCGAGCACCTCTACAGCGGAACCAACCCGGATGTCACGCTGAACACGGGACGCTTGCGCGTTGCGACACTCGAGTACGCCGAGACGCGCTACACCGTGCCGGCGTCCGCCACGGCAACGATTTCCCTCGCGAGCATGAATACCTGGCGCGCTGCCGCGGGCACGAACCGCAGCGCGGTGCGGCGCACGGACTACGGCTACGAGACCGCCAGCAGCCGGGTATCGCGCGTGACGACCTACACGAGCGCGGATGCGAGTGGCAACGGCGTCGCCGACGGCACGCAAGCCGTCAGGCAATTCGTCTACGACGCGGCCGGCAACCTGCTGCAGACCGTGGACGGCAACGGCAACACCACGCTGAACACCTACGACGGACTCGGTCGCGTCCTGAGCACGACGCAGCGCGCGTCGGGCCAGTCCTCCGGCGGTACGACGGTGGCTGTGAACACCTACGACGATGCGGGCGCGCGCATGGTCACCACGCTGGCCAGCGGTGTCACGTCGACGTCGCTCTTCAACCGCGCCGGTCTGCTGCTGAGCGTGACGCGCGCGGGTCCGGCCGCGCAGGCGCTCGGTGCCACGACGTATCACTACGACGCCAACGGGCGGCTGCGGATGGTCACCGATCCGACGCAGGTGCGCACACACCGTTTCTACGACGTCAGGGGGCGGCTGCTTGCCGACGTCGATGGTGACGGCACTCTCACCGAGCGCTTCTACGATCTGAACGACCGGCTCATCAAGGCGGTCGTCTATGCGGTGCGCGTCGATCCGGCCACGCTGGTCGATGGCTCCGGCAACCCGACGTCGCCGACGCTGGCCGGCTTGCGCACCGTCGCGAACGGGGATCCGACCCGCAATCGGCTCTCGCGCAGCGTGTACGACAACGCCGGCCGGCTCGCATACACCGTCGACGAGGAGGGTGCGCTCACCGAGCTGCGCTACGACGGCGCCGGCCGCGTCATGGACCGGGTCCAGTACGCGAACAGGGTCACGATCGCCGCAGCGACCGACGAGGTGCTCGCCTCCGCGGTCACACCGCTGATCACGACGTCGGTCGACGACCGGCGCACGCGCTACTTCTACGATCTCGACGGCAAGCTGCTCGCGACTCTCGACGCTGCCGGCTATCTCCTCGAGAACTCCTACGACGGCACCGGGCACCTCACGCAGGCCCTGGCGTACTTCAACGCCACGCCGGTCGCGCAGCGCGCGAGCGGCACGCTGGCGGCGCTGCGGCCCGCCACCGACGCGACGCGCGACCTCAGGACCTGGCTCTTCTACGACGGGCAGGGGCGTCACACCGGCACGCTGGATGCCGAGGGCTATCTCACCGAGATTACCTACGACCGCAACGACAACGCGGTGCAGACCATCCGCTACCCGGGCGTGCGCACCTACACGGGCACGCCGACCCTTGCCGGCGTGCGTCCGGCGACGACGACCGGTGCGCAGGTCGCAACTGCGCAGTACGACGAGCTCGATCGCGTCAGGCAGCAGACCAACCACGAAGGCACGGTCACTACCTTCACGTACGACGCGGTCGGCAATCTCATCGCCAGCACCCGGGCACAGGGAACGAGCGAGGCGCGAACTGCCGAGGCGCGCTACGACTTCCTGGGCCGCGTGGTTGCGGAGCTCACCGCGGAGGGCCGCGCGCTGATCACGGGCGGCATGACGCAAACGCAGATCGATGCGATCTGGGCGCAGTACGCCGTCAGCCACGCCTACGACACCGCGGGGCGCCGGATCTCCAGCACCGACCAGAACGGCAACCGCACGTTCTTCTACTACGACGCGGATGGACGCGTCACGCACACCATCAATTCGCTCGGCGAGGTGCAGGAGTCGCGCTACAACGCGCTCGGGCAGCTCATCGAGCACGTGGCCTACCGTGCGCGCCTGTCGGCCGGCAACATCGCGACGCTCGCCGGCGGCCTGGTCGCGGCATCGTTCACGACGATGATCCAGGGCCTGGCGGTCGCGGCCAACGACAGGCGCACGACCTATTCATACACGACCACCGGTCGCCTGGCGTCCACCACGACAGCCGAGAACGGACTCCTCACGCATGCGTACAACGCGTTCGGTGAAGAGTCCGTGCGCCTGCAGCACGTCGATGCGACGCGCCAGCTCGAGCACCGGTACGTCTACGACACGCGCGGCCTGCTGACGCAGACCCGTTGGGATCCGACCGGATTCAACACCACGGAGTCCCGGCAGTACGACGCGTTCGGCCGGCTGACGCAGGTGACCGACATCCGCGGCGGTATCAGCAAGTTCGAGTACGACAGGCTCGGCCGCACCGTGGCGACCGAGGATCCGCTCACCCGCCGCCGGACGGCGACCTACGATGCCTTCTCGCGCACTCTGACCCGGGTCGACGCGCTCAACAACGGCACGTCGTACGTCTACGACGACGTGGCGCGGCGCGTGACGGTGACGACTCCCGAAGGCATTTCGTTCAGCACCGTGCACAACCGCCACGGCGAAAGAGTCACGGTGACCGACGGGCGCGGCAACGTCACGACCTACAGCTACAACCTGAATGGCGAGCTCACTTCCGTCTCGGATGGACTGGGGACGCTCGCGAGCCGCACCTACGACCGGGCAGGACGCCAGGTCACGGAAACCGACGCCCGCGGCGTGGTGACGACCATCGCCTATGACCCCGCGAATCGCGTGTTCACGCGAACCGTCGACACCGCGGCCGGCGGGCTGGCGCTGCAGACGCGCTACGTCTACGACGGCCTGGGTCGCGTCATCGAGACGTACGATGCGAACAATGCCCTCACGACGATGGAGTACGACCGCGACGGGCGGGTGACCGCCGTGACGGTCGATCCGAGCGGCCCGGCGCGCTCGCGTACGACCTACACGTACGACCGCGCCGGCAACATCCTCACCGTGGTGGAGGGGCAGGGCAGCGCCAATCCGCGCACCACCGAATACCAGTACGACAAGCTGAGCCGGCGCACGCAGGAAGTCGTCGATCCAGGCACCGGGAAGCTCAACATCACGACGCTGTATCGCTACGACGCGGCCGGCAACGTCACCCGGCGCATCGACGCCAACGGCCATTCGACCTGGTACGTCTACGACCTGAACGATCGCTTGATCGCCCAGGTGGATCCGCTCGGCGGCGTCACTGGCAAGAGCTACGACGCGGAAGGCCGTGTCACCGCGACACGCCGCTACGCGCTGCCAGTCGCGACCGGTGCCTTCGGCGACTCGATCACGCTGGCGCAGGCCACGCCCGCCACCGATGCGCTCGATCGCCGCACGCTGACCGTCTACGACCGCGACGGACGCGACGTCTTCACGATCGACGCGCTCGGTGGCGTGGTGAGCCGCGTGTTCGACGCCAACGGCAACGTCATCCGCCGCATCGCTTACGCTCAGCGCATCACGATCCCTGGAACGCTGACGCCGGCGACCGTGCAGGCGGCGATCACCACCACGGCATACGACGTCGACGAGCGCGCGGTATTCGACACGCGCAACCGCGCGGCATTCAGGATCGATGCGCTCGGCGGCGTCACCGGGGCCGAGTACGACGCGGCCGGCAATGTCATCTCCGCCACCGCGTTCTCGGTCCCGCGTACGGTCGCGGATCTGCCGACGCTTGCCACGATGCAGGGCTGGGCCACGTCGAACGCGGACGCCAGCCGCGACCGCAGCACGCGCACCTGGTACGACGCGGCGGGCCGCGCCGCCTTCGTGCTGGATGCGGAAGGCTACGTCAGTGAAACCCAGTACGACGGCGTCGGCCGCCCGCGCGTCGAAGCCGTCTATGCCGCGAAACCGACGATCGCGCCGACCGCCACGCTGGCGCAGGCTCGCACCGCGGTCAATGCCATCGCCAGCGCCGCCAACGACCAGCGCACGACCACCGACTACGACGCGGGCGGGCGCGTCACGCGCGTCACCGATGCGCTCGGCGTGTTCGAAACCTTCGGCTACGACGCGCTGGGCAATCGCACCAGCCACACGAACCGCAAGGGCGCGACCTGGACCTACCAGTACGACGCCAACAGCCGCATGATCTACGAGCGCACGCCGTCCGTGGTGGTCACCACGGTCAGCGAGTCGGGCGGTGCGCTGGTCAGCAACGTCAGCGCCAGTCAGCCGCTCGTGACGTTCGTCGAGTACGACGCGCTCGGTAACGTGCGCCGGCGCACGGAAGCCCAGGGCACCGCGCAGGCCCGCACGACGGAGTACCTCTACGACGCGCTGGGTCGCCAGGTCCGCGTCAATCTGCCGTCGGTCGGCGTCTACAACGCGCCCGCCGGGGATGAGCTGCGCGCCGGCGTCGCGGTGGTGCGTGCCGAGACTGCGCAGGCGCTCTACACGGAAACGGCGTACGACGCGCTCGGCAACGCGTTCCGCAACCGCGACGCCGCGGGCAACTACAGTTACAAGGTCTACGACGCTCTGGGTCGCGTCATCTACGACGTCGACGCCGAGAAGTACGTCACCGCCTACACCTACGACGCGTTCGAATCGTTCGGCCGGCGTGGCACGCTCGTCCGTTACCGCAATGCCCTCGGAGGCACTGCCCTCTCGACCACTTCGACGCGCTTCCTCGCAAGCGAAGTGACCTCGCGGCTCACGGCCGCCCCGGCCCAGGACCGCACGATCACCACGCACTACGACCGCCTCGACCGCGCGGTGCGCGTGACGCTCGACGCCGTATACAACTTCATGCCCAACGCCGTCACGGCCGGCGGCACGACGTTCACGGCCTCGCCGACCACCGTCAACGAGTACAACGCCTTCGGTGAAGTGGTGCGCCAGCGCGAGCTGGTGACGACGACTCCGAACGTCTGGGACGACAGGTACTTCTACTACGACCGGCGCGGCGCGCAGACCGCGCAGGTGGACGCGCTCGGCTTTCTGACGATCTTCGAGTACGACGAAACGGGCGATCTCAAGCGCCAGGTCGAATACTCCCGCGCGCTCGCGCCGGGCTGGAACGCCGGTTCCTACGGCACGGCCGTGGTCACGACACCGACCGGTTCGCCGGGCAACACCGCCGGCTACGACCGCGAAGTGCGCTACACCTACGACCGCCTCAACCGCCGGACCAGCCAGACTCGCTACAACGTCGAATACACGACGGTCAGCGGCACGACCACCACCACGGCCGTCGGCAACCAGCTGACCACCTACGGCTACGACGCCGCCGGCAACCAGACACGCGTCACCGATCACAACAACAACTCGACCTACACGTACTACAGCGTGCTCGGCTACGCGATCGCGCTCGCCGAACCGGCGCGCGACCGCGGCAACGGCGCGACCCTGATGCCGCTGATCGAAATGCGGCGCGATGCCTTCGGTAACATGGTGGAGGAGATCCGCTACGCGAGCGGCGCCACGGCGGCCAGCGAGACGACGTACACGGCGTCGACCGATCCAACCGGCAACCGCCGCTCGCTGATGCGGCTCGACAGTCACGACCACGTGGTGCAGATGCAGGACGCGGCCGGCGCACAGCGCTACGCCTCCTACAACGCGCGCGGCGAAGTGGCGAAGGAGTGGCAGCCGGTCTACGACGCCGACAATGCTCTCGAGGTGCTGGTCACGATCCGCCAGTACGACAAGCTCGGCAACGAGACGGCCGTCATCGAGCCGCAGCGGCTCGGCACGACCAACGTCGTCTCGACCCGGGAGGCCGAGTACAACGCGTTCGCCGAGATCACGCGCAAGGGCGTGAACGGCGGCTGGCAGGAGTACTTCGACTACGACCAGACGGGGCGCGTCTGGCGCTCCAACTCCGGCGACGGCGTGAGCAAGGTCTTCCTCTACGATCTCGCGGGCAAGGCGACAGCCGAGATTCGCAGCCAGCAGCGCGATCTCAAGACCTACGTCACCAATGCGGCCGGTGCCCATGGGCTGCCTGCCGCGGAGCAGATGCGCACCGAAACGCGCTACGACCTGCTCGGCCGCATCGTCGAGCAGCGCCTGCCGACGTTCAGCGCGACCAGCGGCCTCGAGGCCATCGTCGCCACCTTCGCGATCGGACCGGTGGCCGGTCCGAGCAATCCGGCGGCGATCTACCAGCGCGTCAATCTCGGTCCGTTCGGCGGCATCCAGTACTTCGTCAATCCGAACGCGACGCTGGCCCAGGACGGCGGCTACGTGCTGACCGAGTCGGGCACGTACGTGCAGGACCCGAACCACGCGCAGGTCAGCGCGATCCGCGTCACCTGGGATGCGCCCGGCGATGCTAGCGTCGAGGCGAAGTTCGAATACCGCGTGCTCGGCTCCACCGATCCGAACGCCTGGGCCAGCATCGGTGTCGGCGTGCTGGCGGGCGACAAGCTGGGCGTCAACGTCCAGAGCCTGATGAACCAGACGTACGAGTATCGCGTCACCTATCGCCGCCGCACGGAGACGACTGCATACGCGGAAGCCACCGGAACGTTCCGCGTCAACGGCACCACCAGCACGACGGCGAGCATCGCGCAGAACCCGCCCGACCCGGCCTCGGAGGTATCGACCCTTTCGGCGTCGCATGCGAACGGCCTGATCGTCTGGGCCGCGCCCGGCGACACCGGCGTCTCGGCCACCTTCCGCTACAAGCCGACCAGCTCGAGCACCTGGACGAACCTCGCGGCGACGCGCGTCAGCACCAATTTCCAGGTGAACGTGCAGACCGCGATGGCGAGCGCCGGCAGCTACGACTACGAAATCATCTACTCGCGCGTGGTGAACGGCTCGCCGGTGACCATTGCGCAGAAGAACGGCACGATCACTTCGAGCGGCTCGTCCAATCCGCGCACGACCTCGAGCACGGTGACCGAATCGACGCTGTTCCTCGACGTCGATCCGGTGGCGACGCCGACGACGCAGGTCGGCGGCCAGGTCGGCGCGGCCATTGCTGCGAGCGAGTGGAACTCGCTCTTCCCGGCGCCGCAGGGCGGCGCGGGTCCGCCGAAGCCCGTCAACTGGGAAGGCGGGAACAATGTCAGCTTGCAGTGGGCCAACATCGGCGCGGGACAGGTGCGCGTCGAGCTCGACTACCTGTCCCAGGAGTGGGCGGTGTGGACGTGGCTGTCCGGGGACAACGCCTGGGATCCGCAGCCGCAGCCTGCGGTCAACGTCAGCAACCGGCAATTCACCTTCACCGGCGGCGCCGCGACCGGCGCGACGCTGACGTGGAGCACGCCGGATGGAACCGGCGCCGGCGGCATTCAGCAGATCAACGCCGTGCGCGTGTACCTGCTGGTCGGCTCGACCTGGGTGCTGCAGTACTCCCAGTCCAATCCGACTCCGGTCTACGGACGCGGAATGTCCTGGGCGCCGCCGAGTGCGCCGGCCGGCTTTGCCGCGACGTTCGAATACAAGCTGCAGGGCAGCGGTACGTGGTCGAGTCTCGCGATTACTCAGGGCGCTACGGCATGGGGCGTGAACCTCAACGGTCTGTCGCCGGCCAACTACGACTATCGCATCACCTACAGCATCGGCGGCCGCACCACCGCACAGCGCATCGGCACGCTCGCCATCACGAACTCGAGCACTTCGACGACCACGAGCGTGGCCGCCACGCCGGCGTCCGCGCCGTCCGCGCCTGAAGCCGTCGGAACCCTGGCCGGCGTCTCCGGATCGCCGGCGGCGACGACCTCGTTCTCGAGCGCTCAGCCTGCGTTCCGCATGTTCAACGGCGAGAGCCAGGAGCGGTGGTTCGGCACCAACGCGGTGACCGTGAGCTACGCGAGCATCGGCGCGCAGCCGGTGCGCGTGATGATCTGGTATGTCGACGGCACTGGCATTCCCAGCACGTTCCCGGCGAGCGGCCCACCGACCACCACGTACAGCAACGTCCCGACCAGCGTCACCGTGTCGTGGAGTGGCACGACGGCCTGGGACTGGTCGCTTCCGCCGGGTGGCATCAGCTCCATCACGCGCGTGCAGGTGCTCGGTCAGAACGCGCAGGGCGCCTACACAGTGGTGCTGCGTGACACCGCGGCGCCCGCGGGCGGCGCGGGCCTCAACTGGGCCGCGCCGACGCTGACGAGCACGCAGGTGTTCTTCGAGTACCGCACCACGGGCGGCAGCTGGACCGCGCGCACCGCGACACGCAACGGCTCGACCATGAACGTCGACCTGACGGGATTGAGCGGGACCTACGAATACCGCGTGCGCAACCTGCGCTCTGGTGAGGCCTATGCATCCGCGATCGCGGAAGGCAGTTTCAGCGTTTCGGGCACGACCGCCTCGGTGACCAGCCAGACGAACACGCAGACCGGCTGGCTCAGCGGCGTGAGCGCCAGCGGCACCACGGTCAACTGGACGCAGGCGCCGGTCTCCGGCGCGAGCGTCACGTTCGAGTATTTCAACGGCAGCTCGTGGGTCGGCATGTCGATCTCGGGCAACGGCACCAATCATTCGGTGAACTTCGCGGGATTCGCGCAGGGCAGCCTCAGCTACCGCATCCGCTACACGCGCGCGGGTCAGATCGATCCGTACCTGCAGACCAGCGGAACGGTGACGGTGACGGTGACGACGACGACCGTTCCTGCCACCGTGACTGCCAGCACTACCTCCACCGCCACGTATCCGGCAGTGCGCATCACGCCGGTCAACTCGAGCGGCGATCGCATCTACTGGACGCACGCCACTGCGCCGCCGGGCACCACGCGCGTCGAGCTGCGCTATTTCCTGAACGGCGTCTGGAACACGCAGGTCATGTCGGGCAGCGGCCCGAGTTACGAGTTCTTCTTCACCGCGGCGGGCGCCGGCAACCACACCGTCTGGTACGAGATCGACTACTACCGGGGCACGGAAACGGATTCCTACGCGCGGGCGGACGGCCGCGTGAACCTGAGCGTCACGTTCCCGACGGTGCATCCGACCATCACCGTCAACTCGCAGACGCCGGTTTTCCCGAGCGGCATGCAGAGCATCAGCGCGCCGACCTATCTCGGGAACAACGAGTTTGGCTGGACCACCGCGGGCGGCAGCGCCAACGTGGTGTTCCGCTACCAGCCCGCGAGCGGCGGCTTGTGGACCTCGCTGCCGGTACTGCCCAACGGCACCGGCTACAAGGTGAGCATCCTGCCGGTCGCGTCCGGCACGTACAACTGGGAGATCACCTACACCACTCCGCCCGCGACCAACCCGTATGCGATGGGCCGCGGCACGTTCACCGTGACGCGCAACGACAGCGTCGCGAACTACACGCAGACCGCGAATCCGCCGGCGAGCCCGCCGGTGGTGTGGCATTTGCCGCGGCTGACGCAGGCGCTGGACCGCTGGGGCAACGCGCTCAGCGTGACTGACGCTGCCGGCAGGACCACGGACTACCGCTACGATCAGCTCAGTCAGCTCGTCGAGACGCGCCAGGCCGAGACGGACGTGGTCGCGACGCTCAACAACAACGCCGTCACCACGCGCGCACGGCCGACCACGCGCAACTATTTCGACCTGCTCGGCCGCCTGATAGCCACGCGCGACGCCAACGGCAATCTCGATCGAGTGACCCGCAACGCTGCCGGGCAGACTATCGTCGAGACACATGCCGACACCGGTCAGCGGCGCTTCACCTACGACGCCTTCGGCAACCAGGTCGAGATCGCCAACGAGCTGGGCTTGCGCACGCGCAACACGTTCAACGGGGCGAACTTCCTCACGCAGATGCAGCGCGAGGTCGTCAGCAACGGCTTCGGCACGGCCGGCCCGAACGACATCGTGGTGGACAACTACGACTACGACGAATCGGGACGGCGCATCACCGAGACCAACGGCGAGAACGAGACGACGCGCTACTACTACGACCTGCACGGCAACGTGCGCCAGCGGCGCACGCCGCTGGGGCGCAACACGACGTACGAGTACGACCTGCAGGGCCGCAAGACGCGCGAGGTCAACCCGATCGGCGGGCAGCTCACCTGGGCCTACACGCACTTCGGGAAGATGACGGCGCACGCCGACCTGGCGGGAGTGTCGTTCACCTATACCTACGACAGCGCCGGGGGCCAGCTCACGCAGACCAGCACGGCCGGCCAGAACATCGTGTTCGGCTACGACGAGGCCGGGCACATGAAGCAGATCAACGACACCGGCGTGTCGCGGATCACGACGTTCACCTACGACGCGTCCGGACGCCGCAAGCGCGAGAAGACCCGGATCAGCGGCCGCACTCACCAGGACACGGCCATCTCCTACGACGAGCTCGGGCGCGTCAGGACCTTGTCCGACCTGCGCTACGGCCTGACGTACAGCTACGACGCGCAGGGCAACCGCACGCGCATCGCCGCGACCTACTACGACCACGAGCAGACCCTGCGCACGCAGGACCTCTGGTACACGTACGACGCGATGAACCGCGTGCTGATCAGCCAGGGTGCGAACGCCTTCGGCACGATCGGCATCAACACGGCGCAGGGAGTCCGTCTCAGTTACAACCTGGCGGGCCAGCGGCGTACCACGGAGCAGTACGGCGCGCAGTACATCCAGCACTACCAGTCGGAGGTGTGGAATCCCAACATCCTCGACACCGTTTCTACCGACGAATACCGGCTGCTGTCGCGCTACTACACCGACACGCACAGCTACGACGGGCTGGGGCGGCTCACGAGCACCACGCGCTCCGGCGAGGAGTACATGCTGTTCGTGCCGCCGGGCGGCGGTGGCAACCAGTCGAGCACGCCGACCGCGTTCACCATCGACACGCGCGTCTACGACAAGGCCTCGCGCGAGGTCAGCGGCGCGTCGGCGGCGGTCGAGTCGCAGGCCCTCGTACAACGCTCCAGCACGCAGGTATACAACGACGACGGCCACCTGCTCAGCCAGACGAACCGCAAGCAGCATCTCGCCGCGATGCAGAACGAGTCGGTGATCTCGTACAACAACGACGCCGCCGGCGTCCTGCGCGGCTACACGGTGCAGGTCTACAACACCGGCGCCAGCAACACGCTCAAATACACCTCGACCTACACGAACAGCTACCGGCTCGGCGACGGCTACCAGGAATCCGGGCAGAGCGTCAGCAGCTCGGGCAGCGGCGCTCCGCAGAGCGGCTCGACGAGTCGCGGTTTCAACGCCAACGGCGAGCTGATCTCCTTCAGCGACTCGCGTGACGCGAACAAGAACCGCTACTTTGCCAACGGCGCATCCGGCTCGCCGCTCACGGTGGTGCAGGGCAACTACGGCACCGTCGCCGCGCAGAACACGGCCTTCCAGAACGCGCTGGCGCGCCGCGACAACTCCGTGAAGGCGCAGCACTTCTTCTTCGCCAACGGCCAGAACGTCGGCAGCTTCGGCCAGCTGCAGGACGCGGGCGTGTTCAAGGCGAATTTCGACGTCAACTACACGCCGATCTCGAGCACCTATCCGTCGATCGTGCCCGCCGAGATCATCGTGCAGAGCGGCGACACGCTGCGCTCGCTGGCCGCACGCACGTTCGGCGATGCGACGCTCTGGTACATCCTCGCCGAGGAGAACGGGCTCTCGAATCCGGACGAGGTGCTGGTCGAGGGCACGCTGCTGCGCGTGCCGAACGAAGTCATCACGCTGGGCAACGGCGCCGGCAGCTTCAAGCCATTCGACATGACCCAGGCGCTGGGCGATACCACGCCCACCCAGCCGATGCCGCCGCCGCCGAAGAAGGGCTGTGGCGTGCTCGGCATGATCATCATGATCGTCGTGGTGATCATCGTCACCATCTACACGGCGGGTGCGATGGCGGGAGCTTTGAACGCAACGCTTGCCACGACCGGTGGTGGAACCGTGGCGGCCGGAACCATTGCTTCGGGCGGGGCGGGCCTGCTTTCGAGTGGCATCGCCGTCATGACCGGTGGCGTCGCCGGCGGCGCGCTCGGTGCAGTCGGCACGGCAATGGTGGCGGGCGCCGTGGCCGGTGCAGTCGGCAGCGTTGTGGGTCAGGGACTCGCGATCGCTGCCGGCATCCAGGACGAGTTCTCGTGGAAGTCCGTCGCGCTCGGCGCCGTCGGCGGCGGCATCGGCGCGGGCCTCGCGAACTCCGCGGCGTTCGGCGGCATGATCTCTTCGCTGAGCGGCGGCAACGCGTATTTCGGCGCCGCGCTCGGCGCTGCGAGCAGCAACATGCTCAGCCAGGGCGTGGGAATGGCTCTCGGGCTGCAGGAGAAGTTCGACTGGCGCTCGGTCGCCATCTCAGCAGTCTCCGCGCCGCTCGCGCAGTACGTCGGCACGAAGGTCGGTGCCTGGGTCGAGGGCGGGGCCGAAGCGTACGCGAGGGTCGTCGACTCGGGCCGCTACGGCCTGAGCCGCTTCGCGGCCGACGTCACCAGCGGGTTCACCGCGGCGGGCGTGCGCATGGCGCTCGGCGGCAAGGTCGACGTGACCCAAGTGGTGGCGGATGTGTTCGGTAACGCGCTCGCCAACTCACTGGTGAGCAGAATGCGCGGCGCCGAGCTGCCCGAGTCGTTCCGCGACCGCTCCTCCATGGAACAGGACGAGTACCGCAGGCGCTACCAGCAGATGCGCAACATCGGAGTGCCCGCGGATCAGGCCGGGGCACTGGCGGAGCGCGCCGCGCTTTACGCCGTTGACGGTGGCACCCCTGAGCTCGCCCAGCAGCTGGTACGCGACGTTGCGGCGGCAGCGAATATCAGCGGATACAACGAGGACGCCGTCCATCGGGTCATCAACCTGTCCGCGCGGGAGCACGTGCCCGTGCCGCGGCCGCCACCCAGGCCCGCGCCCCCCGAGCCGCCCGCCGAGCCGGGTGTGGACCGCGTCGTCGTCACCGGGACACGGCCGAACCTCGATGACGTCGGCATCACGGGCGGCCTGATACGGCCGTTCTCTCCCGCGCTGGTAGGCACCGGCGAGGTGCTCACCGATATCCACGAGGGCTACGAAAGCCTGCCGCGCTGGGGCCAGATCCTGGTCGAAGGCACGGCGACGCTCATCGACGTCGCCTCCGGTCCGGTGAGCTTCGGCGTGCGCAAGGCGTTCATGGCCTCGCCCGCCGGCGCGATGTACGAACGCGTGCAGGGTGAAGCGGCCGCCGCGATCGGCGACGAAATCGAGCTCACCAGCTACGGGCAGTACTCGACGCAGCAGGCCAGCATGGGCGGCGTCGCGGCACTCTCGCTGCTCGGCATCGTGGTCGAGGGCGCTCGCTCGGTTCTGCGCAAGCTCGGTGGTCTCAACCAGTTCACGATCGCGCGCCGCCGGTTCACCGGCATGTTGCGCGGGCGTCTGGAGGCGCTCGACAACATCAGCACGCCGGTCGTCAGGCTGACCAAGAGGGACCGCGCGGACGTCGATACGATGCGGCGCTCTTTCAACCGCAACGGCGGCCCGCGCGAGCAGTTCCTGCAGGATCTGGCCAACGATCCCAACCAGCTCCAGATGCTGAGGGATGCGGGCCTCAGTCAGCGCGACATTACGAGGATGGCGGACGGCTACGTGCCGGAAGGCTTCCAGGTGCATCACAAGGTCCCGCTGGAGGGCGGTGGCACCAACGACCTGTCCAATCTGGTCCTCATCCGCACCGACCCGTATCATCAGCTGCTGAACAACTATCAGCGCGCGGTTCTGCGGGACCTGTCGCCCGGAGATACGCTGAGAATCACCTGGCCGACCCCGGACGGCAGCGTCTACGTGCCCCCGCGGCCGCCAGTCCCGTAGTTGCCTGACGGATGAGGAGCCATGCCCGGATACGACGCGGCCTTGCACAAGGTGATGCAGCTCGCTGGCGAGCTGCCCGAGGTCGGCCGTGCGTATCCGCCGCTCTCGCCTGATCAGCTTGCCGCCTTGAGCTCTACGGTTCGCAGTAGATTCGGCATCGCGTTGCCTGCGGAATCCGGCGAGCTGCTGGCTCGATGCGACGGCGTCAGTTTCAACGAGCGGATGATTCACGGCAGCACCGATCGCACCCGGCTCGACAGCCTGCAAAGGCCCATCACCGTCCTGCAGTCGATCATCACGGTGAACGAGGCCCTGCGCACCGATGCCGGGTTCGAAGAGGCGCTCGTTCTCGCTACCGACGCCTTCTGCCACTACGGACTGAACATCGCCGACGGACGTTTCGTGCGGTGGAGCCTGGTCACGCTGGAAGAGGAAGCCGACTTCGACCACTTCGACGCCATGGTGCAACATGTGCTCGAAGAAGCCATCGAATCCGGCAAAGGGCTGCGCGGCTAGAGACCGCAGGCGGTTCGCTTGCCTGGCGAGCCTCTGACTCGCGACGGCCCCCCCCTAAACTCGCTTTCCGTTCCCCGGATTTCCCTCTACGGCCATTGACAGGTCGACGACGACCTGCAGGGCCCGCGTATCTGGCCAGAGATCGCGGCTGGCAACTCGCGCCAGCCTGAGGGAAGAGCACATGGTCGCAGTCGTCAGCGGTTCCGGGCTCGGACTCGGGACCTCATCGCTTTCGAGCCTGGGAACGGTCGGCGGGGTGGGAACCAGCGCCGGGGGAAGCAACGGCGAGCGCATCTACGTCAATGCCGCCACCGGCAACCTCGTGCTGCAGAGCCACGACGAAGTGCTCGCGGCACTCGGCCTCGACCTGGCGGTGGTTCGCACCTACAACTCCCAGGGTCAGCTCAACGACGACAACGGCGACAACTGGCGCCTCGGTGTGCACCGCCGCCTGTTCGGGCTCACCGGCACCGTCAACACGCTCAACAGCACCGTCATCAAGGTGTTCGGCGATGGCGCGGAAGCGACCTACCGCCACGACGGTACGATCTACGTGGGCAGCGATGGGGAGGGCGCTCACGACACGCTGAGCTTCAACGTCTCCACCCAGCAGTGGACTTGGACCGACGGGTCGAGCCGTGCCACCGAGACCTACGACGTCAACGGCCGGCTGCTTTCTTCGAGCGATACCGACGGCAACGTCATCACCTACGGGTACACGGGAGCACTGCTCACCCAGGTGACCGATGCCTCCGGCCAGGTCACCTACCTCGACTACACCGGCAACAACCTCACGCAGATCCGCGTCGTCTCGCAGAGCGTCACGCAGACCCTCACGCGCTACACCTACGACGGGCAGAACCGCCTCAGCACGGTCACCGTCGACTTGTCCCCCAGCGACAACTCGGTCACGGACAACGCTTTCTATCGCACGACGTACACCTACGACGGCACCAGCACGCGCGTCGCTTCCATCGCGCAGAGCCGCGGCACCAGTGCCGCGCATGCCTCGGTGTCGTTCACCTACGAGCTGCTCAACGGGCAGCACCGCCTCAAGACGTTCACGGACGGCGAAAGCCGCGTCACCACCTTCACCTACACGCAGGCGTCGACCTCGGGCACTCCGACCACCGTTCCGGCGAATCCGGCAGCTCTCTCCACGACACAACAGCAGCCGGTCAACACCTCGTACAACCTCAACACCGGCGCTCTGACGACGCCGGCCGGCGGCGGCGGATGGGCGAGTGCCGCGACGCTGGAGACATCCGGCACGCTGGCGATGTCGCCGCGCGTCGCGTTCGACGCGAACGGAAACGGCGTGGCGGTGTGGGTGCAGAACAGCCAGATCATGTCGCGCACCTATACGAAGGCCAGCAATACGTGGTCGGCGGCGACGCCACTCGACGGTGTGCTGGGAGCCGTTGCATTCGCCGCGGACAGTGCCGGCAACGTCATCCTGGGCTGGTGGATCTCCGACACCGCGGGTACGAGCATCTACGCGCGCCAGTACACGAGCTCGACCGCAACCTGGGCCGCTACCACGACAGTGGTGACCTACTCGACCGGCGGCGGAAACGAGTCGGGAATTCCGGTCGACGTGTCGGGCGCGCCGATCGACGCGGACACGGGCGCGGGTACGAGCTCAATCGGCGTCACGCCGCTCACCGACGTGCCCACCGTCTGGGACGTGCAGGTGGCAATCGCGGGCGGAGTGCCGGCCGTGTCGTGGATCGCCGGCACGGTCTTCAACGGGCTGAACGTCGCCGTCCGGCAGCTGGGCGCCTGGGTGCCGCAGGAAATCGTCGGGCAGATGTTCTACTCCGTGACGGAGCAGTCGCTGGCGATCGATGCGCTCGGCAACGTCAGCGTCGCCTACATCCAGGACAACAACCTGTATGCGCAGCGCTTCAACGGGACCGTATGGTCCAACATCGGGCTCGAATCCTCCGCGACGGCCGCAGGCCTCCCACGCCTGGCGCTCGACAGCAACGGCAACGGTCTCGTCGTCTGGCAGCAGGGCACCGACCTGTTCGCGCGCCGCTACGTGCGGTCGACGAACACCTGGGCAGCCGCGGTCACGCTGGACAGTGCCAGCAACAGCATCTTCGCGCCGGCGCTGGCGATGGACGGCGCGGGCAACGCGATCGTCGCCTGGGTGCAGAGCAACGGCACTGCGAACTCGCTGTACGCGAACCGGTTCAACGGTACCACCGCGACCTGGAGCACCGCCACGCTGCTCGAAAGCACGGCGAACGCGGTCGCGAATTCCGCGGGCAGCGTTGCGGCAGCGATTTCCGGCAACCAGATCGGCGTAGCGTGGATCCAGAGCGACGGGACGCGCAACAACGTGTATGCAGCGCGGTACGACGGCACGAGCTGGTCCGCCGCGACGACGGTCGAATCGAACAACAACGCACCGACCGCTCCGGCGATCGCAATCGACTCGCAGGGCTTCGTCACCGTGGCGTGGCAGCAGTCGGACGGCACCGCGGAGTCCATCTACCAGGCTCGCTACGGCAGCGGTGGCGGCGGCCCGCCGTACTACCTCGTGCCCAGCGGCGCGACGTGGCAGTCGGTTGCGAACACACTCTATGGCGTGAACAGCGCAGCCGCGGGTACCGCGTTGCAGACGGCGCTGGGCAATCCGCCGCTCACGACGGGCGCGCAACTCACCGGCCTGCCCGCGACGCTGGTCGTGACGACCACGCAGACCGTCACCGTTCCCGCGTACTACGTCGTGCCCGCGGGCGCCACGTGGACCAGTATCACGCAGGCGATCTACGGCACCAGCGTCGCGGCCGCCGTCACCGCGCTGCAGACGGCGCTCGGCAATCCGCCGCTGCCGGGCGCCGGCACGAATCTGACGGTGCCGCTCTCGCTCACGTATTCCACTTCGCTGACCCGGTACTTGCAGACCGACGTCTCCGATCCGCTCGGCCGGGTCACGACTTTCGCGAACGATGCATCGGGAAGGCTGGTCGGCGTGTTGAGCCCGACCGTGAACGGCGTGCGTCTCGAGACGCGCTACACGTACGACGCGAACACCGCAGACCTGCTCACCGTCACTGAAGATCCGCTCGGTCTCAACCGGGTGACGACGCACACGTACGATGCGAACGGCAACGTCCTCACCAGCCGCGACTCGCTCGGCAACACGATCACGCGCACCTACAACGGCGCGAACCAGCTGGTCACCGAAACGCGCTACGTCGTGCCGGATCCCGACGGCGGTGGCAGCGGACAACCGGGCACGCCGCTCACCACGCGTTACGCGTACGACAGCGACCAGCACCTGCGCTTCGTGATCTCCGCGGACGGGCGCGTGACCGAGCACCAGTACAACGCGGCGGGCCAGCGGCTCGCGACGCTGCAATACGCCGATGCAGTGTACGACGTCAGCGGGCTCGCGGCCGCTACCGCGCTCACCGAAGCCCAGCTCACGACGTGGACGGGAGCACGCAATCTCCTCCTGCTCCAGCGCATCGACTACACCTATGACTTCCGCGGCAACGTCGCCACCGCGACCGCCTATGCCAGCACCAACAGCAGCGGCGTCGGGCAGGCGGCCGGATCCTCGATCACGCGCTTCGTGTACGACCAGCGCGGCCGGCTGCTGCAGACCATCGACCCGCGCGGCGAAGCCACCGCGGGAGATCCGAACGACTACCGCACGACCTTCACCTACGATGGCCTGGGGCGCGTGCTCGCGACGACCGAGTGGATCGACGCGTCCACGACGCGCACCACGACCTCGTCGTACCAGGACGAGAACAACCGGATCGTGATCAACCACGCCAACGGCCTGGTGACCACTTCGAACTTCAATCGCGCGGGCGACCTGCAGACCGTGCAGAACGTCGGACCCGGTGCCGTGGTGCTGGGAACCACGACTTACGCGTACGACGCGAATGGACGCCTGCGCATGGTCACGGATCCCACCGGCCAGCGCGCATATCAGCTTTACGACGAAGCTGGCCGCAGGATCGCGCAGGTCGACTCCGACGGCACGCTGACGGAACTGATCTACAACCGCGCGAGCCAGCTCATCAAGACGATCCAGTACGCAGATCGCCTGAGCACGACGGCGATGGCCACGCTCGTCTCCGGCGGCAATCCCGCCAACGTCACGCTCACTTCGCTGCGCGACAGCCTCGCGTCGGTGCCTGGTCGCAACCCGGCGCAGGATCGCATCACGCGCGCGATCTACGACAACGCGGGCCGGCAGGTCTACGCCGTCGACGAGCTCGGCGCCGTCACACAGAACCTCTACGACGGCGCGGGCCGCGTCGTCGAGAGCGTGAAATACCTGACGCCGGTGGTGATCGCCCGTACGACCGATGAGGTGCTGCCGGGGGCGCTCACCGTGACTTCCGTGCCGGCTTCGGACCGGCGCTCGCGCAACTTCTACGACAACAGCGGCAATCTCCTGGCCACGCTCGATGCCGTCGGCTACCTGGTCGAGTACTTCTACGACGGTGCGGGCCGGCTCACGCGCCAGCTCGCGTACGCGAACGCCACGCCCACGTCCTTCCGGCTCACCGGAACCCTCGCGCAGCTGCGCCCCGCCACGGACGACGAAACCGCCACGGATCCGGAGCGCGATGCTGCGACGTACTTTTTCTACGACAACCAGGGAAGGCGCAACGGCTCTCTCGACGCGGAAGGCTATCTCACCGAGACGGTGTACGACACGGCAGGCAGGGTAGCGCAGCAGATCCGGTACGACTCGGTGCGCAGCTACACGGCGGGCGCCACGGTCGCGAGCCTGCGGCCGACGGCCGTGCTCATGCACAGGACCGACTTCACCTACGACGGTGCCGGGCGCGTCGTGCAGGAGACGAGTGTCCAGGGTGTGTCATCACCGAACCTCGCGAGCGTGACGACGCTGCGCAGCTACGACCTGGCCGACAACGTGGTCAGCGTCACAGCCGCGAGCGGTTCGGCTGAAGCGCGCACGATGCAAGCCCGCTACGACGCGCTCGGGCGGGTGGTCGCGGAATTGTCGGCCGAAGGCACTGCCCAGATCGTCGGCGGCATGACGCAGGCGCAGATCGACGCCATCTGGAACCAGTACGGCGCGCGCCATGGCTACGATCTCGCGGGCCGGCGCGTTTCGAGCACAGTCTCGCCGAGCGGCAGCGCGAATCTCGTCACGTACTTCTACTACGACGCCGACGGGCGCCAGACGCACGTCGTGAACCCGGAAGGCGAAGTCACGGAAGTGCGTTACGACGCGCGCGGCCGGCTGATCGAATCGATCAGCTACGACGCAGCGATCGCCACCGGCGCGCTCACCGGCGGCATCGCTACACCGGCATTCACGGGTCTGCTCAACGCTGCCGCGGCAGCCAACGGACGCACGACCACCACGTACACCTACCTCGCCAACGGTCACGAGGTCACGACGACCACCGCCGAGGGTGCCGTCACGAAGCGCCGCTTCAACGCCTTCGGCGAGGAATTCCAGAAGCTCGAGCGCATCAACGCCTCCACCGAGCGCGAGCACACCTACGCGTACGACCAGCGCGGGCAGCTCACGCTCACGCGCTGGGATCCGAGCGGCATCGATCGCACGGCCGCGAACGTCTACGACGCGTTCGGCAGGCTCACGAGCAGCACGGACCAGTACGGCAACCAGAGTCGGTTCGAGTACGACCGCCTCGGCCGCGCCATCGCCACTGTCGATCCGCTTTCCGGGCGGCGTACCACGACCTACGACGCCTTCAGCCGCGTGCTCACGACGCGCGACGCGTTCCAGACGGCGCAGAACACCACGACGTATGGCTACGACGATTTCAATCGCAGCGTGCTGATCACGACGCCAGAAGGAATCGGTGTCACGACGACGTTCAACCGGCACGGCCAGAGGCTCACCGTCCTGGCCGGCGGAAACACGACCACGTACGTCTACGATCTCAACGGCCGGCTGGCCAGCGCTTCGGATTCGATGGGTTCGCTCGAGAGCCGCACGTACGACCGCGCCGGCCGGCAGCTCACCACGACGGACGCGCGCGGCATCGTCACGTCCTTCACGTACGACGGCGCGAGCCGCAAGCTGACACGCACGGTCGATTCCGGCGCCGGCGGTCTCGCCCGGCTGACGACGTACGTCTACGACAACCACGGCCGTGTCACCGACGTCACCGAGCCCGACGGCGTGCTGACGCGCACGACCTACGATCGCGACGGCCGGCTCACGCTGATCGCAGTCGATCCGAACGGCGTGAACCTGCGCACGCAGTACGTCTACGACAACATCGGCAACGCGATCACCGTCACGGAGGGTCACGGTGGCGACAAGACGCGCGTCACGCAGTACACCTTCGACAAGCTCGGCCGGCGCACGCAGGAAGCGGTCGATCCCGCGGGCCTGAACCTCGTCACGCAGTATCGCTTCGACCGCAACGGCAACGTCACGCGCCGGATCGACGCGGCGGGCAACTCGACCTGGTACGTCTACGACGCAGCCGATCGCCTGCGCTTCACGATCGACTCGCTCGGTGGCCTGACCGAGACCGCCTACGACGTCGAGAACCGGCTGCTTGCGACGCGCCGGTATGCGACGGCGGTGACCCCGCTCCCCACCGTCGATCGCGTGACCATCGGCTCGTTCACCGTACCTTCGGCGACCGGCTCGCGCCTCACTCAGCACGTGTACGACCGCAACGGCCGCGAGAGGTACACGATCAACGCGCTGGGCGGGGTCACCGAAAACACCTACGACGCCAGCGGCAATGTCACGCGGGTGCGTCTCTACGCCAATGCCGTTTCTGCCGGTACCTACACCACCATCACGGCGGCGGAAGCTGCACTGACGTCCGCCGGCAACAGCACGGCGACGGTCAGCGCGAACGACCGCGTGCGCTGGACCACCTACGATCTGCGCAGCCGCGCGACATTCATGATCGATGCGCTCGGCGGTGTCGTCCGGCACGAATACGACGGAGTCGGCAAGGTCGTGCGCACAACCGCATTCGCCACTCCTGGTACCGCCGGCCCGAGCACTGATGCCACGATGCAGGGATGGGCGACAGCGAACGCCGCCAATGCACAGAATCGCGTCACCCGCACCTGGTACGACGGCGCCGGGCGCACGGCGTTCGTGCTCGACGCGGAAGGGTATCTGAAAGAGATCACCTACCAGGATTCGCTGCGCAGAAGCACCGAGACCGTGTTCGCCGCGAAGCCGACCGTGCCCGCGAACGCGACAACCGCGCACCTGCGTGCCCGCTCGAACGGCGTCACGATCACTGCGAACGCCGCAAGCGACCAGGCCACGACCACCGAGCTCGACGCCGGCGGCCGCATCGCCAAGCTCACCGACGCGCTCGGGAACTTCGAAACCTACGGGTACGACGCGGTCGGCAACCGCGTCAGCCTCGTGAACAAGAAGGGCTCGCAGTGGCAGTACGTCTACGACAACAACGGACGCATGACCCACGAGATAGCGCCTTCGGTGGCCGTGACGACTGTCACGCTCGAAGCGAACGGCAGTCTCAGCACGCCCGTTTCACCGACGTCCTACCATGTCGTCACGCGCATGCAGTACGACTTGCTCGGCAACGTGCGCTTCCGCACCGAAGGCATCCTGCGGTCCACACCGACAGGCGCCGACATCACGACCCAGCAACGCGTCACCGAGTACGTCTACGACGTGCTCGGTCGCCAGGTGCGCACCAACTTCCCGTCGTTCGGCGTGTACAGCGCGCCGGCCGGCGACGAGCTGCGGCTGGGCACGGCAGTGGTGCGCGAGGAAACGACGCCGCCGCTGTACTCGGAGGTGGCGTACGACATTCTCGGCAATGCCTATCGCAATCGCGACGTGGCGGGCAACTACGGTTTCAAGGCGTACGACCTGCTGGGCCGTGTCACGCACGAGGTGGACGCGGATGGCTATGCGACTGCGCACGCCTACGATGTGTTCGGAAACGAAACCGTCGTCACCCGTCACGCCAACAGGCTGACCAGCGCGCTGCCGACGGGGTCCGCCTCGATCGCCACGAGCGACGTCACCTCGCGCATCAGTGCCAGCGCCGGCACCGATCGCACCATCACGTCGCAATACGATCGCCTCAACCGCGCCACGTCGGTCGCGCGTCCGACGGTCCACAATTTCCTGCCGAACGCTGTCACCGCCGGCGGTGTCACGTTCACGGCGGGCGCGACCACACTCTATGAGTACGACGCTTTCGGCCAGGTGCAGCTGCAGCGCGAGTTGGTCAATCCGGGTCCGCCCGCGACCTATGCCGACTCGTACTTCTACTACAACCGACGCGGCGAACGGACCGCGGAGGTCGATGCGCTCGGCTACCTGAGCCTCTACGAGTACGACGAGACCGGCGATGTGACGCGCCAGGTCGAGTACTCGCGGGCCCTGGCGGCGGGCTGGAACAAGAACTCCTACGGCACCGCGGTGATCACCACGCCCTCGGGCTCGCCGGGCAACACGGCGGGCTACGACCGCGAAGTGCGCCTGGTCTACGACCGCCTGAACCGCAAGACCACCGAGACGCGCTACAACGTCGAGTACACGACGGTCAGCGGCACCGCGACCGCCACAGCGATCGGCAACCCGTCGACGACGTTCGGCTACGACGCGGTGGGCAACCAGACGCGCACCACGGATCACAACGGCGCCGCCACGTACACGTACTACGACGTCCTCGGCCGCGTGCGCGCGATCGCCGAGCCGTCGCGGGACCGCGGCAACGCCACGACGCTCATCCCCCTGGTCGCGATGGGGCGCGACGCCCACGGCAACCTGGTCGAGGAGATCCGCTACGCCAACGGTGCTTCGGCGGCGAGCGAAACCTCGTTCACGGCCGGGGCTGCCGTGGGCGGGCCGGGCGGCGACCGCAAGACGCTGATGCGCATCGACAGCCACGGCCACGTGATCCACACGCAGGACGCGAGCGGCGCGCAGCGCCACGCCTCGTACAACGCGCGCGGCGAGGTTGCGAAGGAATGGCAGCTCGCGGTCGACGCGGACGGCGTGACCGACGCGCTGGTCACGATTCGCCAGTACGACAAGCTCGGGCAGCAGACCGCGGTGATCGAGCCGCAGCGTCTCGGCGGCACCAACGTCCTGGTGACGACGCAGTCCGACTACAACGCCTTCGGAGAAATCTGGCGCAGGGGTGTCGACGGCGGCTGGCAGGAGTACTTCGACTACGACCAGGCCGGCAGAGTCTGGCGAACGAACTCGGGCGACGGCGTGTCGCGCGTGTACCTGTACGACCTCGCCGGCAACGCGACGGGCGAGATTCGCAGTCAGCAGCGCGATCTCAAGACCTATGTCAGCAACGCCGCAGCAGCACATGCCTTGCCGGCTGCGGAGCAGATGCGCACCGAAACGCGCTTCGACCTGCGCGGCAGCGTCGTCGAGCAACGCCTGCCGAGCTTCGGCGTCAGCAACGGTCTCGAGGCGATCGGCGTCGCCTTCTCGATCGGCCAGGTCGCGGGGCCGAGCAATCCCAACGCCATCTACCAGCGCGTCGCATTCCCGCTGGGCATCTTCCAGTATCACGTGAATCCGACCGCGACGCTCGCCCAGAGCGGCGGCTGGTACCGCAATGCCAACGGCACGTACTCGCAGGACGGCAGCCACAACATCCAGACGGCGACGCGCATCACCTGGGCGGCGCCGAACGTCGCCGGCGTGAACGCGAAGTTCGAGTATCGCGTGGCCGGCAGCGGCTCGATCTACACCGAGATTCCGGTCGCGCAGCTCGCGAACAACACGCTCGGCGCCAATGTCAGCGGCCTGCTCAACACCTCGGGCACGCTGTTCGAATACCGCGTGACCTATTCGCGTGCGCCGGAGAACCTGGTGTTCGCCGAGGCGACCGGCACCTTCCGGGTCGACGGTACGTCGAACACGTCGCTCGGCATCTCGCAGCCGGCGCCGGATCCGAACGCCGAGATCGCGCCGATCGCGACCACGCATACCAACAACACCTTCAGCTGGGCGGCGCCGACGGATACGGGCATCACGGCGATTCTGCGTCTCAAGCTGGCGTCGCAGAGCAGCTTCGTCGACCTCGCGGTCGGTCGCGTCGGCCCCAACTTCCAGATCAGCGGCGCACTGTTCAGCGTCGCCGGCACGTACGACTTCGAGATCGTGCACTACAAGGCCGGGTCGGTGATCGCCAAGCGCGCCGGACAGATTTCGTCCAACGGCAGCGGCATCACCCGCACGATCAGCAACGCCTCGCACACGCACGTGCCGATCGTCACTGCGGTGGACCCGGTACCGACGGTGAGTGGCACTGCCTCCTCGGTCGCGGCGACGATCACGAGTGTCCAGAGCTTCGGCCAGTACGAAACGGGCGACCCGCTCGAGCCGCAGTTCATGCATTACTGGACCGGACAGAACACGGTTGCACTGTCCTGGCCGAGCGTTGGCAGCGGCACCTCGGTCAAGGTCAAGATTTTCTACCGCACCTCCGAATGGGGCTGGCCCATCGAGAACCGTACGTGGGAAACGTCGGCGTATGCCCCCGGCGTTGCCGCGACGGGTGCCAACGTCACCTGGGCCTTCTACGAAGAGCAGATCGGTTCGCTGCCCGCCGGCGGCCTTTCCAACGTCACGCGCGTGCAGGTGATGACGGGCAGCGGCAGCAACTGGACGGTCGTCTACGACCAGTCGAATCCGCCCGCGGCCATCGGCCGCAGTGTCACCTGGGTGAATCCGACGTACGCCGGAGCGGTGCAGCCGGAGTTCGCCTACCGCACGGGTGGCGGCTCCTGGATTCCGCTCAACGTCGTGATTTCGGGTGGGAATTCCACCGTCGACGTGAACGCGCTCAACGGCTCCTACGAGTATCGCGTGCGCTTCCGCCAGGGCGGCCGGCTCACCGCCGAGCAGATCGGCACGATGTCCGTCTCCGCGAGCGCCGTGACGCTGACCGCGACCAGCAACCAGACCTTCCCGCTCGTGCAGATCACGCCCGTGTCGCTGAACGGCGAGCGCCTCTCGTGGAGCTATCCCCCCGAGCCGGGCACGATCATCAGCGGCGATTACGTGGTGTATGGCGTCACCTCGGCGACCATGAACATCCAGGGCAGCAGCCCGTCGTACTACGTCGACTTCACTGCCGCGCCGCCGGGCACGCACTTCATCTACTACAACGTCTACTACAACCGCCCGGGAGAGACCAAGGCGTACGCGCAGGTGCACGGTCACGTGAATCTCACCGTCACCCATACGCCGTACACCGCAACCGCCACCGTCATCTCGCAGGCGCCCGTCTATCCGAGCGGGCTGCAACAGATCTCCGCGCCGACCCACGACGGCGGCGATCTGCTTGGCTGGACCACGCCCGCCGAGGCGGGCGCGAGCGTCAGCTTTCGCTACTGGGCCGCCGGCGGAGCGCCGATCAGCCTGCCGTGGACGCCCAACGGCAGCGGCTACCGCGTCAACCTGGGTTCGCTGGCACCCGCCGCGTACAGCTACGAGATCCTGTACACCCGTTCGGGACAGACGAACCCGTACGCGCGCGCGGCCGGCACCTTCAATCTGTCGCGCACGGTCAACGTGAGCAGCACGACGCTCACCGATACGACCTCGGTCACGCAGACGCCCGTGACCCTGGCGCCGCGCGTCACGCAGCTCATCGATCGGTGGGGCAACGCCATCGCGGTGACGGATGCCACCGGGCAGACCAGCAACTATCGCTACAACCAGTCGAACCAGCTGACCGAGTCGCTGCTGCCGCAAGTGAACGTGACGTCGACCACCGGCACGATTGCTTCTCAGGCGACGCGGCCGATGAGCACGAACTACTTCGACCTGCTCGGTCGTCTCGTCGCCACGCGCGACGCCAACGGCAACCTCAACAAGGTGACCCTCAACGCGGCAGGCCAGATCATCGTCGAAACGCATGCCGACACGGGCCAGCGCCGCTTCAGCCACGATGCGTTCGGCAACCAGATCGAGATCACCAACGAGCTGGGCTTCCGCACGCGCAACGTCTACAACGGGACGAACCTCCTCACGCAGGTGTCGCGCGAGGTGGTGACCAATGGCTTCGGCACCGCGGGCCCGAACGACATCGTCGTCGACGCCTACGGCTATGACGCCGCCGGACGGCGCATCACCGAGACCAACGGCGAGAACGAGACCACGCGCTACTTCTACGACCTGCACGGCAACCTGCGCCGCCGGCGCACGCCGATGGGCCGCAACACCGACTACGAATACAACGCGCACGGCAAGAAGACGCGCGAGGTCAACCCGCTCACGCACCAGATGACGTGGAGCTACGACTATTTCGGCCGCTCGCTCACGCATACGGACATGGGCGGGTACACGACGACGTGGACCTACGATCCGGAATCGAAGCTTCTGCTCACGCAGAACAGCACTTCGGGGCAGCGACTCACGTTCGCGTACGACGAAGCCGGCCACCTGAAGACCCTCACCGACCTGGCCAACGCCAGCGAGGCCGCGGCGGCCGGCCTTGCCGCCACGAACCGCGTGAGCAGCTACGTCTACGACATCGCCGGCCGGCGGACGCGCGAGAAGACCTTCGTCGACAGTCGCATGCACCAGGACCAGCGCACGGAATACGACGCGGCCGGCCGCATCGCCAAGCTCACCGACCTGCGCTACTCGCTCACCTACACCTACGACGCCCAGGGCAACCGCACGCGCACGGTGAGCACGTACTTCGATCATGAGCAGATCCAGCGCACGCAGGACCTGTGGTATCGCTACGACGCGATGAATCGCGTGACCGTGAGCCAGGGCGTCAACGCGAGCAACGTGGTCACGATCAACTCGAGCCAGGGCGTGAATCTCAGCTACGACGTCGCCGGCCGGCGCACGTCCGCGCAGACGCACGGGCAGCGGATCGCGAGCGTGTTCACGGAAGTTTTCATCCCCGGCGAGCCCGGTGCGGGCAGCTGGACCATGCAGTACGACACCGGGTCGTACACGGACCAGTATTTCTACGACGGTCTGAACCGGCTGACGCGCGTCGATCACATCGGCGTCGAGCGCTACGTGCCGGTGGAAGGTCCGGTCACGGAACAGGCGATGCTCTTCGTCATCGCGCGGCACGGCTACGACAAGGCCTCGCGCGAGACCAGCGACGAGACCTACACCGTCGAAAGCCGCCTCGTCGAGCGGCGGCGCACCAGCGTCTACAACGACGACGGCTCGATCACGAACCAGACCACGCAGAAGCGGCACACCAACAACGTGCTGCAGAACGAGTCGATCGTCACGTACAACACCGACGTCGCCAGCGTGCTGCGCGGCTACACCGTGCAGGTCTACGCCACGGGTGCGAGCCCGTCACTGCGCTACACCTCGACCTACACCAACAACTATCGCAACGGCTCCTCGTACATGGAGACCGGCCAGAGCGTCAGCAGCAGTGGTTCGGGTGCGCCGCTGAACGGCTCGACCACCCGCAGTTACAACGCGAACGGCGAGCTGGTGTCCTTCGTCGACACGCGCGACACGAGCAGGAACCGCTACTTCGCCAACGGCGCGAGCGGTCAACCGCTCACGGTGGTGCAGGGAAACTACGCCACCTCCGCGGCGCAGAACACTGCGTTCCAGAACGCGCTCGCGCGCAAGGACAACTCCGTCAAGGCGCAGCACTTCTTCTTCGCGAACGGGCAGAACGTCGGCAGTTTCGGGCAGCTGACGGACGGCGGCGGCACGTTCAAGGCCAACTTCGACGTCAACTACCAGCCGGTGTCCGACAGCTACCCCGCCGCCGTTCCGCCCGAAGTGGTGGTGCAGGGCGGCGATACGCTGCGCGCCATCGCCGCGCGCGTCTTCGGTGACGCCAGCCTCTGGTACATCCTCGCCGAGGAGAACGGCCTGTCGAATCCCGACGAGCTGCTCGTCGAAGGCACGCTGCTGCGCGTGCCCAACGAAGTGATCGCGCTCGGCAACTCCGCGACGTCGTTCAAGCCGTTCGACATGTCGCAGGCGCTGGGCGACACGACGCCCACGCAGCCCGCGCCGCCGCCGCCGAAGAAGAAGGGCTGCGGCGTGATCGGCATGATCATCATGGTCGTGATCGCGATCGTGGTGACGGTCATCACTGCGGGCGCGGCCGCGGCAGCCATGGGCGCCGTTGCGTCGGGCGGCGGCGGCCTGTTCGCGACCGGCATAGCGGCCATGACGGGTGGCTTGTCTGTAGGTGGGGCACTCGGGGCGGTGGGCACTGGCCTCGTCGCCGGCGCGATCGGAGGCGCGGCCGGCAGCATTGCCTCGCAAGGGTTCGCCATTGCCACGGGGATGCAGGAGAAGTTCGACTGGAAGGGCGTCGCCACCAGCGCGATCGCGTCTGGCGTCACCGCGGGTCTCGGCGGGCTGGGGGCCGCCAGTCTCGGTGCGCGCGCCGCCAGCGGCCTCAAGCTCGCGAAGATCGGCTCGGACGCCGCGCGCTACGGCGCGATGATGATCAACGGAGCCATCAGCAGTGCGCTCACACAGGGCATCGCTGTCGCGACGGGCCTGCAGAAGTCATTCAGCTGGCGGGACGTCGCCATCTCCGCGGTGAGCGCGCCCATTGCGAACGAGGTCGGCGCGAAGATCGCCAAGTGGGGCGTCCCGGGCCTGATCGGTCGCACGGTCAGCGGCGCGACCGGAGCCTTGGTACGCAAGGCGATGGGAGGCAAGGTCGATGTCGCCAATGCGATCATCGACGCCTTCGGCAACGCCATCGGCAACTCGATCAACGAGGCGGGGGCGTCGCGATCCAGGGCCGCTGCGGTCGCGGCTGCTGAGCAGGAAAGTGGCGGGGCGGCGGCGGTTGCAGAGGATGAGCTGGACTATGTGCAGACCGACGCCCGGCGTCTGCCGGAACCGGGTGCGGCGGGCGGAGTCGACGAGGTGGCGGCCGCGAACGGCGGCGCCAGGGCGAGTCCGGACGAGCAACGACGTGCTGAATCGGCCGCACAGCGTGCCGAGCAGCTCGAAGAGCTGGATGTCCATGACTTCGGGAAATACCTCGAAGAGGAGATCGACTCCGTCGGTGGCGTTGGCGGGACCTCGCGCTACGAGGCCGAGCTGAAGCTGGGCGACAAGTACTGGACCATGGAGATCGACGCCGACGGCAAGACGCGCTGGGTGCGCACGAAGGACGCACTGACCTACGATCCGTTCGCCGATCGCGACCTGGCTCATCAGGATCCGAAGGACGTGTCCCCGAGCGAGCAGCGCGCCGTCGAGCTGGCCAAAGAGCGTACGGCTCCAAAGTTCGCGGCCGAGGCAGACTGGGAGTGGAAGCTCTGGGAGGGTACGGCAGCAAAGGGCCGTACCGACTGGGATCTCTACGGTGACGGCGAGCTGATCCGGCTGAGCTCATCGTATGAGGTCAGCAGCAAGGCGGTGTTCAACAAGGAAGGGTTCACGCTCGACGGTACGGCGACGACCGCGACGCAAATGCAATGGGCGCGGCGCAGCTTCGAGATTACCGACTTCGGAACGATCGACTTCAGTGGGCGCTCGGCAATCGAGGCGACGGCCAGCGGTGGGCTCAATCTGAGCAAGAGCGGCGCCAGCGTGGAGGCAAACGTCGCGGCCGAGGCTGTCGCTCTGCAGGTGCGCGCCGAATTTCAGTCGGTGACCAAAGACTGGCTCGGCGGTCTCATTCTCACGGATGTGTCGGGCGAGGGCGCCTTGAACGCCTTGGCGATCGGCGGGTCGCTCGGTGCCAAGGCGGCCTACGAGGATGGCAAGTTCCAGTTCCGCGCCAAGGCCAGCGCCAGTGTGCTGGTCGGCGGCAAGCTGGACGTCACTGCGAATATCGATGTGCGTCCGCTGATCCAGTTCACGTCGAACGTCGCGACTCAGACTTACCAGAACGCGGTCCGCGCGGTGCAGATAGCGACACAGATCGGTCGATCGCTCTATGATTGGGCCAACTGACCGTTGTGTCCTGGTGCGGATCTGATGGGCAAGCTGCGACAGGTGAGCGTCGTCCTGTTCATGGGGGGGAGCATGCTGCTCGCGCAGATGTCGATGGCTGGCGAGGCGAACGACCCGTGCGACGGTCGGTGGGAGGACGTGTCGCGACGCTTCGTCCAGGGTCACGCGTCGGCGGACTACCCGGGACTGTTGCAGGCCTGGAAGGCGCTCGAATCGACCTGTGGGAATTCGCCGCGCTACCGGGCGCGTCTCGGCCTCATCCACTTCTACCTCGACCAGCCGAAGGAAGCGAAGGGCGTTCTCGCCGGGATCAGCCGCGACGAAGAGGAACGGGAGCCGCTGGTACAGCTCGTGCGGATTCTCGCGGACGCGATGCTCCTGCGGGGCGGCGAGGCGCGCGAGGCCGATCTCGAGGCAATCGAACAGCGGCTGCGCGACTATGCGGGCAGCAACCCGCGCGACCCGGTCGGCGTGACCCTGCTGGGAGACGTGCTTGCCGAGCTCGGCCGGCATGAAGCCGCAATCCACGCCTACGAAGCCGTGTTGAATGCGATGGGCATGTCGGCGCGAGCGGTCGGCGTCATGCGCAACCTGACCATCAGCTACGAGGATGTCGAGCGACACGAAGACGCCTACCAGCTTGCCGGAGAGGCGATGTCGTTCGACCGGGCCGGACTGACGGCCGACCTGCACTTCATGTGCGCCGTTGCGAAGGCGCAGGCGTCCCTGGGAAAAATGAAGGGCGCCAGAGACACGCTCACCCTGCTCGGCAACAAGAAGCCCGAAGTCAGGGAGCACCCGGCGTTCCGGTCCGCGGTGGAATTCGTCAAGGCGAAGATGCGCGAGAATCCCGGCGCCTGAGGTTGCCGATTCCGCGCTTCGCCGATCCTTCCCCGTAGCCGGCGCCGTCCGGTCCAGGGCCGCAGAAAGCGCGCGAATTCCGGCGGTTTTCTGCGGTATGTCTCACTCGTCAGCTTGCAGTGCCCGGTCGTTGCGGGTCAAATACGCTCCGTTTGTCCGTCTCTCGAGGGAGCGTTCATGAACCGATCCGCATTCGTCCTGCCGTTCGCATTGCTGCTGCCTGCCTTCGCCAACGCCGGCCAGTTCTACATCTCCGGCTCCGTCGGCGCGGGGCGCGCGGACTTCGACGAGGAAGCGTTCGACGCGACCTTCGAGGACGCGGGTCTCGTGATCCTCGCATCGGACGTCGACAATCAGCACGCGTCGTGGCAGCTCCAGCTCGGTTACCGCTTCACCGACTACATCGGCGTCGAGCTCGGCTTCACCTCGCTCGGCAGCTTTCCCTACAAGGCGAACGTCGACGCGGGTGGCGGCCAGACGCTGAGCTTCACGATCGACAGCAAGGGTTACGGCATCGACGCGGTCGCCGTCGGCGCACTGCCGCTCGGTCGCTCGTTCGAGCTCTTCGGTGCGGCCGGCGCCATGTACACGCGCGTCACCCAGACCTTGCACGTCGGCGAGCCGTTCAGCGAGGAGCTCGACGACTTCGACGAAACCAGTGTCTCGCCGACGTTCGCGGTCGGCGTGCAGTGGTTCGGCCGCAGCTACGGCGGGGAGAGGCGCGTTGCCCTGCGCGCGGCCGTGCAGCGTTTCATGGACGTCGGCGAAGAAGACACCACCGGCCAGACGGACGTCGACGTCGCCTGGATCGGCGCTTCGTTTTTGTTCGGTCGCTGAACGCCTGACTTCGCGGAACGCTCGATCTGCATGTCCCGCGGAGCCGTCGAGCTCGACGCGCAAGCTGCGGCATTTCCTTCACGAGCCCGCCTGCTCGACTCCTGATCGCGCCCAGGCGCGTAAATCGCGCGCGCACGCGCGCGCGTATCTATATATGCGCCGGGTCTGACCGTCGGAACGGCGGCGAAGTGCGGTCACATCGCGGACCTGGCGCGTCGAGCGTTGACCAGCGCGCCGTCCCGATTCGCAACTGCTTCTCCGCCGCGCACCCGCTTCGCTCGCGGTGCCTCATGCACGCGCAGTGCCACGCACAGGCGACACCGCTGGACAAGGCGGTGTTCCGGCGTATGCATCACCGTTGCAAGTGGTTGAAGTCGCAAGCGCCAAGTTGCATATCTGGTGTGTTTGCACAGAAACGCCCAGCGCTGTGTCGAAGCGGCGTCAACGCGCGACGAACAGCGTCGGTGCGATGACGAGCGGGCTCTGGTAACAAAAATAACCTTGACCGTTTGGTAAACACGACGTAACACTATTTGCGAATCATCCGCGCACGCTCTCATCGGTTTAGGGAGCCGGACGAAAAAGAATTTCGGCAGCTTGCGCGCGGTTCGGTTTTCGAAAGCAACGTCGAAAACGAATTCAGAACAAAGACGACGCACCAACAACGACAAGAATCGCGCAGGGAGTCCACATGGGAGATCTCGGCGGAGATCTGGCGCTCGCTCTGACGTCAGACATGGTCTGGACGGCGATCCTGCTGTCCGCGCCATTGATAGGGTTCACGATGCTCGTGGGCCTGGTGGTCAGCGTGCTGCAGGTGGTGACGCAGATCCAGGAAGCCTCGCTCACCTTCGTGCCCAAGCTCATCGCCGCCGCGGCGGTGCTGCTGGTGCTCGGCGGCTGGATGCTCACCACGCTCGCGCAATACGCGCGCGCGCTGATCGGGAACATTCCCGAGTACTTCTAGCCGTCGATGTCCCTGCGACTCGACATCGGGTGGCTGATCGCCACCGGGCTGGTCTCGGTCCGCGTCGCGGCGGCGATCGCCCTCGCGCCGATCCTCGGACCGGCGACGATCCCCGCGACCGTGCGCCTGTTCATCGCGGTCGGGCTCGCTGTCGGCCTGGTGGCCGCCGTGCCCGCGACCGCAAACGTGGCCGCGCTCGCATCGCCGGCAGCGCTGGCGGTGGCAGCGTTCGGCGAGCTGATGATCGGCGCGGCCATGGCGTTCGGATTCTTCGTCGCCTGGGCCGCCACGCAGATCGCGGGACGCGCACTCGACGTGCAGATCGGCTTCGGCGCCGCCGCGGTGCTGAGCCCGACGACTCAGGCGCCGATGCCGCTGCTGGGCAGCGTGCTCGGCATGGCCGCGGTGTTCGTCTTCCTGGCGATGGACGGCCACCACGTCCTGATGCGCGCGCTCGCGGCGTCGCTCGCCAGCATGCCGCCGGGAACCTTCCCGTTCTCGCTCGACTGGCCGGCGCTCTTGGCCCATTCCGGCGTGATGTTCGCCTATGCGCTCGCCATCGCCGCGCCGGTGATGTTCGTGTTGTTCCTGATCGACATCGCGATGGCGGTGATGGCGCGCAGCATGCCGCAGCTCAACGTGTTCGTCCTCAGCTTCGCCGTGAAAATCGTCGTCGGCCTGATGCTGCTCGCGGCGACCATCCGCATCGCCGAACCGCTGTTCACGACGCTGTTCGAGCGCACCTTCGGTTACTGGGAGCGCGTGAGCGCGCCGCTCTGAGCGCGACGCAAGGGCGCAGGCAATGAGTCACCAGGAGCAGGAACTCAACCGCACCGAGCCGGCCACGCCGTTCAAGCTGGCGGAGGCGCGCAAGCGCGGCCAGGTGGCCAAGAGCCTCGACTTCAACTCGATGATGGTGCTGTGGGGCCTGATCGCGGCGGTCGCCATCTGGGGCGCATCGAGCTGGGCGGCGCTCGCGGAGCTGTGCGGCCGCCTGTTGCTCGGTGCGGCGAGCTTCGACGTGACGCGTGCCTCGAGCTACGCCGAGGTCGCGCTGTTCGCGATCGGCCTGCTCGCGCCGCTCGCCTGTCTCGGCATGTTCTGCGGCATCCTCGGCAACCTCGTCCAGACCGGCCCGATCTTCAGCACTTTTCCGCTGAAGCCGAAGTTCGAGCGCCTCAATCCCGTCGCCGGTTTCAAGCGCGTCTTCAACAAGCGCATGCTGTTCGAAGCGCTCAAGAGCCTTCTCAAGCTCGCATTCTTCGGCGCCCTGGTCTACGGCTTCCTGGTCGCGCTCTGGGACGAGCTGCCCGGAATCGGGCGCGGCGATCTCGCTTCGATTGCGGCCTGGCTCGAGCACAACGCCACCGGTCTGCTGTTCCGCCTCGGGCTCGCGCTCATCGTCGTGGCGCTGCTCGACCTGGCCTACTCGCGCTGGCAGTTCCGCAAGCAGATGATGATGAGCACGCGGGAGCTCAAGGAAGAATTCAAGCGGCGCGAGGGCGACCCGCTCATCCGCGCCAAGCTGCGCGAGCTGCAGCGCGAGAACCTCAAGCAGTCACGCTCCATCGGGCGCGTGCCCGAAGCGGATGTCCTGATCACGAACCCGGAACACTTCGCGGTGGCGCTGCGCTACGTGCGCGGTGAGATGGAAGCTCCGGTCGTGCTCGCGAAAGGCTCGGATCACTGGGCGGCGCAGATGAAGGCCGTCGCGCGCCGGCATCGCGTGCCGATCCACGAGCAGCGCCGGCTCGCGCGCTTCCTGTTCCGTCACGGCGACATCGACCGGACGATCCCGGCGGATGCGTTCGTCGACGTGGCGCGCGTGTACGCCGACCTCGCGGCGGCGCGGGCGCGGGCTGCGATGCAGTACCAGGTGCAGACGTGATCGGCGCGCTGCGCAAGGTGTTCGCGGGGCAGAGCGAGCTGGTGCTCGTGCTGATGCTCGCGGGCGTCCTGATGATCCTGTTCGCGCCGATCCCGCCGGGCCTGCTCGACTTTCTGCTGATCGCGAACTTCTCGTTCGCGCTCCTGATCCTGCTGCTCACGTTCTACATGGCGCGGCCGCTGGAGTTCTCGACCTTTCCCTCGCTGCTGCTGGTCGCGACGCTGTTCCGCCTCGGACTCAACGTCGCGGCCACGCGCCTGATCCTCGCCGACGCGGACGCCGGGCGCGTGATCGCGGCCATCGGCAACTCGGTGGTCGCCGGCAACTACGTGATCGGCATCATCGTCTTCATCGTGCTGATCGTCGTGCAGTACGTCGTCGTCACGAACGGTGCCCAGCGGGTCGCCGAGGTCGCGGCGCGCTTCACCCTCGACGGCATGCCCGGCAAGCAGATGAGCATCGATGCCGATCTCAACATGGGGCTCATCGACCAGAACGAGGCGCGCGAGCGGCGCCGGCAGGTGGAGCGCGAGGCGAATTTCTACGGCGCGATGGACGGCGCGAGCCGCTTCGTCAAGGGCGACGCGATCGCGGGCATCCTGATCATCCTGGTCAACATCATCGGCGGCTTCGCGATCGGCGTGGCGCAGATGGACATGACCTGGGGCGAGGCGCTGCAGACCTACACACTGCTCACCGTGGGCGACGGCATCGTGACGCAGGTGCCGGCGCTCGTCATCGCCACAGGCACGGGCATCATCGTCACGCGCGCCGCGTCCGACGCGCGTCTCGGCGCGGAGGTGTCGAAGCAGATCCTGGCGTACCCGCGCACGATCGCCGTGGTCGCGGTCGTGCTGGTCGCGCTCGCCATGCTGCCGGGCCTGCCGCTCTTCCCCGTTGGGACGCTCGCGGTCGGCATGGCCGCGCTCTTCTGGATCGCGCGCCGCCGGGGCAAGGCGACGGCGCAGGCGGAAGCGAAACCGGAAGCATCTGCGCAGGACGCGGGCGAGGATCTGTACAAGCAGCTGACGGTCGATCCCATCGAGGTCGTGATCGGCGCTGGCCTGATTCCCCTGGTGGGCGAAGAGGGGCGTGCGCTCGCGGACAAGCTTGCGGCCGTGCGCAAGCAGTACGCCCTCGACATGGGAGTCGTACTGCCGCTGGTGCGCGTGCGCGACGACCGGCGACAGTCGCCCGAGCGCTACGAGATTCGCATCTTCGGCGCGCGGGTGGGCGAGGGCGAGGTCCATCCGGACCGCCTGCTCGCCATCAACCCGGGCGGAACGCGGCCGCCGCTCGACGGCCTCGCCGCGATGGATCCCGCCTACGGCCTGCCGGCTTCCTGGATCGCTGAGGACAAGCGTGCGGTCGCGAAGGCGGGCGGCTACACCGTCGTCGATGCCGCGACCGTCTTCCTCACGCACCTCTCCGAGATCCTCAAGCAGAACGCGCACAACCTCATCACGCGCGCCGAGACGGAACGCCTGGTCGCCCGCGTTCGCGAGCAGCAGGCCGGACTGGTCGACGAGCTGATCCCGAAGGTCCTGTCGCTCGGCGACGTGCAGCGTGTGCTGCAGGCGCTGGTCAAGGAACGCATTCCGATCCGTCACCTCGACGCCGTGCTCGAAGTGCTCGCGGATTTCGGCGCCAAGGTCAAGGACCCGGAAGTGCTCACCGAGCTCGCGCGCGAGCGGCTCGCGCGCATCATCTGCCAGCAGTTGGCCGACAGCCGCGGCGAGATCCAGGTGCTGACCTTCGATCCGAGCGTCGAGCAGTCGCTGGCGGGCGCGATCCGCACGGTGGAGGACAAGACCAGCGTCATCCTGGAGCCGCGCTTCGCCGAGCAGCTGCTGCGCAAGCTTTCCGAGGAAGTGGATCGCATGGCGCGCGGCAACCTGCGCCCGGTGCTGCTGTGCGCGCCCAACCTGCGCCGGCACGTGCGCCGCTTCACCGAGCGCCTGGTGCCGCAACTCGCGGTGCTCTCGCTCAATGAGATTCCGGATCACATCAGCCTGCGCGCGTTCGGAGTCGTGAAGGTATGACCGTGAGCGACATCGGCAATGCACCGCAGCCCGCCCGCGCCGGTGGGATCGCGCGAACGCAGGCGGCAGAACATCGAGCTGGCCTCGGGCAGAACGCTGCGTTCGAGCGCCTCAGCGTGGGACAGATCGTCAACGTGCACGTGCTGCGCCGCTTCGATACCGGCCGCTACCTGATCAGCATCGACGGCCAGCGGCATCACGTCGACAGCACTGCCGAGCTCAGGGTCGGCGCGCGCGGGCGTGCCGAGGTCACGGCGATCCCGGGGGCCGGATCAGCGGCCGGGGCGAGGCTGGAGCTTCGCATCGCGGAATTGCAGGATCCGTCGTCCGCAACGGCAGAGGCCACGGATGCGCCGCTCGGCGGCGCGACGCTCGATACGCGTGCACGTCAGGTGGTCGCGGATCTCGAGGGCAGGTTTCGCATGGCGCTCGATGACGCTGATCGCGCCACTCTCGCCAACGTGGTCGCAGGCGCGGCGCAACCCGACACGATGGCCCGCTCGGGGCTGTTCCTGAACCGGCTCGGCATGACTATTGCGCCCGCGGCTGCGCAGTCGATCTACGCCGCGCAAGTCGGAGCCGCCCTGCACACGAAGAACGCAGATGCCGCGTCGGCGGCCGCACCTGAGATCGGTGCGCTCGCAGCCGCGATCATGTCCGGCGATGCGCAGGCGCTCGAAGCGCTGCAGCAGTTGCTGATCGACGCGGCCAACGACGCGGACGTGCCGGCGCCGGACGCGCAGGCCGCGGGCGTTGCGTCGAACGCGCCGGACGCCGATGCGGCATTCACGGGCGTCGGCGCGGATGCGGGTGGGCAACGGCACGCAGCACAGCAGGAGATGGCGCGCTGGCTCCTCAACCTGCAAGACGACGGCACCGTCGGCCATCGCTACGGAACGCTGCCGGTGCTGGTCGCGGGCCAGCTCGTAGAGCTCGACCTCGTGCTCTTTCGCCAACGCCAGTTCGACGATCGTGCTCTCGCCGGGCGTGAACCGCTGCGGCGCCTGGTCATGACGCTCACTACAGAGTCGTTCGGGCGCCTGCAGGTCACGGCCGAGGCAGTCGAGAATCGCCTGCTGATCGCGTTTACCGGCCGCTCCGCGGTCGAGGTGCAGGCGCTCTCCGGATACGGCGACGACGTGCGCCAGCTCGCACAGCGCCTCGGCTGGAACGTGGACCAGGTTCACTACGGCTGCGACCCGCACCAGCGCCGCGCAGCCGCCCACATCGTCGACCGCGCGCTCGACGCCGGCTCGATCGATCGGGTGCTGTAGCCATGAGCATCCGGCGCGTCGTCGGCGTGAACTGCGACCTGGAGCAGCCGGCGCCCGTGGTCGTCGTCAAGGGCGCGGGGGCGGAAGCGGAGGCGATCGTGGCGCAGGCGCGCGAGGCCGACGTACAGGTTTTTCGCGACGCGGCGCTGGTCGAGCAGCTCTACCGCGTGCCGATCGACGCCGCGGTGGGACGCGAGCTGTTCGCCGTGATGGCGAGCCTGCTGGCGCACGTGCTGATGGTCGATCGGGAGCGACAGGAAAAAGCCCGGGAGGAAATGCGATGACCGATACCGTCGTGAGTCTGGTCGCCGCGGCCATGCGTGCCGACAGCGATGCCCTGCGTACCGTGTCGCAGAACGTGGCGAACGCCGAGAGCGTCGCGTATCGGCGGCGCATTCCGGTCGCGCACACGAGCTTCGCCGAGCTGTCCGCCGTGAATGCAGCACTGACCGCCGGCGCACACGCATCGGCGCTGCAAGCATCCGCCGCGCCGGGCGGCTCTGCGCTGCCGTCGATAGAAAGCAGCACGGTGGTCGACATGCAGGCCGGCACGATGCGCCAGACCTCGCAGGCCCTGCACGTCGCCATCGACGGCCCGGGGTTCTTCGTGGTCGGTACGCCTCAGGGCGATGCGGTGACGCGCAGCGGCGACTTTCGTGTCGACGAGCAGGGCGTGCTCACGACCGCGAACGGCCAGCCGGTCATGGGCGAGCAGGGTCCGATCGTCGTCGGCGACGTTGCGCCGGTCATCGAGGCGGACGGCACCGTGCGCGTGCGGGGCGCGAGCGCTGGACGCCTGCGGATCGTCGAGGTTTCCGACCCGCAGCAGCTCGCCGCCCTCGGCGATGGTTCCTTTGCGGCACCCGCGGGTGTGGAACTGATCGATACGGCGACGGCACGCGTCAGGCAGGGTTTCCTGGAGACGTCGAACGTGTCCGCGGTGGGCGAGGTGATCCGCATGATGGAAATCGTGCGCCACTTCGAGGCGACGCAGCGGCTGGCGCGCACGCACGACGACATGATGAGCAAGGCCATCAGCCAGCTCGGCAGGGTTTGAGAGCGCGGCTGTCCGGGACGCAGGAACCGAAACGACAACGGGAGCAACGGATGTACCAGGCACTGGAAATCGGCGCGACCGGCATGCGCGCCCAGCAGACGCAGATCGACACCATCGCGCACAACGTCGCGAACGTGAACACCGCCGGCTTCCGGCGCGCGGTGGTGTCTTTCGCGGAAGTGAGCGCGGCGCTCGCGGGCAATCCGAGCGCGGATCTGCTGCAGGCCGCGCGCTCGCAGCTCCTGGCGCGCAACGCCGGCGCGATGGCGAATGTGAGCATGTCTTCGGACGTCGGGGAGATGAAACAGACCGGCGTCGCGCTCGACGTCGCCATCGACGGCACGGGGTTCCTGGAAGTCGTGCGCGCGGACGGCACGCCTGCCTACACGCGCGCCGGGGCCCTGCAGGTCAACGCCGAGGGATTGCTGGCGACTGCGGACGGTTCGCCGTTGGCGGCGCGCATCGCGATGCCACCGGACGCCACGGCGATCCGCATCGCCGCCGACGGCCGGGTGTTCGCGGCGGTGGACGATACGGCGGAAATGGAGGTCGGCCAGCTGGAGCTCGTTTCGTTCTCGAACCTCGATGGCTTGCTGGCGGCGGGCGACAATCAGTATGTCGCCGCGCCGCAAGCCGGTGAGGCACGCGCGGGCATCCCCGGAACGGAGGGTCTGGGCACGATCCGCCAGGGCTATCTCGAATCCTCGAACGTGCAGCTGATCGACGAGCTGGTGTCGCTGATGCTCGCGCAGCGTGCGTTCGAGATGAACAGCAAGATCGTGCAGGCAGCCGACCAGATGATGGCGATCACCAACGGACTGGTGCGCTAGCGATGTCGGGACGCGCCGCAGCCATGCGATCGCGCGCCGGTGCGGCAGGCTTGTGCTGGTTGGCGCCGTGCCTATTCGCGCCCACGCTGTTCGCGCCCACGCTGTTCGCTGCGTCCGGCATCGAAGGCGCGCCCTTCAGCGCCGCCGAAGAGCTGGCGACGGCCTCGCTGTTGCGCGCGCTCGAAGACAAGTACGCGAACGTTACGCGCTGGGACGTGCGGCCGCTGGGCCGGTCCGGGCGGGAGGCGATGGCCAGCCATGACCGCGAAACGCAGATCCGTGTCCTGCACGTCGGATCGCGCAGCGCCGTGCGCCTGCGTTCGCGCGACGCGCGCGGAGCGCTCAGCCAGACGACTCTGTGGTACGCGGTACAGGGGATCCGTCCCGTCCTCCTCGCCGAACGAGCGCTTGCGGCCGGTGTCCCGCTCGACCCGGCAGACGTTGCCGCTGCCGAGCACGACGTGCTCGCGGCCAACTGTGAGCCGCTCGACCAGGCCGCGCCGCTGGCCACCCTGCGCACGAAGATCGCGGTCCGGGCCGGTGCCGTGCTCTGCGAGCGCTCCGTCGAGCCGCGGCCGCCCGTCGCGAAGGGTGAGATCGTGACCGTGCACTACTCGGGTCGCACGGTCGCGCTCACGACCAACGGCGTCGCGCAGGCGGACGGCACGCTCGGCCGCGCCGTCACCATCCGCAACGCATCGTCCCGCGAGGCGTTTCGCGCCGTCGTCAGCGGACCCGGGGAGGTCACCATCCATGAGTAGACAGCAAAGAACGTCGCGCCGCGCCGGCGCAGTGCTGACGGGCATCGCGGCGCTGACGGGCATCGCAGCGCTGTCGGGCATCGCGACGATGTCGGTCGCCGGTGCGGATTCCTCCACCCCCGCCGCCACGCCGGACGCGCGCGAGCCCGCCAGCGGGCGACTGGTCGACGGCCGATACCTGGACCGCTCGTTCTTCGCGGATCGCACGGCGTATCGCCCGGGCGACGTGCTCACCGTGCTGATCACGGAAGTGGCGAGTGCCAGCAGCACGGCGCGCACGCGCACGGACAAGGACGAGAGCGCCTTCGCGCGCTTCGCGGAGGACAACATCCTGCGGCGGCGCTGGGACGCCGGCATCGGCTCGGATTTCAACGGTGGCGGCGACATCGAACGCACCGGTCGCCTGCTCGCGCGCATCGCCGTGGTCGTCGAGCGCATCGACGACCAGGGAAATCTCTTCATCCGCGGCGACCAGGAAATTCACCTCAACAACGAGCGCCAGCGGATCCAGCTCGAGGGTTCCGTGCGCGCCGAGGACATCGGCCCCGACAACACGGTGCCGTCGTGGCGCGTGAGCGGCGCGCGCATCGACTTCGTCGGCAAGGGCGTACTGGCGCGCCGCCAGCGGCCCGGCCTGTTCACCCGCATCCTCGAGTTCTTCCGTCTCAACTGAGATACCCCCATGCGCGTCGTGACATTCCTCTGCGCGTTCCTGCTGACTGCATCGGCCGACGCGGCGGTCCGCATCAAGGATCTCGGCCGCTTCGACGGCGTTCGCGACAGCGCCATCCTCGGCTATGGGCTGGTCGTGGGTCTGGCGGGCACCGGCGATTCCATCCGCAGCCGCGCCACCGTGCAGTCCGTGTCCAACCTGCTGCGCGAGTTCGGACTGCTCGTGCCGCCGGAAAGCATCGGCAGTCGCAACGTCGCGGCCGTCATCGTTACGGCGGACCTGCCCGCCTTCGTGCGTGTCGGCGACCGGCTCGACGTGAATGTCGCGGCGCTCGGCGATGCGCGCAGCCTCGCCGGCGGCACCCTGCTCGCGACGCCGATGATCGGGTCGGATCGCGCGGTGTACGCGCTGGCGCAAGGCCCCGTGTCGGTCGGCGCGTATCACTACGAGCAGAACGGCACGTCGCTGCAGAAGAACCACCCCACCGCGGGCATCGTCAGCGAAGGTGCGATCGCCGAGCGCGCCCTGTCGCCCTCGCTCGTGGCGAGCGATGGCAGCATCGACCTGCTGCTCAACGAGGCCGACTTCACCACCGCCGCGCGCGTTGCGGGCACCATCAACCGCGAGTTGCCAGCTGCGCAGGCTGCGGCCGTGGAAGCGGGACGCGTGCGCCTGCAGACCGCCGGCGCCGGTCCCGCAGGCCTCGTGAACCTGATTGCCTCGATCGAGAACCTGGCCGTCGAGCCGGATGCCAAGGCACGTGTCGTGGTGAGCGAGCGGACCGGTACGATCGTGTCGGGCGGCAAGGTGTGGATTTCCGAAGTCACCGTCACGCAGGGCGACATTCGCGTGGCGATCACGCAGCGTTTCCTGGTCTCGCAGCCCTACGGTTTCCTGGTGGAGCCGAGCAACAGCATCCGCACCGCCGTGGTGCCGGAGTCCGAGGTGGCGGTGCGCGAGCCGGAAGTGCAGACGGTGTCGCTGCCTCAGGGTGCCACGATCGGCGAGCTGGTGGCGGCGCTCAAGAGCATCCGCGCCTCCTCGCGCGACGTGATCGCCATCCTGCAGGGCATCAAGCGGGCCGGCGCGCTGCACGCCGAGCTGGTCATCCAGTAGGGGGCGCCATGAACACCGATCCGATCTTCGCAATCCTGTCGCGCGCCATCGACGTGAGCGCGCTGAAGCAGAGCGCGCACGCCGCCAACGTGGCGAACGCCGACGTCGCGGGATACCGGCGCCTGGAAGTCACGTTCGAGCGTGCGCTCGATGCCGCGCAGGCTGGCCAGGACGTCGCGATTGCAGGCCGGCAATTGCTCGCCGGGCAGCCCGGGGCGGAAGCGATGGGACAGGGAACCCCGCGCATCGTCGCCTCGGCAACCGAGGAGGTGCGGCTCGATCAGGAGATGGCGCAGATGGCCCGGAACTCCGTGCGTTACCAGGCGCTGATCACGGCGTTCGAGAAGACCATGAGTCTGTTGCGCCTGGCGGTTCGCGACGGACGGGAGGGCTGATCCATGGGAATGTTCTCGGTGCTGGACGTGAGTGCGGCCGGCATGGACGTGCAACAGGCACGCCTGGAAGTCGCCGCGGCGAATCTCGCCAACGCGCAGACATCGCGCGGGCCGGACGGCAAGGCCTACCAGCCGCTCACCGTCGTGGTGCGCAGCACGCAGGCGGAATTCAGCGGCACGACCGGCGGCGCAGGTTCCGGCGCGGCGCCGGCCCAGGGCGTCGGCGCGAACCTGCTGCCACGGCCGACCGTGAGCGAAGTGACGCCGCTCGATCTCGCGCCGCGCCTGGTCCACGACCCCGGCCATCCCGATGCGGACGAGCGCGGATTCGTGACCTATCCCGGCGTCGACCCGGTGGCCCTCATGCTCGACCTCATGAACATCTCGCGCGGCTACGAGGCGAACCTGCGCGCGTTCGACCTCACGCGCAGCCTTCTGCAACGCACGCTGGAAATCGGGAGTCGGCGATGAGCATCGAAGCAATCTCAGCGGTCGCGGCCGGGGCGGCGGCGCCCGCAACGATCGCTCCCGCGGCCGCGACTGCGCCACTCACGCCTGCACTGCTCGCACCTGCGCCCCTGACGATCGCGGAGTCGCCGCGTGCGCAGGGCGCGGTATTCGATGCAATCGTCGACAGCATCGCGCAGGTCAATCGCGACATGCAGGTGACGCAGCAGGCGGTGCAGGACATGGCGCTCGGCAAGAGCGACAACCTCCACCAGGTGATGATGAGCCTCGAACAGACTCGTCTCTCGTTCGAGCTGTTGCTGCAGGTTCGCAACCGCGTGCTCGAGGCCTACCAGGAAATGATGCGGATGCAGGTGTAACGATCCATGGCACAGGGCGAAGGCATGTTCTCATTCTGGAATTCGCTCGAGCGCTCCGCGCGCTGGAGCCTGGGGCTCGGCGCGCTGGCGTGCCTCGCCATCGCCGTTCTGGTCCTGTGGTGGGCGCTGCGCACCGAGTACGAGGTGCTGTTCTCGCAGCTCGCCGAACAGGACGCCGCGGCGATCGTGGCGCAGCTCAAGCGCCAGAAAGTGGAGTTCGATCTGGCCGACGCCGGCACGACGGTGCTGGTGCCCGCGGCACGGGTGCACGAGACGCGACTCGGCCTCATGTCGAGCGGCGTCCCGCTGACCGGCGGCGTCGGCTTCGAGCTGTTCGACCGGCAGGGCCTCGGCACGACCGAGCAGTCGCAGCGCGTTTCCTACCAGCGCGCCCTGCAAGGCGAGCTCACGCGCACCATCGCGACGCTCGACCACGTGCAGGCGGCGCGCGTGCACCTGGTGCTGCCGGAATCGTCGCTGTTCCGGCGCGACCGGCAGGAGCCGCGCGGCGCGGTGACGCTCACGCTCAAGCCCGGCCGCGACATCAGCCGCGAGCAGATCGCCGGCGTGCAACGCCTGGTGGCGGCGTCGGTCGCCGGTCTGGATCCAGCGCGCGTCGTCGTCACCGATCAGCGTGGCATCACTCTTTCCGGCGGCGAGGAGCTCGGCAGCTCGGCGGGCGGCAGCGAAGCGCGCTTTGCGACCAAGCGCGAGATCGAAAGCTACGTGGCGCGCAAGGTCGTCAACCTGCTCGAAGGCGCCTACGGTCCAGGCCAGGCCATCGTCAGCGTGGACGTCGCGCTGAATTTCGACGAGATCCGCCGCACCGTTCAGAATCGCGCACCCGCCGGCGCCGCGAGCGCTTCGTACGACAGGCGCGTCGAGGAGGTCATCGCGGCGCCGGGCGGCATCACGCGGATCAGCGTCGGCGTGATCGTGCCGGGAACGCTCGATGAAGATCGGCGCCAGCGCATCGTCGACCTCGTACGGATGGCCGCTGGCATCGATGATGCCCGGGGCGATGCGGTGGTCGTTCAGCCGCTGGCGGACATCAGCCGGTTCGCGGCCGTGGAAAGCGCCGATCGCGACGGGACAGCCGTAGGGTCGGCGGCCGGTCCGGCAGCGGCGGCGGGCGAGTTGCCTCCTCCGACGGAAGTGCCTGTGGCCGGATCGCGTGGGCCGGGCGGCACGACTGTTTCGTTCGATCCGCGGACCGCCAGCCTGCTCTGGCCGCTTCTCGGCGTCGCACTGCTCGCGCTGCTCGCCCTGCGTCTCATCGTCGTGCGCCGCGGCTCGCGCGGTGCGCGTCCGTTGTCGACGGAGGCGCGCCAGAAGCTACTCGCCGAAATGCGGACCGTGCTCGGCGATCCAGTGCCCGCGCCGGAATCGAGGGCGCGCTCATGACCAGCGTCGATGACGTCGTCGACACCCTGCTCGAGCTGGAGCAGGGCGACCGCGACTGGATTCTGGCGCAGCTGTCCGCGGTGCAACGAAGCAAGCTGTCGGCACAACTCGGCCGCGGCGCGGACGTTGGTCCGGTCGCCTCCAAGCCGGTCGCCACGGCGCCTGCCGCCCTCGCATCTGTCGCTGCCGCGCCGCTGACTCGACCCTCGGCAGGCGCGTCTCATGCGCAGCCGGGTGACATGGCTGCGGACGCCGATCTCGCGCGACTGGCCGCTGCGCCAGCGGCACAACTCAGCGACATCCTGCGACGCGAGCCCGCGTGGATCGTCCACGCCGTGTTGCAGGCGCAGTCGCGCGACCGCGCGCAGGACGTTCTCGCGAATCTGCCGCAGGGGACGCGCTCGGAAGTCGCGCGCATCGCCCACTCGCACGTGAGCCTGACGCCCGCGGTCACGAGATTCCTGGTGCGCGCCGCAGCCGCGCGCCTGCGCGGCTCGGATCCGGCAATTCGCGCCTCGCGCTTCGATCGCCTGGTCGATTCGATGCGTTCGCGCCTCTCCCGCCGGCCGCGCCTGCGAGGGCATGCGTGATTCTCAAGGACACCATCCTTTCCACGGAACGCGTGGCGCTCGCAGCGGGCGGAGCTGTGATCGCGGGCGGGTCAGCGGTCGCAGGGTCCGGATCAGTGATCGCGACGATCGGCTCAGTGATCGCGGGGGGCGGATCAGCGATCCGTATCGCCGAACCCCTGGCGGCTGAATCGCCGGATCCGGTGCCGGGGCCGCCGCCCGAGCCCCCGCTCGACTTCGAGGCGGTCGCGGACTGGCTCTGCGGGCAGGATGAAACCACGCGCGTTCGTGTCGCGACGCTGCTGGCCGATGAGATCGAGGCCTTGCGTGCCGCGGCGCTCGCCGAAGGCACGGAGCAGGGACGCGCCGAGGCAATGACCCGGGTCAGGGAGGACATGGCGACGGCGGTGACGACGCTCGAAGCCCTGTCGCAAGCGGCGGAGGCGGCGTTTGTGCGCGAGACGCAGCAGCTCGCGGACCAGTGCACCGCCATCGTCGCCGAAGCGCTCGCGCACATCGCGGGTCCCGTGCTCACCAGCCGCGAGGCGACCCTCGGTGTGGTCACGACGCTGCTCGCCCGCCTCAAGGACGAACGCGAGATCGTCGTGCGTACCAGCGAAGCAGACCTGCCGCTGCTGCAGAGCGAGCTGCCGGCGCTGCGTGCAGCTGCGTCCGGCCATGCCGTTTCGCTCGTTGCGGACCGGCGCGTGGCGCTCGGCGGTTGCATCGTCGACACGAAGCTCGGCAGCCTCGACGGTCGTCTGGAAACGCAACTCGCCGGATTGTTCGAGACCCTGCGCGCGCTGCGCACTGCAGGGGAGGCACCGTGAGCGCTGTCCAGCTCCTCGACAGCGTGCGCGGCGCGGACTGGGTGAAACGCATCGGTCGCATCACGCGGTGTGTGGGGCTCACAGTCGAATCCCACGGGCCCGACGCCAGGCTGGGCGAGATCTGCGAGATCATCTCGCGCGCCTCGCGCGGCTCGACCCTGGCGGAAGTGGTCGGGCTGGCGGACGGTCGCGTCCTGCTGATGCCGTACGAAGACCTGCACGGTGTCGAAGCGGGCAGCGAAGTCATCGCGACCGGCCAGCGCGCGCACGTGATGGCCGGCGCGCACCTGCTCGGGCGCGTCGTCGACGGCCTGGGTCGCCCCATCGACGGCCGGGCGCTTGCGACGACGGGCGCGCTACGGCCCTTGTATCCGGCGCCGATCAATCCCCTCGAGCGCGGTCCGGTCTGCGAGGTGCTCGAAACCGGAATTCGCGCCATCGATACGCTGCTCACGCTGGCGCGCGGGCAGCGCATCGGAATCTTCTCCGGCAGCGGCGTCGGCAAGAGCACGGTGCTGGGCATGCTGGCACGACACGTCGCCGCCGATGTCTCCGTGATCGCTCTCGTCGGCGAGCGCGGACGCGAGGTCAAGGCGTTCCTCGATTCGGGTCTGTCCGACGAGGCGCGGCGCAAGACCGTGGTCGTCGCGGCCACCTCGGATCAGCCGGCCCTGATTCGCCGCCGTGCGGCCTATCTTGCCACCGCGATCGCCGAATACTTTCGCGACCAGGGCCAGCACGTCAGCCTGCTGATGGATTCGGTGACGCGCATCGCGATGGCGCAGCGCGAGATCGGGCTCGCGAGCGGCGAGCTGCCGACCGCGCGCGGTTACACGCCTTCTGTGTTCGCCCTGTTGCCACGCCTCCTCGAGCGCGGCGGCGCCCGGGCGCGCGGCGGTTCGCTCACCGGCATCTACACCGTGCTGGTCGAGGGCGACGACCTGGCCGACCCGATCTCCGACAGCGTACGCGCGATCCTCGACGGTCACATCGTCCTGGCGCGGCCCGTGGCGCAGCGCGGCCGGTACCCGGCCATCGACATCACGCAGAGCGTGAGCCGGCTCGCGGCGGTGGTCGCGCGGCCGGCGGAGCGCGAGCTGATGACCGATACGGTGCAGACGCTGGCGCTCTACGAAACGTCGCGTGACCTGATCGAAGTCGGTGCGTACCGGGCGGGCACCAACGAGAGCGTCGATCGGGCCGTAAAGCTGGTGCCGGAGATCGAGAAATTTCTCGCGCAGCCGCCGGAAGAGTCGCAGGCGCGTGCCGATGCGCTCGCGCGCCTGCGTACGATCATGGGCAGGGCGGCCGCAGGCAAGGGCGAGACATGAACGGCGCCGGCCTCAAAGCCACGGCGAGCCGACGCAGCATCAACGGCCTGCGGCACGTCGACCAGCAGCTGCAAACGCTGGAACGCTGGCGCGCCCTCGAGCTGGAGGAAGCACGGATGGATTACGTGAGGCGCGCAGCTGCGGTACGCCTCGTCCGCGAAGCTCTCGATGAGCTGGAACGTGCGATCGAAGGAACGCGGCAGTTCGCGCGTGAGCGTTTGTCGGAGCGGGGACCGCGGAACGTCGCAGAGCTGCGCTGGCTGCGCGAATACGCGGCGTGGCAGGCCGGGGAGCAGGCCGCGCACGCAAAGAAGCTCCAGGAACTGGAAGCACGCGCCGAGGAAGCACGGCTGGTGGTGCTGCAGCTATTCGAAAAGCTGTCCAGCGTGCAGCGCTTGCGCGAGCGCGGCCGGCAGGCGCGCGCCGTCGACGAGCAGCGCCGGGAACAGAAACAGATCGACGAACTGGCCCTCAGGAGACTCGCATGGCGATCGATGCAATCGGTGTCGTGACCGGCAATACGCCTGGCGTTCCGCAGAACGCCGGCATCGCACAGGAAGACTTCCTGCGCATCCTGCTCACGCAGCTGCGCTTCCAGGATCCGCTCAAGCCCGTGGACAACCAGCAGTTCGTCGCGCAGCTCGCCCAGTTCAGCGCGCTCGAAATCAACCGCCAGCAGAGCGAGAAGATCGACACCCTGCTCGCGGTGCAGGGCGCCAGCCAGTCGGTGGGGTTGATCGGCCGGCAGGTCGAGGTGCGCAGCGTACAGGGCAACGTCACCGGCACCGTGCAGGCGGTGTCCTTCGCCACGGGCGAGGCGCGCCTCACGGTGCGCACGCCGACGACGACCTTCGTCGACGTGCGGCCGTCCGAGATCGTGCTGGTCCGCTAAGCAGGAGAAGCAACATGCTTGGAGCAATCTTCACCGGCCTTTCCGGGATGAATTCCTACGCGAAAGGCCTCGATGTCATCAGCAACAACGTCGCCAACCTCAACACGCCGGGCTTCAAGGTGGCGGTGCCGCGGTTCAGCGACATGGTGTTCCGCCTCACCGGCGGTGCGGTGGCAGGCTCGCCCGGCACGCCGGCGCGAGGTGCCGGCGTGAACGTCGATCCGTCGCAGCTTTCGTTCCGCCAGGGCGAGCTGCGCGACACTGGCAATTCGCTCGACGTCGCCGTGGACGGCAATGGCTTTTTCATCGTCGAGCAGGACGGCCGGCGCCTGTACACGCGCGCCGGGCAGTTCGAGTTCGATGCCGACGGGTTCCTGGTCGAGCGCGGGACCGGTGCGAAGGTGCAGTTCAGCACCGAGCTGCAGGCGATCGGAGCCTTCAACGTCGACGGCATGCGGGTGTTCGCGCCGAAGGCGACCACCGAAGTCATCGTGACCGGAACCTTGGCCCGCGGCGGCGACCAGACGACGTTCGAGCTGCCGTCCATCACCGTAGTCGATTCGGCCGGGGGCCGGCATACCGTCAAGGCGCGCTTCGTGCGCGACTCGACCGATCCGCTGCGCTGGGCCGTGGAGGTGGTCGACGAGGACAACACGGTGCTCGGCAGCGGCGAGATCCGCTTCGGGCTCGACGGGACGCCGCACGCCGAATCTCCGCCGCTCAGCTTCACGATCACGCCGGACGACGCCCCGGCATTCACAGCGATGGTGAAATTCGGCGCCCCGGGCACGTTCTCCGGCGTCTCGAGCGCGCCAGGGAGCACGCAATCGAGCCTGCAGGTGCTGCGTCAGGACGGGGTGCAGCTGGGCGCGCTGACGACGCTGTCCTTCGATGAAAAGGGCGCGCTCAAACTGACCTATTCGAACGGAGAGACCAAGACGGTCGGCAACCTGCTGCTGGCGCGCTTCGACGCGCCCGATGAGCTCACGGCGCTCGGCGGCGCGCTGTTCGCGTCGGACAGCGCGCTCCAGCCGCGAATCGGCACCGGGCTGGAAGGTGGCTTCGGTCGGCTGGTCGGCGGGCGCGTCGAGCTTTCCAACGTCGAGCTGACCGAGCAGTTCACCGATCTCATCATCATTCAGCGCGGTTACCAGGCGAGCTCGCAGATGGCGTCGGTCGCCAACGAGCTCATCCAGCAGCTGCTCGCGATGGATGGCCGCAAGTGAGCGCAGTGGTGGAAGCCGCGCCCGCGAGCTACCTGCTGCTCGGCGAGTCGCGCTCCCAGACGCTGCGCGCGGTGCTCGCCGACTGCATCGGCGGCTGGCGCGGCACGTGGGCTGCGCCGGCTGCTCCGGCCGCGGCGATCGAACTGCACCTGCAAGGTCAGACACCGTTGCTGGCCTGCGGGGGTCATGCCGGCGTCGTTCGTGCCTCCAGGGAAGGCGCGACCCTGCTGGAGATCCTGACGGGCACCGACGTGCTCGCCTCCTTGGTCGGCCTCGGGCCGCAGGAGTCCGGCGCACCGCTGCTGCACGCGGCCGAGCATCGCGAGCTCGCCGATGGCCTGCGCGGCGAGATTCTCAGCACCCTCGCGGGCGCAATCCTGCGCCAGGCCGGCGTTTCCGGGGTGCGCACCGACAGTGTGGCAGGGACGCTCGGGGAAGTTGCCCGGCGCGCGACGACGGAACGGCGTGTCTGCGTGAGCATCAGTTTCTCGCGCCCGGCGACGCAGATCGTCCTGTTCCTCTCGTGCGCGCTGGTCGAGCGCCTCGCACCGCCCCGGCGCGCGAGCGTTGCCGGAGACCTGACTCGCGCACAGAGCGCGATAGGAGAACAGTCCGTGTACGTCGAGGCGCTGATCGGTCATTCGCAGGTGACGCTGCGCGAGCTGGCGGCACTGGCGCCGGGCGACGTGGTGATCCTCGATCACGATCTGTCGCAGAACGGTTCGCTCGCGATCCGGGGCGAAGTGTTCGCGCAGATGAGACTCGGACGCAGTGCCGACCGGCGCGCAGTAACCATAGCCAGTGTGAATTCCTGAAGGAGAGGCAAGGCCATGAATTCCGTTGTGGTGAATCGACTGGATCTGCCGCCCCTGGTGGCATCGCCCGACAAGGGCGAAAAGCTCGGCGAGCGGCTCGACCTGGTGGAGCACGTGACCGTGAAGCTGTCCGTGGCGCTGGGCGGAGCCGAGATACCGATCGGCAAGCTGTTCGCGCTCAGGATGGGCGATGTGGTCGCGCTCGATCGCGACGTCGACGCGCCCGTCGACGTGCGCCTGCACGGCAAGACGGTCGCACGCGGCCACCTGGTGGCGATCGGCGACAAGTTCGGCGTGCGCATCGCGGAGCTGCATGACGAGGCAGGCTGAAACCGGTTCGCGTGTCGGCGAGGGCGGGCGCTTGCGCAGCTTTCGGCTTCGCCACGTGCTGGCGGCGCTCGTCGTCAGCGCGCTGTTTGCGCATCACGTCGCGGCACAGTCGCCGCCGATGGGATCGCCGTCGCAGCCGGCATCGCAGCCTGCCCTGGAGTCACCTCCCGCCGCGGACCCGAAGCGTCGCGAGCGCCTCGACCTGCGCGGGCCCGACGTCGGCTTCCCCGGAATCGGCCGCGTCCTGCTCGGCTTCGGCCTTTGTGCCGCGCTCGCGCTCGGCGCGACGCTGCTGCTGCGCCGCTATTGGCCGGCCGCGGGTTTCATCAAGGGCAACAGCGAGGTGGGCGGCATCCGCGTCGTGGGACGCGCGCGAGTGGAAGCCTCCCTGCGTCTGTCGGTGGTCGAGACGGCAGGCACGCGCGTCCTGATTGCGGAAAGCCGCAATGGCGTCGCGGCGGTCGTGCTCGCGCCCGGCGCGTCACAGACGGGCGCCGACGCGACCAGGACGTCCGGTCCGCCATGATCGCCGGATTCCCATGATCGAAATCGTCGTAGACGGGGCCAACGCCGCAACCGACGGCACGACGCTCGCAGCGGCGCTGCGCATCGTCGTGCTGCTCACGATGCTCGCGGTGCTGCCCGCCGTCGTCGTCGCGATGACTTCGTTCACCCGTACCATCATCGTGCTGTCCATGTTGCGTCACGCCTTCGGCATGCAGGACACGCCGCCCAACATGGTGCTGATCAGCATGGCGTTGTTCCTCACGCTCTTCACCATGTCGCCGGCGCTCGAGCAGGTCTACACGCAGAGCATCAAGCCGCTGATGGAGGATCGCCTGACGGCCGAGGCAGCGATCGAGCAGGGTGTGGCGCCGCTGCGCGATTTCATGGTGCGCCAGACACGCGAGGCCGATCTGCAGCTGGTGCTCGAGGTGGCACGGGTGCCGGTGCCGGACACCATCGACGACGTGCGCACGGTGCACATCGTGCCCGCCTTCCTGCTGAGCGAGCTCAAGACCGCGTTCCAGATCGGCTTCGTCGTCTTCCTGCCGTTCCTGCTCCTCGACCTGGTGGTGGCCAGCATCCTCATGTCGATGGGCATGCTCATGGTGCCGCCGACGATCATCTCGCTGCCGCTCAAGGTCCTGATGTTCGTGCTGATCGACGGCTGGGGCCTGGTGGTGCGCGCGCTTCTCGGCAGCTTCCACTGACGGCGCGCCGATGAACGCCACGGTCCTCGGCGAGGAACTGTCGTCGCTGTGGCAGACGTTCACGGCGACGCGCACCCGTGACCTGCGCGACCGGCTCATCGAGGAGTATCTGCCCTTCGCCCGCTCGGTCGCCGCGCGTGCCTACGCCATGCGTCTCGACAACTCCTGCAGCTTCGACGACTACCTGCAATACGCGCGCATGGGCCTGATCGAATCGGTGGACCGCTTCGATCCCGCGCGCGAAACGACGTTCGAGGCTTTTTCGAGCTATCGCATCCGCGGCGCGATCCTCAACGGGCTGGGGAAGGAATCGGAGCTGGCGGCACAGCGCAGCTACTGGCGCACGCGGCTGCGCGAACGCAGCGCGTCGATCCAGCAGGATCTCGTCGACCATCCCGAGCGCGCATCGCTGGAAGACTTCGTGAAGCTCACCGTGGAGCTGGCCCTCGGCCTGGTGCTCGAGAGCGAGGACGACGAACAGCCCGACGAGTCGATCGCTGCGAATCCCTATGCAGCAACGGAGTTGCGCGAGCTGCGCACGGTGGTGCGGGCGCTGGTCGAGCGGTTGCCCGATCGCGAGCGCACCATCCTGCGCGGGCACTACTACGAGCAACGCGAGTTCCAGTCGCTGGCGCAGGATCTGCAGGTGAGCAAGGGCAGGGTCTCGCAACTGCACTCGCAGGCGCTGTCGCGAATAAGAGCGCTGCTCGAGGAGCGCCCGGCGGTAGACAGGCGTCTCTAGGGCTCGCGTGCCAGGTCCTGCAGCAGTTCCTGCAGTCGCGCGTTCAGGCGCGGCTCGCCTTCGATGTGCTCGGAGAGACGTCGCACCATCTCGGCGAAGGCCGGGTCGCGCGCCAGGTCATCGCCCAGCTCCCAACCGAGCACGGCTTCCACGAACGTCTCGCGCGCGAGGCGCGGATCGGCGGTGCCGACGTTGACGATGCGGTTGCGAATCCGCGCGCGCAGCGTTTCGGGTGACTGCGCCACACCCGCGGAACGCGGGCCCTCGGCCGCGCGCCCGACGGCCTCACCGCGATTCGTGCGCGCGACCTCCGGCCGGCGCGCGCGCCACATGGAGCTCAGCAGCTCGGCGAACGAACGGAGCGGATCCACGTCAGTCGCGGCTCGAACTGTATAGCGAGAAGTCCGTACGCACCGCAGTCGCTTCCCCGGATTCCTTGGGGTGCGCGGCGGCGGGTGCCGACTCGAGGATGGTGCTCACGCGCTCGATGATCATCTGCATGTCGCCGTTGAGCGCGGGATTGGAATCGTTGAGCTCGATGCCGCTGCGAAGACACGCGATGCAGTCCTGGAAACGATCTTCGATCAGCGCCTCGAGGCCGCGCTTGAAATACCAGAGCGGCGAGGTTGCCTCGAGATTCTCCAGCGCCGACCAGACGGCCCGCGCCTGATCCGGCAAAGCCATGGTCAGGAGCAGGAGGCCCAGCTGGAAGCGGCAGGTGTGGAGCGAGGGGTCGAGCTCGAGGGCGCGGCCCATCTCCTGGGCTGCCCCCTCATATTCGCGCTGTCCTGCCAGCTCGGCACCCAGGAGATAGTGCAGTTCCGCCTTGCGGGGCTCGTTTTCGATAGCGGCTCGCAGGGCGTCCGCGGAGACGTTGCTCATGTCCATCTGGGGCTCCGGCTTGGCTGGAAGGGGGTCGAGGCCTGCTGACCTATATATATAGAGTGCGCTGGATGACCATCAGGCGGTCGGACAGGGCGTCTGGGTTGATCTAATAGGTATATCCACCGCCGATGGCACCACTTTACTACGCCGGGATCGCTGATCCGCCCCCTGCGATCGAAGGCGACCGCGGCTCGCTACCGGGCTCGCCGACGCGATGCACCCGGCCCGGCTACTGCATCGCAGCAATTCGGTTGACAGCCCCTTGATCGACTTCTAGAATTCGCGGCCCTTGCCCCCGGCCCGTCACTGCCAGGGGCAGGAACTTCGAATAAACAGACGGGCCGCCTGCACAGGCGGCCTGTTTTTCTTGTGCAGGCAGGAGATTATGGCGACGACCTCCCAGTTGATTCGCAAGCCGCGACAGTCGGCGACCTACAAGAGCAAGGTCCCGGCCCTCAACGCGAGCCCGCAGAAGCGCGGCGTCTGCACGCGCGTCTACACCACCACGCCGAAGAAGCCGAACTCGGCGCTTCGCAAGGTGTGCCGCGTGCGCCTGACGAATCACTACGAGGTCACCAGCTACATCGGTGGCGAAGGCCACAACCTGCAGGAGCACTCGGTGGTCATGATTCGCGGCGGCCGCGTCAAGGATCTGCCGGGCGTTCGCTATCACACCATCCGCGGCACGCTCGACTGTGCCGGCGTCACCGAACGCCGCCAGGGGCGCTCGAAGTACGGCGCCAAGCGCCCGAAGAAGTGAAGTAAGGAACCGAAATGTCCCGCAGAGCACAAGCGCCTCAGCGCACGATCCTCCCGGATCCGAAGTTCAACAGCGAAATGCTGGCGAAGTTCATGAACGTGGTGATGAAGCGCGGCAAGAAGTCCGCGGCCGAGCACATCGTGTACGGCGCGCTCGAGCGCATCACCGAAAAGACCGGCAAGCCGGATGTCGAAGCGGTGCAGCTGCTGCAGCTCGCGCTCGACAACGTCAAGCCCGTGGTGGAAGTGAAGTCGCGCCGCGTCGGCGGTGCCACCTACCAGGTGCCGGTCGAAGTGCGCGCCAGCCGCCGGCAGGCGCTGGCCATGCGCTGGGTCATCGAAGCCGCGCGCGACCGCAGCGAGAAGTCGATGGCGCACCGCCTGGCGCACGAGCTGATGGATGCGGCCGAGAATCGCGGTTCCGCGGTGCGCAAGCGCGAGGACACGCACCGCATGGCCGAGGCGAACAAGGCGTTCGCCCACTACCGTTGGTAACAGTGAATGAGCGCCGTTCCTGAAAGTGTTTCGGGTGGGCGCCGCCCCAAGGACTCGACAGTGCCACGTACGACACCCATCGAGCGATACCGTAACATCGGTATTTCCGCTCACATCGACGCCGGTAAGACGACGACGACGGAGCGCATCCTTTTCTATACGGGTGTCTCGCACAAGATGGGCGAGGTTCACGACGGCGCGGCCGTCATGGACTACATGGAGCAGGAGCAGGAACGCGGCATCACCATCACGGCCGCGGCCACTACCTGCTTCTGGAAGGGCATGGATGGGCACTTCCCCGAGCACCGCATCAACATCATCGATACGCCGGGGCACGTCGATTTCACGATCGAAGTCGAGCGCTCGCTGCGCGTGCTGGACAGCGCGGTCGCGGTGTTCTGCGCGGTGAGCGGTGTGCAGCCGCAATCCGAAACGGTCTGGCGGCAGATGAACCGCTACAAGGTGCCGCGCATCGCGTTCGTCAACAAGATGGATCGCGCCGGCGCCAACTTCCTGCGCTGCGTGCAGCAGATCAAGGAGCGCCTGCGCGGCGTTCCGGTCCCCATCCAGCTGCCGATCGGCGCCGAAGAGGGCTTCGAAGGCATCATCGACCTGATTCGCAACAAGGCGATCTACTGGGATGAAGAAACCCAGGGCATGCGCTTCGAGTACCGCGACATTCCCGCGAACCTCCAGGCGCTGGCCGAAGAGCATCGCGCCAAGATGATCGAGGCGGCGGCGGAAGGCAACGAGCAGCTGCTCGAGAAATTCCTCGAGAACAACACGCTCAGCGATGACGACATCCGCAAGGGCCTGCGCGAGCGCGCCATCAGGAACGAGATCTGCCTGACCATGTGCGGCTCCGCGTTCAAGAACAAGGGCGTGCAGGCGATGCTCGATGCGGTCATCGAGTTCATGCCCTCGCCGGTCGAGATGCCGCCCACCAAGGGCAAGCTCGAGAACGAAGAGGAAGCCACACGCAAGCCGGACGACAACGAGCCGTTCGCCGCGCTCGCCTTCAAGATCCTCAATGACCCGTTCGTCGGCAACCTGACGTTCTTCCGGGTGTATTCGGGCACGCTCAATTCGGGCGATGCGGTCTACAACCCGATCAAGGACAAGAAGGAGCGCATCGGACGCATCCTGCAGATGCACGCCGCCGAGCGCACCGAGATCAAGGAAGTGCGCGCGGGTGACATCGCCGCGGCGGTGGGCCTGAAGGACGTCACCACGGGCGACACGCTGTGCGACCCGGAAAAGGTGATCACGCTCGAGAAGATGGTATTCCCGGATCCCGTCATCTCCGTCGCGGTCGAGCCGAAGACCAAGGCCGACCAGGAAAAGATGGGCATGGCGCTGCAGCGCCTCGCGAAAGAGGATCCGTCGTTCAGGGTGAGCACCGACCAGGAGTCCGGCCAGACGATCATCGCCGGCATGGGCGAGCTGCACCTCGACATCATCGTCGATCGCATGAAGCGCGAGTTCAAGGTCGAGGCGAACGTCGGCAAGCCGCAGGTGGCCTATCGCGAGACGATCCGCAAGACCGTCGAGCAGCAGGGCAGGCACGTGCGCCAGTCTGGCGGCCGCGGCCAGTACGGTGACATCTGGCTGAGGCTCGAGCCGCAGGAAGCCGGTAAGGGCTACGAGTTCGTCAACGGCATCGTCGGCGGCTCGGTGCCGCGCGAATACGTGCCGGCCGTCGACAAGGGCATCAAGGAAGTGCTCGACACCGGTGTGGTGTGGGGCTATCCGATCGTGGACGTGAAGGTCACGGCGTTCGACGGGTCGTACCACGACGTCGACTCGAGCGAAATGGCGTTCAAGATCGCCGGCTCCATGGGCTTCAAGGAAGGCTTCGCCAAGGCGAAGCCGGTGCTGCTCGAGCCGATCATGAAAGTCGAAGTCGTCACGCCCGAGGATTATTACGGCGACATCATCGGCGACCTCAATCGCCGGCGCGGGCAGATCCTGGGCATGGAGGATTCGACCTCCGGCAAGGTGATCAACGCCGAGGTGCCGCTGGCCGAGATGTTCGGCTACGCGACGTCCGTGCGCTCGATGAGCCAGGGTCGTGCCACCTTCACGATGGAATTCTCGAAGTACATGGAAGCGCCGAGCAACATCGCCGAAGCGGTGTTGAAGAAATAGCGGTGTCGAAGAAGAAGTAGCCCTCATCCACCCACTGAACAAGGTTAGCTGTCATGGCCAAGGAAAAATTCGCACGCACCAAGCCGCACGTGAACGTCGGAACGATCGGGCACGTGGATCACGGTAAGACGACGCTGACGGCGGCGCTGACGAAGGTGCTGGCGGAGAAGTTTGGCG
>Ga0187892_10000418_pt1 | contig 111864 bp, 98 predicted proteins | sample MA1701073metaG_FD_139345 | JGI IMG/M metagenome (GOLD analysis project Ga0187892, IMG submission 139345) | Bio-ooze microbial communities from a basaltic lava cave in the Kipuka Kanohina Cave System on the Island of Hawaii, USA - MA170107-3 metaG ... | reverse complement strand
GCCCTTCCCCCTACTCCTCGGGGACTCGGAGCATGGGGAAGGGAGGATTCCTGTGGCGATTCCAATCCTGCCGGAGACCCCCATCCCCTGCCCTTCCCCCTACTCCTCAGGGACTCGGAGCATGGGGAAGGGGGATTCCTGTGGCGATTCCAATCCTGCCGGAGACCCCCATCCCCTGCCCTTCCCCCTACTCCTCGGGGACTCGGAGCATGGGGAAGGGAGGATTGGAGGTGAGGGTTCCGGACGCACGGAATCAAGCTCGCAATCCGACGGCCTTGTATAGAGAGTCGACCTCGACTCGGCTCAGCATCCGGCAGGCGCCGCGCGGCAGGCGGTGAAGAAGAAGCGGTCCAAACCGCACTCGGCGGAGCTTGGCTACCGGGTGTCCGATCGCTTCGAACATCAGCCTCACCTGACGCTTCCGGCCCTCGTGCACGACGATCCGGAGCGCGGTCTTCCCCGCCTTGCGCCGAACGCTCTTGCGAGGGATTCGCGCCGGCGCGGTTTTCGACCCCTCGACCACCACGCCCGCTTCCAAACGCGCCAGCGCGGAATCGCTCACATGTCCCTTCGCCTCGACTTCGTACTCCTTCTCCACGCCGTACCGAGGATGGGTGAGCCGGTGGATCAACTCGCCGTCGTTGGCGAAGAGCAGAAGGCCCTCCGTGTCCTTGTCGAGCCTTCCGACCGGCTTGACCGCCGCCTTCAGCTCGGGCAGCAGCTCCATGACGGTTCGCTCGGCGTGAGGATCCGAAACCGTGGTGACGAATCCCTTCGGCTTGTTCATCGCCAGGAACACTAGTTCGGCTGAAGGCAGGGGCTTGCCGTCCACGCTTACGACGTCCTGTGGGCCGACCTTCGAGCCGAGACGGTCTACGACCACGCCGTTGACCGCCACCCTTCCCGCGGCGATGAGCGCCTCCGCTTGGCGCCTGCTGCAAAAGCCGGATGCCGCGATCCGCTTTTGGATTCGCTCCGTCTGCGCGGAGTCCGCCGAGCTCTCCGGCGGATTCTTCCGCCCACGCCGTACGGTCGCGGGAGCGCCGGCAGCATCTCGTGTTCGCATGGGAATTGCCCGCTTCGTCTATGCACGCGCACGGCCGAGGTCTTGCGCCATTCTCTTGGCCCTTCGCCTCATCGCGTAGGCGGCGAGCGCGAGAGTGCATGCGCCGACGCCGAATCCCCAGCCGCTTCTCGCGGCCAGCGGTTCCGCCGCCGCGACGTCCTCCGAAGCCGCAACGGGAACGCGCATCGTCCAACCTGAGCCGTCCGAAGCCACCGCAAAGCCCAGCGCTTGGCCCTTGCGAACGGGCGCCGCTACCGGCACGGAGCTCTCGAGCTGGAAGCGGACCGAAGGCTGAACCCCGAGCCGATGCGCGTACAGCACCGGCTGCGCCGCCGCGACGGGGACCGAATCGGAGACGCCGCCCTGTACCGCGATCTTGCCGATCACGCCTCCTTTGGAAGCGACTTCGGACCGTCGGTGGTTCTTGAAAGCCCAGTCCATGAGCAGCTTCTGATCCACCTTCCAGTCGTCGCTTGCGAGGATCACCGTGTAAACACGAATGCCGTTGCGGGTGGCGCATCCGACGAAGCAATGGCCCGCCGGGTTCGTGTAACCCGTCTTGATCCCTTCGTACGTCGGATCCCAAGCGAGGAATCTGTTCTTGCTGATCAGCCATGTGTCTTCCTGGTTCATCGTGCGGCCGATCTGTCTCTTGCGCGTCCGGGCTGCGGCGCGAAACTCAGGGTTCTGCATTGCCTCGCGCGCCATCAGGAACAGGTCGCGCGCGGTCGTGTAGTGAAGCGGGTCGTGCAGCCCGCTGGGCGTTCGAAAGCTCGTGTTCTTGCAGCCGATCTCCTTCGCGCGCTTGTTCATGAGCTCGGCGAAAGCGGGGAGGGAGCCGCCAATATGCTGGGCGGTGGCGTGGCAGCCGTCGTTCGCGCTACGGAGCATGATCGCGTACAGCATGTCGCGAGCGCTGACGGACTCGCCGGGCTTCAGGTGCAGGCTCGCGCCCTCGATCGTTTCGATCTCGGCCGGCGCGACGATCCTATCCTCGGGCCGGCAACGCTCCAGGAGCAGCAGCGCCGTGAGGATCTTCGTGGTGCTCGCCGGAAACCGTTTCGCGTCCGCGGCCCGCTCCCAAAGGACTTTTCCGGACTTCTCCTCCACGACGAGCGCGCTCTTGGCGCGCACGGCGCTCGGGTCCGTGGGCGGGGCGGCTCCCTTCTGAGCGAGCGATCCGGCCGCGAGCAGCGGCATGGCAAGAATCGCCGCGTTTCGGCGCAACGCGGGACGCATTCGGAAGGCAGTTTACCAGCGCCGGATCAGGTCTCGGAGCCGATGGCTTCGAGCGCCGCAGGCAGTCCCTCGTGCGATCCGTTCGGCAGAGGCGGCAGGTCGTCCAGGTCGTTCAAATGGAACTGGTGCAGGAACTGCTGCGTGGTGCCGTAAAGCGCGGGCCTGCCCGGCGCGCGCTTTCGCCCGACCTCGCGCACGAGCCTGCGCTCGACGAGCGTACGGACTCCGTAGTCGCTCTGCACACCGCGCACCGTTTCGATCTCTGCGAGCGTGACGGGCTGTCTGTAGGCAACGATCGCAAGCACCTCGAGAAGGCTGCGGCCGAGCCGCTGCTTCTGTGGCGAGAGGAACACGGCGAGCGCTTCGGCGAACTCCGGACGAGTCGTAAGCTGATAGCCTCCAGCGATCTGAACGACCTCCAGCGCGCTCAGCTCCCGCAGCCGCTCTTGCAAAACCTCGATCGCCTGCTCGACCTGCCCTTCCGTTACGCCGATCGCGCGAGCGAGCTCTTGAAGGGTGGCCGGCGCGCTCGCAGCGAAGAGCAGCGCTTCGACGGTGTTGGCGAGGTTGGAGGCCATGGTTCAAATACTACGATTACTATAGTGCGCGTGCGGCAGCGCGCTCAGGCGCCTTGGACGAGCGCTCTGCCGCGCTCCGGCTCGCAAAGAGCACGGTCTCGCCTTGGAGCTTTAGGCGCACCTGCCCGAGGCGAATCAACTCCAAGAGCGCGAGAAAGCTCCACACTACGTCCCGCCTCGAGAAGGGAGTAACGAGAATCTCCTCGAACGGGCACCACTTTCCGTCTAGATTCTGGAGCATCAGCCTCATCTGGTCGGAAAGGGACCGCATTGGGCGTTCGGGGACGTCCACCGGCTCCGGGCATGCGCGCTCCATGACGCGCGCGAATACGGCAGCGAGATCCCCGATCGCGACGTCGCCGATCTCGAACGGGACCTCGTAATGGCCGTTTCCGCGCTCCGCAGGCCGGAAGAATCGGAGCGTTCTCGCCTCCCAGCCCGACCGCAGCACTCGGATCGCCTCGTCGAACTCGTAGACGGACGGCTCCGGCAGCTCGAACGGCTCGTCCTCCATCGGCTCCGGCTCAGCCGTCGGAAGCAAGAGCCAAGCCTTGCGCTCCAAGAGGTAGCAAAGCGCGGAGAGCCCGGCCGCCGCCTGGTCCAGGTCGATCCTCTCGCACTGCGCCAGGTACGTGACGTACGCCGCGCAAATCGGATTCAGGGGCACCTCGCGCAGGTCCACCTTGCCTTCGCGCACGCACCCGAAAAGCATCGCCAGCGAGCCTTTGAAAGCCGGCGATTCGACTTCGATCGGCGCGGGCGCAAGCACGCCGGTCGGCGCTAGGACGCCGGGTTTGTGGGCCGTATCGGTCCGGGGAGCCATGACGACGAATAAAGGACGTTGCGGAGCGCGCTACGGGAGCGGCGGCACGGCTCATGGTACACCCCGGAGGCGTCGGAGGGCAGATACGGTGGAAAACTTTTCGCGCTATCATGGGCGCGTGGAGTCCGGAGGCAGCCCTGCGATGGACTGGAAGCGCCGCTTCCGGTTCGTGGCCGCGCCGTCGGCGGGCGCCACTCCAAACCTGAGGGAGTGCGTCGCGGCGGGCCTGGCGGCCACACCGAAGCGTCTTCCATGCATTTTCTTCTATGACGAGGCCGGCTCCGATCTCTTCGACGCGATCTGCGATCTTCCGGAGTACTACCTGACGCGAGCGGAAGACGAAATCCTTTGCACGTCCCGCGAGGAGATTCTGGAAGCGGCGGGACGCCCGAGGGACGTCGTGGAGCTCGGCTGCGGCAGCGCAAGAAAGACACAGAAGCTCCTGGAGGCCGCCATCGCGTATGGCGACGTGCGGTTTCTGCCGATCGACATCTCCGAGCACGCGCTCGCGGAGGCATCCGAGAACCTGCTCAAGAGGCTGCAACGGCTATTCGTGCATGCAATCGCCGGGGAGTTCCAGGACGGGCTGCGCGTGCTCCCGCCCTCCCAGGGACCGAGGCTCTTCCTATTCATGGGCAGCAACATCGGGAATTTGGAGCATGAGGAGGCGGCCGGTTTTCTTGGAGCGATACGCGGCCAGATGCGCGTGCACGACCGGCTCCTGCTAGGGGCGGACTTGGTGAAGGAGCCGGCGGTGCTGATCGCCGCTTACAACGACTCGGCGGGCGTCACCGAGCGGTTCAACAAGAACGTGCTGCGCCGGATCAACACGGAGCTTGGCGGCGAATTCGATCTGGACTCGTTCGAGCATCGAGCGCCGTGGGTCGCGGAGCGATCTCGCATTGAGATGCACCTGGTGAGCCGGCTGCCGCAGAGGGTCCCGATTCGTGAGCTAAATGCCGCGTTCGGCTTCGAGGCGGGCGAGACCATTTGGACCGAGAGCTGCCACAAGTACACCGAGGAGTCTCTCTCGGAGCTGGCGCGCAAGGGAGGGCTGCGAGTCCAGAAAACCTGGTTCGACTCCGACCGTCGGTTCTCGGTGTTGCTGCTAGCGCCCGATGCGGGTGGGACGGTTTCCTCGTGATCGAGCTTCGCGACGTAACGGTCCGGTTCGGCGCTGTCACCGCGCTAAACGCGTTCTCGCTCGCCGTGCAGCCGGCGAGGACGACGGTTCTGATCGGCTCGAGCGGCTGCGGAAAGTCGACGGTGCTGCGGCTGGCGGTCGGCCTGGTCGCGCCGGATTCCGGCGAGGTCCTGTTCGATGGACGACGAATTTCCCCGGAGACCGTGCTCTCCGCTCGAAGGCGCATGGGGTACGTGATCCAAGACGGCGGTCTTTTCCCGCATCTGACGGCAGAGCAGAACGTGCTGCTCATGGCGCGCCACCTCGGAAATCCGGATTCCGATTCTCGAAAGCGGTTGATGGAGCTCTGCGATCTGACGCACTTTCCGACCGATGGACTGTCGCGCTATCCGACCGAGCTATCCGGCGGCCAGCGGCAGAGGGTCGCCCTCATGCGCGGGCTGATGCTCGATCCGGACGTTCTGCTGCTCGACGAGCCGCTCGGCGCGCTCGATCCGATGGTAAGGGCTTCCCTTCAGACGGACCTGAAGCGCATCTTCGCGGAGCTTGGCAAGACGGTGCTCTTCGTTACGCACGACATGGGCGAGGCGGGGTATTTGGGCGACGCAATCGTGCTAATTAAGGAAGGCAGTATCGTGCAGGTGGGATCGCTGGAGGACCTTCGAGAACGGCCAGTGGAGCCGTTCGTTACGGAGTTTATGTCCGCGCAGAGGAGCCTGGTGGCGCTATGAGAGGCTCCTTCGCCGGCAGATGCGGTCCCCCTCCCCTTGTTTCGCGTCCGCAAGAAACAGGGGGAGGGGGTTTGGGGGTGAGGGTTCCGGGGCGTGCAAAAGCCACGGGACCCCCATCGAGCGCCCCGCGTCCGTCCCGGAGAACCCCCATCCCCTACCCTTCCCCCTACTCCTCGCGGACTCGGAGCATGGGGAAGGGGGTTGTGGTTTCGCTTCTCATGCTTTTCGCGTGCGCGATGGCCGCCGCGCAGACCCGCATCGCGGTCGGTTCAAAACGGTTTACCGAAAGCTACGTGCTTGCGGAGATAGCGAAGAAGGTCTTGACGGGCTCCGGATTCGAGGTGGAACACAAGCAGGGAATGGGCGGCACCATCATCCTTTGGGAAGCTCTCAAGGCCAGCCAGATCGCCCTCTATCCGGAGTACACAGGAACGATATCCGAGGAGATACTAAAGACGAAAGAGCGCCTCTCTCACGGACAAATCCGCGAACGGTTGGAGCGCATGGGTATCGGAATGGCGGACGAGTTAGGATTCAACAATACTTACGCGCTGGTAATGCGTAAGACGGATGCTGAGAAACTAGGCATCGAGAAGATAAGCGACCTCAAAAGTCACACCGATCTCATCGTAGGGATTACGCCCGAATTCTCGGAGCGGCAGGACGGTTGGAGGCCGCTCGCGGCACGCTACGGTCTCGCAATGAAGGACGTTCGAACGATCGAGCACGCGCTGGGTTACGCCGCGCTCGTCGGCGGCAAGACCTCCGTAAAGGACGCCTACTCGACGGACGCGAAGATCGCCGAGAGCGGACTCGTCGTTTTGGAAGACGATCTCGGGTTTTTCCCGCAGTACAAGGCGGTATTCCTTTACCGGCTCGATGCGCCGCAAGCAGCCGTGGACGCCGTCCGAGAGCTCTCGGGGACCCTCGACGAAGAGCGCATGACAAGGCTGAACGCAGAGGCAGAGCGGACCAAGGACTATGCGCTTGCGGCTTCGCTCTATTTCGGCGAGGAGTCGAGGCGGGAGGCGGCGGCGCAAGCCGAGACGCTGGCTTCCAAGATCGGACGCTGGACCGCTCGACACCTTCAGCTCGCGGGCATTTCACTGCTGCTCGCGATCCTGGCCGGAATCCCCCTTGGGATCGTCGCAAGCCGAAGGGGCGCGCTGGGGCAGTTGATCCTCGGCGTGACGGGCGTGATTCAGACCGTGCCCTCGCTCGCGCTGCTCGCGCTGCTCGTGCCGCTTCCCTTCTTCGGGATCGGCGGGCAGACCGCGGTCGCGGCGCTCTTCCTGTACAGCCTGCTTCCGATCGTGCGCAACACGGCTACCGGGTTGCGAGACATCCCCCTTCCGATTCGGGAGTCCGCCGCCGCGATGGGACTTGAGCCGGGCGCGCAGCTTCGCAAGGTGTTTCTCCCGATGGCGAGCGGCGCGATCCTCGCGGGAATCAGCACCAGCGCCGTGATCAACGTAGGAACCGCAACGCTCGCAGCTTTGATCGGAGCGGGCGGGCTGGGCGAGCCGATCATCAGCGGTTTGAACCTAAACGACGCGCCGACCATCCTTCAGGGCGCGATCCCTGCGGCGGCGTTGGCGATACTGGTTCAGGTTCTCTTCGAGGGGCTGGAACGGACGCTCATACCGCGGGGCTTGCGCCTCGCGCAGAAGTAGTCAGCGCCGATTCATCCCCCGGCGGCAAGCCTCGTCAGCTCCAGCTTTCGGAACTCGACCTCGCACCCTTCGCTCTGAAGCGCGATGCGGCCCTTCGTCGCGGAGCAACCGTAGCCGTCGTTGACGAGGTCTCCGTTCACCCACACCTTGATCGTGTCCGCGCGGCACTCGACGATCATCGCGTTCCACTCGCCTACAGGCTTCTCCGAGTTGTCCGTAAAGTTGACGAGCCGGCGGCTCGCGGCGTCCTCCTTCGCTCCCCGCTGCTTCATGGTCTCGCCGAACAGATGGAAGTCGCCGGCGTTTCCGCTGCGCAATTGCGCTTCGATCCCCTGCGGCAAGAAGTTTCCAAGAAGGCGAAGCTTGGACACGTGCACGATCACCCCGGAGTTGCCCGCTTCCTTTGAAAAGCGGTACTCGACTACCAAGCGGTAGTTCTCGTACGTGCCCTCGGTGATCAGGTGTCCGAACGGCGTTCCGATGCTCACGAGCATCCCGTCCCGCACGGTGAACGGTTTCGGGCCGTCTGACTTGGAGTCGAGATCGGGGACGTCCATCTGCCAGCCCGACAGGGTCTTGCCGTCGAAGAGGGAGATCGGCTTCTCGCCCGGGGGCACTTGGAAGCCCAACAGCAGCGGGATCGCAATGAGGAGACTCATAGGGCGAAGTGTAGCTTAGAAGCCCACCAGAGCCGCACCGGAGTCAAGGAGCGCCGGGCGAGTCGAGCCGCGCGCTTCTGGGCCAGAACATGAAGCGGATTTCGACGCTCTCGAAGGGCTCGCTCGCATATACCTCGAAGCCGAACCGACGATAGATCTCGACATTCTTGTCGCTGGCGGTGTCCAAAGAGACGCCCGAAGATGAGGTGTCCCGGAGGCAAACTTGCTGGACGCCCCTCAGCAAGCGTCCTCCAAACCCTCGGCCCTGCGCCCCGGGACGAGTTCCGATCGCAACTAAGAAATGGTGCGCGCTTGCCGGAAGGTTCCGCTTCTGGATTTCGCTGTAGACCTCCATCCGTGCCTCAGCTTCGGGCCCGGCGATCCTGACTACCGACTCCCACGCCTCCTCCGCAAAGCGCGGAAGAGCCTCCTGCCCCGGGAAGCGCATGGTGGCCGCGCCCACGATTCGGCCCGCGTCCTCCACCGCAAGGACGGGCATTCCGACACGCAGCCTGTAGTCGATCGCCCATTCGAACATCGCCCGCAGGCTCTCCGTCCTTCGACCCTCTTCGGGCGGAAAGAACACGGAGGTCACGGGCTCGCGCAGGAACGCCTCGGCCAAAGCGCCCGCGGCTTCCGCCGCTCGATCATGCGGCACGGTAATGAGCCCATCAGGCGGAGGAAAGCTGGACATTGAACGGATTGTAACCTTCGGCATTGGCGCACCGAACGAGCGGCGCGCCCTTTGCCTACCCTACCCTCCCTCGTACTTGTCGGGCGAAACGAGGGAGGGTCTGGCGACGAGGCTTCTCTTAGCCTCCGCCGGTCGTTCGTCCGCCGATGGGCGGCGGGCTCACGATCGGAGGCCGTATCGTCAGGATCGAGACCGTGATCGACTTCTCGTTGTTTCGCGCGTTGTCGTCCGAGGTTAGCCTCGCCTCCGCGGTGATCTTCAGGGACTTGCAGGCCGGCACGACAACCGTAAACGTATGGCTGTGCGTCTTGCCCGACTCCAAGTCGAAGGCTCCCGGCTGGACGAGGCGAATCGCCGGACCGGAATCCGGCTCGGCTTTCAAGAAGATGCGGGCGCCCTTGGCGTTCGCGGGGCCGTTGTTCTTCACCGTAACCTCAAAAGTCAAGGTTTGGCCGGGCCTCGGCGTGCCGGACTTTCTGGCTACGGACAGCACTTCCAAGTCGCTCTTTGCGACGACCCGAATGATGGGAGGCGGCCGCAGTTCGATCGCGGGGCGAATCCCGCCTGCCGCCACGTCCACCGTGGTGCTCGCGGTTCGAGACGTTCTCTCGTATGTGGCCACTGCGCGGATGTCGTGCTTTCCTGCAACCGCCCGCCAGGAGATTCCAGTCACGTTGACTCGCTTCTTTGCGCCGACGTCGAAGTTGGCCTTTCCGATCTCCCGGCCGTCCACGTAGCACTTGAGCTCGACGCCCTTCGCATCGGCGTCACCCGTGTTCGCCACCGAGACCTGGATCTTCACGAGGTCGTTCGCCTTCGGCGCGGAAGGCGTCAGGGCGATGCCCGAAGACAACAGCGTCAGGTTGACACCACCCGTCGGAAGCCGGAGAGTCGGAATCGTGGTCCGAATCGTAGGAGTCCTGATTAGTAGGTTCGCGCCCACTTGGAAGCTGCGGCTCGCCTCCGCGCGCGCCGGGCCGTACTGCACGACGACCTTTGCGGTGTGCGATCCCTTCTGCGAGGACTTCCACGCTTCGAAGCCGGAGACCTCGATCGTCTTTCCCGGAGGCACCGTTTGGGACTTCTTCCCGAGGGAAGTGCCGTCCACGAACATCTCGACTTCCGCATTTGGAGCAGCCGCGCCTCCCTGATTCTTGACAGAAACGCTGAAAGAGACCGGCTTGTCGGTCTGCGGCGCGCTCGGCGTCATGTGAATGTCCGCCGCCGTCACGCTGATAAGGGCTTTACCGGGCAGGGTGCGCACCAGCCCCGGCAAGCTGATTGGAGACAGGGATCGAGTACCGATCTTCATGGTAGCCGCGACATTGAGCGTCGACTCAGCCGACAGGCTCTTGCCCGCGTGGGTGACCGTCGCCTTCAGGGTGTGCTTGCCAGCAACGGCTTTCCACTTTCCGGGAATGGATGCTGTCGCCCTTTGGCCGCCTTTGACGTTTACGCTCGTTTGGCCGAAACGCCTTCCGTCGATCTCCAACGCAACCGCAACCCCTTTCGCCTCGGCGCCCGAGTTCATGACGGTCACGTCGAAGCTCGCGTCCGCTCCCACCTTCAAGGGCACGGGGCTGACCCGAATGTCCGACGGGCCGAGCAGCAGCACGGGCTGGGTGGACCTGGTCATGAGCAACGCTGTATTGCGCGGCTTTACCGTTGCGATCTTCAGGAAGGGCGATGTCGATCTCGGCGCTTCCGCAGACATGATCTTTAGTGGCTGAATGCGCCGGACACCCTCGGTCGCGTTCACGACCTTCAGCGATCCGCCTACCGCAGAGGACGCGGGCTTGCCGTTGAGGCCCTTGCCCTCGACCTTAATCTCGACCTTGTAGTTGCCTGCCCGCGGAGGAGTCCACTCGTCGAAGCTGATCGTGCGCGTGGTGCCTGGCAGCACCTGGGAATACATCCGCGTAGCGACGGTCCGCCCGTCGACCACCAAAGATGCCCTCACATTCTGAAGCGGCTTCGAGAACGGGTTCTTGAACGGTAGGCTGAGCGGAAGCCGCTTGCCGGCTGCGAAACCGCCGGGCGCGTCGCCGCTCATTACCTTCATCGCAGATCCGCCCGGAATCGGAGACGGGAGTCCCGGGAACCCCAGCGTCACCTTCTTGCTGATCGCTTGGAGTACCGCTGGATTCAGCTTTCCGAGAAGAACCTTGCCACCTGGAACGGGCCGAAGGCCGCCGATGCCGAGGCCGCCTCGGCCCCCACCGGAGCCGCCACCCGCGCCGGATTCGCCGCCTTCTCCGCCTTCGCCACCGCCGCCGCCACCACCGGCGCCTTCCACGATGTTCACCGTTCCGTAGCTCGCCGTGTTGTTGTCGGGATTAGTGTCTGCGTCGTGAACGACGAAGAGCTGCGTTCCGGACACCGTGCCCGGATCCGTCAGGCCTGAGACCTTAATCTGCGCGGTTACCGTTTGGCCCGCTCCAACGGTGAAAGCGGGATCGGTGAGGCCAAGCGGCGCGATCGTGCCCGAGCCCGAGTCGAGAACGCCAAGCGCGGCCTGCACGTCCACTGCATCGCCGGAGCCGTCGTTGGTTACCGAAACCTCGATTACGTACTCCTTCCCGGTTTCGAAGGTAGTGATCTTGGAGGCCGGCGCTTGGATTCGGAGGTCGACTTCTCCGCCACCACCGCCTCCGCCGCCGCCAACGTCGCCGCCGCCACCGCCACCGCCGCCTACATCTCCGCCGCCGCCGCCTCCGATGTCGCCGCCACCGCCGACATCGCCGCCGCCACCGCCGCCACCGCCGCCACCGCCGCCGCCGCCGCCGCCAAAGAGGCGCGACGTCAGCTTGTCGACGAGCATGTCCACGACGCTAAAAAGCTTGTCGGTTAACTTGGATTTCACTTCGTCCAGCTTTTGCTGGAACATCGAAGTGGCGCCACCGCCGCCACCTTCTGCGGCTGTGGCCGCCTGCTCTTCTTGCGCGGCAACTTCCTCAGCGGCCTGAACAGCCTGTGTGCTCTCCACTGCTTCCGCCACCGCGGTTTGAGACTGGGCGAGGACTTCGAAGCCTTGCTTCGGCACTGCCTCGCCAGCTTCATTCGGCAAGGAGAGAATCCCAAAGCCCGATTCGACCTTCTTGGCCCACCACTTCAGCTCCTCCGAGCCTCCGCCCTGCCAGGCTTCGACCAATTCGGGCGCCTTTGCCGCCCAATCCCATCCTGCCATCTCCTCGAGAGTGGTCTCGCTTGGGGGCTCGGCGTCCAAGTCCGGGCCGTCGGATGCGCCGCGCCATAAGACTCCGGCAAAGGCGCTGTCCACGCCGAGCGCCGCGCGCAAGTCGGCGAGGTTGGTGATCGCTTGCAGGTAGAACTGGGACTGCGCCTCCTGGGGCTGAAAGGCAGTCGAGAATCCCGTTTGGAGCACGACTACCTTTCCGGCGAGGCCCTCCACGACCTCCCTCAAGAATTCCTGGGTCTTATCTTGCGCGGGAGCGCTGTAGCTGCCTGGATACCAATTCAACGTAACGATAGAGATCTCGGGCGAGTTGGACGCGAGCACCGCAAAGGACTGAAGCGATTCGATCGCCTGCGCGAAGGACTCTTCGCTCAATACCGTTCCCGGCGCCGCGCCCGCTTTCACGAGCTCGACGTCGAAGGACGCCTCCACCGAAATCGGCGATGCTTCCAGGCCGTCCGCCTGCAATGCGGCGACTTCGGCCGCCCGGATCGCTTCGCCCGCGCCTTTGAGCGCCTGAGCCGCGTCGTCGGGTTCCGACTCGCCGCGATTGGAGGGGTGATTGAGCGCGAAATCGAGCTGGTAGCAAAGCAGATGGGGGTAATCGGCCGCCAGCGCGCCCCCTTTCTTCAGGTGCGCGATGGTCTGCGTGACGAACTTTCCGGCCTTTTGGCCGAACGCAGCGTCGAGCGGGGCGCCCTTGGGCCCGGAGGAGAGGACGGCATTCAGGCGCACCGAGTTCTGCCGCGCCCATGCGAGCATGTTCGCGAGCCGGGCGGGATCTTTTGCGTCCGCGACGCTGAACGTGGCTTTGAGGACGTTAAAGCCGCACGACTTCAGGTGGTTGTTCCAAAGCCCGTCGAAAGCCTCCGTGACTCCCGCCACTCCCTTTTTGCTGGGATAGGCGGCGCCATCCACGAAGCCGCTCGCCGCACCGACCTCGATGCCGTACACAGGAAACAACCCGCAAGCCGCGACGGCCGTGTCCTGGCCCTGCGGTTCCTGGCCGCCCTCCTGCGCTCCCGCGAAAAGAAACATCGCGGGCACAAGCGTCAACACGAGCCACGCGGAAATCGCCTTCGCTCTCAAACCCATCGCTCCACTCCTCCGGGGACGGTCCTCGGCCGCCCGAGTACTTAACGGACCGCGCCGAGAGGCGGCACGGCAATCGTGCAATGCGTCGGGCCTTTGGTCCCCGCGTTATGCCTATTGTAAGCGAATTGCGGGGTTGATTGCCCAAATCCGCTAGGGCCTCCGCCGACCGAGTAAGCTCAACCGCGAAAGTATGTCGGAAGGCCCCATCTTTAGATTCCTGCCATGCGCTCTTCTTGTCGCATGCGCCTGCTTCGCGTTTTCAGCCGAAAAGACGTTCAAGGTCGGCGGCACGCCCACGCAACAGACCGTTCAGGTCGAGAGCGAGACCGAGGTCGAGACCTTCACCGCGAAGACCAACAAGGCGAGCGGGGCGATCCGCTTCGATCCCGTCAAGAAGACCGGATCGGGAAGCATCCGCGTGGAGGCAGCAACCCTCGACACGGGGATCGCAAAGCGGAACGAGCAACTCTACGGAAAGGAGTGGCTGGACGTCAAGAAGCACCCCGCGATCGTCTTCACCGCCACGAAGGTCCAGCATGTGAAGGGCGACGAATACAGGGTGGCGGGCAACTTCTCCATGCGGGGCGTGACGAAAGCGATCGCCGCAACGGCAAGCGCTCGGTACTTGAGGGAAAGCGAGGCTACGCGAAAGGCTGGTCTGAAAGGGGACGTGCTGCAGGTCAAAGCCTCATTCAAGATACTGCTGGCGGACTTCGGAATCAAGAGCCCCGACGCATTCATCACGGACTTCCCGAACCAGGTCACCGTGTCGGTGACGTTGTACGCCCAGACCGGCTTATGAAGCGGTTCCTCCGCGTCGCGGCCTGGACTTGTCTGATTCTCGCGCTCGCCGTTTTCGGAGCGACCTGGCCCATAGAGAAATGGTTCGCGTCCAGGGCCGTGCTGTGCCAGAGGGTGGAGCCGTCCGCCGAGTCCGCGCTCTTCGGCGAGGTCGGCACGAAGATCGGCTCGCCGCAGATGGTTATCGTGAGCGACCCGAAAGCGTTCCTTTCCTCCTCCCTCGAAGGCTCCGCGCCTCCCAGCGCTTCCCCCTCCCCCCTCGAGGGGGAGGGACTTCCCGGCTCCGGCCGGGATGGGGTGGGGGGCGGCGCCCGATTGCTAAACGAGCGCTACCTTCGCGAGAACGGCATCTATCCGCTGCAGCTTCGGACGGTTCGTTTTTTCGCCTATTGGACGCGAATCGGGTGCGCGGCCGCGGCGATTCTTGCGGTGCTGGCGTTATTCTGGATTCGCCGTCCGCGGTGAGATTCGCCGGATCGATAGACGCAGTTCGACGCGCGAAGCAGCGCCTTCGAAGCGCGAAGCAAGCTTCGCGCACTCCAGAGTCGGCCGGCGGTCGAAACGATTCTCGGCCGAAGGGCAGAGTCAGCCGGCACAGCGAGACCTTGACGCGACGGAATTGCCCGTGCTACACTCGCGCCTCGACGCGATGAACGGGTCCTTCAATCTGAATACCGTTCCCTCCACGGCCTATGGCCTGGATGCCCGGCGTCGCCACCGCCGCATCCGTAGCTGAGGGGATTGCCCTCGGAACCCCGGCCCGCCGGGGCCGCAGTCCCCGCTTTCCACTCGCAGTCCGAACCGCGCAGCGAAGCGCGCACGCTCCGATCCACGGTTCCCGCACGCAGGAGAACAGCTATGTACAGCTCAATGCCATCGCCATCGGCGGCTTCTGCCGCTCGGCCCTCTCATGGGTCAAACGTTTTCGAGTCCGGCGCCCAGACGCCGTCGCAACACCTTCTCGCATCGTCCGACCTGGACGCGAGCCAGATTCGCCGAATCCTCGATTCCGCAAGGTTCCTGAAGAAGCAGCGCCAATTCCATCCTCAGGCGATCGCCCCTAAGGAGGGGCTGGTGCTGGCGATGATCTTCGAGAAGCAGTCGCTTCGCACTCGCGTGTCCTTCGAAGTCGCCTTCCGGGAGCTCGGCGGCCAGGCGATCTACCTGACCAAGAGCGACATCGACATGGGCCATCGCGAGAGCATCGCGGATGTCGCCAACGTGCTCTCGAGGTGGAGCAGCCTCATCGTCGCCAGGCTGAACAGCCACGCGTCGATCGAAGAGCTCGCCGCGCACGCGACGGTCCCCGTGATCAACGCTTTGACCGACGCCGAGCACCCTTGCCAGGCGCTTGCGGACCTTCAGACGGTCGAGGAAGCGTTCGGCGAGGAGAAGCTCAAGGTCGTGTACGTGGGCGACGGAAACAACGTCGCGACGAGCTTCGCGGTGACGGCAGCCGAGCTCGGCCACGAGGTCGTCATTTGCACGCCGCCGGGATATGAAGCGGGCGAATCGGCTTACCGGTACCCGAACGTCGCGCACGTCTATCGCCCCTGCGAGGCCGTCGCAGGCGCGCATGCGGTCTACACGGACGTGTGGGTCAGCATGGGCCAGGAAGACGAGTCCGAGGTGCGGCTGCGGCGATTCGCTGCCTTTCAGGTCACCAGGGAACTAATGGCGCTCGCCGACCCGAACGCGATCTTCTTGCACTGCCTTCCCGCGCACAGGGGGCTCGAGGTCGCCGCGGAGGTGATCGACGGCCCGCAGTCGAGGGTGTTCGAACAGTCCGAGAATCGGCTGCACGCCCAAAAGGCGCTGATGAAGATGATGCTGGAGGGTGATCTCTGATGCAGGCTATCGCAGGTTCGATCCGAGAGCAGGTGGGCGCCCTGAGCGACCGGCAGTCCATGGAGATGGCCGAGCGCTACGGAACGCACAACTACAACCCTTTGCCGATCAACATCGTCCGCGCGACGGGAGCGCGGGCTTGGGACGGCGCGGGCAAGGAGTACATCGACTGCATCGGCTGCTATTCCGCGGTCGCCAACGGGCACCTCAGCCCCGCGGTGATGCGCGCGATGGCGGAGCAGATGGAGGTGCTGACGCTGATCAGCCGCGCCGTATACACGCCAGAGAGCGCGCTGTTCCTCAAAACTATCTGCGAGTACACCGGCATGGACAAGTGCTGTCCGATGAATACCGGCGCGGAGGCGGTGGAGACCTGCATCAAGCTCGCGCGGAAGTGGGGCTACAAGGTGAAGGGCATCCCCGAGGGCCAGGCGGAGATCATAGTCGCGGAGGGCAACTTCCACGGGCGCACCACGACCATCGTCGGGTTTTCCAGCGAGCCGGGGTTTCGGGACGGCTTCGGGCCGTTCACCCCCGGATTCGTGACCGTTCCGTTTGGCGACCTGGACGCTCTGAAGGCCGCGATCACGCCGAACACCGCAGCAGTCCTGATGGAGCCCGTGCAGATCGAGGGCGGGATCCTGTTTCCGCCACCCGGGTTCCTATCCGGCGCGCGGAAGGTTTGCGACGAGAACGACGTTCTGCTTTGTTGGGACGAAGTGCAGACCGGCTTCTACCGAACCGGCAAGCGGTTCGGCTGGATGCACGAGGAAGCCAAACCCGACATGATGTGCCTAGGAAAGGCGCTGGGCGGCGGGGTGTTCCCCGTTTCCGCGGCGGTCGGAGTCGAAAAGGTGATGAGCGTATTCGGCTTCGGCGACCACGGGAGCACGTTCGGCGGGAATCCCCTTGGCGCGGCCGTGGCGATCGCGGCGATGCAGGACATGGAGCAGAACCGTTTGGGCGATAGCAGCGAGCGAATGGGCGCGCTCTTGTTCGACGGGCTCTCGGCGCTGAAGCTCCGGTTCCCCGGCATGATCGAGGACGTGCGCGGCAAAGGGCTGCTCGTGGGCCTGGACGTCGGACTAGGGGCACACGCAAAGGCGCTGGCGAAGGCGCTGCCGGGGGCCGGCATCCTGACGAAGGAAACGCGATCCGGGACGTTTCGCTACACGCCGCCCCTAGTGGTGGACGAAACGGACGTGGCGGAGATCGTGGAGAGGACGGAGATGGCGCTGGCGTCGGTCTGACCTCGCCGCCTTCGGAGCGCGGGCTTTCAACCCGCTTGAGCCGCGAGGTTTTACCTCGCGGCGGTCTCTCCCTGCGGCCACGGTTAGGGCACGCGCCGGCGTCCGGTTCGGAACCCCCACCCCCAACCCCTCCCCCTCGGCTTCGCTTCGGCAGGGGGAGGGGGGAACTGGGGATGGGTCAGCTCGGAGGAGAGTCGAGTCATCGGGGACAAAAGCTATCGGGGAAGCTGGGTTCGGGGATAGGGATTCAGCGACCCTTGCGCGGGGAGGGGCGCATGGCGTACAGTCTGCCCCATGGGCGGATTCGGTCCGGGCGCGGGAGGCGCGGGCGAGGAGGCTTCCGGCTCCCGGCTGAGAATCGCCCTATGGCTCGCGACCTCGCTGGCGGCGGGCGCGATCATCCTCGTGCTCGAGATGCTCGCCTTTCGGCTGTACGCGCCGTATTTCGGGTACTCGATTTACGTCTGGGGCAACATGATCTGCGTGGTGATGGTCGCGCTGGCGGCCGGATACGCGATCGGGGGCTGGCTTGCAGACAGGAGCCGCAACGACGGTCCCCTTTACATGCTCGTGCTGTTCTCCGGGGCTTACCAGCTCGTCATCGTGTTCGTCGTACACCCACTTCTTGCGGCGCTTTCCAGTCAGGGCGAAATTGCGGGCACGGTGCTGGCGACCCTCGTCGTATTCGGCCCGCCGATGATCGCGCTCGCGACGGTCGGGCCATTCCTAATCCGGCTGCTCGCGCGGGAGGGACACGTCGGCATGACGGCGGGCCAGATCTACGCGCTCTCCACGGTCGGCAGCATCCTGGGGATCATCGCTACGATCTTCTACCTGGTGCCGGCGCTGGGCACGCAGACGACGCTCAATATCGCCTGCGGCGCGACGATCTTCTTCGGCGTGCTTGGGCTCGCCTCGCGCAACCGCTCCGCGGGCGTTCTGATCGCGCTGCTGGGAGCGCTTCCCTACTCGCCAAAGGCGGCATGGACCGACGAAAACCTTCGCATCGGCGACACGGACTATTCCGTGATTTGGGTGGACGAGTCGGCTTACAACTTGATCCGGGTCGTGCGCTGGGCGGACGCGAAGGCGCTGCTGCTGAACCATCCTCAGTCCGCGCACACGATCCAATTCGAGGGCGGGCGATTCGGCGGCACGTACTTCGACGACTTCGCGCTGGGACCGCTTTTGGTGCCGGCAAAGCGCGCGCTCGTGATGGGGATGGGCGCGGGCAGCTCGATCTCCTCCACCCGGCTCGCCGCGCCGGAGATCGAGTTCGAGGCGGTCGAGATAGACCCAAAGGTGGTGGACGCGGCGATTCGGTTCTTCGGCCTTCCGAGGGACGAGCCCTGGCTGAAGGTGCACGTGGCGGACGCGCGCCCTTGGCTGGCTTCCTACGATGGCAGGTTCGACATCGTGCAGATGGACCTTTACCAGGGCGGGCTCTACATTCCGTTCTATCTGGCTACCCGGGAGTGCTTTCAATTGGTGCGCGCGCGGATGACGGAGGACGCCCTGCTCATGATGAACGTGGGCGACCCGAGCGTGTCCCATGGCGTTTTGAACGCGATCGCCAACACGGTCTCGAAGGTGTTTCCCTCCGTGTACATCCTCAGCCGGCCGAACGGCAACCACATGCTGTTCGCGTTGACGCGAGCCGCCGAGCCGAGCGAACTGGTCGCGCGGCTCTCGCCCAAGGGCGCATCCGAGCAAATCGAGAAACTGGCGCAATGGGCGAGGGAGACGATCCGGCCGTTCTACCCGAGGTCGGACATGGTGCTCCTCACCGACGACCACTCGGCGCTGGAGGAGATCACGCGCCGGGCGTTCGTGGAGTTTCAGCAGACGCGGTCGGAAGAGTGAGGCTGCGCGGTACGGCTTTCACCAAGACGTCTGGGGAGAGCGGCGTCAGAAGTCGAATCCGTCGATGTTGCCCTTCTGGAAGACGATTAGCGGGCCCGCTATCACCGTCGCGTTCTTTCCGAACTTGCGCTTTCCAAGCCTTCCCGCATCGAACTCTACGCCCTCTTCCGGCTCGAGCTTCTTCGAGCGGATGAGCGCTGCGATGTGGGCAGCGAGATAGCCGGCGTCCTTTGGCGACCACAACTGGAACTTCTGAACGACGCCCTTCTTGACGTACTCTTTCATTTGGTTGGGCGTCGAGAGGCCGGTGAGCACGACCCCTTTTGCGCCCAATTGGACCGCTCCGCGAAGGCCGTCCCGTTCGCCTTGCGACGGAATTGGGACCTCCCGCATCGCGGGCGCTTTCGGGCCGCCGGGATACACGCCCGCCAAATCCAGCGCCTGCGCCGCCGCAGCGAGCCCCACGCTCGTCGGAGAGATCACCCCGCGGAGGTTTCTGTGTTTGGCTAGCAGCGCCTCGAACTCCGTCGTGCTCTTCTGCGGCTCGTCGTCGCCGTACACAATCTCCACCAAGTGCATCTTTGAGTACTCGGGGTCTTCGAGAGCCCTCTTCATGCCCGCGATCCAGGCGTTCTGGTTCGGCGCGTCCACCGTCGCCGAGAGGATCGCGATTTCGCCGCGATAGCCGATCATCGAGCCGAGGAGCTCCACCTGCTCGGGGCCGATCTGGGAGAAATCCGCCGGAAGCACGCCCGCGTCGCGGTGCGACTCGTTGCCGGTAAGGTCGGAATCCACCGTAACTACGGTGACGCCCTTTGCGCGCGCGTCGTCGAGAACCTGGTTCAGCGCGTCCGGGCTGCTCGCGCTTATGAGGATGGCGTTCACCCCGCGCTGGACCTGCTCCTTGATGAAGGGGATTTGGTCGGTGGCTCCGGAGGTAGCGGGCGCGGCCATCGTGTATTCGGCGCCAAGCTCTTTGCACGCCTCCGCGACTCCCCGCTCGACGTCGGTGAAGTACGGGTTGCCGGTGTTCTTGGGGATAAAGGCGATCTTGAGCCCTTCCGACTTCGGGCCCCCGGCCGCGGCGGACGGCTCGCGCTTGGCGCATCCGGCGAGCAATACCAGAGCGAGGAAGACGAAAAGGGCGGTCCGCAGCATGCGGATTGATTCGACGACGCGGGCGCTCATTTCCTTGTTTCGCTTTCGATGGGAGGCGTCGCCTTTTCGGCGGCATCGCGAACGGCCTCGTCCACTTCGTCCACCGCCGGCTTCAGGCTCGGCTGCGTGCTCTCGATCCAGCGCTTCTTTCGATTCCAAAGTCCTTCGAACCCTTCCGTCCGAACCACTTTAATCGAGTATCCCAAGCCTAGGAAGGCCGCCGCGAGACCGACAACCAAGACGACCGCGATCCAACGTCGCTTGGACTTGCCATTCATAGATGTGTATACGCCTCTTCCGTGCTCGAAGGGTAACGGATCTGCTTCCGAGCCCAACGCCGCCGCCGCATCTCGCGTAGACCGATCTTCGATTCCATGGCGCATCCGTTGCCCGCCGGCCCACTACCGCGCAAGGAAGGAGATTCCGTTCCGCCGAAGAACGATGATCAAGAGTTCGGTAGCGCTCGGGACTTTGCGCTGAAACGGACGGGAGAACGAGGATGAATTGCCCAGACTGCGGACAGTCTGTCGACGACGGCGCCGCCTTTTGCCAGCATTGTGGGGCGAGCCTCCAATCTGCGGAGCAGACTTCGCAAGTTTCCGAAGTAGCGCAGCTTTCAGCCGCGGCAGAGCCGGCGCCCGCGCCGCAGCATGACTCCGCGGAGGCGCCATCCGAACCTTCCTCCCATTCCGAGCCGGCCGATCGGCCCGATCGGACCGATAACACGGCTCAGACCGATCGCTCCGATCAAGCCCTTGAGCCCGCACCCGCAGCCCCCGCTCCCGCACCAGCCGCAGCCGCAAGCGACTTCGAAATCGAGTGCATTTCAGGACCCGACAAGGGTAAGAGGGTCAACCTTGGCGTCGAAGCCGTCGTGCTCGGCCGGTCCGCCGACGCGGGCGTGTTGAGCGACGACGAGGACGTCGCACCGGAGCACGTGACGCTTCGACTATTGGGCAGTTCGCTGAGCTATCAGACTCACGGGCGGCCCGTTTTCGTGGACGGAGTCAAAAGGGACTCCGGCTCGCTGGATGCCGGCAGGCAGCTCAGAGTCGGGCGCTCCACGTGGCAGTTTCAAAGAGAATCCGGCCGGTCGGCCTTCAAGTCCGGAGCGCGCAGCCTATTCGAGACCATCTCGCAGACCTATATCGAAGCGGTCGACCGGGAGACGACCAAGAGGACGGACGAGGACGTCGAAGCCTTCTTCACGGTCGGCACGCCGACGACGACCCCGGCAGAATCCGAAATCGAGGCGTCTTGGCCGAAGCCATGGCTGTTCCTGAAGGCACTCACCGCTTCCGTAATCATGTTCGTGCTGTTCTTGGTCGCCGCGCTTCAGTTCAACAACATCATCGTACTACCGGGACTGATGTTCGCCGGCGCGGTCGCGGTACCGATCTCGATCCTCGTGCTGTTCTTCGAGTTCAACGTCCCGAAAAACATCTCGCTCTACCAAGTGTTTAAGCTTTTCGCGATCGGCGGCATCCTTTCGATCTTAATCAGCTTGGTCGGATTCAAGCTCGTAGACCTGGGCGCTTGGCTTGGCGCTTCCGCCGCCGGACTCATCGAAGAGACCGGCAAAGTGCTCGCCCTGCTGATCGTGATCAACAAGGTCCGTTACAAGTGGACCTTGAACGGCTTGCTGCTCGGGGGCGCGGTGGGCGCCGGGTTCGCGGTATTCGAGTCCGCCGGCTACGCATTCATGGTCCTGGCCGCGGGCGGCGACATCTCCATGATGCTGAACAACATCGCGCTTCGGGCGATCCTGGCCCCAGGCGGCCACGTGGCTTGGGCGGCGCTAGAGGGGGCGGTTCTCTGGAAGATCAAAGGCGACAGGCCGTTTACGTGGTCCCTATTGAGCGATCCGCGCTTCCTGCGCGTTTTCGTGTTCACTGTCGGCCTTCACATGATTTGGAACAGCCCGTGGGACCCGCCCTACTACTTCAAGTACATCCTGCTGATCGCGCTCGCATGGATCGCCGTGATGAGCTTCGTTGCGGACGGGATCAACCAGGTCAAGAAGGCTCAGGCGGCGATGCAGCCGTCCGGCTCGTAAGGCCTGCGGCTATCTGCCGAGCACGTCCCAGCACGCGCGCACGGCCCTGGCGATGTCGGGGGCGTTCGCCTCGATCTCGTAGTGCACGAACATCAGCTCGCGATTGAGGCCCATGAAGTGGTTGTGGATTCCGGTTATGCGCACCTGCGCTTTTCGGAGCGCGTCGATCACGCCCTGCAGCTCCGAGCGCAGGCAGCACGTGTCCCCCATCGCCATGGTGAGGCCGCACGGGCACGGCGACAGCACGACCCAGGAGCCCGGACCTTGGCCGGGGACGACGGGCGCGCCGTCGAGGGTCAGCTCGAGGTCGCTTCGAGGCGTCGCGAAACGCAGAGCCCCCGAGGCAAGCTTTTGGGCTGGCCGCTTGAGGATCGCCGCCAGCGAATCCGCGTCGAGAATGGGCTTGCTTCCGATCGGGACGGGAATCTGCGGCTGAGGCGTGCCGAGCACATCGAACGCCTTTCTCACGGCGCGCGCGAGCGCCTCCGGCTTCCCCACACCCTGAAAGTGCAGAAAGTAGAGCTTCGGAGACTCTCCCACCATGTGATTGTGAAGAGCGACCACCTCGATGCCGCCCTCCCGCAGAGCGTCGATCGCGCCGTCGATCTCGTGCGCCAGCATGCACGTATCGCCCGCGACGGTCGCCCGCTCCGAATCGCCGGCGAACGCAGCGTAGGTCGTCAGGCCGAGGTCCGCGGGCACGGGTAAGCCGAGGGAGGTGCGAACTTGAACGTCCGTCCTGGGGACGTTGATCCGGAACGAGCCGTCCGCCTGCAAAACACCGGGCTTGCCGATGATTCTGCCGACCGTCGCCCAGGGCTCGGGAAGCGGCTCCTGGATTGCGGGAGCGCCCCAAAAAAGAATCGTTGCAGGGAGCGAAAGCAGCGCGTTCATGCGCCCAGTCTATCCTTCGGAGACGCCTGCGGCGCGGCCTGCCGGAGCGGCCGCCGTGTATCGTAAGTACCGACATGTACCGCACGCTGCGCTTCATCCACCGCTGGGTCGGCATCACCGGCTGCCTGTTCTTCCTGTGCACGGCCGTCACCGGATTCTTGCTCGCCACGAAGGGCTCTTTCGGGTGGATCCGCCCGCCGGAGCGCGAGGGCGAGCCCGTCGAGAGCCTGGCACAAGTGGTGAACGTCGACCGGGCCGCAAAGGCGGCGTTCGCGGCCGGGATTCCGGAGCTTTCCGAGCGCGCGCATATCGACCGCATCGACTATCGCCCGAAGAGCAACGTTTTTAAGGTGGTAAGCAAAAAGGGCTACCACGAAGTGCAGGTCTGCGGAGCGACGGGCAGGGTGCTGCAGGTCGCCAAGCGCGTGGACCAGCTTTCGGAGGACATTCACGACCTCAGCTTCTTCCACCCGAGCATGCACACGTTCTGGCTGCCAGTGCTGTCGATTCTGCTGGCCTACCTGAGCCTTAGCGGGATCGTGATGTTCGCGACGCCGTTGGTGCGCAGGTTCCGGTACCGGAGGTCTCTCGAGGATGGCGGTAATGCGCAAGGATAGGCCCTTTCGCGATTCCTTGATTCGAAGCGATCGCTGATCGGCAACATCGAGACACACGGAGTGAAAGAAGAAGATCTATCGAGGCCTTATGAACAGTTTTTCGTCCGCGACGAGCGCGGACGCACGCCGCTTTTCCACGCCGCCGAGAAGGGCGATCTGCAAGCGGTCCGCGAGATGATCTTTTCCCTCACCGGCACCGGCTTCGCCCCGCAGCGGCTCGCGCTGCTAGAGATCAGGGATGGCGAAGGCTTGGACGCAGCCGACGTCGCCGAGCGATCCGGCCACAAGGAGATCGCGGACCTCCTGCGCTTGGAAGCCGCGCGGATGAACCTCTGCGAATAGGCGCTTATCGGACGACTCGCTTCGCGAGATGGGTGCGGATTGGTTCGGGTTGGTGCGGATTGGTTCGGATTGGCTCGGATTGGTTCGGGTTGGTTGGGATTCGGCCAGACCCCAGACCCCAAACCCCAGACCCTACACCCCCGAACCTCACTTCGGAACGTTCGCCAGCACGAACTCCTTCGCCGGCGGATTGAACGTCTCGACAAGCTTCACCGCCTCTTCGCGAACCGCCGAATCCGAGCTCCAGCACAAGCTCCAGGCGGGCAATAGAGGAGGCTGCGCGAGCGCCGCCCGCGAGGCCTCCGGAACCGAGCCCAAAAGCGACAAACCAGCCCGCTGCGATTCGACGCCAGGCTGCATGCAGAGCGCCCGCACCACCAGCGCGAAGTGCGCGACGGAGTCCTTGTCTCCCTCCAGCAGCTTCAGCATTCTTCCCCTGCCCTCTCCTTGGAGCCAGCGAGCGACCTCGTCCGGCTTCATGGCGAGGATCGCTTCCGCGAACCAGCCGGAGGCCTCCGGCGAAGCGACGGCGGCCAGCAGCCGGGGCTCAAAGCAGCCCCGGTACCGGTCTTCGCGTAAGGAGATGCCGATACGGCTCAGGTCGTGCAGCGAGCGCACGTACATCGCCGGAGGAGGAGGCGGGATCAGCTTCTTCTCGATCTCCGTGTAGGTTGCCGAGTCCGTGTAAATCCAAACCTTCGCCTGGTCCCAAGGGCCGACGACCATGGACTTCGAGATCTGCTGCGCGATGCGCGCCACGTCCGAGCTCGGCGCGCGAGTTGGTACGAACTTGATCCCCTTGCGCGGCTCGCGCTTGGCCATCTCCAGGCACATGGTCTTCAGCTCGACGGTGGCCTTTCCGTTCCCCGGAAGGAAGCTCGGGCCGGCGATCCCCGCGACTTCGTATATGGCGATCGCGAGCGCGTCCGAATTAGGCGGAATCGTCAGCTTCGCGTCCCGAATCTGAACCACGTCCTGGATTCCGTCCTCGTCCGTGTCGTAGCACGTGCCCGCCGGGAAGCAGAGCGAGATCGGCTTGTCCGTCGGGTTTTCGGCGGTGCAAGCGCCCTCGTTCATGCCCGTGAACTCGAAATCGCAGCTCAGCCGCCCGAGCGCGCTCTCGCCGCAGAGCGAACCCTGGTTGCTCTCCCAGCGACAGCCCGTCTCGCCGGTCACGGGCCGGGGGGTCGTCTGGGGAGGAGGGGGCGGAGGCGGCGGAGGCGTTTCCGTCGGCCCGGGATCCACGAAGGACTCCTCGTCGTCCACGTACCGCACCACGTGGCAGGCGCAATACTCGCGGTCGTCCAAGTACATGCCTCCGTTCGGCACGCTCAGGTCCCCGACGTCGCAAGTCGTCGGCTGCCCGATGGGCGTCGTGCCCAAGAGGTTCCCGTTCGCGTCTCGCCGCTCGACGAAGAACTGGTACGTGAGTACCAGGATATGTATGTCGTACTTAGGGCTCTTCCAGCTCTCGACGCAAGGCTTCTCGTTCCAGCACTGCAAACGATGCTCGGTCTTGAGGTTCTTCTGAGCCGCGAGCGCGGCGTTAATTCCCTTGACCACGCTCTCGAGATGCTGCGCGACGGGAGCGGTTCCCCCCGTCTTGGCGAAGTCCCTAGAGACTTGGAGTACCGGGATGTTGTAGCAGTGCACGAAAGGCTCCGCCGTGAACTGGTGCACCCCGACCTTGCACCGCTCGTCGCAGCTTAGGTCGCAGCCGTCGTGCAGGATGTGTTTCTTTCCCAAGCACTTGTTCGTGCACGCCCGGCCGCCGGTGCTCATCTCGGCTGGGGTCTTGCGGTAGGAGAGCGAGTAGTCCATGCGCACCCCGCCCCCGCAGTACATCTGCCTCGGCGGAGGAAGCTGGAACACGTCCGCGCCTAAAGCGCAGAGCAGTAGCGATGTGACCGTGCCAACCATGCTTTTCAATATAACAGATCACGCCCTTTCCCCAATCCCAAATCGGAAATCTCAAATTCGAAATCTCATATCCCAAATCCGCAATCCGAGATCCCAGCCCCCCAACCTCCAAACCTCCACACTCCCCCATCCCCCAGGACCCCCGAACCAACCCGAACGAATCCGAACTAACCCGAACGAATCCGAACCAACCCGAACGAATCCGAACCACCCCGAACGAATCCGAACCATCCCGAACGAATCCGAACAAACCCGAACCTCCCCGCACGCCCGTCTACGGTTTGGCTTATACTGATCGCCATGCCGCGCGGAAAGCGGGGTAAGGGAGGCGGATCGGCCAAGCGGGCCGAAGCCTATACGCACGACGAAGCCACCCGGAAGAACATTCCGGAGTCCGGCCTTGTCGACTACGTTCAAAAGGAACCCCCTCGCCCCTCCGGGGGAGAGGGGGCAGGGGGTGAGGGTTCCGGTTCCGGTTCCGGTTCCGGCTCCGGCTCCGGCTCCGAACCGCGAAAGAGGAGATTGCAAACGGGAACGGCAGAAAAATCCCCTCGCCTTGTTTCGACGCAGTCGGAACAGGGAGAGGGGGCAGGGGGTGAGGGTTCCGGCTCCGGCACGCAGACCGCCCATCGCCAATCGCGGAAGACCGAATACTGCTGGGACCCGCGCGAATCCCCCCAGCTCGTCTGGGCGGGCAAGGCCGGCCTGAAGAAGGTCGAGGTTGACGAAGAGACCAGCCTCGAAGTCCCCCTCGTCAACCTGCACATCCACGAGCGCGTCAGCACCGAAGCCATCTTAAGGAGCGCGAAGAGAGAAGATGCGCAAAGAACGCTCTTCGCCGACCCCGAGCTCGATTTCAACAAAGAAATTCAGTTCTATCAGCACGACGTGGACTGGTCGAACCGCATGATCCTGGGCGATTCGCTGCTCGTCATGAACAGCCTGCTCGAGCGCGAGGGCATGAGGGGCAGCGTCCAGTGCATCTACATGGACCCGCCCTACGGCATCACCTACAAGAGCAACTTCCAGCCGCGCATAGACCAGCGTCGTCGTGTAGAAGATCCCGCCGAACGAAGCGAGGGAAACGAAGTCGGGAAAGGACGGCAAGGGCGAGCGTCAGTGCTATGTCCCAACAACCCGCCAAAGTCTAATCCGTGTCCCCTTTCCCCCGGACCCCCGTCTACCGATTGGCTTATACTTTATGGCGTAACTTGGCGCACGTTCAACCCTCGACCGATGCGGTGGTCGGACAGCTACCCACGCTGATCGACAACAGGCCCGGCAACACGATGCTGGAGGCGATTCGCCGACTCATTGGCGAGTCGAAGAGGCTCGACCTCGCCACCGGATACTTCGAAGTGGGCGCGATGGTGGACCTCGACTCCCATTGGCAGACTCTCGAGTCCATCCGGGTCCTCATGGGTGACGAAACGTCCCGCACGACGCGCCAAGCCCTGATCCAAGCTCTTCAGGATAGAGAAAACGGCATCGAGGACGCCAAGGAACGCGACGACTGGCATGCGCTGGACGGGCTAAGGGCAGTGAAGGCTGCGATCGCTGACGGCCACCTCGCCGCCCGCATCTACACCAAGGACAAGTTCCATGCCAAGGCGTACCACTTTAAAACCGACGGAGTTGTCAACCACGGCATCATCGGCTCATCGAACTTCACCCGGCCTGGTTTGACGCGGAACCTCGAGCTCAACCTCTTCACGAGCGACACTGCCCAGCTTTCCGAATTAGCCCGATGGTATGAACAAGCTTGGAAAGAAGCCGAAGACATCAACGCAGACCTCCTCCGGATCATCGAGCCCCACGTCCGCGAGTACCACCCCTTCCAGCTTTATCTTCAAGCCATGCGCGAACGGTTTTTCGGCCTCGCGCCGGGGGAGACATTCTGGGAAAACCACGAGAGCAAGGTCTTTCCCGATCTTGCCCAATACCAGAAAGACGCCTATTACGATCTCATGCACATGGCACAGACTTGGGGCGGAGCGCTCCTATGCGATGGCGTCGGCCTTGGCAAGACCTTCGTCGCCCTCATGCTCATCGAGCGCTGTTTGAAGGAGCGACAGAGGGTGCTCGTGATCGCGCCGAAAGCGGCCATTCCGTCCGTTTGGAATCGAAACCTGCTCAAATACTTCCCAAACGACTTCAACGCGGACCGCGAGTACCAGCACGAGATCAGGGTTCGCGCGATGACCGACTTCGGAGGCGACGGGGACGCCAGGATGACGGCAGCCGAGTTCCAATTCCTGAAGGACCGGACGGACGTCGTGATCATTGACGAAGCTCACCACTTCCGAGTTCCCAGCCGCAACCGGAGCCTGAAGCTCAAAGAGCTTGTCAAGGGAAAGAAACTCTTCATGCTCACGGCCACCCCGGTGAATAACTCCCTCCTCGACCTCTACTTCTTGCTTAACTACATCTCCCAGGATCGGCAAAAGTTCTTCCAAGCGGTCAACGTCCCGCATCTCCGGAACTGGTTTTCGGAACAGTCGTCGGGCCGCCAAGACCTCCAGCCGAGCCTAACGGACTTTGATAGTCCGACCTTCCAAGAGTTTCTGCGCCACATCCTGGTTGCTCGCTCGAGGCGCTATGTCAAGAGCCTCGATGTCCAAGAAGACGCCACAGTCAAGTTCCCCAAGCGCGAAAAGCCCGTCGTCGTCGACTACTCGCTCTCGGACACCTATGGCGCCCTCTTCCCCAGGCTGCTCGAAGCCTTCGAGAAAAAGAAGGGCAAGCTCAAGCTGGTCATCTACGAAACGGAGAAGTTCAAGGAGAAGAAGGAGAAGGACGCCTCCGTGCTTGCGGAACAGTCGCAGGTCGTCGCTCTCATACGAACGATGCTTCTCAAGCGGCTTGAATCGAGCCAAGTGGCGCTACAAGCCAGCATCGAAGACCTGCTCCTCAAGCACATCGCCTTGCTCCGAGACCTACAAGAGCTCAAGTTCGCAGCATGGCTCGCCGCCAACCAAGACCTTTACGACGCCCTCCAAAGGCACCGCACCGAGCGCTTGGGAGTCAGCGAGAACAGGGACGACGAAGAGGAAGACGACCTCCCGCTCACCACCTACGAGTCCAAGAAAGTCACGCAAGTCAAGGAAGATCTCAAAGATTTTGGCCGGAACGAGAACGCGTGGATCGAGGCACTCGAGGCCGACATGGCCATCCTTTCCGATCTCCTACGCGGCCTGCACTTTGTGACGCGTCCCGAAAACGACGCCAAACTCCACGCATTTCTTGACAAGATCGAATCCGAGCTCCGCCTCAGGACCGGCAAGTTCGTCGTCTTCAGCGAGTTCAAGGACACCGCCCGCTACCTCGAAGTCGAGCTCAATAAGCGATTCCCGGAAGCCTCCATCGTCGAAGTCGACTCCGGCCGCAACGTCAAGAATCGCGAGAACGTCATCAAGCGATTCGCTCCCTACTACAACTGCGACGATGACGCCGACCTCGAAAGGGCGCTGAAAGACCCCATACGCATTCTCATCTCCACGGACGTGCTGTCCGAGGGTTTGAACCTCCAGGATGCAAACGTCATCGTCAACTACGACCTCCACTGGAACCCCGTCCGCCTGATGCAGCGCATCGGACGCGTGGACCGCCGCATGGACCCGAGCAAGCCGGTCGACTACGACAAGGTCTACGTCTTCAACTTCCTGCCGCCTGCGGAGCTGGAAACGGTGCTCAAGCTCCACGAGACCATCACCGGCAAGCTGATCGCGATCAACCGCGCCCTCGGCATCGAGGCCCCCGTCCTCACCGCCGAGGACGACTTCAAGGCCATGGACTTCTACCAGAACCTCGGCGAAGGCACCCTCTCCGTGGTCGAGCAGCTCCGCCTCAAGTCCCACGAGCTCGCCAAACAGCACCCGGAGCTCTGGAACGAAACCCTTACCTTCCCCAATCGGATTTACTCAGGCAAAGCTACGCCGAACCAAACCGAACCAAGCCGAACCAAGCCGAACGGAAAGTACCTCTTCCTCTGCTACCGCATCGTCACCGGCTACGACCCCGAAAACCCCGACGCCGAACCCACCCGCGACGCCAAGTGGGTAATGGTCGACCGCGAGACCGGCGAGATCACCGAGGACCTCATGAAGATGCACGAGGCGATCGAATGCGCCGAGGGCACGCCGCGCAAGTTGGAGGTCCCAAAGGAAGAGCGCACAAAGCTCCGCAAACAAGTCGAGGGCGACCTGTTCGAACAAATCCGCTTCCGCTCCCAAATCCCCGAGGACTACAAAGACGAGCTCGTGTGCTGGATGGAGGTTGGCTAGAATACACACATGGCAATGCGCGAACTGAAACACCTGCAGGAGGAAGCTGAAAAGCTGACCCAAGACCAGCAGTTGGAGCTCGCCCAGTTCCTCATCGAGAGGGCACGGCGGAAAAAATACGTCGCCAAGCCGGTGGACCTCAACAAGTTCGCCGGCACGGTGAACTTTCCCGAGGACGCCCTGGAGTATCAGCACCGCGTCCGGGCCGAATGGGATCGATGACGGTTCTCGACACGAACGTCCTGATCTACTTCTCAGAGGGGCGGTTTGCCGAGCCCTTGGCCGTGACCGGTTATTTCATCAGCGTCATCACGGAGATTGAGGCATTGGGCCACAAGGGGCTTTCTGCGCCCAACGAAGCCAATCTGCGCACGATTATCGAGCAGATGACGGTGCTTTCCGTCGACGAGACCGTCAAGGAAGAGGCGATCCGCCTGCGGCGAACCACGAACCTTCGCCTGCCCGACGCGATCGTTGCCGCAACCGCGATCGTAACTGGCTCGGAGCTCCTGACGCACGATGAGGACCTCTTGAGGGCACCGGGATTGAAGGCTTCCGCTCCGCCCCTGAAGTGAGCCATGGCGATTTCCGCCGAGCATCTCGCGCAGGTTCAGAGTTACGAGGACCTTTCTGGCATCTTCTACCGCGAGCTCGGCTGGCCGAAGGAGAAGTGGCAGACCTTCGGCGGGGTGGCCAAGCTTTACGGCATTGCCGAACTCGAGGACCACGGAGTCGAATCCCTTGCCGCCGTTCAGAAGCTCCGTGACGATCAAGTCTGGGGCATCTTCACCGTGGACTTCGGAGAAAAGTCCATGCACCGCCCTTCGCTTCGGCGGATTCTGAGCAAGGTCGCCGAACGCGCCCGCCAACAGCACGACAACCCCGTCTGGCCGCATGAGAACATCTTGTTCGTCGTGCGCGAGCGTGACGGCAAGGAGTTCACCTTCGTTCACTTTCGAGGCGACAAGCTCGCAAATGCCAAGCTGAAGCGCTTCGGCTGGGACGAATCCCTTGAGGCCCGTACAACGCTTGAGCGATGCCTGCCGGAGCTGCGATGGGAGAATCAGGAACGGTGGGATAAAGCCTGGGATGCCGAAAAGCTCACCAAGGATTTCTTTACCGACTACAGCCGAATCTTTGGGGAGGTGGAGCGGAAGGTCGTCGGCCTCGAAGGGGACTTAAGGCGCCGCTTCACACAGTCGCTCTTCAACCGCCTCATGTTCCTTTGCTTCCTGCAGCAGAAGGGGTGGCTGGAGTACCCGGTTGGAGACGCGAATTCGAGGAAGCGCTATCTCTTCAACCTCTGGGAACAGAATCGCGAGGGATTCTACGAGCTGCTGCGACTCCTGTTCTTCAGTGGGTTGAATTCCCCGAACGGCACCGGCGGAGACCGCAAGGAGCTCGAAAAGCGGATTGGCCGGGTCCCCTTTCTGAACGGTGGCCTCTTTGAGCCCGATCCCGATTTGGACCGGTCGGAGATCAACGTCCCGGATAGCGTCTTCGAGCAAATCTTGGGGGAACAGGGGCTCTTCCAGAGCTACACCTTCACCGTCACCGAGTCCACGCCGATGGACGTCGAGGTCGCGCTCGACCCCGAAATGCTCGGCAAGATCTTCGAGGAGCTGGTCACAGGTAGGCACGAGTCGGGCTCGTACTACACTCCCCGACCGGTGGTTTCCTTCATGTGCCGCGAGGCGCTCAAGGGCTATCTGGGCGGATTCGAGAAGCTCGTGGACGAGCACGATCCAGCCGGGATCACTGTGGATCAAGCGAAAGAGCTGATCCAGAAGCTGGAAGCGATCAAAGTCCTCGACCACGCATGCGGTAGCGGCGCCTATCTTGTCGGCATGCTCCAGGAAATCCATGCCATTCAGATTGAACTCGATACGCGTCGCAAGGAATCTAATGATCCCGAGGAACGTCGGATGGCCGCGAGGAGCGACTACAACCGCAAGCTGAAGATCATCGAGAACTGCCTCTACGGCGTGGACATAGACCCCTTCGCCGTAAACATCGCTTGGCTCCGGCTCTGGCTCGCGCTCCTCATAGACGACAGCCGCAACCCGTTGAACCAGCCCGAGGAAGCGGACAAGGTTGCGCTCCCCAATCTCGACGTGAAAATCGAAGTTGGTGACTCTCTGCTTGCTCCCGCTCCGGCAGACGTGTTCACTAAGATCGAAGGCTTCCATCGCGAAGAGGTCATCCAGTATCGCAAGACCAAGGGCGATTACATGCGGGAGAACGATGCGACCGCCAAGGCAGAGCTGCGCAAGCGGCTCAAGGAGCAGACAAAGCACATCAACGCTTGGCTCCGCGGCGATCGGGAAGAGCTTGCAGGCAAGTTGGCGGACGCAAAGTTCAGGCTGATTCGAGCAACTGGAGCGGACCGACACATTGCAGAGCTTGCCGTCGCAAGGGTCGAGAAAGAGCTGGACGCTTTGAAGGAGCAGCCGCCGGAGAACTCGCTCGACTGGGCGGTCGAGTTCGCCGAGGTATTCATCGATCTGGAAGGCAACAAGTCCGAACTGCGGGGGTTTGACGTCGTGCTCGCCAATCCGCCCTACGTTCGCCAAGAGGGCATCAAGCAGTCCATGGGCGACGCCTACAAGAAGGCACTTGCGAAAGCATACGAAACGGGTTCCGGCACTGCTGACTTGTACGTGTACTTCTACGAGCGTGCCGTGCAGCTTCTTCGGCCCGGCGGAATGTTCGTGTTCATCTCTTCCAACAAATGGTTCCGCGCCGCCTACGGGGAGAAGCTGCGCGGGTACATGGCCGCGAACACCGACATCCGCTCCATCACCGACTTCGGCGAGCTGCCCGTCTTCAGCGCGGCCACTTTCCCGATGATCTTCGTCGCTCAGAAGGCGCAGAACGAAGCGCAAACCCCGACGTTTACTCAGGTCAAGAGCCTGGCGCCGCCCTACCCGGACGTGAAAGCGCTCATCGCGCAGGGCGGTTTCGAACTGCCCGAGGATGCCATCCAGGGCGCGGATTGGACGCTCGCCGACCGCGACACCCTCTTGCGGCTGAGGAAGATGGAGTCCTCCGGCGTCCCCCTCGGCGAGTACGTGAAGGGCAAGATCTACTACGGCATCAAGACCGGATTCAACGAGGCGTTCGTCATAGATGGCAAGAAGCGCGCGGAGCTGATCGCCGAAGACCCCAGGAGCGCCGAGATCATCAAGCCGCTCGCCGTCGGGGACGATGTGCGACGCTGGCGGATCAACAAGAAGGACAAGTGGCTGGTCTTCACAAGACGCGGGATCAACATCGACGCGTATCCGGCGATCAAGAAGCACCTCTCGGCGTTCAAGACACAGCTCGAGCCGCGCCCGGCAGATTGGGAAAAGAGGCAAAAGGAGCGCAAGAACAAAGGGTTGCAGGAAGAGAAATGGCCGGGTCGGAAACCGGGAAGCTACAAGTGGTACGAGATTCAAGACGACATCGCGTACTACGCCGAGTTCGACAAGCCCAAGATTGTTTACTCTGAGATTTCAATGGAAACGCGGTTCACGTTAGATGCAAAGTGCACATATCTCGCCAACACGGCGTACCTGATGGGTACTGGTGATCGTTTCCTGCTCGGCGTCCTCAATTCCAGCCACTTCTGGTTCTACATGGCCAACAAAGCAGCCATCGCTGGCGATGCCGAAGAGCGGGGCCGCATCCGCATGATTCGGCAGTATGTCCAGGAGGTACCCATCCCTCGCGCCTCCGACGCAGATCGAACCGCCATCGCCGCCCTCGTCCAGAAGTGCCTCGACGCCAAAGCCGCCGACCCCGACGCCGACGTAAGCGAACTCGAAGCCGAGATCGACGCCCGCGTCGAGTTCCTCTACTTCCACGAAGACGAGTTCCCCGCTTTAGACGAATCGGTCGCGGGAGTCGGTGGTACTAGCGGGGAGCGAACCCCATGAAGGGCAACATACGAAGGATAGGCCCAGGAACGAGCGCCAAAAAGAACTTCTACTTGATTGATGCAAACTTCCTTGCCAACTATGCGCTTCCGCATGGCCCTTCAAATAATCGCTCAGCAAGTGAGATCGCTCGCATAAAGGCGTGTAGGAACTGGTGGAAGCACATTTTGGAACAAACGAAACATCGACGCGCCAGGGTCTATGTGCCCGACATTTGCATTGCCGAAGCCTTTAAGGTGCTCGCCAAGAAGTACTACAATGAGGGCTGGTGGGCGAACGCCGCCGGATTCAATGCTTCAAAGAGACGGCTGAGCGCCCTCGTTTCAACAACGAACAAGCAGCTCCAGGCCACCCACAGGCAGATACACGTTCATGATGTTCCTGCAACACGTGATATCGTGGTTTCAGTGGGTCGCTTTCATGAGGCGTTTCTCAAGGCAAGGCCGCGGATAAACGTGCAGATTGCAGATCTGATCCTGGTCTCGACTGCCAAGTATCTGATGGACTTTTTCGACATTCCCAAGGATCGGCTGCATCTGGTTACTTGCGATCGGACACTGTTGACCGCAATCAACAAGTGCGTGCCTGAACTGCCTAGCGGCTACGATCCGTGCCAACCGCGCCACTCAGCCCTAAGGGTGTTTGCGCAATGACACTCCTCGCGGCCACTCTTATCCCACGCGCCCATGACGCCAACCGGGGCGCCATCGCCGCCCTCGTCCAAGAGTGCCTCGACGCGGCAGCTTCGCAGACCCCCACCCCAGTTCGCTCCGCTCACAGTCCCTCCCCCTCTCGCTCTGCTCCAAGGGGAGGGCCCGCCGACGCCGACGTGAGCCACGTGGTGCTGGATTCGGAGTGGGAGGGTTCGGCGGCGGCGACGTTGGAGCGGTCGGACGTCGTGGAGTGCTACGTCCGGAACGATCACCTGGACTTTACGATCCCTTATGTGGACTCGTTCGGGAATCCCCACATGCACCGGCCGGATTTCATGGTGAAGCCGCCCCGGATGCACGGGCAAGATGCCCGTGCGACCCATCGGCAAGATGCCGGACTTCATCGTGAGGCTGCGGCGGATGCACGGGCAAGATGCACGTGCGACCCATTGGCAAGATGCCGGACTTCATCGTGAAGCCGCCCCGGATGCACGGGCAAGATGCACGTGCGACCCATCGGCAAGATGCCGAGGCTACGTCCGGGCTGATGGCCGCGCTGGAGGTCAAGGGGCAGGTGCGGGAGCTGGACGAGCTGAAGATCAAGGCGGGGCGGAAGTGGGCGGAGGCGGTGAACCGGTATTACGGGGCGCACCCTCACCCGGTTCGCGGGCTCCCCGACGCGTCGGGGCTCGGAAGCACCGGCCATTCTCCCGATGGGCCGGGGTTCGGACGCACCGGCCATTCTCCCGAGGGACCGGGACTCGGAAGCACCGGCCATTCTCACGATGGGCCGGGACTCGGAAGCCTCAAGGGGCGAGGCGGGATTTCGCCAGGGGCGAGGTGGGTGTACCACGTGTGCTTCGCGCCGGGGGAGCTGGAGAAGGAGCTTCGGGCGCTCGCGGGAGGCGCGGCATAGGGGGCGGGCGAGAGCGGGCGGGGCGGTTATTGTTCGGTTCAGTGCGAAATCTTACACTCATCTCTCGTTCGCAATGTGTTTTTTTCCGTTCGACGGCTACGGAATTGCGTTCGACAGCTACCGGATCGCGTTCGACAGCTATCTAATTGCGTTCGACAGCTACCGGATCGCGTTCGGCGGCTATCTATTTGCGTTCGGCGCGTACCGGATCGCATTCGGCGGCTACGGAATTGCGTTCGGCAACCACCGAACGGCGTTTGGCAGCTATTCCTCTCGACTCAACAGCTACCGAAGCGCGTTCGACGGCTATCCGGCGTCGTTCGGCGGCTGCCGAATCGCGTTCGGGAGGGCCGGGTCTGGGGCAAGGGATTGGCGATTAGCGATTAGCGATTGGCGATTGGCGATTGGGGATTGGGGATTGGGGATTGGGGATTGGCGATTAGCGATTAGCGATTGGCGATTGGGGATTGGGGATGGGCGATTGGGGATTGGCGATTAGCCTAGGAGGATGGGGGGTCACGATTCCAGACCCCAGAACCCAAACCCCGGACCCCAAACCCCAAACCCCAGCCCCCACCAATCACGCCGGGCGGCGGGAGAGGAGCGCGTTCGAGGAGAGGACGGCCAGGATCAGGAGCGCGCCGATCGCGGCGAGCTGGTACTCGGCCTTCACGTTCGCCAGGCCCATGCCGGTTTTCAGCACCGCCAGCAGGAAGAGCGCGAGCACGGTGCCGAGGATCGAGCCGCGCCCGCCGTAGATGCTCGCGCCGCCGAGCACGACCGCGGTGATGGCGTCCAACTCCGCGCCGCGGGCCAGGTCGAAGCGCGAGACGCCGAGGCGCGAGTCGAGGTGCAGCGCGGCCAGGCCGCAGAGCATGCCGCAGAGCGCGAACACGGCCACCTTCGCCCGCGCGACGGGGATTCCGGAATACAGCGCGGCCTCCTCGTTCGCTCCGATCGCGAACACGCGCCTGCCGAAGACGCCCCTGTGCAGAAGCAATCCGAGCGCGGCGGCGATCGCGAGCAGCGCGATCAGGGAGGTCGGGACGGGGCCGACGCCGAGGCGGTCGAACCCCGCGAACTCTTTTGGCAGCGCGACGGACGACGGCCCGAGGAGGATCTGCGCGACGCCCCGGTAGAGGGCCATGGTGCCGAGGGTGACCACGAAGGAGGGGAGCCTGGCCCAGACGACGACGAGGCCGTTGATCGCGCCGAGCGCCGCGCCGGCCGCTGGCCCCAGGAGGATCGCGAGCGGCATGGGCAGGCCGGCCTCGAGCGCGATCGCGACGAGGCAGGCGGATAGGGCCATGTTCGAGGCGACGGAGAGGTCGATCTGGCCACCGACGATGACGAAGGTCATGCCGAGGGCGAGCAGGCCGGTCTCGACGTGGAGGGTGGATGCGTCGAGGAGGTAGGTAGCGTCGAGGAAGTAGGGCGACTGGAGCGCGCCCGCGGCGAACGCGATCGCGAGCAGCGCGAGGGTGACGGCCTCGGGATGGCGGAAGAGGCGTCTCATCGGGGGGAGTCCTTGCGGGCGGCACGGGACTTCCATGCGCCCTCTAGGAGCAGCGCGGCGAGGATTGCCGCGCCGTATGCGGCGAGCTGCCAGGTGGCGGCGATTCCGAGGACGGCGAGCGCGACGTTGATGCTTGCGAGCAGGGCGCATCCGAGGAGCACTCCGAGAACGGTGCCGGAGCCGCCGAGGATGTTTGCGCCTCCGATGACGGCGGCGGCGATGACGGTGAGCTCGAACCCTTGGCCGGCTGTGGCGGGATTGACGAATCGGAAGCGGGACATGTAGAGCGCGCCGGCGATCCCGGCGAGGAGCCCGCAGAGCGCGAACGCGCCGAAGCGCACACGCCGCACGGGAACGCCGGAAAGGCGCGCGGCCTCCTCGTTGCCTCCGACGGCGAAGAGATGGATTCCCGCGGGGGTGCGGGTGAGGGCGACGTGGGCGACGAGGGCCACGGCGAGGGCGAGCGCGAGCGCCCAAGAGAGGGTGACTCCGCCAACCTGCGCTGGGCCGTGCTGGGACCAACCGGCGAGCGCGGCGGGAATGTGGTTAGAGTCCACCTGCTCGCCCTTGCTCACGATGAAGGCCAGCCCGCGAAACGCGGCGAGCGTGCCGAGCGTGGCGAGGATGGGCGGCACTCGCCCGAGCACGACCAGCGCGCCGTTTACCGATCCGAGCGCGAGGCCGGCGACGGCGGCGATCAGGAACCCGAGGAACGGATGGAGCTCCGGGCTCGCGCGGAACGCGACGCCTGCGACGATGGCGGAGAGGCCGAGGGTCGAGCCGACAGAGACGTCCACTCCGCGCGCGACGATCACGAGCATCTGGCCGATGGCGGCGACGAGGAGCATGGGGAGCCAGAGGAGCAGGTTGTTGAGGCTTTGGGGCTCGAGGAAGCGCGGCTCGGCGATCGCGGCCGCGCCGACGACCGCGGCGAGCATGGCGAGCGCGCCCGCCTCGCGTAAGCGCGGCGCACCGGCGGTCGCTTTCGGCATGGCTGGGATCGCCTCAGCGGGAAGATGGCCCGCGCTTTTCGGGCAGGGGGCACTCGAAGCGGTAGTCGCCCCCTCCGACGACGATCTCGAGTAGGGGCCCATCGGGCGAACGCACCATCCAGATGCCGGAGCCGTCCTCGATGGGCTTTCCTCCTTCGAGGATCGCTTCGCGCGACATGTTCGGCAGCTTCACGATCGCGCCGGCGTTCGCGGGGACGGTCAGGTCGAGCGTGAACCTTCCGTTTTCTGCCTTCCAATGCACGGCGATGCGGCCGTAGACGGACTCGAGGCTCGCCTTCGCCCAGGTGATGCCGTGGCCGACGCGCGGCTGGACGACGAACCGCTTGTAGCCGGGGATATCGGAGTCGAGGTCGATCCCGGCGACTCCCGAATACATCCACTCGCCGATGCAGCCGAAGGCGTAATGGTTGAAGGAGTTCATTCCGGCGTCCTGGAAGCCCTTTGTGTCCGTCCAGCCGTCCCAGCGCTCCCAGATGGTGGTGGCGCCCTGCTTGATCGAGTAGCCCCACGAGGGGAAGGTTTCGTTCAGCAGCAGGCGGTAGGCGACGTCGTCCCTGCCCAGGGAGGAGAGAACGGGCGCGAGGTGGCCGGTTCCGACGAAGCCGGTGGAGAGGTGGCCCCCGCGCGCTTCGACGATGTCCTTCACGAGGTAGCCGGCGGCCCTTTCGCGCTGCACGGGCGGCAGCAGGTCGAAGGCGAGCGCGAGGAGGTAGCAGGTTTGGGTGTCGCCCTTAATGCGACCCTGCGCGTCCACGTACGCGCCGACGAACGCGTCGCGGATGCGCTCGAACAGGCGCTCGTGCTCGGCGGCTTCGGCGGACTTGCCGAGGACCGCCGCCGCCTTTCCGACGAGGCGCGCGCTGTTGGCGAAGTACGCGGTGGCGAGCACGTCCTTGGGCGTGTCCGATCCGACGGCGACCCAGTCGCCGTAGTTGCTTCCCGCGCGGTTGATCCAGAGAAGGTTCGGGTTCTCCTCTTGGACGTACGCGATCCAGCGCTTCATGGAGTCGAAGTGGCGCTCGAGGATTCGAACATCCCCGTAGCAGCGGTATACGATCCAGGGCACGATCACGCCTGCGTCGCCCCACGCGGGCGCTCCGGAATTGTTCGCGCCGAGCACTCCGGGCGCTACGTCGCGGTAGGCGCCTTGTTCGCTTTGGGAGTCGCGCACGTCCTGAATCCACTTGCGCATGAAGGGCAGCACGTCGAAGTTGAAGCACGCGGTGCGGATGAATACCTGCGCGTCGCCCATCCAGCCTAGGCGCTCGTCGCGCTGCGGGCAATCGGTGGGGACCTCCAGGTAGTTGCCCATCATCCCCCACACGATGTTGTGTTGAAGTTGGTTCACCATCGCGCTGGAGCATTCGAAGGTTCCGGAGGGCTCTATCGCGCTGCTCGCGACTATTCCGGTAACAGCGTCCTTGCCGGGCTCGCCGGGATAGCCGGAAACCTCCACATATCGAAAGCCGTGAAAGGTGAACTTCGGCTCCCAGACCTCCTCTTTTCCGCCGCGAAGGATGTACGTATCGGTCTGTTTGGCGCTCCGGAGGTTTGCCGTGTAGATGGTGCGGTCGGGGTTCAGGATCTCCGCAAAGCGCAGGGTGAGGCGCGTGCCCGCCTCGCCGCGAACTCGCAAGCGCGCCCATCCGACCATGTTCTGGCCGAGATCGAACACATACGCGCCGTTCTTGTCCTTCCAAACCTCCTTCGGCCGCAGCTCGGCGACCTTCTTCACGACCGCGACGCTTTCCGGCACGAGCGGGACGGCGCCGACCTGGCGGCTTTCGGCGCTCTGCCATGCCGAGTCGTCGAAGCCCGGCTTGCTCCAGCCTGCGAACTCGGCGCGCGCGTCGTGAGACTCGCCCATGAGCAGGTCGTTCATCAGGATCGGCCCGGTGGCGACCTTCCAGGCGCGGTCGCTCGCGACGACCTGTTTCGAGCCGTCCGCGAATTCCAACTCGAGCTGCACGAGCCCACGCGGCTTCGGGCCGTACAGGCAGCGCCCGAACCAGCAGACGTTGCCGCAATACCATCCGTCGCCGAGCACGATCCCGATTGCGTGGGGCCCAGGGCTCAGGCGATCGGTTACGTCGTAGGTTTGGTATTGGACGCGCTTAGCGTAGTCGGTCCATCCGGGCGTGAAGTAAGCGTCGCCCACGCGCGCGCCGTCCAGCCACAACTCATACAAACCGTGCGCGCTCGCGTACACACGCGCGCGCGTAACGCGCTTGGCGATGCGGAACTCCCTTCGAAGAAACGGCGCGGGCCCGGACGGCAGCCCGTAACGCGGCTTGCCCCAGGGCGCGTCGCCCATCTTTGCGACCTCGAGCGCGGGAACCCAATCCCCTCCGGGCGTCGCGGACGTCTTCCAGTTTTCCGGGGCATCCTTGGCCGTCCACCAATTGCGATCGGTCTGAAATTGCGTGAAAGTTCCGTCCTGCCACTCGATCCTAAGCACGGCCGAAAGAGCCGCGGGCCCCCCGTGGTTCGTTCCGACGGCGGCCAGCACGTTTTTTCCCGTTTTTAGGGCCTTCGTTACGTCGACCGCCGTGACGCTTTGCCACGAGCTGCCCTTCCCTGCTTCCGTTCCGTTCAGGTAGGCGGTGTGCGCGTTGTCGCAGAGCATCGCAAGCGACGCGCGCGCGGCCCGTTTGCCTGTGGGAACCTCGAAATCCATCCGAAAGAGACGGCTTGCCTGAGGGGTGTTTCTGTTTGCGTCCAGCTCCGGGTACCAGATCCACTTTGCGGACTCCAGCGACAGCTCCTCCGAATCGCCGCCCGGCAACGATATCCACCTCGCGCTCCAATCGGAGTTCGAAAGAAGCCCCAGCTCGAAAGCGGCCGGCCTGGCGAAGTCGGACGCGCGGCCCTCGCGATCCCAAGTTCGAACGGTCCAATAGACCCTGTGTCGCGCGGCCAGCGGTTTGCCTTCGTACTCCACGTAGGCCGTTCGGTCTGAGGCAACCTTTCCGCTGTCCCAGAGGTCCGCGCGCCCCTCCGCGAGCAGCGCGGGCTTGGTCGCGGCGAGGATGCGATACGCGGATTGGGCTTGGCCCCTTTGGGAGGAGAGGACGATCCAAGACAGCCTGGGCACGCGCTCTCCGATTCCGAGCGGGTCCGCCGCGGATTCGCAGCGCAGGCGATCCGGCTTTAGGCCGGCGGTCTGCGCCGCCGCGACGGCCGCCAGGAGCATCGAGACGACGAGAACGAAAAGGATGGCGGTCATGCGCATGGCCCTGAGTCCGGTACGGAGCGGAGGATTCGACGCGTGGTGAAGCCGGTCCTTTTGGGCCAAGGAAACGCGGCCGATTCGGCGAAAGGAACGCGACCTTTCAGGTCGCTTGCGCCGCGAGCTTTCAGCTCGCGGCGTCCGGGCGGGCGCAGGCTGAAGACCTGCGGCTCCGGGACGGGCGACGGCGGGCCGAACGCATGCCGGCAAGGGTGCGCGCCTTTCAGAGAAGCGGTTCGAAGTAAAGGCGCGCCGGTCTCCTCGCACGTGCTCGAGGATGGCGACCGGGTCGAGATCGGCTCGTACCGCCTTCAGTACCGCACGCGGCTCGCGCCGAAGCCCGCTGCCGCGGTTCCGCTCGAATACTCGGCTACGGCGATGAATCCCGTTTCCAATCCGGCCGCCGCAACGCCTGCCTCGGCTGCTCGGACAGTCCCGGAGCTTGTCCTCGTGGACGCGTTCGGAACCCGGCACCGGCTTCGTCCGGCCACGAACGCGATCGGCCGCGATCCCGAGTCCGACGTTCCGCTCACTTGGGACCCCACGGTCTCGCGCCGCCACGCGAAGATCGAGATGGCCGGCGGCGAACCGGTTTTGACCGATCTCAGCTCGTCCAACGGCACGTTCGTGAACGGTGAGCGCCTGGACGGTCCTCGCGCGATTCGCGAGGGCGACGAGCTTCGGCTAGGCAAGTGCGTTCTTCGCGTGGAGCGATCTCAGGCGCGATGATTCAGCCAGTCGGCCAAAATAGAGCGCATGCGCTTCCAGGCGCCAAGAGGCACCCAGGACGTCCTCCCCGACCAGTCGCCCAAGTGGCAGCGGCTGGAAGCTGCGTTTCGCGAGCTTTGCCGCCTCTACGGTTATCGAGAGATCCGCACGCCTACGTTTGAGGACACCGAGCTGTTCGTGCGCTCCTCGGGCGAGACGAGCGAGGTCGTCTCGAAGCAGATGTACAGCTTCACGGATAAAGGCGGCCGCAACATCACCCTCAAGCCCGAGGGAACCGCCCCGACGATCCGCGCGATGATCGAGCATGGGCTTTGCCGTCCGGGCGTGGTCGAACGTGTGTATTACGTTACGCCGATCTTCCGTTACGAGAGACCGCAAATGGGCCGCCTTCGCGAGCCGCATCAAGTGGGCATCGAGCTGGTGGGCAGCTCCGCTCCCGCCGCGGACGCGGAGGTGATCGAGTTCACGGTCCGCTTCTACGAGCGGATCGGACTGAAGGACGTATCCGTGCTGCTGAACTCGCTCGGAAGGGGAGAGTGCCGCGAGCGCTACCGGGCCGCGCTACTCGAGTACGCGAAGCCCGCTTTGGAGGGCATGCCCGACGACTTTCGGGCAAGCGCAATGAGGAACCCGCTGCGCTTGCTGGACAGCAAAGACGAGGGCTTGCAAAAGGCGCTCGCGGGCGCGCCGAAGGTTCTCGACTTCCTGGAAGAAGAATCAAGGGAAAAGTTTGGGCGGCTTCAGGAGATCCTGCGGGCCGCGAAGGTGTCGTTCGAAATCGATCCGGGTATCGTGCGCGGGCTGGACTACTACACCGAGACGGTCTTCGAGGTGCGGTCGAAGAGCCTGGGGGCGCAGGACGCGCTGTGCGGGGGCGGCAGGTACGACGACTTGATCCGCGAGCTGGGCGGACCGGACATGCCCAGCGTGGGCGTGGCGATGGGAATCGAGCGCGCGCTGCTCGTGCTGGATGCGTCGGGCGCGGTGGCGGCCGCAGATGCAATCGACGTGTTCCTTGCGGCGATCGGCCCCGAAGCGGAGGCAAATGCCCGCGCGCTCGCCGCGACGCTCCGAGATTCCGGAATCTCGTGCGTGACGGACCCGGACGCCAAGAGCCTTCGATCGCAACTGAACCAGGCCAATCGCATTGGCGCCAGGTTTGCGGCGATCTTGGGAGAGGACGAGATCGCCTCGGGAACGGTGTGCCTTCGGGACATGGCAAGCGGGGAGCAGCGCTCGCTTCCCGCTTCCCAGCTCGGTTCGGAGATCGCAGCGCAAAGCACGGATTCCAAGGCGCGGCCTTCGCCTAAGAAAGCCTCGGCGGGTGTCGAGCGGCAATGAGGAGCCTGATGCTAGGCGCGTTCGCTTGCGCCGCCGTCTCCGCGTGCGCGCAGGCGCCCGACGTGTTCGTTCGAGCCGATTTGCGCGCGAACTTCGGCGGCCTGAACGGACGCAGCCCGACGCTTCGCGGTTACGACTCTCTGGGTACCTACGGCACCGTAGGCTTAATCCTTCACTTGGAGCCGGGCTTGCGCGCCTACGTGGCGCAGCGGCTCGACCGCATCCCCGACGATCCGGACGACAACCCTTTGGACGAGGCATTCGTGGAAGACCCGGGCTATTGGAAGGCCGGCAAGCAGTACATGCCGTTTGGCCAAAGCAACCTGATTCGCGAGAGCGTTTACGGCGGCAGGCTCGATACGCATCTGGGTGGCGAAGCCGTTCCGGCCAGCATCGCGGTCTGCGACGCAGGCAGGGGACTGCAGGCGGGCGTGATAGGCCGCGTGGGAAACAAAATCGGCGTCAGCTTCGCAGTCGGCAGGCACTTCGCGATCTCTGGCTCCTCGCTTGCGCTGATTCGCAGGCCGGAAGGCTCGCCCGGCGCCGGAGCAGGTTACAGGCAGGCGTTCGGCTTGGACTATGCCTCCAAACGGGGCGCCATGGGCGCCTCGGTGGAGATCGTGTTGTTGCAGGAAGGCCACACGGCCGCGGACCCCAAGCGAATCGTAAGCGACGCATCCGTCGTCCTCGGCGTGGCGGCAAACGGAACTTTGAGGATCGGCTGGAGCCGCGACTGGAATGCCGACGCGAGCTACTACCGCATTCACGGCCGCCATTACCTTGGCGACTCGGTATGGATCGAGCCCTTTCTGCGGTATCGGGGAGGGACGCTCTTCGATTCGGGCCTCTGCATCAACATTCGAACGTGAGCGGCCCATAATCGGTTAGAGCCATGCGATTCCTGCTCCATCCCGCCGCCCTACTTTGCGAGGCCGCGCTGATCGCGGGAGTACTGTTCGGGCGGTTCGAGATCGCCGCGATCGGGCTTCTCGGATGGATCGGCGTCACGGCGTGGCTCGCGATGCGCCAGACGCAGTCCGAAACGGACAGGGCCGCCGAGCTGGAAGTCAGCAACGAAAACCGCGCGCGGTTCGCGCCGATCAAGTCGGTCTGCCGAGAGATAGACGACCTAGTCGCAAGGAACGCCCAGAACCCCGCCGTGAAGGTGATCGGAGCGGAGGCGCGGGCCGAGGCGGACGGGGTGCTCCGCCACGCCGCGAGGCTCCTTGCGCTGCGCGACAAGGCCCTCAAAAGCGCCCACGGCCTTCACGTTGCGAAGAGGGCGCTTTCCGACCTTGAGTCGGAACAAGCCGGCGCCGGCGGCGAAGAGCAGAGATCGACGCTCGAATCGGCGATCGAGGCTCGCAAGGTCGAGATCGCGCATTACGGCGACGCGGAGGCGTCGGTCGAGCGAATCGACGCCGCGCTGAAACAAGCCGAGGCCGCGCTCTCGGAATTGAAGGCGCGCATCGTGGTCGCAGCTTCGGAGCCTGCGGGCATCGGAGACGGCACCTCCGAGCTTTCGGAAAGCCTGGCGCGCGTTCGCTCGCTCACCAAGAGCTTCGACGAAGCGGAGCAGCTAGTCACGGGAGGGATGCAGTGAGCGGCGCGAAGAGGGCGTACGACATACTTCGCGGCTACGTTTCCCGCGAGTGGGAGCGCATCCAAGGCGTGGAGAGGGACCTTGCGGAAAACGAGCTGGAAGAGGCGCTGCGCAATCCGATGAAAGCAGAGCTGCCCAACTTCGAACGAACCCATAACAGCCCGAACCCCCGAACCGCCGAACCTCCGAACCGCTTCGAGGAAACAGAAGAGCTGATCGAAGAGCTTGCGGTCGACCGCGTCAGCGTGGCTCGGCGTTATATGGGCGTCTCCGAAACGGCGAAGTTCGACGCGGTCCGAAAGGCTTTCGAGCGGCTCAGCACGCGCAGCGACCCCGCCAACTTCCCTGAAGGCTCCATGGAGCAAGAGCGCGCCACGGAGATTCGGAAGAGGGTCTATTGGGCTTACCATGTGCTGGCCGAGCACTTCGACGCGACGGAGCGGCGCTTCCGGTCGCTCGAGCTGGAGTAAGGGCCGCAGTTACTGGGCCGCGATTCCGAGATGACGGATGGCGAGGCGCGCGATGCGTCGCTGTGGAGACGGCATCGCCAACGAGGCCATTTCGTCCGCTCCTACCCATCGCAGATCGTCCGTTCGCCGCTCCGCCCGCGCAAGCCAGGCATCCACTTCGATCTGATGGCAAGTAACGCGGTGGCGAACGACTCCCAAGCGTTCGAGCCACCCTGGACCCACGAGCGCGCGCAGCTCCGCCGATTCGCCGGGCGGCAGTACCTTTCGAGGCGAGTCGACCCGCGGGAACTCCCATAGGCCCTGCCACCATCCCCCTTCAGCGATCCTCCGCACGCCGAACGCGCCATCGTGATAAGGAACCCAAACGGTATGGAACAGCCGCACGGTCTGCGGCTTTGGCGGCCGAACGGGCAGCTCTGCCACAGTCCAAGACTGACGCGCTACGCACCAGCTCTCAAGCGGGCACTCTGCGCATCGCGGCTTTGCGGGCGTGCAGATCGTGGCCCCGAGATCCATAAGCGCTTGGCCCCAGTCGCCCGGGCGTTCCGCGGGAACGCGGGCGTCGGCCCACTCCCGGGCGGCGCTCAGCAACGCCTGGCCAGTTTCGCGGCAGCCGGTCAGCCGCGCGAACACGCGCTGCACGTTGCCGTCCACGACGCCGACCCGCGCGCCGTATGCGATCGCCGCGATCGCCGACGCGGTGTATCGGCCCACGCCGGGCACCCCGAGCCACTCCTCCAGGGACGCCGGCCAGCCGTTCCGAACAATGTGCCTCGCGCCTTCCAGCAAGTTGCGGCAGCGTCGGTAGTAGCCCAACCCCTGCCAAAGCGCGAGCGCCTCGTCGGGATCGGCGTTGGCGAGCGACTCGACGCTCGGATACTTGCTCATCCAGCGCTCAAAGTACGGAACGACTACTACGGCCTTGGTCTGCTGCAGCATTACCTCGCTGATCCACACGGAGTACACGTCGCCGCATTCTCGCCAAGGCAGTTCGCGCTTGTTGCGGCCGTACCAGTCGAGAAGCGCGGAGTCGTTAGGGGCATGTGGGCGTGTGGGCGCAAGGGCGTTCGGGCGCATGGGTGTGTCGGCAATTGGGCGAGCGGGCGCGCGGCTCATGCGTGCCCTCAGCCCGCGCCCTTCACGCCTTCGAATCCCATCGCCTCCAAGGCGGCTTCCGCGTCCGGGCTGTCGATCAGCGCGCGGCCGATCACGAGGTAGTCCGCGCCGTCCTCGAGCGCCTGCATCGCTGTCCCGGTTCGGCGCTGATCATGCGACTCTCCCACCGCCGGCCTGATGCCCGGGCACACGATCACTCCCTCGTGGCCGATCGTCTGCCGCATCGCGGCTGCCTCTTGCGCGGAGCAAACGATCCCGTCCAGGCCGTGGTCCATCGCCATTCGGGCGAGATCGGCGGTGTGCTGCTCGAGAGGTCGCTCCACCCCTAGGTGCGTCGAGAGCATGTGCTCGTCGATCGAGGTCAGCACCGTGACGCCGATCAGCAGCGGCGCGACGTCCTCGCCGTGCAAACGGGCCTCCTCGACGGCGGCGGTAAGCATCGCCGGACCGCCCGTTACGTGCAAAGTCATCGCCCAGACTCCATATCTCGACGCTTCCCGAACTGCAAGAGCGACGGAATTAGGAATGTCGTGGAACTTAAGATCGAGGAACACGCGGTTGGCGCCCGCGCCTCTAAGCCGGTCCACGATGGAAAGCCCGTTCGGGAGCGAGAGCGCGTGGCCCACTTTGAACGCGCCGACGCTTGAAGACAGCCGCCTGGTTATGGCGAGCGCCTCTTCGACGTCGCTCATATCAAGCGCGCAGATGACTTTTCTGACGAGCATCGAATCCGTCTCCCTAGCGCGCCACGCGTTCCCTATTCTCCCTCAAATCAGACCGACTAGTCTAGTCGAAGCGCGAACTGCCGATACCAGCGCGTCGGCTCAAAGCCGTGCTTGCCGTAAAAGTCCACCAACCCCGTCCAATCGATGATCGTGCGTCGCACGCCTCTGGATTGCAGCCCGAGAAGTGCCGCGCCGAGCAGCGCGTCTCCGAAGCCGCGCTTGCGCACTCTTTTCGAGACACCGATCGGCCCAAGCGCGCCCCAGGAGTCGCCAAGCGACCGCTTCCAGACGGCGCCGCCGACCGGCAGCTTGTGCGAAGAGTCTTGTGTAACGGCGAAGCCCTCCAATGCACCCTCGACAAAAAGGCCGTACACGAAGTCCAGCCCCCCCTCGAGGTCCGCCTTCGCGAACGTGTCGTAGTGCCAGCGGCCCGGAAACTCTCGCAGGAGGAACATGTCAAGCGCCTCGCGGTCCGATTCCTTTAGGGCGCGAACCAGCGCCTTCGGCGCCTTCGGCCTTTTCGACGCTTTGTGCCCCGGATACTCTCCCAGCGGGTTCAGGCAGTTTCCGGGAGGCTCGTAGCCGTCCAGGTCGCGCTCCAAGTCGACGACCTCTTCGCCCTCCTCGAAGCCCGCGATCGTCAGGAAGCTCTTTAGAGCCGGACAGTCTTCCGGGCATCCCGGAAAGAAGTGCCTGGAGTCCTCGCCAAATACGATCTTGTACACGCCGCGGTTTCTAAGAAGCCTCTTCGCGTCTGCGCACAGGTCGACGACCGCGGCGGCGTCCCGAAAGACGAGGGCGCAAATGTGCGCCTGGTCGGGATCACCGCCAGGATAAAGCGATGGATTCGCCGACTTTTTCATGGCGGCAAACCCGACGCACTCGCCGTTCTCGATCTCGATGGAAGACGAGCCCCAGTCAAAAACGGGCGAGTCGGCCGTATTCGCCCGCAGTAAGCCCTCGTCGATCGCGTACCTGTCCGGGAAAAACCCGTTCCAGAGGCAGGCGAGCGATTCGAAGTCCGCCTCTCGAAAGCCTACGCGCATACCCGCTCGGCGCGAGGCGCGACCTCGGCTTCCAGAAGCCGCCCGAGCGATTCCTGCGCGCACTCGACCGTGCGGGTCCTCGCCCCAGCATGCGCGCCGGCCGCGGACTGCAGCGTTAGGGGCGCAACGAGCCGGAGGATCGGATCGGTCCATTGCCCGTGCAGGTCGAAACCCAGCCCGGAATCGGACGATGCGGCGCTTTGCGGCGGGCGAAGTGTTCGGTATGCCCGGCGAACCCTCATTCGAGCGATTTGGTACCGCTCCTCGGACTGGCTCCCGTCTCCGTACGACGCGGCGGATTCCACGATCTCCGCCAAATCGGCAATTCCGCTTCGAAGCTCCTCCAGTTGTCCGGCAAGGCTAGGCAAACGCTCCCTATCTCTCGTGCTCGCCACGCCTGGCAATGGCCTCTCTGGCGCGGGCCTCCCAAAAAAGGTACGAGATGCAGAGCGTCCGATCCATCTCCAAGCTCCGTTCGCCATATTCGTTGCCCCCGACCAAAAAGATTGCCCCGTCAAGATGCGCCCCCCTTGCTCCGCTCCACGAAGTTGTACCGAAGGTCCCGAATCAGATTGTGGATTCGCCGCTTGTCCTCTTCGTCCAGCTTAGGCTCGATGAACCCCGCAAGGTGCGTGGTCAAGTCGATCGCCACCTTCGCTTCGTCCAGGTCCTTGTAGGTGCGTCCCGTAGCAAAGTCCGGCTGAAGGCCAAGCTTCTGCCAGGAAACCGACGCCATCTGATCGACCATCGCCATGATCACGGCATACACGCTGATCGGTTCCGAGGGAGCGGACGATTCCTCTGAGGTCATCCGTATACCAATATACGCCATCACGGGGGCTTTCGGCGCGTCTTGGAACCCCGACAGGTTCGCTGGTATTCTGGTTTTCCGGCGGCCGATCCCCCTTGCCAAGCCCGCGGGCCAAGCCGCCGTTCCTTCCGGGCTCGTCCGCTCCGCGGCGCAGCGCGGGAGGCGCGCCGGGAGATCCGGCCGGCAGGTTTTGCGCGAACGCGACGCCGAATCGAACATGAACGAAAAGGAACCCGTCCACAGCGTAGTCATCGTCGGCTCCGGGCCCGCGGGATACACGGCCGCGCTTTACGCCGCCCGCGCGAACCTCGAGCCCCTTCTCTTCGCCGGGCTGCAGCCAGGCGGCCAGCTCATGATCACGACCGACGTCGAGAACTACCCAGGGTTTCCCGACGGAATCCTCGGCCCGGACCTGATGCCACTATTTCAGCGCCAGGCCGAGCGTTTCGGGGCGCGGGTCGAGTGGAAGATCGTTACGAAGGTCGATCTTTCCGAGAGGCCGTTTCAAGTCTGGTGCGACGACGAGAGGTACCTCGCGCGCACACTCATCCTTGCGACGGGCGCAGAGGCGAAGTGGCTCGGGCTTCCCTCGGAAACCAACTTCGGCGGATACGGCGTGAGCGCGTGCGCGACGTGCGACGGAGCGTTCTTTCGAGACAAGGACGTGATCGTGGTCGGGGGCGGCGACACCGCCATGGAGGAGGCGAACTTTCTCACGCGCCACGCGAAGAAAGTCTCGGTAGTGCACAGGCGCGACGAGCTTCGCGCGAGCAAGATCATGCAGGACCGCGCGCGCAAGAATCCCAAGATCGATTTTGTTTGGAACACCACGCTCGAAGAGATACTCGGCGACTCCGAGCCCGTCAAAAGGGTGACGGGCGTGAAGCTGAAGAGCACGGTGGACGAGACGGTTCGGGTGGTGGAGGTGGACGGCGTGTTCATCGCGATCGGCCACAAGCCGAACAGCGAGCTCTTCAAGGACTGGCTGGAGATGGACGAACTGGGATACGTGAAGACGGAGCCGTGGTCCACGAAAACGAACATCGAGGGGGTGTTCGCCTGCGGGGATCTGATGGACCGCGTTTACCGGCAGGCGGTTACCGCCGCGGGCACGGGTTGCATGGCGGCGATGGACGCCGAGCGGCTACTCGAAGAGGAGGGCCATTAGCGATGCTCTCGCTTCTCGCCGCATTCGCTCTCGCCCAGGACCCGGGCCAGGAGTATTCGGCGAAGCTCATCGAGCTGACCGAGCCGGGGGGTGCCCCCGCTCGCATCCAGATCCACGTTTCGAACGAGCGGCTAAAGACCCCGAAGGTCTCTCCGAAGCATCAGTGGGTTTTCGAATGGGCTGCGGCAGGATTGGGCCGCCGCGAGGAGCAAAGGGCGTTCACGCCGCGCGTACGGGTGTTCTCCCAGCAGCGTAAGTCGCAGAACGATCCGGCCGAGAGGGTCGCCCGCATGACCATGCGGATGTGGGACTTTCTCGTGCGAAAACTGCGCTGGGAGCACAACCCCGGCGCGAACATGGGCATCGTGGACTTCTACCTCTGCTTCGGCGGGAAGGCGGGCGGCGAGCAGCTCTGGGACTACGACAAGGACGGAGAGCGCGAGATCCGCGTCAACACGATTTATATCTATGCGGTGCAGACCTTTACGGATCCGCTCGAAATGGCGCGGGAGGTGGCGCACGAATACGGCCACGCTACGCTGCCGCCCGTCGGCGGCTTCAAGGAGCCGGAGGATTGGGCGAACGGGTATCTCGGAGAGCGGCTGTATCTCAAGTGGCTTCACGACGACATGGCATCGGGAAGGCTTGGCCCCGAAGACGCCATGGGCGCGACGGCGAGCGACTTGGAGGCCTACCTTAAGAAGAACGTGAATCCCCTCGTCGACGCCGCAGCTTTGAACGGACCGGACGTGCTACTGCTAGCCAAGCCCGGAGCGAAAGCGATGGCGCACTACTTGGGGCTCGTGATGTACGCGGAGGCCATCTTGCCTACCAGCGCCTTCGAAAGGTCCCTGAAAGTGATGGGCTCCACGGCCGCGATGGATTACCCGAAGGCTCTGGTGTTAGCTGCCGGCGAGCCCGCGAACTACCTGCTGACCGTTCCCCAGCGCTTCCAGAACAGGCCCATCTGGATCCCGCTCGGCAAGGGCAAGCTTACGGGACAGATTGGAATCGTGAAGCGACAGGGGGACTGGGCTCTTGTGAACGCCGGCTCCACGGCGATTCGAATCGCCAATCCGCCACCGGCCGATCCGCCCACTCAGTAGCGGCAAACGTCGATCCGGTTGCCGTCCGGGTCCCAGAGCGAAAACCATCGCGCCTTGCCGTCAGTCTCCACGGGACCGACCTCCACACCTGCGCCGAGCAAAGCGTTTCGCGCCACCTCGAAGTCCTCGGGAAAGAACATCGGGAACGTACCGGCGGATTCTGGTGGCGGCAGCGATTCGCCAGGCTCCAAGCGCCACAGGGTAAGCGTCGCCTCTCCCGAAGTCTTCAGAACGGCCAGTTCGTCGGACTCGAATCCTGCCTCGAAACCCAGCTTTTGCAGGTACCAATCGCGAGAAGAAGGAAGATCGCGAACCCGAACGAGCACGGAGTCGAGCTTCGAGAAGAGCTTCATCGAAAGTGCGTCCCGTCTGCCCGGACTAAGTACCCTCCTTCCAGGAGGACAGGTATGCCTGCTGCTCGGGCGTCAGAGAGTCGATGCGCGCGCCCATCGATTCGAGCTTCAATCGCGCGACGTCTCGGTCGATCTCAAGCGGCACGCTATGAACCTCGGGCTTGAGCTCCCGCCCGTGCTTAGCCAAGAACTCCGCGCAGAGTGCCTGGTTCGCAAAGCTCATGTCCATCACGCTTGCGGGATGTCCTTCCGCGGCGGCGAGGTTGATCAGCCTTCCGTCTCCCAACAGGTGTACGCGCTTGCCGCCCTTCATCAGGAACTCCTCCACGAACGGGCGCACGGTACGCCTGGACTCGGACATGCGCTCCAGGGCGGGAACGTCGATCTCCACGTTGAAGTGCCCGCTGTTGCAGATGATCGCGCCGTCCTTCAGGAGCCCGAAGTGCCGAGCGTCCAACACGTTCTTGCAGCCCGTAACCGTGACAAAGACATCGCCGATGGGCGCCGCCTCCCCCATCGGCATAACCCGAAAGCCGTCCATCGCCGCTTCGATCGCGCGGGTCGGGTTCACTTCGGTGACGATCACGTTCGCCCCAAGGCCGTTCGCCCGGGAGGCCACGCCGCGTCCGCACCATCCGTAGCCCGCGACGACGACGGTGCGACCCGCGATCAGAATGTTCGTGGCTCGCAGGATGCCGTCCATGGTGGACTGCCCTGTTCCATAACGGTTGTCGAAAAGGTGCTTCGTGTCGGCGTCGTTCACAGAGACGATCGGGTAAGCGAGCACGCCGTCCGCAGCCATCGCCCTGAGACGGATGACGCCGGTTGTCGTCTCCTCCGTTCCGCCCACGATGCCCTCGATCAGCTCGCGGCGGTCGTTGTGGATCACGCCGACGGTGTCCGCGCCGTCGTCCATGGTGATCGTGGGCCGGATGTCGAGCGCCTGGTGGATGTGCTTGTAGTAGGTCTCGTTGTCCTCGCCCTTGATACAGAACGTCTGGACGGCGAAGCGGCTGACGAGGGCGGCGGCGACGTCGTCCTGTGTACTGAGAGGATTGCTCGCGCACACGGCGACTTCCGCCCCGCCGGCTTGAAGCGTGCGCAGCAGGTTCGCCGTCTCGGTCGTGACGTGCAGGCATGCGGCGATTCTCTGGCCATCGAGCGGCCTCTCTTTCTGAAAGCGCTCTCGAATCAGCCGCAGCACGGGCATATCGCGCTCCGCCCATTCGATGCGCCCGGTACCGAATTCGGCAAGGGATTTGTCGGCGATGTCGCAGGGGATGGTGGCCATTGCTAGGATTATGAACCTTCGGACGCTTGGAGTGCGGCGGCTACGCCACAGCCGCGGACCTTGAGCGGAGAGAGCGTTCGGCAACCGGCGATGGCAGGCGGCCTGAAGCCCGACGCTTGCCCCGGATACACTGCCGGTACTCGCGCCTTTCCGCCCCGCAATGCCCGAAAAGGACTATTCGGCTACGCCTTTGTCTCGAAAGCTCGGCCTAAAGCCCGACTTGCGCTTTCGTATCCTCGGGCAGGCGCCTGCCGGACTTGCCGCAAGCTTGGAGCCGGCGCTCTCGGAGACCGCTGTCGCCCAGGCCGAAGCGGACTTGACCCTACTCTTCGCCAAGGACGCCGATGCTCTTCGGGAGTTGTTCGCTCAGGCCCTTGCGAGCAGGGCCGCGGGCGGCGCGATCTGGATCGCCTGGCCAAAGAAGTCCTCGCGGGTTGCAACCGACGTGTCGTTCGAGACCGTTCAGGGGCTTGGCCCTTCTTCGGGGCTCGTGGACGTGAAGGTTTGCTCGGTGGATGAAACTTGGTCCGCGCTCAAGTTCGTCGAGCGGAAGGCGCGGTAGAACTTCCCGCGACGATGCCGACCGAGGCGCCGGAGGCCGCGAGGTAAAACCTCGCGGCGCAAGCGGGCTGAAAGCCCGCGTTCCCATAGCAAGCGCCCCCGGCCTTTGAAGACCGGGGGCGCGATTAACTGCTCCGCAGCGTCAGGCTACGGATGCATGTCCGCTCGAACCTGGTCCAGCCTCCAATGGAGGTCCAGTCCGCCGTTCGTGCGATAGGCGACCATCCGCATCTTGATTTTGCCCGCGTCGATGAACCGGTTCAGGTTCCCGGTGGGCTTTATCTCAATGCACTGGTCCGCCGTAGTCAGGTTGACGGATCCGACGAGCTCGAGGGCGTCGTTCACGCCGTTGTACAGGTAAACGAGCATCCTGGAGTTCGTTTCCTGCGTGGACGTGTCGAAGCGCAGATTCAGCGCGCTCAGCGAGGCGCCGCCGGGCACGTCGAACTGGGTCTCGAACTGAGCGTTCGCGACCGACTCGTTGATGAGATCCTGTCCGTCGATGACCCATGCGACGCCGTCGCTGTAGGCCGTATTTGCAACGGTGCCGCTGAACGTCCTGCCCTGATCGAGCACGGCCGAGGTCATCTTCGCGCTGTGCGTCGCGCCGACGACTACGAGCGCGTAGTCGGCGTTGATGCCGGGCGTCTCGAGCCGGGCGTCCGTATTGATGTCGGAACCGATCACTTGAACGGTCCAGACTCCGCTCTGCGGGCTCGTAAGGAGCACGCACTCCACCGTGTCGACGGTGTTCTCGGTGCCTCCGGCTGTGGATACGTTTCCGGCGGCAAGGCCGTTGTTGCCCCAGTAGACGGTGCCTCCGGGCGACGTTACACGGAGCGAGAGGTTGTTGATTCGGGCGACCGCCGCGCCTACGATGCCGGGCGGGTCGGTGTAGACCATTGTTGCCCGGAACTCGCTCTCGCCCGGCGGCACCCACAGGCGATAGGTGATCGTCTGCAGGTTCGAAATCACGTCCGACTCGTTGATGATGAAGGCCTTGTCCCGCGCGGAGTTCATGTTGCCCAGGTCCGGCGTTCCGAACCCCTGCTTGTAGCGGGAAAGGTTCGCCGCGGCACCCGCGAAGGCATAGCGATATGCGGTGTTGACGAGCATCGCCTTCGTAACGCTGGCCTTCGGCCTCGCGTCGAACACGGTGGCAGCGGTCACGCAGTTGCCGAAGAAGCCGCGGAACCACATTTGATAGAAGATTCCCGCGACGCCCGCGCTCATCGGGGTTGCGGCGCTCGTGCCGCCGAAGCCCGTCGTGTACGCCGTGTCGCTGGTGTCCGTCGGACAGAGGATCGAGTCGTACCAGAACGAGATGTCCGGCTTGAGCCTGCCGTCCGCCGCCGGCCCGATGCTGGCGGAAGTCCAGGCGTCGTCCGCGCGGGTCGCCGTGTTGAAGTGGCTGATCCCTCCGACGGAGACGATGTTCTTTGCCCAGGCCTCGGGCCGCGAAAGTTGGTTGCCCGTGTTACTTTGAGACTGGAAGATGGCCACGTCGTTGTCGAACAGCATTTGGTCCATCTGCTGCGAGACGGTCGTGTAGGTCGTCACCTGCGGGTTGCCCCAGCTGTTGCTCTGGAACACGCAAAAGTACGGAGATCCCAAGAGCTGGCTAGTGTGCAGCGGGCGATTCGAAACGACCGAGTACGAGGCAAACATGATCGCGCCGTCGGGAAGCATTCCGCGGCCTGCCGCGTTACCGGAGCCGTCTCCGAAGACGATTCCCGTCGTGCTCGTCCCGTGGCTGGTGCTGCCGGTGACCCCTCCGTGAAGCGTGATGCCTCTCGGTAGGAACGCCTGGTGCGTTTGGCGCACGTTTCCGTCCATGACTTCGGCGCGGACGCCCTGGCCCGTAAATCCGTAAGTCGTCTCGATCATGTTCGCGCCGGTGACCACGCGAACGTTATCCATATCGTCGCTCGGCTCGCCCTTGCGATCCACGAAGGCGACCTCACTAATATCGAGAACCGAGCGGAACTGGTCCGCGCTTAGCGTGGCGACCATCAGATGATCCTGGCCGCTCATGTTTTCGACCGTGCCTCCGAGCATGCGGATGAGGTCCGCTACGGTCTGCTTTTGCTCCATGCCGGGAACGAACACGGAGACGTTGTATCGATCTTTCGCCAGAGTCCCACTTAGGAATCGGCTCCGAAGCTCCGCATCGGTTTTGAACCCGGGATGGAACGGGACCACGGCCCTTACGTAAGGAAGCGCGGCGATGCGATCGCGCACTTCCGGACGCATTCCGATCACGAACGCGTGGTTCGGGAAGTAGCTGTAGATCGATCCGCCCAGCCTGCCAATCTCGTTTCGATACTCTTCGAGCGGCTGTGTGAGGAACTGCACGATGTACGTTTCGTTGCCCTCCCGCGCCCGCAATCGGGGGTGAACCGGCGCGGCTTGCGATAGCGGATCGAAGCGACCCGCTTGAGCCTCGATCAGGTAGGAGGCCTGCGTCACGCGCTGAACCTCCGCGCCGTCCAGGCTGATCGCATAGTAAGGCGTGCGGCTCCTTCCGCGAACTTCGGTCCAGGCGGCCACCATCGCAGTGTCGCCGACGCGAAGCCCTTTCGCGTTCTGTACGCGCGACTGCGTCACATGAAATGCCACGTCGCGCCCCAACGAGAGCACAGTTCCACCCGGGCCGGCTTCGACCCGGAGGACGGAGGTCCCCTGGCCTCCGCCTAGCACTGCCATAGCAGCAAACAAGGTGATGGTGTTCAATTCCGGACTCCTATCGTTTCACGCTCGCCGCGCGGCACGACGCACGGACGCGCCGCGCTTCGAATCGATTTTACGACGTGGCGCGCTCCATTTCCCTCCCGCGCTGAAAAAGCGGCGCGAAACTGGTATTAACGACGCGAAATCTCGGCCTTTCCGTTCGACGCGATCGAGATTGCGACGGGACCGAAGTACTCGCGCGCGGTCCGGGTCGGTCTCAGGGGACCTTTACGGTGTGCCTGACGACGCCCGCGCGGTCGTGTCGAGCGGTGACTTCGAACTCTCCCGGACCGCGCACGACCCACTCGAAGACGGCGACGTCGTCCGTCGCGTTCGCCTGCCAGCCGAAGCCGCTCGCCTGAACGTGACTCCAGCCTAGGAGCTGGCCCGCCTCCTGGCGAAGCTTGCCGGATACGAGCCAGCCCGGCTCCGGCGCTCCAGCGCCGCCAGGCGTCTCGCCCTTCTTCGAAATCTCGGCCACCACTCCTCGGCAAAGCTTGTTCTGCTCTGCGATCTTGGTCACGTTCGTGGGCAGCCAGCCGGTGTTCTGGACGGCAAAACGGATGCGCGTAACGCCGGCTTCCGCTCCGCTCCCAGAGGAACTGCCCGAGCCCCCTGCGCCGGGCTCCCGTCCCTTCGTGCGTTTCCCGGAAATGCCGACCGCGCTGCCGCCCGGTTCGATTCGAAGCTCCCGAAGCTCGAGCTTCGGGGAGCACAAGGCCTGCCAGATGCACCAATCGCCCAACGGCCCGACCTCCGCCTCGAGGAATTCGAGCGGCGGATTGCGAAACGCGTACGCGACGTCCCAGCCGCCAAGCTCCACGCGCCCCAACTGGGGATGGTCTATCGGATGCCAGTCCACGTAACCTTTGCCGCCAAGCTTTTCGTCGCTCCACTTCAGCATTTGGACGTCGTCCTCGATGGGGTGCTCCCGGAACCAATCGATGTACTTGTAGTCCGTGATCCCCGCTTGGCGCTGGGGCGACCAGATCTCTGTTACCCACGGAATCACGCCGCGGTGCTCATACATCCAGTCGTCGAAAACGCCCGTAATGACCTCCTTCGGGTGGTACTTGAACTCGTGGAACGTGCTGATGGCGGGGTAGCCGGTCATCTCCTTTCCGACTTCCCCGATCTTTTGAAAGACCCACAGGTCCTCGGCGGGAATCTCGTCGTCCGGCTTGCGGCTCGGAGGCCGCAGATGCACGCCCGAAAAGGTGTGGAAGGCAACCCCGCCGCAGATGTTCGGGTGCTCGCTGATGAACTTGACCGCGGCATGGATCTCCGGCTCGCTCGTCGGAAACGGGCCCGCGCCCTTTTGCTCGTGCTCCAAGCGCCAAGCGCTCGGAAAGTTGCGATTGAGGTCCAGCCCCTCCTTGATGGCCCGCGTGCGAATTGTCATGCCGTCCCAGTTGTGAAGGAGCCCTTCCGGGAGTAGCCGGTAGTACGTCCCGCCGGCGTCCGTCGGCTCTCGTCTCACCAAGAGGCGCGGCTCCGACTCGCACGCTTTCCAAGGGCCGTTCGGGTCTTCAACGCGCATCGAAAGGATGCGCCCGTCGCCGTCGAGGTCCTGCCGCTCCACTCCGTAGTAGTCGTCTTCGTCGTACGGATAGGGTCTGGTGCTGGACCTGATCACACGAGGCGGCGTTTCGAGCGCCCATTCCGCTCCGTCGGGATTCAGACGCGGAACGAGGTAAAAGGCGCGGGTGTCGAGCACGCGGCGAATCTGCGCGATCCGCTCCCTAGATGCAGTCCCTTCCGATCCCTTCGACGACTTGGCTTTTCCGCCAAAACCCGTGCAGAGCTTGTTCAGCAGGTGAAGCACCGCCGTGCTCGCGCTCACCTCGCTGGCGTGGATGTTCCCGTCACACCAAAACGCGGGCTTTTCGTTTGCCGGACCCGTCGCGCTGTTCGTGACCGCCAGCACCCAAATTCCGCGGCCCTCGTAGGACTTGCCCAAGGAAGAGAGCTCGACCAGATTCGAAAACTCCTTCGCGTAGGCCCGAAGGAGTTTCGTCAGCTCGTCGTATCGATAATAACGGTCGAAAGCGATCTTGGGCATGGCCGCCAGGGTACCTGCCGAGCGTGTCGTTCACGCTGAGCGCCAACTCTTGCGCGCCGCGTTGGGTAGAACCCTCGGATAGTGACGACCAAAGGTCTAACAGTCAAGGTATTGACCGGCATGGCGCTGGGCGCGGTGGCAGGGCTTCTGCTCATGCGCTATTCGCCGACCGGGCTCCAGCCGGGAGACAAACTGGCCGTCGCCTATGCGGACGGAGAGACCGTCGAGTACGGAGTCGCACAGCGCGACCAGTCGAAATCCTTGATTGACGTCCTTCTTGAGACTGGTGAGAAGGGCCACGCAACGCTCAAGGAAGAGGAGAAGGCGGGCGCGATTCGGGTCGCGCCGGGCACGTTCGTTACCGTCGCAGGGCTGCAGCGTTCAGAAGCCGCGCGCGCGATCGGCGAGGCAACCGGCCGCCAGGTGGACAAGGTCTCGATCGCCAAGCGCAGCTCGGTCAGCGTTCTTCCCGCGGCGACCCAGCCGTTTTATCTGGTCGGGGAAATTTTCATTCGGCTCCTAAAGATGCTGATCGTTCCCTTGATCGTGGCGACGGTGCTCATCGGAATCGCGAGCCTGGGCAACGTGCGCCGGATGGGCAAGATCGGCTTCCAAACGATGGCCCTTTACGGGGCGACGATGCTCGCCGCGACGGCCGTAGGCCTGATCCTCGTAAACCTGATTCGTCCAGGTGACGGCCTAAATTGGACTTCTCCCTCCGATGTCGCGCTCGAAGGAGAGTCTCCCACGGTTTCCGAGCTGATCCTGCGCATCGTTCCCTCGAACCCCGTGGAGGCGCTTGCGACGCTGGACGTGCTGGGCATCCTGTTTTTCACGATCCTGTTCGCTTTCGCGATGCTCGCCCTCGGCAAAAAGCGGGTCGCGCCCGTGTTCAACTTCTTCGAAGGCCTGAACGACATCGTGTACGTTCTCATTGGCTGGGTGATGGCCTTGGCGCCCGTGGGAGTGGGCGCGCTGATCGCGTACTTCGTGGGCATCCAAACCCCCGAGCTGCTCGAGGCGCTCGTCGGAAGCCTCGGCAAGTTCGCGCTATGCGTCGTGCTAGGGCTGGCGATTCACTTCACGGTTTTGAACCTAGCCGTTCGCTTTCTGGGCAAATACAGCCCGTTTCGCTTCATCAAAGGAATGGCGCCCGCTATGGCCACCGCGCTCGGCACGGACAGCTCGAGCGCGACGCTACCGGTCACCTTGACCTGCGTTCGGGACATGGGCGTCTCCAAGCGAATCGCGGGCTTCGTCGTTCCGGTGGGCGCGACTGCGAACATGAACGGAACGGCGCTTTACGAGGCTTCGGCTGCGCTGTTCTTCTCTCAAGCGTACGTTGGTTTCGATCTCAGTATCGGCCAGCAAGTGATCGTTGCGTTCACGGCAATGCTTGCGGCGGTGGGAGCTGCGGGAATCCCGAGCGCGGGCCTTGTAACGATGGCGCTCGTGCTGACGGCCGTAGGCCTGCCCCTGGCTGGAATCGGCTTGCTGTTTGCGATCGACCGTCCTCTCGACATGCTGCGAACCGTCGTCAACGTCTGCGACGATGCCGCGGCATCCCTGATCATCCAGCATTGGAACAGGGACATCGACCCCGAGGAAGACGATCTCGTAACGGAGTACGAGGAGGTCCAGCCGGCCGCTTCGCGGGGAAACTGATCCACTATGGAATTGGAAGTACTTCGATAGTGGCCGCGCTCTTGATAATTATTATTAAGCAATTGGATAAAGGGTCCTCGAATCACCCTAGCTCATCCCGGCCCGTTTGCCGATAATTACTATCGTCGATGGCATCGGACGCGGCCCGCCCTTGGCTTCTTCGTTCCCCGGTTCGTTTTTACGCGAGCATATTCGCTATGCTCGCGCTACCGGCGGCGGCCTTGTTCACGCTTGTCGCCGGCACGACAAAGCGGGAGCTCCAATCCAAAGCGATCGATGAAGGAAGGCTCACCGCGGCCCTAATGTCCAGCGCGATCCACGAGCAGTTCTTCGGACTATCGAGATACGTTTCCAGCTATGCATCCCGCATTAGACTGCAGGACGCCGTTCGAAATCGGGACCAAGTGACCGTAAACGAGATCCTCTGGCAGTTCGTGACGGAGAACGCCCGTTTTTCGCGCGCGACCGTCGCCGATCCGAGCGGGAAGATGCTTTACGACTACCCGCACGATCCGAAGGTGATCGATCGCAGCTTCGCGGACAGGGACTGGTATCGCGGCGCGCTGGAGTCGAACGGTCCGTACGTGTCGGTCGCCTATCGGCGGGCGGCGCTGCGATCTCCGCTCGTCGTCGCCGTAGCGCAGCGGATCGAGGATCGCGCGGGCGCGTTCGTGGGCATTTTGATGGCCCAATACACGCTGTCGGACATTCAAGAGTGGATCGCTTCCATACGGCCCATGTGGAAGGGCAAGCTGTACGTCGCAGACCACGCGGGCCAGTTCGTGACGACGGCTCTCACGGGAGGCATGCCGCCGACTCCCACTCTTGAACCGCCGGTGCGCGAGCTGCTCTCGGGCAGGCGAGGTTTCGTTTTCGGCGCGGACCCGATCGACGGAACACACTCGCTGATCACCGGAAGAAAGGTCGACGGCCTCGGCTGGGCAGTGCTCGTAAGCAGACCCTCTGTGGACGTATTCGCCGCGGTGGCCGCGCTGGAGAGGGGCGTGTTGGCGCTATTCCTTGCGGCGCTGGCGGGCGTCGGCTGGCTGGGGACTGTCTGGAGACGAACGCTGCTCCGTTATGACGAAAGAGTCAAGGCGGCCGAATCCAAGCTTCTCGGCGCGAAGGACGAGCTCGAAGAGAGGGTCCGGCAACGAACAGCCGAGCTCTCCGAGGCGAACGAGGCCCTTCAGCGCGAGATGGAAACGCGTTTGCAGGTCGAAGAGCAGCTGACGCACACGCAAAAGCTCGAAAGCATCGGACGGCTCGCGGGCGGGATCGCGCACGACTTCAACAACCACTTGACCCCAATCATGGGCTTCGCCTCTCTTCTCGAGCAAAGCATGGAGGAGGGCGACCCGAAAAGGGACAGCGCCCAACAAATCCAGAATGCGGCAAAGCGGGCGGCAGATCTGACGAAGCAGTTGCTTGCAGTCGCGCGCCGGCAGATCATTCAGCCGCTCGTGCTCGACCTGAACAAAGTGCTGCGGCAATCGGAGTCTTTGCTTCGCCGCACGCTTGGTGAAGACATCGACCTCGTTGCTTGTTACTCGGGGGAGACATGGCTCGTGAAGCTGGACCCTGGCCAATTCGAGCAGATCCTTCTGAACCTCGTCGTCAACGCTCGCGAGGCGATGCCGAAAGGAGGAAAGCTTACGCTCGAGACCGCGACGGTTACTTTGAGCGAGCAGTACGCCGTCTCACACCCTGAGGTAGTGCCGGGCGAGTTCATGATGGTCGGCATCAGCGACACCGGAAACGGCATGGACCAAGAGACCCTGAGGCGCGTGTTCGAGCCCTTCTTCACCACCAAGCCGCGGGGGACCGGCCTCGGGCTGGCAACGACTTACGGCATCGTCAAGCAGTCCGGCGGGCACATCTGGGCGTATAGCGAGCCCGGCGTTGGCACAACGTTCAAGATCTACCTGCCAAGGTGCGCCGAAGAGGTAGCGCAGGAGCCTCCGAAGCCGGATTCCGCAACGCTTAAGCTTGGAAGCGAGACGATTCTGTTGGTCGAGGACGAGGCGCTCGTGCGAGAGATCGCCGAGCGCGTTCTGTCGGAGGGCGGCTACAAAGTGTTGGTCGCCGAGTCCGCCATTCAGGGCCTCGAAATTGCTTCTCGTCCCGACACGACGGTGGAAATGCTCGTGACGGACGTTGTCATGCCGAACATGACGGGCAAGGAGCTTGCCGGCAAGCTCGCGGCTATCCAACCGCACGCAAAGGTCCTTTATATGTCCGGATACACGGAGAATTCCGTAATCCATCATGGGGTGCTCGACGACGGCATCGCGTTCCTGCCCAAGCCGTTTACTCCCGGCGACCTCTTGCGCAAGGTGCGCGAAGTGCTCGACGCCGAGCCTGCGAAAGCGGCTTAGTGCCAAGCTAAGTCCCTTCAATCGGACCGGAGGGACCGCCTTTCGGCGCCCGGACTTGCCGGTGATGTGGGGAGCTCTCGGACAAGTGTGTCCGCGTTCCGATTCGAACGCGGTACAGTCCGCCCGCTTGCTCGCACGGGCTCGCGAGCGTACGTGCGCATGAGCTCTCGCGAGCCCGCAAAGAACCCCCACCCCTGCGCCCCTCTCCCTGTCCTCGCCCAGCTTGGACGTGGGGAGGGGGATGATCGGCCGCACGCCCGCGCGCATGCTTCATAATCTTCGCACCCCATGGACCCTCGGCCCAGCTGGGACGATTACTTCCTGAAGATCGCGCACCTGGTCGCAACGAGGGCAACCTGTCCTCGGCGGCAGGTCGGGGCGCTTATCGTTAGAGAGAAGCGGATTCTCTGTACCGGCTATAACGGCGCGCCGCGGGGGCTGGCCCATTGCCCCGAAGGCGGCCCGGACCACGACTGGCCGAAAGGCTGTATGCGCGCAGGGCACTGCATTCGGAGCCTGCATGCCGAGCAGAACGCCCTGCTTCAGGCGGCGATGATCGGGATCCCGTGCGAAGGTGCGACGCTTTACGTGACCTGCCAGCCTTGCAACACCTGCGCGAAGATGCTGATCAACGCGGGGATTCGTCGCGTCATTTACGAAGGGGACTACCCGGACGATTTCTCGCTCGAGCTGTTCCAAGAGGCGAGGTTGGAAGTCTCTCGCTTCGTTCAGGGGCGGCTCGAGCCGGTTGCGCTCGTGAAGGAGCCGGCATGACGGAACTGCTCTGCGAGATGGAGGGCAAATTCCTGGCCGGATTCCGGGCGCCGCTGGCGACGCTCGCGATCGCGCTCGCCGTCAGTTGGCTCCTCACGCCGTTTGTCCGCAGAGTGGCCATTCGGCAGGGAGCGATCGACGATCCGACCGCGGACGACCGGCGAATCCACTCCGAGCCGACTCCTCGATGGGGCGGGCTGGCGATCTTCGTCGCCGTCGCCGTCGCGGTTGCGGCCATTTTGCCGTTCGCTTATCCTGGGCTTCCCTTTCCGCGCTACCTACTCGGCATGCTAGGGTTCGGCGCCGTGATCGTGGTTATGGGCGCGCTGGACGACATCTATCAGTTCCGCGCGTCCGTACAGGCTGCTTTCCTCTTGGCGATCGGGATCGGAATTCAGTTCGTCTACGGCACGGCGGGACGGGTCCAGATAACGGGAATGGAGACGCCGATCCTGTCCGGTACGGGCGAGTGGAGCGCTTTCGGTTGGGCCGCGATCCCGATCACGGCGATCTACATCTTCGTCATCACCAAGACGATGGACACGATCGACGGGGTGGACGGACTGGCAACCGGCATTGCGGCGATCGCGAGCGCGACGCTCTCGGTTATGGCCACTCAGAAGGTGCTTCAGGTACTCGATGCGCGTCAGATCGGGCAGGCGGTCGAGCTTGCCGCTCCCGTCGTGGGCGAGCAGCCCCGGGTGGCGATCGTTGCGGCTGCGTGCGCAGGGGCGGCTTTGGGGTTCCTGCGCCACAACTATAATCCGGCAAAGATTTTCTTGGGCACGGGCGGCGCCCAGCTCTTTGGTTTCTTCTTGGCGTGCATCAGCATCGTGGGGGCTCTCAAGACGGCGGCTGCGGTCGCCCTGTTCGTGCCGATCTTCGTTTTCGGCGTTCCGCTGGTGGACGCAGCGGTGGTGGTCGTGCGCCGGATGCTGAGCAGGCAGCCGATCACGCGGGCGGACAAACGTCACTTGCATCACTCGCTGCTCGCGAAGGGCCTTTCGCAACGGCAGACCGTGTGGGTGCTTTACTTGGCTGCGCTCACGCTCGGCGGAGCGCTTCTCGTCGTGGCGAAGATCTATGGCTAAGCCGGCGATCGCATGCATCGTCGGAACGCGCCCGGACGCGATCAAGAGCGCTCCCGTAGTGCTGGAGCTCCAGAAGTTTGCACGCCAGGCCACCACTCGCCTCATCGCGACCGGCCAACACCGAGAAATGCTCGACCAAGCCCTGGCCGCGTTCGGGTTAACGCCGGACCTCGACCTCCGAATCATGCGCCACGGACAGTCGCTTGCGCAGGTGACCGTGCGCGCGCTGTCCGGGATCGACCGGGCTCTGAACGACCTTCGGCCGGACTTCGTCCTCGCGCAAGGCGACACGACGACTACCTTTTGCGCGAGCCTGGCGGCTTTTTACAGGCGCATCCCCTTCGGCCACATCGAGGCGGGTCTTCGAACCGCCACGATCGAGTCGCCGTTTCCGGAGGAGTTCAACCGCCGTGGAACGGGATTGATCGCGACGCACCACTTCGCGCCCACGCGCTGGGCCGCGGGAAACCTGCTGCGCGAAGGAGCGGACCCGGCCAGCGTGTTCGTGACGGGCAACACTGGAATCGACGCCGTGCTCGAGGTGGACCGCCGCGTTTCCAAGGAGTGGTTCCCGGATGCAAAAGAGCGGATCGTGCTGTTGACGACACACCGCCGGGAAAACTGGGGCGAGCCTCAGCGCCGCGTCGCTCGCGCAGCGCGGCGGCTGCTGGCGACGTTCCCGGACACATTGCTCGTCGTGCCTATGCACCGCAATTCGCAGGTACGAAAAGTGTTGCGCGCCGAGCTGCGAAAGGCGCCGCGAACGCACCTTCTCGAGCCTCCCGAGTACGCGGACTTCGTCAAGCTCATGCGAAGGAGCCACCTGATCCTCACGGACTCGGGCGGCGTTCAAGAGGAAGCGCCCGCCTTCGGCGTGCCGGTGCTCGTGCTTCGGGAGTCGACAGAGCGGCCGGAAGGCGTCGAGTGCGGTACCGCAAAGCTCGTGGGAACGGACGAAGGCGCCATTTTCGAGGCCGCTTCTCGCCTCTTGTCCGACAAGGCCGCGCACGCGAAAATGGCGAAGACGGCCAGCCCCTATGGCGACGGCAGGGCGGCCGAACGCATTCGATACGTCGTGCTTCGCGCTCTAGGAATCGATTCTCAGGAGGCGAAGATGTGGGCATAGTGGAGGCCGCGCTGATCGGGTTGGTGCAGGGCTTGACGGAGTTTCTGCCGGTCAGCAGCACCGCGCACGTTCGCATTCTGCCCGCGCTGCTCGATAAGCCGGACCCGGGCGCCGCCTTCACGGCCGCCATTCAGATCGGAACCCTGCTCGCCGTGCTGATTTATTTCCGCAAGGACCTGGCCGAGGCGTTCGCAGGATGGCTAGGGAGCCTAACTGGAAAGAAGTTCGACCGATCCAAGGCGCGCATGGGTTGGGCGGTGGTTCTGGGCACGATCCCAATCGTCGTGCTCGGCGTTGCGTTCCAGAGCAGCATCGAGCGAGAGCTGCGGTCGCTTCTCGTGGTCGCGTGGTCGCTCATCGGAATGGGCCTGGTGCTGCTTGTTGCGGAGGCTGTCGGCAGGCGAAAGCGAGGGGAAGCGGACGTGATGCCGGCGGACGGCGTTTGGGTCGGATTCTGGCAGTCGCTCGCGCTCGTCCCCGGCATGAGCCGCAGCGGAAGCTCGATCGCGGGGGCGCTCTTCGCGGGCTTCGGGCGCGCGGAAGCCGCTCGCTTTTCGTTCCTGCTCTCGGTGCCAAGCGTGCTTGCGGCGGGCGTGTACAGCGTTCTCCGTCACCGCGAGTCGTTACTGCCCACTTGGCTCGGAGGGCAGGGAGAGATGTTCGCGCAAATGCTGGTGGCGAACGCCGCGGCGTTCGTCTCCGGTTACGCGGCGATCGCGTTTTTGATCCGGTTCCTTAAGAGACATGGCACGTTCGTGTTCGTCGTGTACCGCGTCGCGCTTGGGGCGATCCTTCTCTGGATGGTCCATTCGGGTCGTTTGAGCCCCTTGGCTGGATTGCCCGAACAGACTCGGGCGCCTGCGCCAGCCCGGTAATCTGCGCTCGTGCTCTTCCGGCGCAAACCAAAGCCCCCGGTCCGTGCGGATTGGCTCGTAGCCGGACTGGGCAACCCGGGCCCCGAGTACGCGGGGACGCGGCACAACGTTGGGTTCGAGGTCGTGGAGCGCTTGGCCGCCAAGCACGGCATCCGGATTCGCAAGGCGAAGCATCGGGCGCTGCTCGGATTTGGGTCCATCGGCGAGGTCGGGGTCGCGCTCTGCAAGCCGCTGACTTTCATGAACCTCAGCGGCAGGGCGGTAGCCGCGATCGCGCGGGAGCTTTCGGTGCCCCCCGAGCGAGTGCTCGTCGTCGCGGACGACCTGGACCTTCCGTTCGGACGAATCCGGCTGCGGACTCAGGGAAGCTCGGGAGGCAACAAGGGGCACGAATCCATCGCAGCGTCGCTTCGCAGCGAGAATTACCCGCGGGTGAAGATCGGAATCGGAGCGGCGGACCGCGGCGACGCGGCGGACCACGTCCTGAGCAGGTTTTCCAGGGAGGAAGCCGAACGGTTGGACTTTGTCATGAAGGCGGCGATGGAGGCCTGCGAACTGGCGGTTACGCTCGGGACCCAAGCGGCCCAAGCTCGCGTGAACGGACCCGAGAGCCGGCCCTAGCTGGATTCGCGGGCGGTCTCTGCCGAAGCGTCAGCGCATAAGCAGCGCCTCCGCGCGCTCCGCGTACGTGTGCTGAGGCCAGAGCAGGTGCAGCGGACCTTGGTGCCTAGTCCACACGGCGGAGCGGCGGCCCATATAGACCCTAAACACCCTCGCCCCGTCCCGCGACCGCGTCCAATGGGGCGTACCCGAGCCGGTGCAAAGGTGGACGAAACACCCGGCGGGAATCGGGACATCTTCCGTAAACACGTGGACGGGCCCGTTCAGCGCGCCCGACGCCAGGGCGCTCTCGCTGAGAAGGGTAAACCCTCGAAGCTTGATGCGCAGCGAGCCTTGGTTCTGCAGCAGGACGAACTCTTCGCTCGCGATTTCGCTTCGCTGCAAGCCGACGATACGCAGCACCCTCTGGATAGCCTCCGAATGTAAAGACGCTAGCGAAACGCGAAGGGAGCGCTTCCAGGCCTCAGGCGCTGTGAAGCTCTTTCGTCAGGTTATCCGTAGCGGCCTGGAGCACGTCGATCGTGGTCTTGACCTTGGCGTCGCCTATGCCGTCCAGCATCGCCGCTTCCGCCTCCTCGAGCACCTTCAGCGCGCCGGCGAGCGCCTTCCTGCCCTTATCCGTCAGCGCAAGACGCTTCGCCCTGCGGTCCGAGGGCGCGTCCTCTTGCAGGACCAGGCCCTTGGCGACCCCGATCCGAACCGCCTCGCAGAGAGATGCCGGAGCGATCCCGAGCCTTCGGGCGATCTCGGCCTGCGACGCCTTGCCTGCGCCACGAACGGCGCTCAGAAGCTCGAACGTTCCCAGAGTTATTCCCTGCTTTGCGAGCGGGCTCTCCACATAGGAAAGGACCAGCTCGTACAGTGCGGCGGACTGAGCGACGATCGAGCCGCCTGCTTCTTGGGAGGGGCGGGGCATGGCCGCTAGCGTACCTAACAGCTTTGGCGGTTCCGTATCGGAGTTTTCCGCATTTTGAGCGCCGCTTTTCCGTGGCTCTGAGAAGCTAGGCGAGTATGTCGAGCACCGAGCGGAAGCTCTCGTCTGCGACATGCACAAGCTTATTGGCGGTACGGGACTCGAGCCGCGCCAAGGTCAAGTCGAGCAGGCCGCCCACAAGACGATCAGGGTCGCCCGAAGCGACCGCGCTCGCGCCGCGCAGCGCTCTCTCGTCGGATCGTCGAAAGAGGATCAGTCCCGACTCGAACCCGGACGGGAGGCCCGAAATCCACATAGGATCTTCATTCCGCATTTGCACGAAACGTCCTACACTGGAATTGTTGAGCTGACACGCAAGAGCGATTCACGACGAGGGCCAGCGCTCGCCCAGGCTTTCGGCCGGCCTGCACTCCCACTCCGCGAGCCAGTCGTCCGCGTTTTTCGACCACCGTCGCTCGGCGGTTCGAATACGCAAGAGCCTCTCCGCCAGGTAGCCGAAGCAGAAGGGCTGGGCGTGCAACACATAAAACGCGAGCGCCGCTGCAAGCTTCATGACCGGCACGAGCGGCAGCAGCCAAGCGAGCATAGAGGGCGCTATCCACAGGACGGCCAGGGCGAGCGCTCCGATCCGCGGCGGCGGTTGCACGGGGTCGATCCGGGCAAACGCGCGCCCCAAGCCGAACACCACAATGGTGTAAGCATAAAGCGCAACGGTGACGACCGCCGTTGCCAGAAGCGAGCCGAGGAAGAACATGGTTCCGTCCGGCGCGACGCTCTCTTCTAATCTACACCGAAACGTGCGGAATCGCTCCGTTGCGCTGCGTCTCACGTCTGTTGCGCGGCTTTGTACGGACCTTGCGCGTCCGAACGGTTAGGAGGTATCGGGGCCGCCCCGTGCGTCCGCCAAAGTCCGTGGAACTCTGTGCAGGAATCGCTGTGGATTCCTATGGGGATTTCTTGGGGAAAAAAGCCGGAAATGGTCCACATGGCGGACGGCGGGCGGACTTAATATAGGGCTCATGCACGATGCTCGGGGGTCCACATTCTCTTTTCTGAGCTTGCGGTCCATCTGCAAGCGGGCAAAGGCAAGGAAGCCGCAAGCCTACCGGACCATGTTCTCGTCGAGTTCCGCTCGCGCGGCTCGTCGCGAAGCGTTTCTCCTCCTGCAAAAGGAGATCGACGCGGCCTGGCTAGCGACGCAGAGCTCCGGATCCACGATTCCTGGCCGCCGCCGAATGACGATGGCGCTCTATGCGCTCGTGCTCGACTCGCCGATGGCGAACGCGCCAGACTCGGAAATCGAGAGGCTCACCCGGGATCTGATTCCAGGAGCCGGCAAGCCGGCGCATGCGGTCGTCTCGACGGAAGCGAGGGCGTACGTACCGGTGTAACGGGCAGCACCCGAGAATTCTGCAGTTCGAGCCAAGGGTCGCGCCGCAATGGGCGGTCCGACGAATCTCGGTCCCGGTTTTGCGCTTCCCAGTCGCCTAGCGACAGGAGCGTGTTCAGCGGCCACGCTTGTCCGTGTGGGAAGATTACGCAAGCATGAGTCCCGATTCCGCGCTTCACGAGCTTTTTTCGGGCAACGTCCGATTTCGAACTGGCCGGCCGAACGCCCGAAGTTACGACCCACGTATCCTTGTTGAGATTGCCCATAAGCAGGAGCCGATCGCGGCTGTGGTCGCTTGCTCGGACAGCCGCGTGTCGCCGACGATCATCCTCGACCAGCCGCTTGGGTCGCTCTTCGAGTGCCGCGTGCCGGGAAACGTGGCGAGCGAAAGCGCGCGGTGGGTGACGGACATGGCCGTCACCGTGTTTCGCGTGCCTCTCGTGCTCGTCATGGGGCACACGGGGTGCCTCGCGGTCACGAGCGTTTTGGAGAGCAAGCCTAGCCCCATGGCCGGCGCGTTGAAGATGGAGATCCAGGGCGCGATCTATCGCGCGCGCTCCAAACGCGCGCGCTCCAAACCGCAGTCCGATCCGCTGATCACGGCAATCGAGGAAAACGCCAGACAGACGGCGGAGAACCTCGAAGCGGCCTGCGAGTCGCTTAGAAATGCCTGCGTCAAAGGCGAGTGCAGGTGCGTTGCTTCGGTCTACGAGATGGAGAGCGGGAGCCTGCGGCTCTTGGAAGATTGACGCGGACAACTTGTGCAGTTCCTTCGCCGCTCCCCTCCCCGAATCCCGGACTTTCGTCGCCCGCATTGCTTGCAGTTTGAAGGCCCGGAGTTGTACTCGAGGCAAGCGCGTACTGTGAACCTGTCCAATGGCCTCGATGAATCCGCCGCGCCTTCATGCCGAGCGTCTTGCGAAACACCGCATTTTTGCCGGTTTAGCTTCGAATTCCTTGGCTGCGCGATCCTGCGCCGTTATAATGGGCACCAAGAGCGGTCGGCTCTTGAATGCTTGCCGTTTTTTGAATCTCTGTGAATCGAGGAGTGACGTCATGAAAAAACTTGCTTCCCTTGCCGGGCTTGCGGTCGCAGCCAGCAGCGCACTGGGTGTGGCCTTTTCCGTGGGCGGCCCCGGTGGCGCCATCGCGGACGGATCCGGCAACAACATCCCGGGTGCTCCGCTCGTAATGTCGGGCGTGATCGCGGCCCCTGGAATGGTCGTTACGGCCGTTACCAAGGTGTCCCTGATCGGAGCGTCCCACACGTGGATCGGCGACCTCACGGTCGTCCTGACTAAGGACGCCGCGGGCTCGGACCTCATGGACCGCAACTACCGCACGACCACGACCGGCTTCGGCTCCAGCGCCGACTTCACGGGCGGCACCTACGGCCTCGTGGCCGGCGGCCCGCTGATGCCTGCTTCCGGCGTTGTCGCCCCTGGCGACTACGGGATTTTCGACAATCTCGTTGCCGGCAGCAGCCCGACCAACGGCTCGTATGCCGCGTTCGTCGGAATCCCCGTTAGCGGCACTTGGACCGTGACCGTGACCGACTGGGCCGGCGGCGACATCGGAGCGATCGAGGGCTTCATGGTCGAGGGTCTGATGGTTCCGGAACCCGCGACGCTTGCCGCGCTGGGCATCGGCCTCGCGGCTCTCATGCGAAGGCGCAAGAAGTAATTCGAGCGATTCGCGAGAACCGAATTGGGCCGCTCCTCGGAGCGGCCCAATCGCATTTTGGCTGCGCCTTTCCTACGGACTTCGTGGCGGCCTCTCTACGTCGCGTACTTCCAGGGGTCCTGCGCGGCCTTTTCCTTCAGCTCCTCCAGCACGATCGCAGCGTTTCGGAGGCGCATGCTCAAGACTCGCGCAAGGTTGGCGAGCATCACGAATCCCGCCTCGCGCTCGGTCGCCATGTACCGCCGCAGATCACCCGCCGGCAGGCGCGCGTGCTTGACCATGCCGACGCAGACCACGTCCGCGGACCGCGGCTGGTCGTCCACCAGCGCGACCTCTCCGATGACCCCTCCCGGACCGACCTCCGCGAGCTTGTCGCCCTTTGGCGAATAGACGGCAGCCTTTCCCTCCAGGATAACCAGCAGGTCCCCGGACTTCTCTCCCTTCTTGATGAGGGCGTCCCCCGCTACGCCCGCCGCGTAGCTCGCGAGGCCGGCGACTTCGTCGATCACGGAGTCGGGCAGGCCGCAGACCAGAAAGTTGCGGCGAAAAACGTCGTGGAATTCAGGTGGGATCATCGGCGCCTCCGATTGTGGATTCGACGGTAAGTGACCGCTTCCCTTCCCGACCCGAGTGTTTCCGCCCTGTCAGCCCTTCTTTTTGTACTTGGCCTCGGTTCGCCGCACGAACTCCTCGCCGCTCTTGACCTCGAGCAGCGCGTCCATCTCCGTCGCGCTCTTCGGGTCATAGGTGATCCGGAACGACGGTCCTGGGCGAGACGGGTCCGTCACGCTGAGGAAGACGAGCTTCGCGCCCTCGAATCCGCCGCTGAATGCGAACGGGCGGGGAGAGGAGTTCGAAAACCACCAGGCGACGTACGCCTTTTGTGCCGCGTCGTAGCTCATCAGGATCAGGTTGAAGCGCTTGCCCGCTCCGGGAATCTCGAAGGACTCCTCGATCCGCAGAAAGGTCTCCCCCAGCGTCCACTCGTTCTTTCCCTGAAGCGTGAAGTGGACCGGGTCTCGTCCGGGCGGATACGCAACCTCTTCCGAAGTCCACTCTCCGAGCAGGAACTCGAGCCTTTTAATACCATCCTGGCCCTGCAGGGGCAGCCCCGTCCCAAGCGACGCTGCGGCGATCGCCGCGATTCCAATTCCGATCATGCGAATTCCTCCCGACTCAGCTAGCAATATAGCCGTGTGCCGTCAAAGGCCGCACCGGGCGAGGGCCGATCGGCCCATCTCGCATGTGAAGCTACCTATTTGGGACGGGCTGGGACACTCGCATCCACTCCTTTCCCGCACCTTCGCCGACCCACAAGAGGCTTCCTTGGAACGCGCCCGCTCCGAGAATCTCGGACGCGCTCGCGGCCGCGACTCCTTGCAGGCCGTGCGTGTGGTTCCGGTGTTCGTCCCGAAGTGAGCGGATGGCATCCTGAAGCACTCTCAACTCTCCGCGAAGCGCAGTAATGTCCTTTTCCATTGCCTTTCGCGCCTTCGTCTCCTCGGCCGCGAGCCTCTCGGCCGCAAGGACGCGGGCGTTGAGGCGCGAGACTTCGTGCCGCAGCTCGAGAATGGGGTCGAGGATAATCGGGTTCCGGCCCTGTGGCTCGGCGCGCACCGAGAGCAGCGTAGTAAGCGCGAGCGCGGCGAGCGCGGGGAGGGAAAGTCCAAGTGTTGTCCTTCGAGGCATGGGTCTTCTCCTGAAAAGGGGCTCTACTCCTACAGACGACTCGCCAGTCCCAATCCTTCCCTGCTAGGGATTGGAAATGTGAGTCGGCCGGTGGGCTCCCGAGGCAGCGGCGACGGCCCGCCAAGGGCCTGCTTTCGTCGTGGCGTAACGGCTAGGGCGCTTGTTCCGTCCAACGTGCATGAGGTTGCCGGCGATACTTGCAGCGATTCTGATCTTGCAGCCCGTGTTCGGAGCCCAACAATCGACTTCTCCGCGTCCCCGTGCGATCCGCTTTACAGTGCGCCACGCCGACCCCTGGTACATCGTGGCGATGCTGGAGGGCCGGAGCATCGTTTCACCCGAGCTGAGCACGATCTTAGGATTTGCGGGGATACCTTCCTCGGCCGGAGACGCAGCCAACCGCCTCTTCCAGGGCGGGCGGCTGATGGTGAACCCGACGGACAACAGCATCTGGTTCTATCCTGATCCGGTTCGGTAAGGGGATAGAGCGGCGCGAGGGCGCCTCCGATCCGAGCCGCGAGGTATCGTGGTCGGCATGAGGGCGGCCACTTCAACCGTAATTCTGGGCGCCGGATTCGGCGGCATCGTCGCCGCAAACACGCTGCGCTCCTTGGTTCCCAAAAGCCACAGAATCACCATGGTGGACTCGAGCGCCGCGTTTACCTTCGGGCTCGAAAAGACGTGGGTGGCGATCGGCGAGGCGACGTCTCGGTCCGCAGTGCACTCTCTCGTCCCCCTGGAAGCCAGGGGGATCGACGTCTTGAGGGCCACCGTAACCTCGATCGACGCGCGAGCGCGCAAGGTGATCACCACGCGCGGCGAGCTGCTCGCCGATTACCTCGTGATCGCGCTGGGCGCGGACACAAACATGGCCGCGATACCGGGCCTGGAGCGCGCCGCGCACACGTTTTACACGCTGGAGGGCGCGATCGCGATGCGCGACGCCATGGAGCGCTTTGCGGGCGGAGACGTCGTGCTGCTCATTCCCCGCTCGCCGTTCAAGTGTCCCCCAGGCCCATACGAGGGGATGTTCCTGATCCACGACTACTTCAAGCGGCGCGGCCTTGCGGACAAGTGCAAGTTCCGCGTGTACACGGTCGAGGGCTCGCCGATGGCGACGGCGGGGCCGGACATCGGCAAGTTCGTCGTCGAGGAGCTTGGCGCAAGAGGTATCGAATTCCATCCGCAGCGGAAGGCGGTTTCCGTGGACCATGTTCAGAAGACGATCCGATTCGAGGAAGGGCCGAGCGCGCGATTCGATCTGCTGATCGCGATACCGCCGCATGAAGCGCCGAAGGTGGTCAAGGACGCCGGGCTGACGAACGCTTCGGGCTGGATACCCGCCGATCCGAAGAACCTGGCAGTCAGCGGCTACCAGAACGTGTACGCGATCGGCGACGTGGCGGTCGTGCAGCTTCCGGGCCGTTTCAAGCCGGAGTCGCCGCTCGTGCTGCCGAAGGCGGGCATCTTCGCGGCCGCGCACGGAAGGGTGGCGGCGAGACACATCGCGGCCAAGATCCTGGGCAAGAAGTCGGGCGAGGAGTTCGACGGAAAGGGCTTTTGCTACATCGAGATGGGCGACATGCACGCGGTCAAGGGAGAGGGCTTCTTCTTTAATCTCCCGCACCCGGTCATGGCGCGGCGCGTGCCGGACATGACGCAGTACCAAGAAAAGAAGGCCTGGGTGGAAGGCTGGCTGCGCGAGAACCTTTCGTGAAGCAGGAGCGCGGTTGGCGGTTGGGGAGTGCAGTCGGCGATTCGCGATTGGCGATAGGCGATTTGGGATTGGCAGACGCGGCCGTAAGGGTCCGGTCGTGAGGCCCTAAGGGCCGGAATGTTCTAGCTAAGTGCAACGCCCAGGAGCCTGGCGTTAGAATCCCGGGGCCTCAAGGGACGCGACTGCAGAATCTCGCGATCGCTTCGGCATTGAGGATCCGCGGTTCGCAGGCGATAGCATGCCTTGGAACGCGAGCAGACCAGTTCGCATGCGCGGTAGATGGCCGTGCCTGACCTCGCGCCCCGGGGTTCGCGATGGAGGCAACATTGCCGGGAAGTCAGGCAAGAATGCCTGCGTTCTGGGAGGCGGAAAAGCTGGCGTTTACGGCACCACTCGCCACCGAGCTCGGTCCACGCGGACCTGCCAGACCGCGGCCGTCTCGGCGAACACTTCCTCCCAGCCAAGTCTTGCTCGCAGCAGGCGAGTTCCCGCTTGAACGAATCGCGAAGCCGGGCCGGGCGCGGACACAGTGACCGTCGAGTCCGAGAGAGAGGCCAGCCTGCTCGAAACTCGAACCCAATTCTGGGCCTGGAAGTCGAAGAGCTCGACGTATTGGCCCACCCCTTCCTGGCTCGCGGAGGCCGTCAGCGTGAAGTCCAGTCGTTGCGGGTTGGCGACGGGGCAGGTCCCCGTCAAGCCGATCTGAATCGGATAGCCGGTCTCCTCGGCCAGGATGTTGATCTTCGCGGCAACGACGCTCCCATCGATCTCGAAGAGGTCCTGCAGGGCGCCCCCAATCAGGACGCCCGGATTCACCAGGAACGACTCCGGATAAGCGGTCTCGAACTGCACGAACTGCACGACCGCGATGTCGAACCGTGTTGCCGGGCCGCCATCCGAATACCCGGCGACGTAGACGTTGCCGTCCGGGCCAAGGGAAAGTAACAGTCCGTCGTCTAGGCTGTTGAAGGGGGAATCGTATAGGCCGGTCCACAGAGGCACCCCAGTCGGCCCGTATTTGAGCGCGACAAAATCGGAGCCCGTTATGGGCCCGCTAAACTGGCTGCCGATCACGTAGACGTTTCCCTCCTCGTCGACTGCCAACTGCCCCGCGCTGTCGAATTGGTTCGCCGGACCGTTGTGGCGGCGATTCCAGAGAATCCCCCCTCCCGAACCGAACTTGAGCGTCACGATATCCGCATATCCGGCGTCGATCCCGGATGTGACCGAAAGGTGTGAGTTGCCTGCCTGGTCCACCGCGAATCCGCGAGGAGAGTCGCGCTCTCCGGCGCCATCGAAGAGGGTCGCCCATTGAAACGCTCCTGCCGGCGAGTACTTCATTACGCCCGCGTCGCCGTCTAGGCCGAACACGCTCCAGCCGCTGAACAAGGCGACGTAAACGTTTGCGGAAGCGTCGATCCCGATCGCGGAGCCGTAGTCGTTCCTGCCAGCCGGTCCGATCCACCTCCGAGCCCAGAGAAGAGCGCCGTTTGGAGCCGTCTTGACCGTGAGCGCGTCGCCCGTGTTTTCGTCGTGCGTGAAGTCGATGTAACCGGCGGCGTACACGTTTCCCGCGCCGTCGGCCGTGACCGCCAAACCTGCGGTGTCGAGGCTCTGCTGTCCCGGATACGTCGTCTCCCACAGCAGGATTCCTGTTGGGTCGTACTTGCGGATGTAAAGCGAGCCCTTGTCTCCGCCCGTTTCATACAGGAAACCGGCGGCGTCCACATGAATCGCGCCGGTAATCGAGGGTTGAGCCCAAACGAAGCCGCCTTGAAGGTCGTACTGGACCAAGCCGGACGTTCCGACGATCAGCAAGCCGCGGTTCGGGTCGAACCCAAAACCGCGGACGTTATCGGAGTCCGTCCGGTCGTATTGACGCCACCAGTCGAGGGCGCCGTTCCGAAAGAGCTTCAACGCAAGGTAGTTGCTGTTGGAAGCGGACCCTTTCGGGTACGTCGAGCCGCCCAAGTAGACGTTGCCCGCGGAATCGAGCGCGATGCCCACGGGCCTGTCGTGGTAGTGGCCGGGGCCGTCGAATCGCGCAACCCACCCCTGCCGAACTTGAGCGGCCGAAACGCCCCAGGCAGCGAGCGCAAGAACCGCGAGAGCGCCGAGTTTCATCGCCACATCCCTCCGACTTGATTGTATAGCATGAACGCCCCGTCCAATCGGAATCTTGGGGGGTCAGGGAGTCAGCCGCCACCGAGCGCGGTCCACGCGGATCGTCCACGCCGCGGCGGTTTCCGAAACGAGCTCCTCCCAGCCGAGCCGCGCGCGCACCGCGCGAGTGCCCGCCTGAATGAACCGAGACACGTCTCCCGGCAGCCGCACCGTTCGAGTGGAATCGAACGTCGTCGCGAAGCCGGTCCACACCCGCTCCCAGTTCTGAATTCGGTAGTCCCAGAGGTCGATGTACTGGCCGTTTCCGTCCTGGCTTGCCGCAGCGGTCAATGTGAATTCCAGGCCGTGCGCAGGCTCGCATCTGCGCCTATGCAATGTCTCGCAGAGCCAAATGCCAAAAGGAGCTTCGTGTGCGATCAACAGACTACTGTAGCCTAACCAAGACGCGCCGCGAGATCCTTTAGGAAGTATTCGACGTCCGTAGCGATCCCGATCGCCTGGTGCGTCCCGCGATCCAGCAGCTTGATCACGCTGTCCGCGTCCGAGTCGACGCAGAACGTCACGACGGACGCGGGCAGGATGTTCCCCGTAGCAACGCTGTGGAGCGTGGTCGCGCAGAGCAGTGCCACGCCCACGCCCGGCACCTCTCTGCGCATCGCGTCCTGGCCCTCCATCACGTCCGTGAAGACTTCCGGCAGGGGCCCGTCGTCTCGAATCGAGCCGCACAATACGAAGGGAATCGGTTTCTTCACGCAGGCGTGCATGATGCCGCTCTCGATCAGGCTTTGTTCCACGGCCGCGGATATTCCCCCCGCCCGTCGCACTCTATTGATCGCTCGAAGGTGGTGCGTGTGCCCGTGCGGCACCGACCTGCCCTGGCTCAAGTCCACGCCGAGCGAAGTCCCGAGCATCGCGGCTTCGATGTCGTGCGCGGCGAGCGCGTTGCCCGCGAACAGAACGTCGATCCAGCCGTCCCAAATCATCCGCTCCAGAACCGACGCGCAGCCGCTGTGAACGATCGCCGGGCCCCCGACGAAGAGCACCCTTTCTCCCCGTCGCTTTGCCCTCTTGATGCACGCCGCGCACGCTTCGATCAGCCTGCCCTTCGGACGCTCCGTGCTGACGTCCTGGATCATGAAGCGAAACTCGTCCCGCTCCGCCTCCTCGCGGACCGGTGGAACGACTCGGAGGCCCTTAAAGCCGACGACGAACAGGTCGCCCTTCCGAGCCTTGTGCATCGGACAAGTCTCTGCCCGCCAGCCTCCCTCTTCCCGCCACACGCGAATCCCGCAATCCATCTCCAAGCGCTCCACGCCTATGGTTTCGCCTTGCACGCGAACGTTGGTCTGGAAGTTCGTCGTCGAATAGAAGCCCTCGGGCAAAACGCCGTCCCTGTCGGCCTCCGCGAGCTCCGCGTCCTCGAAGGAGAACTTCACCCCGAATTGGGCACAGGCCTGCACCGCGGCTTGGATCTGTTCCGCCGTCTCTCCGTGAAGCTCCAGGTCGATCAGCGACTCGTCTTCCGCCCGATCGCCGATCCGGAACCTGCGGACGTGGAACGGAACACCGTGCTCGTCGAGAGTCGCAAGCACTTGAGAAAGCTTGTGCTCATCCAGGAGGTGACCCTCGACCGTCAGGCTCTCGACGACCATCGAAGGCAGTGTACCGAGCGAATTCGAGGCTCAATGAGGGTAGGTTTGGAAGCATGTGCGAGCACCCGTGGTCCCAACCTCTATCTCTGCTTGCGGCTATTCTCGCGTTCATGGCTCCACCGCGCGAAGCCCCCGAACCGGAGCGGCAAGCCGCAGCGTGGCCCAAGACTCGCGCCGAGGCGACGGGGTACGCGCAGACGTCCTCGTACGCGGACGTGATTGGGTTTCTCGACGCACTACGAGCGAAAGGAGCGCCGATGAGCATCCGGACGATCGGAAAGAGCACGCTCGGAAAGGAGATTCCGCTCGTCGTCGCGGCGCGCGACCCCTCGATATCCCCAGGCGAGGCCAAGCGCCGCGGGCTGCCGGTGGTGTACGTGCAGGCGAACATCCACGCAGGAGAGGTGGAGGGAAAGGAGGCAGTCCTGATGCTCCTGCGCGAGCTCTCTAGAAAGCCTAGCGATCCGCTCCTAGACCGAATCGTGCTGCTCGTTACCCCGATCTACAACATCGACGGCAACGACAAGCTCGGGCCGTTGAGCCGGAACCGCCCGAGCCAGGACGGCCCGGACCCCGTCGGCGAGCGCGCGAACGGGGCCGGCCTCGACCTAAACCGCGATTGCATGAAGGCGGAATCGCCCGAGATGCGCGCGGTGCTCGAGCACGTGTACGTCCGCTGGGATCCGGACGTGATCATGGACCTTCACACGACCAACGGCACGCGGCACGGCTATCAGCTGACCTACTCCCCGCCGCTGAACCCCGCGATGGACGAGGAGGTTTTGCGCTATTCGCGCGATCTGCTAGCGGGGATCAGGGCGCGGTGCAAGGCAAAGCACGGATGGGAGCTGTTCGACTACGGCAACGTCGAGGGGCAGGGCGAGGCGCGGGCATGGCGCACGTTCGGCTTCGAACCGCGGTACGTGACGAACTATGCCGGAGTTCGAAACCGAATCGGAGTGCTCTCCGAGGCTGCGAGCTTTCAGCCGTTTGAGATGCGCGTGAGGTCGACCCTCGCGTTCGTGCGCGACGTGTTGGAGCGGGTGGCCAAGGATGCGAGCAAGGTGGTGCGCCTCTCTCGCGCCGCCGACGAGCGAACGGCCAGGCGCGCCACGCAGAAGACCCCCTTCGAGCTCGGCGTTCGGTTCGAGATGGCTTCGCGCGGATCGGAGCCCGTGCTGCTCGAAAAGCCGGATCCGCAGAACCCGGTCCCGCGAAACAAGGCTCCCAAAAACCTGGAGCTCGTCGCAATGGAGGTCTTCGGCCAGTTTCGGCCGACGCGTACCGCCCGATTCCCGGCCGGCTACCTGTTCGCTCCGGAGCACGCGAGGGCGGCGCGCCTCCTTGCGCGGCACGGGGTGACCGTCGAAAAGGTGTCCACGGCATGGTCGGGCCCTGCGGAGAGATTCGTAGTATCCGAGTGCGCGGTTGCGCCCCAGGCGTTCCAGGGGCACCGTCTGGTTCGATTGGAAGGCAAGTTCGAGACAGCCCGCGTCGAGTTTCCGGCAGGCTCCTATTGGATTCGAACCGGGCAGCCGCTTGGTTACCTTGCGTTTCACATGCTCGAGCCAGAGTCGCTCGACGGAGCCGCCGCGTGGGGATTCTTCGGGACGTCGTTCGAGGCCGGTTCCCTGTATCCCGTCGCTAAGGTGCCGGATGCGGGCGCGACGCTTAAGTCCGGGAATTGAGGCTGGGAGTGGGTAGCATCTGGGCGGGCAAAGCGCCGCTTGGAGGGACTTGGATGTCTTTTCGTTTTCATTCGATCGTGGTTGCCGGCATTCTCGGTTTGACCAATGCTCCTTGCCTCGCGCAACACGCGGAAGTCGCCTCGGGAGCCTCCTCTCCCGCGCCTCTCTTGCAGAACCTCGGAACGCACGTGCACCCGGTCTCGACGAAGTCGCCGCTTGCCCAGCGCTATTTCAACCAGGGCCTGATCCTCCACTACTCCTTCAACCACGCCGAGGCGCTGCGCTCCTTCGAAGCCGCAGCTAAGGCGGACCCTGAGTGCGCGATGGCGCATTGGGGCGCGGCGCTAACCCTCGGGCCGAACATCAACGCCGGAATGGACAAGGAGTCCGTGCCGATCGCTTGGGAGCACCTGTCCAAAGCCCTCGCGCTCTCGGTGAAGTCGAGCGAGCGCGAGCGGGCATACGTCCAGGCGCTCGCCAAGCGATACGATAAGGACCCCAACGCGGACCGCTCCAAACTGGACGAGGCATACGCCGATGCGATGCGCGACCTCGCAAAGCGGTTCCCCGACGACTCCGACGCAGGCGCACTCTGCGCCGAAGCGCTCATGGTATTGCATCCATGGGACTTTTGGACTCGCGACGGCAAGATCAAGCCCTGGACCGAGGAGATTACGAACCTGCTGGAAACGGTTATGGCCGCCGAGCCGAACCATCCGGGCGCATGCCACCTGTACATTCACGCGGTCGAGGCTAGCCGCACGGCGAACAGAGCCACGGCCGCCGCGGATAGGCTTCGCCATCTCGTTCCCGGCGCGGGCCACATGGTGCACATGCCGTCCCACATCTACATCCGCACGGGACGATACGCGGACGGTTCGGAGGCGAACGAGGCGGCGATCAAAGCGGACCAGGACTACGTCTCGCAGTGCCACGCGCAGGGCATCTATCCGCTGGCCTATATGCCTCACAACTGGCACTTCCTTTGGGCTTGCGCAACGCTCGAGGGAAGGAGCGAGCGCGCGATCGAGGCGGCCCGCACAATGGCGGATCGAGTGGACTCGAAGACCATGCGGGGGCCCGGCATGTCCACGCTGCAGCATTACAAGGCCACGCCTATTCTCGCGTATGCGCGGTTCGGGAAATGGGACGCGATCCTTGGTGAGCCTGAACCCGAAAAGGACCTTCCCTACCTTCGCTCAGTGTGGCACTACGCTCGCGGTCTTGCATTTACGCGGACGGGAAAGCTGGCCGAGGCCGACGCGGAGCTCGCGAAGCTTCGCGCGTTCGCCGAAGATCCCACGATGAAGCAGTTCAGCGTGTGGGACATCAACTACGGCGACAAGCTGCTGGGGATCGCTTCGGCGGTGGTCGAAGCCGAAATCGCCGCGGCCCGCAAGTCGTGGGAGCCCGCAATAGCCGCGCTTCGGCGTGCCGTCGAAATGGAGGACTCGCTTCGCTACGACGAGCCTTCCACCTGGCACCATCCGGTTCGGCAGATCCTAGGCGCGGTGCTGCTGGAGGCGGGAAAGCCCAAAGAGGCGGAGGAGGCGTACCGCCAGGACCTTCTCGAGTACCCGGAAAACGGCTGGTCGCTTTTCGGACTCCACCTTGCGTTGAAGGCGCAAGGCAAGACTTTCGAGTCGGAGAAGCTCAAGGGAAGGTTCGACCTGGCTTTCAAGAGGGCGGACGTCGTATTGAAGAGCTCGCGGTTCTAGCGCCGCGCTCGATCATGCCCCCTGCCCTTAGCCGCAGTCCTCAGCCTGCGTACCTTGAAGCTCGATCGTGCGAAGCGTCGGCAAAAACCGATGGCTTCGGGAGGCGGAGGATTGCCGCAAGGACCCCGGGGGCGCGAATGCTTGCAATCCCTCGCAGGAATAGGCCATACCTTAGCCTCCCATGGGAAGCGTGGACGCATTGCGCCGAGAGGCCGAAGACGCGATTCGGTCGGCCGCCAACACGTCCGCGCTTCGCGAGCTGGAGACGCGGTACCTCGGCAAGTCCGGCCTGATTTCCGGCCTGATGCGCGAGGTCGGCAAGCTTCCGGCGGAGGAAAGGCCGCGCTTCGGCCAAAGCGTAAACGAGGCGAAAGAGACTGTTCGGGCGCTGATCTACAAAAGGGCGGAACAGCTGAAGGGCGGCGAACTTTCTGCCAAGTTCGAGCAAGAGCGGATCGACGTCACGCTGCCTGCGCGCCCCTGGCGAGTGGGCTTAAAGCATGTCCTGCAGCAGGCCGAGGACAAGGTGAAAGCCTGCCTGTGCGGGATGGGGTTCCAGTTCTTCGAGGGGCCGGAGATGGAGGAGTTCCGCTACAACTTCGACGCGCTCAACTATCCGCCCGATCACCCCGCGATCGACGAGCAGGACACCTTCTACATAACGGACGACCTGATCCTGCGCACGCAGGGCACCGCAATCCAGGGGCGGGTTTTCGAGATGCACAAGCCCCCCTTGCGCTTCTTCACGGTCGGGCGCACCTTCCGGAACGAGGCGGTGGACCGCACGCACAGCCATACGTTCCACCAAATCGACGCCTTCATGATCGACGAGGGCGTGTCGATGGCGCATCTCAAGGGCACGCTCGCCGAGTTCGTTCGCGCGATGTTCGGCAGCGAGGTAAAGGTGCGCTTTCGCCCGGATTTCTTTCCGTTCGTCGAGCCAGGCGTGGACTACGCGATCAGCACGCCCAAGCTCTTCGGAGGAGACTGGCTGGAGTTGGGCGGCGCCGGCCTCATCCACCCGAAGATCCTGGAGAACTATGGCATCGACTCGGAGCGCTACAGCGGGTGGGCGTTCGGCCTCGGCCTGGAGCGCATCCCGATGATGGCCTACGGCGTTGACGACCTAAGGCACTTCCTGGAGAACGACCTGAGGTTCTTGGAGCAGTTTCGGGCATGAATTTCCCCTTCTCCATGCTGCGAGACTTCGTCGACACTTCGCTTACCGCTGTGGAGGTCGGCGACCTGCTGACCATGGCCGGCTTCGAGGTGGAGGGGATCGAAAGCGTCGAGGGAGACGACGTGCTGGACGTGAAGGTGATGGCCAACCGCGGAGACGGGCTCTCGGTGCTCGGGCTTGCGCGCGAAGTGCTCGCCAAAGCCCCGGACGCGCGTCCGACGAAGCACTTCGTAACGGCGCTGGCAGGCTTCCCGATCGGAGACGAAGCGGAGAAAGCCACTTCCGAAAGGGTCACGGTGCGCGTCCTCACGCCCGAGTGCCCCCGATACGCATGCCGGCTCTTCTTGGACGCGCCGAACGTTTCTGCCCCCGAATGGATGCAGAAGAGGCTGCGGCAGGCGGGAATGAGACCCTTAGGTTTCCTAGTGGATGCGACCAACTACGTGATGCTCGAACTAGGCCAGCCGCTGCACGCGTTCGACTTCGAAAAGGTGGGCGGCGTCATCGAGGTACGAAGCGCGAGGGACGGCGAAAGGGTGACGACCATCGACGAAACCGAACACGAGCTGCGCTCGGGCCAGATGATGATCTGCGACGCGGAGAAGCCGGCCGCGACGCCGGGAATCATGGGCGGCCTTGCCACCGAGGTCACCGGAACGACGAAAAGCGTGCTCCTGGAATCCGCAAACTTCCAGAACACCGCGATCCGCAGACTCCGCAAGGAGCTCGGTATCTCGACCGAGGCGAGTTACCGCTTCGAGCGACACGTGGACCCCGAAGGCGTGATTCGCGCTCTGAACCGGTACGCCATGCTGATCGCGGAGGCCGACGGGGGCAAGAGCAGGGTCCCCGGCATCGTGGACGTCTATCCGTCCCCGGCCGCCGCCCGCACCGTGAACCTGCGCATGAGCCGCTGCGAAAAGCTTCTGGGGATGTCCGTCGCTCCGTCCGATGCGAAGAGTTATTTAGAGACTCTAGGTTTCCTAGCGAATGGGGACGGCGAGCCTTTTACGGTGGCGACGCCGACCTGGCGGCCGGACGTCGAGCGCGAGGAAGACCTGATCGAGGAGATCGGGCGCGTGCACGGCTACGAGAAGATTCCGGAGAAGCTGCCCGAGGGCACGACGACGCCGGGAGGAACGTTTGGCCGCAGCGCTCTGCGAGAGAAGGTGGTCGAGACGCTCGTTCGGTGCGGCTACTCGCAGGCCGTCTCTTATTCGCTAGAGGACAAGGACCCGCTGGACGATCCGTGGGTCGAAAAGATCGGGCCGCGAAATCCGGTCTCCGAGGATTCCGCCTACCTGCGGAGCAGCCTCTATCCGGGCTTGGCGCAAGCGGCGCGCCGAAACGGCGCGAGGGACGTGCACCTTTTCGAGGTCGGCAGAGTCTTTTGCAAGCACGAAGGGGCCTACGGCGAGCGCGAAGCCGCCGCGATCCTTTCGACGGGCGCGCTGGTTCCCGAGCATTGGGTGAAGGCGGAGCCTCCGCAGGCGGACTTTTTCAGCGTGAAGGGCGCTTTGGAAGAGGTATTTCGCGCATCGGGTGCGGAGCTGCGCCTCGGGACCGATCACACGGACCCGAGGCTCCATCCGACCCGCCAAGCCGCGCTCTTGGACGCTTCCGGCAAGCCATACGGCCACGTGGGACAGGTGTTGCCGGAGGTCGCCGAGGGCTCGGGGCTGCCCGAGGAAACGGTCCTGGCGCACTTCTTCCTGGACGCTCTGGCGGAGGGTGTCGTGGACATCCATATGAAGCCGATCAGCCGCAACCCCGCCGTCCGCAGGGACATGGCGATCCTCATTTCCAAATCCGTTCCTTACACGGAAATCGAAAGCGCGATTCGAGGGGCCTGCGGCGAGGTGCTGGAGCGGTTGTGGGCGTTCGACGTCTTCGAGGGAAAGGGCGTGCCGGAGGGCAGCCACAGCGTGGCCGTCGCGCTGCAGCTTCGCAAGATGGGCGAAAACCTCACGGACGAGGAAGCGAACCGGGTGCGGGATCGGGCCGCGGAGGCGCTTGCGAAGCTGGGCGGGACATTGCGCTGACCAGCGCCTCGCCCGCCACGGGCAACAAAGCCGCGAAGAACAGCGCCCTCATCGCCATCGGCCAGTAGTGATAGTGGTCGAAGTGCTTGAGCCACGCCATCGGCAGGAAAGCGACGCAGGAAAGCGCCCAGCCGGCGGCCGCGAAGGGCAGGCTGCGGACCGTCCAGAATGCGGCGGCTAAGTTCCCCGCAAAGCCGAGCAACGCTCTCCTGCCCGTTTCGAAGAGCAGCACGATCGGGCCCAGATCGATCGAATGCCAAAGCGAGTAGAGGGCAGGGGCCGACGGAAAGAGGTAACCGAACAGCGAGATCCAAATCCCCGGACCGGTCCGAAACTGCTGCGCCTGGTAACCGGACACCTCGACCGGTACTAGTTGAAACCGAAGGGCGAGGTATGCGACGAGCATGCCCCAGAACGCGCAGTGCCAGCCCCAGCGGATGCGGAACCGCGCGGCGCAAAACGTCAGCCCTACTAACAGCAGAGCCGCGGGAAGCATTATCGCCTGCTCGTAGCTGCCCAAAGCAAGCGCCAGAAACAGGCAGGAAAGCACGGCCCACGCAAGCACGGTCTTCGAGCCCGCGGGGCGCGGCGTGTCCCCTTTGGTCGGGGGCCAGTACAGTGGGGACTTCTTGGCTGGTTCGCGCCGGGCCGACAACCGTTCGTACCGGGCGTAACACGCGAGCGCGAGAAGCGCGAACAGCGTCATAACGGAGGCCGTGCGCCCCGGCAGCCAGCCGATCATGCGGAACTCTAGCGGCCACATGCCCGCCGCCTCGCTCGCCAGGAAGAGCCAGAGAAGCGCGGCGGAAAGGACCGGGAGAAGCCTCCTGCCCGGAATCAAGGCCGCCGCCGCCGGAAGCAGCGCGAGCCAAGCTCCCGATGCCGCCACGACTGGACCCAATGACGTGTGCCAAAAGGCGAATACGAGCGCGCCGGAGGTGGAAATGAAATTGTGGTCGGTCAGCTCCTTGAGAAACCAAAAGAGCGCGAGCACGCACAACGCGCACAGAACGGCGTTGGTCCAGCCGTACCCTGCCGGATCGTTCCCCCATAGGAAGCGATCCAGCTCGAACACGAGAGTCGAGACCGGGCGGTAAAAGTGGTTCTGAAGGGGCCAGTCGCCCGAGAACCAGCTAAGGGGACTGTCTCTCTCCGCGAGCCGCGAGAGCAGCACCCGAGTGTCCGTGTCCTCCAAGAGGTGCTCGCCGGAGGCTCGGTTCAAGAGAATTGGAACGCAGGCCAGCATCACGAGGAGAAGGCCGGCGACCCAACGGTTCACGGAGCGATTATGGCCCGGCATCCCTTCCGGCGCAGGCAATGGCATTCCTGCGTGGATTCATGCGCCCAATGCGGAATAAGAGCTTTTGGCGAGCGAATCGCCCGGAGGGTTCATGGCGGAACAAAACGAGAACGAACCGCAGGCTCAAGCGCCAGCGCAGCCGCAGCCTCAGGCAAGGGGCGCCGACGAAGGCGAGCAAGCGCAAGAGGGGCAGGCCGAGGAGAGGCAGGCCAAGAAGGGCGGAAAGCTGCCGGTAGTGTTGGCGCTCGTGCTTCTGCTTGCCGGCGGCGGGTTCTTCGCCTTCAAGGTAAAGACCAAGGGCACGGATAAGGAAGCCGCCATCGCCCTTGGCGAGATCGTGCAGCTGGACGAGTTCCTGGTGAACCTGCGCGGGGGGTCGAGCTACGCGCGAACCGAGATCGCTCTTCACCTTCGAGAAGGGTTCACCAAAGACGACCTCGGAAAGGCGCTACCGGCGGTGCGAGACGCGATCGTGCTGCGGCTGTCCGCAAAGAGCCTGGCCGAAATCCAGCCCGTTGCCGGAAAGATTGCCCTGAAGCGCGAGATCGCGACCGTCGTAAACGGCGTTCTGGAACCTAAGGAAGAGGAAAAGGCCGACGGGAAGGCAAAGGAACAGAAGCCCCCCAAACCTGGCTGGGAGTCGGACGCCGGTCCGGTGTTGAAGGTCTACTTTACGAGCTTCGCGACCCAGTAAGCCCGTATCTCATTTCTTGTGCCGCCATCACGCGCGCCTGGCATTGCCCGCGCGCTCGAGGGCGGCTTTTCGTCTTCACCCACGCCGGCGTCTCCCTACCCGGCGAGACCTCGCGATCGCCTCAATCCCGAAACCTAAACCGCTTCGCTCGATTTCGGACGCTCCAAGCTAAAGATCGCTGCCCCCACGCCGATAACCAGACTGATAACCCCGAATACGCCTGGCCGTACGAGCCAAGGGCGAAGGGGCGAGGCTGCAATTGGGCGACATCCTTTCGAAAGAAGAGATCGACACGCTGCTCGAGGAAGAGCCCGCTCAGGCGAATCCCGAAGGCGAAGAGGCGCAACAGCCCGACGACGAGTCGGCGGAGGACCAGCCGGCGACGAGCCGCCGCTCTCCAGCGCGCGAAGTCGGGCGCCGAGCAGTTACGTACGAGGTCTACGACTTCCGTCGCCCGGACAAGCTCAATAAGGATCAGCTGCGCACGCTCCAAATGGTGCATGAGACGTTCGGGCGGCTCGTCAGCTCCAGCCTGTCGGCATTCCTGCGAACGCCGGTGACGGTCGAGCTGATCGCTCTGGAGCAGGTGCCCTACGAGGAGTATCTGCGAAGCATCAACCAATCGGTTTTTACGATCCTCTCGATTCAGCCGCTGACAGGGCAGGCTGTGCTGGAGCTGGAATTCGGTGTCGCGTTCACGATGATCGACCGAATGCTGGGCGGCCCCGGCCGCTCCATCACCAGAACTGTGCTGACCGACATCGAACGCCCGCTCGTGCGACAACTCGTGGAGCGTATGTTCGCGTCGCTCAAGTCGTCCTGGGAAGGAATCGCGGTAATCGGGCCCGCGATCGAGAGCATGGAGACCAGCTCTCAGTTCGTGCAAGTTTCGCCGCCAACGGACATCGTCGTGACGATGCTCTTCGAGGTCAAGTTGGGGCAGCAGGTCGGCGCGATGAGCCTCTGCATCCCTTATCTGGTCCTCAAACCGATAGCACCGAAGCTTACGGCGCAAAAATGGTTCGTTACGGGCACCAGGCGATCGAATGCGGAAGCCCGCGAGATGCTGACCGGCCAAATCAACGAGGCGCAGGTCGAGTGCAGCGTGCGGCTCGGAGTCGGCAAGATCCGAGTCCAGGAGCTATTGAGCCTGAAAGTCGGTGACATCGTCAGGCTCGACCAGCGAACCGATTCGAAACTGCTCTTTCTCGTCGGCAACGTACCGAAGCTGCTGGGCACGCCCGCACGCGAAGCGAACAAGCTCGTTTTCTCGGTCACCGGACCGGCCATCTAAAGAGGAATCCAACACATGCCATCCGTTCATCCAGAGATCATCGACAAACTCTCCGAAATCCAGGACCAGATCTGGAAGGCCGCCACGCAAGCGGTTACCGAAGCCGCGGGCACGGCACTGACGCTAGCCCATCCCATCGCGGTCGCCGCCAAGACCGCGGATCTGGGCGCAGAGCTGTCGGGACCGCTGGTCTCGATTCAGTTCTCGTTCTCGCACATGCCCGACTCTTGGCAGCTTGTGCTCGTGCCCCAAGACGCCGCGCTCGAGGTCGCGTCCGCGATCAAGAGCGTGAAAGTGGACGAGCTCGACGACTCGGTGCTTTCGGAGATTCGAACGACGCTTGAAGCGATCGTCCAAGGAATCTGCCTGGCCGTTGGAAACGTCCACGGCGAGCCCGTTGCTGCGAGCGGTCTAACCATTCGGAGCCAGGACCTGCTGCTGCCGCCGAACTTGGAAGTGCTGGACGAGGTCGTTCGCACACAGGCGGGAATATCAGGCGAGGACTGGAACGCCGCGGTCATCTGGCTAATGGATTCGCAAACCGCCTCGTTCGTGGCCGGCATCGATCCGGATGCGGAGGAAGCCCTGGGCGGCGAGGAGGGCGGTTCTTCGCGGCTCTCGATAGGCGAAGCCATTTCGGGCGATTCGAGCATCGAGTTCCTGATGGACATCCCCCTCGAGATAAGCGTGGAGCTGGGGCGTGTAAAGATGCTCGTCAAGGACGTCGTGGACCTTGGCGCGGGGTCGATCGTGGAGATCGATAAGGCCGCCGGCGAGCCTGTGGACGTGCTGGTGAACGGGCGGCTCGTGGCGAAGGGCGAAGTGGTCGTCATCGAGGACAACTTCGGCGTGCGCATCACCGAAATCCTCACTCCGCAGGAAAGGCTGTCGCGCCTTGCGGAGGTTGCCTGATGCGAGTGCTCTCGGCAATGGCCTGCTTGTGGGCGAATTCGACGGCCTATGCGCAGTCGGGATTCCCCGGCACGAAGCAGGATGCGATTCGGGACGTTTCATCCGGACCGGCCTCGCCGAGCCTAATGCCGATGCTTCAGATGGCGATCGCGGCTGCGCTCGTGGGTTTCCTACTGAAGGCTGTTCTCCCACGCATCCTTGCCCGAGCAAACCGCAGGCCGATCGCGCTTCGCGGTGAAAGCATCCGCATCGAGGAGGCCGCATCGTTCACCGGCGGGACTCTTCACGTCGTGTCCGTTCGCGGGCGCACCTTCTTGCTGTGCGCGGGCGCGCAAGGAGTTACGATGCTCGCGGACCTCAGCGAACAGCGCGAGCCGTCGCAAGAGGCGCCCACCTTCGGAGAGATGCTCGATTCCGCGGCGGATCGAGCGGCGCATGGACCTCCCGCCGGGCAGCTCGATCGGGAGACGCCGGACCGCCCGGAGCGAACGGCCATTGCCGAAGCGCTCGAACGCGCCCACTACCTTTCCGCGTGAGCCGATGAAAGTGCGGATGTCGATCGCCATGCCGCCGGACGTGCAGGCAATTTTGCCTGCGCTCCGACGGGCGCTTCCGCTGATCCTGCTGGTGCTTGCCTCGGGGCTCGCGTTCGGGCAGGACGTTCCGGTTCCGAAACTGTCGCTGGAATTGGGAAAGACGTCCAAGCCGGAAGAAGTCAGCTCCGCGCTTCAAATCGTCGCGCTACTTACGGTGCTGAGCCTCGCTCCGGCGATGCTCGTGCTCACGACGGCCTTCACGCGAATCGTCATCATCTTCAGCTTCGTGCGGCAGGCGCTCGGCACTCACACGATCCCGCCCAACCAAGTGGTCATCGGCCTCAGCCTCTTTTTGACCTTCTTCGTGATGGGGCCTACGTACAAGGAGATCAACGAATCGGCTCTTCAGCCCTATTTGTCCAAAGACGAAGGCCAGAAGATCACATTCCAGGAAGCCTTGAAGCGAGCGGAACAGCCGGTCCGAAGGTTCATGCTCGCGAACACGTACAACAAAGATCTTCGCTTGTTCCTGGACATAAGCGGCGAGAAAGCAACTCGCGACGACGTCTCGCTTTCCGCCCTGATTCCCGCGTTCGTCCTGAGCGAGCTGAAGACCGCTTTCATCGTGGGCTTTTACATTTTCGTGCCGTTTCTTATCATCGATCTGATCGTAGCCAGCGGCCTCATGAGCATGGGGATGATGATGCTGCCGCCCACGGTGGTGTCCCTCCCCGCGAAGGTGCTCGTGTTCGTGCTAGCCGACGGATGGACCACGCTGGTGACGGCGATCCTCCAGGGCTATAGGTAATGGATCCGCGCATCGCCCTAGACTTGGTGCAGCAAGGGTTTCAGATGGCCCTCATCGTTTCGCTGCCGGTGCTCGCGGTCGCGCTGTTTGTGGGCCTTGCGGTGAGCGTATTCCAGGCCGTCACGCAGGTCCACGAGATGACCCTTACGTTCGTCCCGAAGCTGATCGCCGTCGGGATTCTGATCGCCGTCCTCGGACACTGGATGGTCCAGCAGTTGGTCGCGTACATGCTGCTGTGCTTCGACCACGCCGCCCGGGTGGCGCAATGACGCTCGAGTCGGGCGCGATTTGGGCGTTCCTGCTCGTGTTCGTTCGCTGCTCCGCGCTGCTCTTGGCGTCCCCCGTGTTCGGAGCGCAAAGCACTCCGGTCGCCGTGCGGGTGTTCACGACCATGGCGATCGCCGGTGCGCTCTCCGTCGTGGTCCGACCCGGCGTCGGGCCCCCGCCGCCCGATCTCTACACCCTAATCGTCGCGATCGCGAACGAAGCCTTTTATGGGTTGGTTATCGGACTGTTCGTGACCCTGGCGTTATCGGCATTTCAAGTCGCGGGCGCCTTTATGGATTTTCAGATCGGCCTCGGCTCGAGCCAGATCGTGAATCCGGTAAGCGGCTTCTCGAGCACGCTTCTTTCCAACTTCAAGCACCTGTTGGCACTCGTGATCCTCTTCGCCTTGGGGGGCCACCACGTGCTCTTTCGGGCGCTTGTGGAGAGCTATTCCGGCTCGCCGATGTTCGGAGCCGAGAGCCTGCCGGCGCTTAAGGCCGGAGTTATGGAATTGGTGAAATCGTCTGCGCTGCTGGGTTTGCAGATCGCAACGCCGATCGTAGCGGTAAGCGTCGTGGTGGACGCTGCGCTGGGCCTCGTGAACCGTGCGGTGCCGCAGATGCCCGTACTGCTCGTCGGCATGCCCGCGAAGGTGGCCATGGGCATCCTGGCCCTTAGCCTGGGCCTTCCCGCTCTCGTTTCGGCCGTCGAGACGAGCGTCGGCATGGCTACGGGAGCGTTGCACGATCTCATTCTAAGCGGCAGGTAGGCCATGCCCAACGAAACCGCGCAAGAAAGAACCGAGGAAGCGACGCCGCGCCGCAGAACCGAGGCCAGGCGCAAGGGGACCGTCACCCGCTCGCAGGACGTGACGAGCGCGGCGGTAATGCTGGGGCTGCTGATCGTGCTGCCCATCGCTGGAGTCGACCTTGGCGCGCGGATGGTTCTGAGCACGAACCAGAGCCTATCGAACATCCCTTCGGACGCCCTTCCCGGCTCTATCGCGGGTTACGTCTGGTCCGCATTGGCGCCTGGCCTCGTTGGAGTCGCCCCGATCCTGGGCGTCGCGCTCGTGGCCGGCGTTGTCGCGAATTTCGCGCAGGTCGGCTTCGTCGTAAGCGGAGTCCCCCTGGCGCCCAATCTGAACCGGATCAACCCGTTCACCGGCATGCGAAGACTCTTCTCGGCGGTCGCGTGCGTCGAAGGGCTCAAAGCATGCGTCAAGAGTGCCCTTTTCGGCTGGATCGCGTACACGGCGATCCGCGATCACTGGCCGGCTCTGATGGGGCTATCGGGCGTGCCGCCGCTTTCGGCGCTTTCCATTCTCGGAAGCCTGCTGAAAACGGTCTTCCTACGGGTGACGATCGCCTGGCTCGCCATCGCAGCGCTCGACTATTTGTTTCAGAGACGCCAGGTCGAAAAGCAGCTGCGGATGACGCGCGAGGAGCTTCGACAAGAGATGAAGGAGATGGAGCAGTCGCCCGAGCTCAAGGGAGCGATGGAGCGGCGCAGGCGAAAGCTCTCCAAGGGCCGCATGGCCGCAGCCGTCAAGGGCGCCGACGTGGTCGTAACGAACCCCGCTCACGTCGCAGTGGCGATCGAGTACGACCCGAAGAAAATGCACGCGCCGCAAGTCGTCGCGAAAGGCGCCGAGTACCTGGCCCTCCGCATGAAGGAGCTCGCCGCGGAGAACCGCGTCCCTATCGTGCCGAACCCTCCGCTTGCTCGCCAGCTTTACAAAAGGTGCGAGGTGGGAGACTTCGTTCCGAGGGAGCTGTTCCAAGCTGTCGCGGAAGTGCTCGCGTTCGTGTATACGACTTTGAAGCGCGTTCGGCGTCGGTAGCTCAGGCTCTGGTTGGAATCGCTCCCGTGTACACTGGCCGGCATGGCCGGCCCAGCCGCGGATTCCGCTTCGTGGCGGCAGACAGTCCTTGCTTCCATGAGGCCGGCCGCATGGTTTGGCGAAGAGGGCCCGCACACGGACGTCGTTCTCAGTTCCCGAGTTCGCATCATGCGCAATCTTCGCGGGCGCAAGTTTCCCCATGCATCGTCGTCGGCAGAGTTGGAGGATGTGTTGGACGCGGTGGCGTCTGCATTGTCGGGGATCGAAGCCCCCGACAGTGTCGGGAGCCCGCTCCTCGAGCGTCAGGAGCCTCTCTCGCCTACAGCGCGGGACTATCTCGTCGCTTGCAGGCTCGTGTCGCCCGAGTTCGCATGGAAGGAAGCGGGCAGGGCCGTGTTCCTGGACGCCCGCCGCCGCATCAGTCTGATGGTGAACGAAGAGGATCATGTCAGACTGCAAGCTCTCACGCCGGGCTGGTCTCCCGGAGACGCCCGCTCGGCAGCGCGATCCGTGCTGGACGCTCTCGAGGATTCCCTCGACGCGGCGCACTCCCCAAGGTTCGGCTTTCTGTCGGCAAGCCCCTACAACTGCGGGACAGGCGTTCGGACCTCTGCGATGTTCCATTTGATCGGGCTTGCTCACACCAAGCGGCTTCGAAGCGTGCTGAGCGCGCTGGCCGGCAGGGGATTGACGGCTCGCGGGCTATTTGGCGAGTCCAGCCGCGCGCTGGGCGCGTTCGTGCAGGTGAGCACGACTTCTGGATCGAAGGAGGAGTTCCTCGGCACGGGCGGGTTCCTGATCGCTGAGGAGCGGTCAGCGCGGGCGGAAGTCGACTTGGACTCCGTGCAGGCAAAGGTTGAGGAGACCCTCCGATTCGTGCAGTCGCACGCTGCGATAGGGATCGGCGACGCCTGCCGCGCGATCGGCTGGATTCGCTGGGGCGCGGTGATCGGCATGCCTGGCATCGCCATCGACGCGAAAGCGGCCGACCGGCTCTTCGCTACGATGAACCTGGGGACGCAAAGCTCTTCGAATGCCGACCGCGTTCGCGCCTCGGCGCTTCGGGACGCTCTGTGCGGATGTTAGCCGTACGTTCGTCCGCATGCGTCCTCACAGTCGGCCATACAGTGACAGGCATAAATACCTGTTTCTGAGTTACAGTACCGGTTTCGAGGCGCGATCGCCTTCCTTTGAGAGGATTGTTTTGTATACTGGGCTCCAACGGCTTCGCTTGGTTCGCGGGCTGTTCGCAGCGGGCCTCTCGTGCGGCGCAACGTTGTACGGGAGTGCCAGGCCGAATTTGATTGAGAGGTAGAAGGAATGAGATTTTTGGCTGTTGGTGCATTCTTCGCGGCCGCAGTGGCCCCGGCGCTTGCCATCAACCTGTATAGCAACCGTTCCGCCGACCCGAACGTGGCGGCGCTGAACGCCAGGGCGCTCGCCAAGAGCGGGGCTGCGGCTCCCGCCGGTGGGCGATGGAGCGAAGTGCAGAACGACGCCGGCAACGCTTCCGAGTCGAACACGGTAGCGGGCTTCGGCTTCACGGGCACGCTCAGCTTGGCCGACGACTTCACGGTCACCGGTCCGGGTTGGATTATCGACACGGTCCAGCTGTTTTCGTATCGAACCGGCGGCGTGGGGATTCCGCACACTCAGTACTTCGTCGAGATCTATTCAGGTGGCGCCCCGAACGCGGGCGGCTCGGTGATCTTCGGCGACATGACGACCAACCGGTTCAGCAGCGCCTCGGCCACGGTCAACTACGAGGGCGGCGGCTCCGGAAACCTGTTCCGCGTGTTCAACACGGTCGCTCCTCCTCCGGGAACCGCGCCCGGAACGACCCGCCAGATTTGGAACCACACGGTTAACATCGGCGGCCTCGTTCTCGGACCGGGAACGTACTGGATCCGCTTCAAGGGCGGCCCCGCGGGCGGCTTCTATCCGTCCACCACGCATGAAGGCATGCGCGGCGTCGCCGGAGCGAACGCGCTCCAGGAGAACGGCGGCGTGTGGGTGAACGCGGTCGACGCTGGCAACCCCGGCACGGCGCCGGACGTTGCGCAGGACCTTCCGTTCATCCTGAGCGGCACGATCGTTCCTGAGCCCGGAACGCTGATCGCGCTCGGTCTCGGCGCTGCGGCGCTCGCCGCTCGCCGCCGGCGCAAGTAAGCTTCAGCTTCCAAGCTGAGCCGTTTGGAAAGCCCTCCGCCTCCGGGCGGGGGGCTTTCTGTTTGTTTCCCGGGGCCTTTATGGGCTTCGGGCGGCGCAACGACTTCATGGCCCGGCATGGACTTTCATGGACGTGTGTGAATCTGCGGAGGATAACCCCGCTTCGCCACGGGGACGAGCATGCGGGCCAGTGGAAAACCGCTGGAAAACCTGTCGACAAATGGTGGCGAAAAGTCTCGCTCCATTTCCAGCACTTGTGTCGTATAATAGTATTGCCCCCAAGATGTTGGGGTTGGTGCAAGCGTGAAGTGCCCCTATTGCGGCCACGACGATCAAAAGGTCCTAGACTCCCGCCCGGCGCGGGACGGAGAGGCGATCCGCCGCCGAAGAGAGTGCGCCAAGTGCGGCCGTAGATTCACGACGTTCGAGGCGCCCGAAAGGCCGCGGCTGTTCGTGATCAAGCGCGACGGGACGTACGAGGAGTTCAGCCGGGAGAAGGTCCTCAACAGCATGCTCCTTGCGTGCCACAAGCGCAGCGTGCCCGTCGACAACCTGAGAGCAACCGCTGAGTGGATCGAGAGAGAGGTCTTTCAGGAATTTGAGGAAGAGGTGGCCTCGACCGCGATCGGCGAGAAGGTCATGGAGCATCTTCACCGCATCGACCAAGTGGCATACGTCCGCTTCGCGAGCGTCTACCGGGAGTTTCAGTCGGTGGACGAGTTTCGAACGATCGTCGAATCCGTCGCGGTGGGCGCGGACGGAATTCAAAGCCCGGCGTCGAGCCGGAACTGATCCAAGGAGGGAAGGATATGAAGGTTCGTCGTTATTTCACTCAAGCAGGCAAGAGCCCGTACGACGGGATCGCGTTCGAGCCGCGGCGGAGCGAGATCAAGAATCCTGACGGGAGCACCGTGTTTCTCATGGAGGACGTCATGGTGCCGTCGGGCTGGTCGCAGGTCGCCACCGACATCCTCGCGCAGAAGTACTTCCGCAAAGCGGGGGTTCCGGCAGACAAGGCCCACCTCTGGAAGAGAGAGCTGCACGTCGACGCGCTCGACTTCGATGCACCCTCGAACGACGAATCGCCAATCGCGAATCACGAATCGCTGTCCGAGGACTCGTCACTCGAAACTCGTCAATCGTCACTTTCCCACGAAGTGGACTCCCGCCAGGTCTTCCACCGGCTCGCGGGCTGCTGGCGGCACTGGGGCGAAAAGTTCGGCTATTTCGACGCGCCCGAAGACGCAAGGGCCTTCTACGACGAGCTGCTCTTCATGCTCGCCAAGCAGATCGCCGCGCCGAACAGCCCGCAGTGGTTCAACACCGGCCTGCACTTCGCCTATGGCATCGACGGTCCGCCGCAAGGGCACTACTTCGTCGACCCGGAGACCAAGAAACTCACCGCCAGCAAGAACGCTTACGAGCGCCCGCAGCCGCACGCCTGCTTCATCCTGAGCGTCAAGGACGATCTGGTGAACCCTGGCGGGATCATGGATCTCTGGACACGCGAGGCGCGCATCTTCAAGTACGGCTCCGGCGTCGGCACCAACTTCTCCCGATTGCGCGGCGAGAAGGAGTCGCTCTCCGGCGGAGGCAAATCCAGCGGCCTGATGAGCTTTCTTCGCGTGGGCGACCGCTCGGCCGGCGCCATCAAGTCCGGCGGGACCACCCGCCGCGCGGCGAAGATGGTGTGCCTGGACGTCGACCACCCGGACATCGAGGCGTTCGTGAAGTGGAAGGTGGTCGAGGAGCAGAAGGTGGCCTCTCTGGTCGCCGGCTCGCAGATCAACCAACGTCACCTGAACGCCGTGATGAGGGCGTGCCACCGTCCGAATGTGGAAAGTGGGATGTCGAATGTCGCTCCGGAAGCCACATCCGAGATTCAGCGTCCCACATCGGCATCCGGCGCCACATCCAACATCCAACATCCGACATCCAAAGCGTTCGACCCTCGCGCCAACCCCGCCCTCCGCAAGGCTATCGCCGAAGCCAAGATCGCGGGCGTGCCGCTCAACTACATCCAACGCGCCATCCAGCTCGCCGAGCAGGGGTTCACCTCGATCGAGTTCCCCACCTACGACACGGGCTACGAATCGGACGCGTACGTCACCGTCAGCGGCCAGAACTCGAACAACTCCGTTAGGATTCCGAACGAATTCTTCGCGGCGGTCGAAAGCGACGGCGACTGGGACCTCACCTGGCGAACAAAAAAGGGCGTCGCCAAGACGGTCAAGGCCAAAGAGCTTTGGGACGACATCTGCTATTCGGCGTGGGCCTGCGCCGATCCCGGCATCCAGTACGACACGACGATCAACGAGTGGCACACCTGTCCAGCCGATGGCCGCATCAACGCCAGCAACCCTTGTGTGACGGGAGACACTCTGGTCGCGACCGCCCAAGGTTATCGACGCATCGCCGATCTTGTCGGCGAAAGGGTCGAAGTCATCAACGGTTTCGGGCGAAAGGTCGTAGTGGACAAAGTCTTCAAGACGGGCACGAAGCCTGTGTTTCGCCTGGCCACGAAGTCCGGTTACAGCCTCAAGCTTACTGCCGACCACAGGGTTCTTACGGCGAACCGCGGCGACGTCCCGGCTTGCGAGCTGACGTTGGACGACCGGCTTGTACTCGAGCGGCCGGGATTCGGCACCGAGTCCATTCCTACGGAGCTTGCGGAGTTGCTCGGTGCTTCGCTCGGGGACGGCTGCTTGATTCGCGGCAAAGCACAGGACCATTTGTTCGTGACCTTGGGATCGACCGAGGCAGAGCTCGCAGTGAGGCTCCAGCGGAGTTTGGATCGCTGCAAAGAGCGATTGTCCACGGGCGATCGCAGGTCAACGCGCCGAACGGACGTTTACAGCACTCCGACTTCGCTCAGAATCGGGACATCCGTAAGGTCTGTCATCGAGTCCGTTGCGAAGTACGTTGTGCTCGACGCAGGTTCAAGCAACAAGCGATTGCGTGACGAGGCCTTCGCTCTCGACCGCAAGAGCCTGGCAGCACTTATTCAGGCACTTTTCAGCACGGACGGGACGGTCGCTGACTACGGTGACAAGTCGCAGTACGTTTCGCTGGACAGCACGAGCGATGAACTGCTTCGCCAGGTCCAACTGCTGCTCTTGGGCTTTGGCATCAAATCAAAGCTGTACTCCAACCGACGGCCTCTCGGAAATCGGTCGGCGCTCCTTCCCGATGGAAAAGGCGGATCGAAGGAGTACGCGGTTCAACAGATGCACTCGCTGCGGATTTCTCGATCCTCGAGGATAGCCTTTGCCCAGGAGATCGGCTTTCTTCCCGAAAGCCCCAAGGCTGCCCAGCTCGCCGACTTGAACCGAAGGGTGGCGGCCTACCAAGATACGTGGTACGACGAGGTGGCCGCTATCGAGCCTGCAGGGGTCGAGGACGTCTACGACCTTACGGAACCCGAAAGCAACCACTTCGTCGCCAATGGGCTGGTGGTCCACAACTGCTCCGAGTACATGTTCGTCGACGACACCGCCTGCAACCTGGCAAGCATCAACCTGCTCCGGCTCTACGACACCGAATCCGGGCGCTACGATCTGGAGGGATACCGCCACGCCATCCGGCTGTGGACGATCGTGCTGGAGATCAGCGTGCTGATGGCGCAGTTTCCATCGAGGGAGATCGCGCAGCTCAGCTACGACTTCCGCACGCTCGGCCTGGGCTACGCGAACCTTGGCGCGCTGCTGATGCAAATGGGCATCCCGTACGACAGCCCGCAAGGGCGCGCGATCACCGGCGCGCTCACGGCCATTCTCGGCGGCGAAAGCTACGCGGCGAGCGCCGAAATGGCCCGCGAGATCGGGCCCTTCCCGCGCTACGAGGGGAACAAGGAGCCCATGCTTCGCGTGATCCGCAACCACCGCCGCGCAGCCTATAACGCCTCGAAGGAGGATTACGAAGGGCTCTCCATTCTCCCGGTCGGCATCGACCCCGACGAGTGCCCCACCGACATGCTGAAGGCCGCCCGCGAATCGTGGGACCGCGCCGTTTCGCTCGGCGAGGCGCACGGCTATCGCAACGCCCAGTCCACCGTGCTGGCGCCCACCGGCACTATCGGCCTCATCATGGACTGCGACACCACCGGTATCGAGCCGGATTTCGCGCTGGTCAAGTTCAAGAAGCTCGCCGGGGGAGGCTACTTCAAGATCATCAACCAGTCCATCCCGCCCGCACTGAGGAAGCTTGGCTACACGCAGGAGCAGATAGAGGACGTGGTCCACTACTGCCTGGGACGCGCCACGCTGAAGGACGCCCCGCACATCAACCACAAGACCCTCAAAGCAAAGGGCTTCACCGTCGAAGCGCTAGGCAAGCTAGAGAAGGCGCTCGAGAACTCCTTCGAGATCGGCTTCGCGTTCAACAAGTACGTCCTCGGCGAGGACTTCTGCAAGGACTACCTCGGGCTGTCGGATGCCCAATTGAACGACTTCGGCTTCGACTTGCTAGGTTATCTAGGCTTTTCGAAGGAGGAGGTCGAGGCGGCGAACGAATACGCGTGCGGCACGATGACGGTCGAGGGCGCGCCGCACCTGAAGCTGGAGCACTATCCCGTCTTCGACTGCGCCAACAAGTGCGGCAGGAAGGGCCGCCGCTACATCGGCACGGAAGGACATATCCGCGCCATGGCCGCCGCGCAGCCTTTCCTCTCGGGGGCGATCAGCAAGACCATCAACCTGCCCAGCCACGCGAGCGTCGAAGAGGTCGGCGAGGCGTATTGGCTGAGCTGGCAGCTCGGCCTGAAGGCGAACGCGCTCTACCGCGACGGCAGCAAGCTTTCCCAGCCGCTGAATGCGGGCGTGGACGACGCAGCCGCAGCGATCCTCGAGGCGAGCCTCGAAGAGGGCGATGAGCGATTGGCGATTAGCGATTCGGAAAGAGAGGCGATCGCGAATCGCCAGTCGCCAATCGCCGCATCTCAGCACGACGCGATCCAGCAAGCGGCCCAAAGGCTCGTCTACCGCTACATCGCCAAGCGCCGTCCGATCCCCGCGCGGCGTCGCGGCTACACCCAGAAGGCGCGCGTCGGCGGCCATAAGGTCTACCTGCGCACCGGCGAATACGAGGACGGCACCCTCGGCGAGATCTTCATCGACATGCACCGCGAGGGCGCGGCGTTCCGCTCGCTCATGAACTGCTTCGCGATTGCCGTCTCGCTCGGCCTGCAGTACGGCGTGCCGCTGGAGGAGTTCGTGGAGGCGTTCGTGTTCACGCGCTTCGAACCGAACGGCCCCGTGCAGCTGCACGACAACATCAAGATGTCCACCAGCGTCATCGACTACATCTTCCGCGAGCTGGCGCTCAGCTACCTCGGACGCACGGACCTCGTGCAGGTCAAGCCCGAGGACCTTCGCGGCGACACGGTCGGCACGCCGGCCCAGGAGGCGCTCGACTTCTTCGAGGAGGAGGAGGCCGGCGAGATCGAGGGCACCGTCGTCCCCGGCAAGGCCTGGGAGGAGCACGGGAGCAATGGGTTTGGGAAGAGCGGCGACGAGCGAACGGCGATTAGCGATGAGCGATTGGCGATTGGCGAAGAGCAATTAGCAATTGGCGATGAGCGATTGGCGATTGGCGATGAGCGATTGGCGATTGGCGATTCGGCCCGGTCGGGCGAGCCGCCACCAACGGGCGCCTATCTATCGCAGGGGAGTTCGGAGATTTCTGATCCGACGCCCGGGTCGCCAGTCACGAATCACGATTCTGCGCTCGCCACCGAACCGCGAATAGCGAATCGCGAATCGCTGGATGCTCGTATCCGCGAGGCGAGGCTGAAGGGCTACGAAGGCGACCCTTGCGGCGATTGCGGCAGCTTCACGATGGTCCGCAACGGGGTGTGCCTGAAATGCGACACGTGCGGGGCGACGAGCGGGTGTTCGTAGCAAGGGAGAGAGAATCAGAATGGCCGTCAGTATCGGGCCGCACGAGAGAGAAGCCATCTTGGCCATCGCAAAGCGGCATGGCGCCTCGAACGTGCGGGTGTTCGGCTCTTTCGCCCGAGGCGACGCTCGCCAAGAGAGCGACTTGGATCTTCTCGTGGACATGGCGCCCGACCGGAGCCTGCTCGACACGGTGGCCCTGATTCAAGACCTGAAGGAAGCATTGGGCCGAGAAGTGGACGTGCTCACGGAGGGCGCTCTTTACTGGATGCTCAAGCGCAAGATTCTGAAAGAGGCGCGGCCGCTTTGAAGGACCCGCGCGTTTATCTGAATCATATCGCCGAGCGGATCGCCCGGATCGTGGAGTACACGGCCGAAGGCAGGGACGCTTTCTTCGCCGACCCGAAAACCCAGGACGCCGTCATCCGCAACCTCGAAGTCATCGGCGAGGCGGCCAAGCGGATTCCGGACGCGTTTCGCGGGGCCAAGCCGGCCATCGCGTGGAAGGGCTTCGCGGGCCTCCGGGACGTCCTGATCCATCAATACGAAGGAGTGGACCTGCAGCAGGTCTGGAGGATCGTGGAATCCGTTTTGCCGGAACTCCGCGAGCAGATCGTCGCCATGCTCCCCGATCCTTCGGTCCTGGAAGAGGAGGTGGCCAATGGCGAGTGACAGCGGACGGAAAAGCCGTACGGGCGTCCGATCGCCGACTTCGGCAGCTTCCCGATGGTCCTCGGGCGGCGTGTGCCTGAAATGCGACACCTGCGGCACGACGAGTGGATGTAGCTAAGCATGGGAACAGATTCACGATGAAGAAAGAGCTTGTTCTCGAGTTGACGGCGACGTTCGAGGGCCACGCACAGCGAACCGAGAACGGCGTCGAGTACTGGCTGGCGCGTGACCTCCAGCACCTCTTGGGATACACCGAGTGGCGCAATTTCGTGGCCGTCGTGAGCAAGGCGAAGACCTCATGCGAGGTCGCCGGCCAGCCGATCCCCAACCATTTTGTTGAGGTCACCAAAATGGTAGACATCGGCTCCGGGGTCCAGCGCGAAGTCGACGAAATCATGCTCACCCGCTACGCCTGCTATCTGATCGCCCAGAACGGCGATCCGAAGAAGCCTGAAATCGCCTTCGCTCAAAACTACTTCGCGATTCAAACGCGACGCGCCGAATTGATCGAGCGGCGAATCGCAGAATTCGAGCGGCTGTCCGCGCGGAAGAAGCTGTCGCAAACGGAACACGACCTTTCGGCTCTGATCTTCGAGCAGACCGGGAGCGATCAGAACTTCGCGATTATTCGGAGCAAGGGAGATCACGCGCTCTTCGGCAGGACGACCAAGCAGATGAAGGCGATCTGGAGCGTTCCTGAAACGAGGCCCCTGGCCGACTTTGCGCCGACGATCATCCTCAAGGCCAAGGACTTCGCGACGGAAATCACCATCCACAACGCGAAGGTAAATGGCATGAGGACCGAACACCAAGTCTCAACAGAGCATGTAACGAACAATGCCGCCGTGAGGAAGACGCTGCTGAGCCGGGGAATCCGGCCGGAGGCGCTTCCACCAGCCGAAGACGTGAAGAAGGTCGAACGCCGCATCGCATCTGAGGATCGAAAGGCGCTCGAACACCCGGAGGGGCTCAAGGACTAACGATGCGAAAGGAGCAATCGCGAATCATGGCCCACAAGCGCCATCCTGCGGCAGCTTCACCATGGTCCGCAACGGCGTCTGCCTGAAATGCGACACGTGTGGGGCGACGAGTGGGTGTTCGTAAGCTCACCATGACCGCGGACGCCCCCATTAAGAATGTTGCGGAAGATCGACTTGAACGAGGTCCGTTCGCAAGGCTGCTTGCCGATGCCCTTCTGGCACCGAACCCCGACCGAGCAACGGTCATCGGCTTGACTGGCGCCTGGGGTACCGGCAAGTCGTCGGTCGCTGCTATGGTGGTTGAGAGAATCGGCTCCAGGGCGACTATCGTTCAGTTCGAGCCTTGGATGGTGAGCACTAAGGAAGCGCTTGCGTTCGAGTTCTTCACAGTACTTGGCAGGGCGACTATGCCCAGCACCGACTCCAAGCAAGCGCGGCAGGCTCGATCGCGGTTTTACCAATACAGCTCCAAGGTCATGGGAGTCTTGGCAGCCGGGGCTAGCGCAGTAGGTGCTGTAGTCCCCGGTGTTGGTGCAGCGGGTAAGGCTGCTGAATCCGTTTCTTCAGTCCTCAGCCTTGCTGCACAGGGGCTTGAAGCCCAAGCGGCCGAGCCGTCTATCCGGGAAATGCGCATGGGCATTTCCGATGACCTTTTGAAGCTCAAGAAGCCAGTCGTCGTCGTGATCGACGACATCGACCGACTTGACCGGGACGAGGTGCGAACGACTTTTCAGCTCATCAAGGCCTGTGCAGACTTTCCCAACGTCCGATATTTCTTGCTCTTCGATCGCGACCAGGTTCTTCACGCTCTCGAAGGTTCGGTCAACAACCCACAAGCGTTCTTGGAGAAGATCGTCAACCAAGTCTTCGATCTTCCGGAGGCGAACACAAAGCAGCGCACCGCCCTGTTGGACGAAGCGCTGACTGAACTTGGACTCCACGAGGACCTGCCCAAGAAGGATATGGAGCGGCTGTCAGTGGTCTTCGACGAAGTCCTTCTTCCGGGCTTGCCGACCGTCCGACACGTCAAGCGCTTTGTCACCACAGTCGGTTCGTTGCTGCCGGGCGTGATTGTGGAAGGCTTCCGCAACGTGGACCCGGCGGACTTCTTGGCCCTGGAGTTCCTGCGACAACATGTGCCGACAGTCTATGCGGTCCTTCGCGATGAGCAAGCACCTGCCCCTGGAGGGAGGGTTGCCAGGATGGTTCACCACGAAGAGCGGCCACAGATGATCGCTGACCGCCGAAAGCGGGCCGTCGAGGAACTCAAGGATCCCTCACAGAGGGCCTTGGCCAAGGAAGCATTCGACTCGTTTTCCAGCGCAGGCACTTCAGATGCAGCTGCACATGCGGCCAGGCGTTTCGAGACAGATTACTGGAAGCCTGTTTATCTCGGCCTTTGCGATGCTCGCGCAAAGGTCAAGGAGGCAGACTGGAACGCGCTCAAGGCCCTGATTGACTCAAAGAAGAGCCTGGAATCTTGGCTGAAGAAGTGGGATGATCGCGACCTCCGCGATCGATGGGTCACCGCAATCTGCGCCCGGCCTACCGAGCTCTCGAAACCCCAGCGACTGAAGCTGATGACGGCGCTACTCAAGTGGGGCGATGGTCATGGCTATGAGGAGTCGTCCTTCTTGCTAGAGCAGCACCATTCGTGGAGCTTCGCAGTCGGATTCTGCTGTACCGCGCTACTGGAAGCGACTTCGGAGGCAAAGGAGCGTGTGAAGCTTGCAGGACAGGCGGTTCGCGATTCGGGAGCCCTGGTTGCGCCGAGTCTGGTGATCGGCATGGAAGTGGCAAGGCAAAGAAAGCAGGGGCGGGGGCATTGGGCTCAGGACCAAGACCTATCTGCACTGGTCGGAAAGCTCGCTGCCAGATTGACCGATGAAGTTCAATCAGGCCGTGTTTGGGCCCACCCCGATCCCCAGGAGTCCTTCCACGCCTGGTACTACATCGCCGAGAAGGAGCGAAACGAGTGGTATGAATCCCTCCCATCCGACCCGGAACTACTCGCAAAGTATTTGAACGTATACATGGGCTGCCAAAGGGAAGATAAAGAGCATCGCGATTGGCAAGTCGGGGGAGACCTACTCGAAGCGATCCGGAAGGTCGATCTGTCATTGCTCACGGACGCGGGCAAGTGGGCACGGCAACATTGTTTGGACTCAGCCGAGCGAATGCAGCGAGGAGAGCGAAGGTTCGGCTCTTATGACGTCGCAAGCGATTAGACCAATTAGACAATCGTGGGCTGAGAGGAGCCGGGTTCAAGTGAGACGGGCAACCGGACTACTTCACTGCCGGAGTCTGCCAGCCGTCGAACTCGCCGTCGTGCTTGGCCGCCACGCGGTGCGTTCCCGGTCTCGGTTCGGGGGCCTTTTCGACTTCCTCATCCGGCTCCAGGGACTCAATGCCCTGTTTGGCAAGAATGTGGAGGGCCTTTCGAAGGGCCCTTCGGGCGGGCTTGGAGCCGATGCTGCTCTCCACGGCGGCAATGCAGTCGGCGAGAGCCTGGCCGTGGTAGTTCTTGGCCCACTCTTCGAACCAGTGCCAGTTGCCGTATCGGACGGCCTCGCTCCACTCGATCAGCATCGTTATGAAAGGGACGGTTTCACTTTGTCGGATTGAGCGGAGCCGGACGTCGGCGAGATCACCATCCCGGTTCCGATCCCATGCCGAACACGAGCCTCGCGATAAGAGGCGAGTTGGCGACGAAGATCGCGATCCAGGTCCGCGGCTTTCCCGCGTCCAGCGCAAGATAGAACATCCTGGGCGGGAAGTAGAGCAGCAAAGCCAGGAAGCAGAGCAACAGGAGCCTGCCGACCATCTCCCACGCACCGGACGGGGGCGATACTCCGGCGAACGACATCGCATTCCATAGAAGCTGATAGAACAGCATGTTCGCGAAGATGCAGGCGTCGCCGAGAACCTCGGATGCCGGGCTGCGGAGAAGCGCCGAGCGTGGCGGCTCCTTCGGCGGCGAAAAGAACCTATATACGAGCAGCGTGTGCACTCCGATCAGGATCAACCCGAAGAAGATCGAGGACACGAACACCCCGCCGGGGGGCTCGGTCCGCCCGTATGCTGCCTGCATCACCGCCGATATCAGCGCCGCGAAGATCACGACGACCAGGCAGAAGTACAGGATCGGGTTGAAGAGGCAGCTTCCTGCCGGGCTCTCCAGCGACTCGCCCGCTTGGTTTGAGAGCCTGCGGTGGAAATGCCAGCGCTTTAGCGTCGCGCCGATCGGCGGGAGCACGAACAGCGCGGCCGCAATCGCGACGAGCACGGCGATCGCGCCCGAATCGTCGCTCGCCGCGGCCCGCATCAGCCTGAGGAACGGCCCGGCGAGAAAGGAGAGCAGGGTCAGGTTCGCAAGGAAGACGAAGGCGTCGAGCAGGAGCCCGCGGTTGGACGCCTCGAAGAGCGCTGCGAAGGCGCGGCGAAACGGTTTGCCCCCATCGCCTGGCCCACGCTTGTCGCGAGAATCCGCCATCCGTTCTGCGCATTATCGCGGATTGGGAATGCCGTCAGGGGACGACGGAGCGAGCTACGGCGTGCCGTTTGCGAACTCGTTTGTGGGCGGCGGGCCACCCCTTGTGTGGGGATCTTGTACTTTTGGGTGGCTGTCCCGTCCTGACGGGAATGAATGAGCGCGAGGCTTGCCAGTGAGGCCTCGATGGATGGCCACCCTTTCAAAGGTTCGAAGCACGCTGGGATTGGGTGATGGCGACAAGCAATACGCCGACCTACTTCGAGTACAAATCCCCCGCCAGGTACTTGAACCCGCTGTCCACGGCGACGGTGACGACCGTATTCCCGGCACCGATCTCCTTCGCGATCCGGATCGCGCCGGCGACGTTGAGCCCGCTGGACGTGCCCGCGAAGAGCCCTTCCCGCCGGGCAAGCTCCCACGCCATCCGCCGGCCCTCCTCCTCGGGGATGGCGCGCGCCTCGCTCACCAAGTCCCAATCGAACTGCGGCGGCACGAACCCCGGCGCCACGCCCTCCACTCCGTGCGTTCCCGCGTGCCCGCCCGAAAGCACCGCCGAGGTTTCCGGCTCGAAAGCGACCACCCGCGTGGCGGGGTTCGCGCTCCTCAGCACCCGCGAGGCGCCCATGAGCATGCCGGACGTGCCGACCGCGGCGCAGAACGCGTGGATCGGCCCCGGCGCCTGCCGAAGCAGCTCCTCGCCGAGGCACTCGTAGCCCGCCACCATGTCCGGGTTGTTCATCTGGTCGGTCGCGTAGCTCGGACCCTCCGCGGCGATCTCGCGCGCCCGCGCCATCATCCGCGGCACCAGGTCGGCCGTGAGCTTGCCGCCGTGGCTTTCGAGCACCTCCAGCTCCGCGCCGAAGATCTCCATGGCGCGCAGCTTCTCGCTCGCGACCGCGTCGTTGGACACGATTCGGCACCGGTACCCCTTCGCCGCGCACACGAAGGCCAGCGAGATGCCCGTGCTGCCGCCCGTGTATTCGACCACCGTCATGCCGGCCTTGAGCGTTCCGCGCTCTTCGGCGCGCTCGATCATGCTGAGCGCCATGCGGTCCTTGTAGGAGCCGGTGGGATTGTAGAATTCGAGCTTGACGTATACGTCCGCCGCGCCCTCGGGGACCAGCTTGGAGAGCCGAACCAGCGGCGTATTGCCGATCGCCTCCAGCATCGAGCCGCCGCTTGCGGTCACAGAGCCACCGGGCCGAGATTACCGCGCGGAGTGCGGGCGTCCGGAGGAGCGCGGGCGTCTCGCCCGCTTGCGCTCAGGGCGTCTCGCCCTGAGCCTGCTCTTGGATTCTTCGTCTTGCGACTTCATTAGCCGAGCTATAGGCCCAAGCCTTCGGCTCGAAACACAGCCCCGCCTTCACCGGATTCCACTCGATGTACAAACGGACCCTCTCCATTCCGTCGTCGCCCGCCACGAGTTCGTCGTAGTACTCCTCCTGCCAAAGTTGTCCTTCGCGCCCAAGCTGCCTGTTGATCTCGTGGACGGTATAGCTCTTCAGCGAGTGTAAGATCTTGTCGAGCGTGTGGCCGTCCATCGGCGAAAACAGCAAGTGCCCGTGATTGGGCATCACGACCCAAGCGTGAAGGCTGTACTTCCTTCCGTGCAGAAACAGGATGGCATCGTGGACGATCTTCGCGGCGACGGGATTGCGAAGCAGGCAGCAGCCGTGGCCCTCGTCTAGATAGCCTCCGATTCTGCGAAGTAACTCCTTTCTTACTTCATCGGCAGGCTTGTCGTTCAGCTCTTGTCGCCAGCGATCGAGGACTTCGTTTGGAAGTGAGTCGAATAGCCGGAAGGTGACGAACTGTGGCTGGGCGCCAGCTTCGAGGTGGGGGATGTAGCCGCGGGATCGCCAGCCCGTATTCATAAGATTAGGATTCAGCGAGAAAGTACACTTTCCCTGCTTACGGAGCGCCGGGGCGAGACGCCCCGACGGCAAGCGGGCGAGACGCCCGCGCTCCGTTTGTCTACGCTCCGTTTGTCTGCGCTCCGTCTGCCCGTCCACATCTTTGAACTAAGCTTTCCGGTACGCCTCTATGTCGATCGTGATTTCGATCTCGTCTCCCACCACGAGGCCGCCTTTGTCGAGGGAGGAGTTCCAGCTTACGCCGAAGTCGTGGCGGTTGATGCACCCCTTCGCCTCGAAGCCGACACGCAGCATCGGCCCTTTGTCCACTCCGTCCTCCCACCAGGGTGTCGGCCACATGCCGAGGTAACGGGCCTCGAGCGTAACGGGCCGAGTGACGCCGCGCAGCGTGAGTTCGCCTCCCACCTCGAAGTCGTTTGGGCCGGTTATGCGAGCCGTCGTTCCGACGAAACGAATCTCGGGGTGGTTCTCGACGTCCAGGAAGTCCGCGCTCTTCAGGTGCGCGTCGCGAGCCTCCTCGCCGCTCCAGAGCTTCCTGGCGTCCAGGACCGCCTCGACGCCGCCCTTGGAGAGGTCGTCGGGATCGAATTCGAGCGTCCCGTGCACGTCCTTGATGTGCCCGCGCACACAGGCGACCATCATGTGCCGCGCGCAGAACATGGCGGCGCAGTGTCCGGGCTCGAAGGTCCAGGTGGGCATGGGACGCTTGATACCTCAAAAGCCCTCGACGACGAGGCGCGTCGCCCACTTGGACCTCTAAAACCCTTCTAATCCGCAATGGGATCGCCGAAAGACGGGAAGCAGTGGCAGCGTTTTAGCTGATGCGCGACTCGTCTTCTTTTCCATCAGCCACACGACGGAGGCCCTGCGGCCCACGGCGTCGGTTCTCGAACCGGAATCGAAGCACCAGCCGTGCGCATAGTCTGTGAATCCAGATGGCTCTTTGCAGCAGATATCGCCATCAGCGAGTAGAACGGCTGAGACCAGTTCGATCGCCGATGCGGCCGTGCAAACGGCGGCCAGGTCTGTGGTGATTTCAAGTCGGTGCTATATGTCATTTCCCTCCGACGTTCTCCCGAAAAGTGTTGGGGCCAGGAGGGCACCTGGCCGCTACTGGGGGGGCAGGATTAGTTGTTCAGCACCCAGATCGAAGCATCGATGCCTAAGACCTGCCTGCGCACCGGGGTCGCGAGTTGGAGCCGGAATCGGACCTCCCCGCTGGGAGAGCGCCAGGAGCTTGGGAAGGTCGCCCAAGACAACACGTGCGTCGGATTGTCCTCGTTGGCTTGGAATTGCATGCCGGTGGGTACGAACATTCTCGATGCCCAGTCGAACGCATGCACGATCCCGTGCGTCATCTCTTGGCCGGCGATGTCGAGCGAAAGAAAGAGATCTCCACCTAAGAACCCTAAGGGCGGCGAAAGGAACGAAGAGTCCACAACCACCCTGCCGCCTTGAGCGCGAATCACCAAGCTCTCATCGTCAGGCGCATAGGTATGCTGAATGTCGCCGTTCGCGATTTGACCTCTCCTGACTTCGATCTCGTCGGCGCCGTGCCGTCCCGTCGGCTGGCCAGCTATCGCCCTCATCTTGTCCGGCCCGCCGGGGTAGTCCGACTGCAGCCCGCACCCGGTAATCTGCCCGTCTTCCGCGTTGCAGAGCAGGTGGAAGTAATTGGCAAACGTCCCCTCGTTCTCGAGCAGGTCCAGGAAGTCGAACTGCTGATTCGACAAGTACTTTACGTGCGAGACCAGGCCCCGCCTGTCTCCGGCCGTTCGTTCTTGCCATCCGACGAGGTAGCCGCCCGAGTTCGCCCCGTAGAGCCGTGAGTTGAAGGGAAGCGTAACGTCGGGAAAACCCTGACGCAGGCGCCAGAGCTTTCCAAAGTCTCCCTCGGAAGTCCTATCCCATCCGATCGCGAACTGGGAATCCGGGTCCGCTCGGTATCCGAAGCTCTCTGTCGGGTTGTTGGGGTTGTCCATGTATCGAAACTGTACGGTCTGGCTGATGAGATTCACGCGCCAAATACAGGCGTGCCACGGCCCCCCAAGCTCGTTTTGAGTGCGTCCGACGACGACGGCCACAAGAGGATCCTGCTCCCAGACGCTTACGCTGTACGCCAGGCTCCATCCCGAGCCGTCGGGTACGGGCAGGATTCTCTGCTGCACGCCGCCTCCCGGCGAGATCAGCCAAAGCGAGGCGTCCCAGTAGACGAACCCGTTCCGAACCGGCCAGTCCGACCCGACGGCTATAGCGCCGCCGTTTGGCAGCGCGGCGACGTCGAGGGCCTCCGCGCCCGTGGAACCGGGCTGCATCGGAAGGGCCGAGGCGGAGTATTGCCATGGCATTAGGGCCGAATTGATCCACATGCTTGCCATAGACATATCGCTCCCGGCTATGGAATAGCCGACGATCAAGTAGCGTCCATCTTCGAGCCTCGCATAGGAGGCCGCCGAGCTATCGCCCAGAGGATTGGGCGTGGGAAGCTCGATCATCGGCCCGCCGTCGGTGTCCGTGATCTGCGGCCAGATTGCGGCTCGCTTGATGCCGCCGGACAGCTGCACGTCGCCGACTGCCGCCGCGAGCGTTCCGCTCCAAGACTGAATGTGTCGCCCGCGGCTACCCAGCCCGTGGTCGTCCAGCGCATAAACCCGATAGATGTCCACGGCGCCGCTCCGCCCCGCAACGAGCATGAACAGCGCACATAGCGCTCCCACCGAGAGCGCCGAAAAAGCTTGCTGCAGTTTCACTTTCGAATTCCTCCCGTATCGCGCGATTTGTCGGTCGAAGGACACGCCGACTCGCTAAGGGCATTAAACGATCCCGCATGTCACAGAAGCGTCACGGCTTTCTGTGACGGTTGCGTGACGGACAGCCGTGGAACCGTACAGGTCGTGGCCCGAAGGTATGAGGAGACCAGGCGGCAGAGATCCGTTCCGCAGCGCGTGTGAATCCTCAGAAGGAAGCGTAGCGCTCGAGGCGGGCTCGGGCGCTAGGGGACCCGGCCTTGCAGTTCCTTTGGGCGGATGCCTCGCTTGAACCCACCGAAACCGTAAGAAGAAGGCTTGAAGTCCCCCACGAGCCGCACGTCCGCCTTAGCGGGGGCTTCGAGGCCCGTCAGCCAGTAGACGCCGTTCACCAGCAGCCTGCGGAAGCCTTCGTTCGATAGGTCCAGCGCCGAGCCCATGGTGGTCGTGAGCACACGGTTCGGCCGGACGGGGGAGCGCCGAAGGCCGGGAAGCACCGGGAGAGCCTCGCGGGCCCACACGACCGGCATCATCGGGTCGTTGAGAGGCTGCACGCTGTCGAGTGCGTTGCGCTTGGTTCCAGAGGCGGGCGGGTCGGAGGGGCTCATCCCGGCGACTACCTGTCCGCGCATCAGGATCTCACAGTCCTTCGGAGGGTGGGCTTCGTAAACGTCGGTCGGGACGAACACGTTCTCGACTCCGCGCAGGACGGGGTGCCCCGTCGCGGCCTGTTCGGGGACGCCGCGGGTGGCCTGTTTGCCGTGCTCGCCCCAGTGCGAGACCCATGTCTCGCCGAGGACCTCCCGTCCGAAGCCGCCCTTCCAAGGGGCGAATCCGACGCCGCTCGGAGGCGGGGCGGCCGCATTGTTCCAGCGGTAGTGCGTGAACGGGCCGGAGTCGTGGGCGAAGGCATGTGTGGAGGTTCGCAGCGCCAGGATCGGCTTCTCGCTCCGCAAGTAGTCCTCCAAGCGGCGCATCTCTTCCTCGGGCCACTGCCGGAAGCGCAGCATTAGAACCGCGAGGTCTGCGCTTTCGAGCAGATGGAGTCCGGGCTGTTGGTCGCGGCGCTCTGGGTCGATGGTTCCGTCCTTTCCGATCGAGAAAAGGACAGTGCATTTGAAGCCGTGGCGCGTCGCAAGGATCTTGGCGAGCTGGGGCAGGGCCTCCTCGGAGCGGTATTCCTCGTCTCCGGCCAAGAGCACGACGTGCTTGCCCTTGCCGGGGCCGTCTCTTCCCTCAAACACGGCCCAGTCTTCGGCAACGGGGAAGATCGCGAGCAGCGACATCAGGCCGATCATACAGCGCAGATTACACGGGGATGCGCGTTCGGGCGGCCCTCATCTCCACGGCGAGCTTGGAACCGAATGCTGCCGCAAGCGTGGCGCCGCGCTTGGCGTCCGTGGCTGCAATCTCGGCGCGCGAACAATCCGACGGAGCGCTAACATTCCTGTTCTCCTCGGCACTGCGACGGTCCTCGTCGCTGCCCTCCGAAGCCTGCTTGGTCGATCGATCAAGGCGACAACGGGAGCTCGTCGGCGAAGTCCGCGTGGACAGGGCAGCGATGCGGAGCATCGCAGTGCTGGGGCGATCATGGATGATCGCGCTCCAAGGGGCAGTCGCGCCGCCAGTTGCTCGAGCGGAGAACTCGGGCAGCGATGAGGAGCATCGCAGTGCTGGGGCGATCATGGATGATCGCGCTCCAAGGGGCAATCGCGTCGCCAGTTGCTCGAGCGGAGAACTCGGGC